>Ga0067045_1002935_pt1 | contig 44490 bp, 39 predicted proteins | sample TerdegcTABiofilm_FD_59184 | JGI IMG/M metagenome (GOLD analysis project Ga0067045, IMG submission 59184) | Combined Assembly of (Gp0054472, Gp0054536) Wastewater bioreactor microbial communities from Singapore -Terephthalate degrading...
CATCGGACACGTCTCTCGAATGAACTCGGATTCCGAAGTCTTCAGCCGGATTTCCCTCCGGACATAGACCTTCCTGAAAAGGGTGAATCAGCATGATTCATGCCAAAAAAAAAGGCGGCGGGCATCAGGCGTCAGGCATCAGGATTCATGCGAGTTTCGAGGAGTTGACGGGATCGGGGGTGTTGGGCACAACGCCCGCCCAAAGGGGGAAAAGCCTCCCGGGAGGATCATTCGTGCCGTTTTGGCACCGCAGAAAACGTGACGCAGCGCCGGTTTTACGGACTGCGCCGGACACTCACAGCGGGCTCTCCGCCGGGCCGGTTAAAACTGTCCGGATGCCAGCCCTGGCAAGCAGAGGGGAAGAGGGGCTGAAGGTGAGAAGGGTGGAGAATCGGAGGCCGCCCCTTGGCCCGCCGGCTCTTCCACCGTTCTTCCCCTCTCACCTTATCACCTTCTCTTTGCCGGTGGGACACGCCGCCGTCGCCGGCCTCACGCCGGCCAGAGCATGTCCCTCAGCCCGCTGACGCGCTCGATGCGCCTCGACAGCGCCGCCGCAAGGATCTCCTCGCCCGCCCACAGATCGGCCCGTTTGCGGGCCCGCGTCACCCCCGTGTACAGGAGCTCCCGCGTCAGCACGCGCGCATCGACCTCGGGAAGGATGAACAGCACGCGGTCGAACTCCGTCCCCTGGCTCTTGTGCACCGTCATGGCAAAGACCGTCTCGTGCTCGGGCAGGCGGTAGGGCTCGAAGGTCCTCATGGACCCGTCGGGGCCGGGAAAGAAGACGCGGAGGGCGCCGCCCGCGTCCGGGTCCGCGAGGGCGATCCCGACGTCGCCGTTGAAGAGCCTCAGGCCGTAGTCGTTGCGCGTGACCATGACGGGGCGGCCCTCGTACCAGGGATGCCCGGGCCGCAGCCGCCCCGCCCGGGCCAGGATCGCCTGCACGGCCGCATTGAGGGCGTCCACGGAATAGGGCCCCTCCCGCAGGGCGCAGAGAATCCGGAAGCGGTTGAACCGTTCGAAGACCTCCGCGGGCCCGCTTCCCTCCATGTAATCCCCGTATCCCTCGAGCACGACATCGACGAGCGCCCGCGAAAGGTCGCGGGGCGCGGGCACGGCCCGGAAGCCGAGATCGCCGCGCCGGCCCTCCAGCAGGATCGAGAGCGCTTCGCCCGGTTCGCCTTCCCGGATCGCCCGGGAGAGCTCGCCGATCCCGCTTTCCGCCCCGAAGCGCCAGTTGCGCCGGAGTTCGACGATGCAGTCTCCGAGCGACGGCGCCGTGCCCCCGGGCAGAAGCGGTACGGCCTCGCCGCTCGCCTCGGCGATCCGTTTCCCGGCGGGGACGGAGTAGAGGCGCTTGCGCCCTGAGCCGCAGATGTCCCCGAGGACGGCGCCGGCCTCGACCGAGGCCAGCTGGTCCCTGTCGCCCAGGAGGATGAGCCTCGCGTCGCGGGACAGGGACCGGGCGAGGGCGAAGAGGAGGTGCAGGGACACCATGGAAGCCTCGTCCACAACGACCGCGTCGAAGGGGAGCGGCTCCTCCTCTCCCCGGCCGAACGCGCTGAACCCCGGGCGGCGCCCGAGCAGGCGGTGCAGGGTGGAGGCTTCCATGCCGGCGAGCGTCTCCCGGATTCCGTCCGCGCAGGCGAGCCTCCCGGCCGACTCCCAGATGGCCTCCTGGAGCCGGGCGGCCGCCTTGCCCGTCGGGGCGGCCAGGGCGAGCCGGAGCGGGCGGGCCTTCGACTGCTCGAGCAGAAGGGCGAGGACCCTCGCCACGGTTGTCGTCTTTCCCGTGCCGGGGCCTCCCGTGATCACGCTGAGCGGCCGCAGGACGGCCACGGCCGCGGCGACCCGCTGCCAGTCCGTTTCCCCGTCCCGGTCGGGGAAGAGTTTCTCGATCCCTTCGCGCAGCCGCGCCGTGTCGACCGCGGGGGCGTCGTCCCGCGAGCGCTCCCGGAGAAAGCGGCCGAGTCCCTGCTCGGCGTCCCAGTGCCGGTAGAGGTACAGGCGCGAGCCGTCGAGGACGAGGGGGCGCCGGTCGCCGGGGGCGCCGACGACGGCCGTTCGCCGAAGCGCGGAAACCCACGGCGCCAGCAGGGGGCACCGGGGCGCACCGTCACCGGGCGAGACCGGCCTGCCGGCGATCCCGGCCAGGTCGAGGCAGATGTTGCCTTCGGCCGAGGCGCGGCTCACGAGGGCCGCGGCAAGTCCGAGGTCCCCGTCGGCCTCCCCCGCGAGCCGCACCATCAGGCGCGCAAATCCCCGGTCGAGATTCGAAAGGACGCCCGCCGCATGGAGATGTTCGACGATCCAGGGGTTCATGGTCCTTCTCTCCCGCAGGGCCTCGCCACGAGCCCTTCCGCGAGAGTCTCGACGAGCCTGCGATCGGGCCGGTCGCGGAAGATCCCGAACCCGGGCCCCAGCGCGGGGTCCACGCCGCGCAGGAACACGTAGAAGACCCCCCCGAAGTGCCTGTCGTAGTCGTACCCCCTCACGCGGCCCTTCAAATACTCGTGCAGGGCCACGGCGTACAGGTGATACTGGAGGACGTAGAGGTCCTCCCCCATGACGGCCGCAAGCGCCTCCGCACCGTAGTCCTCGGCGCGGGCCCCCAGGTGGTTCGATTTCCAGTCCACGAGGTAGAAGCGCCCGCCGTGCTCGAAGACGAGATCGATGAAGCCCTTCATGAACCCCTCGACGGGCCGGAAGCGGAGCGACCCGATCCGCTCCGGGATGTCGCCCGCGGCGCCGGCGAAGAGCTCCCGCAGCCCGGCGGGCTCGAGGGCCTGGAGCGGAAACGTGAAGCCCAGCTCGTGCAGGCACCTCCGGCGGTCGAGTCCCGAGAGCCGGACACCCCGCGCCGGATCGAGGGGCGCCTCGATGACGCGGCCGATCATGTCGCACAGGGTGTCGCACCAGAGCGGCTCGAACCCGTACTCGGCGAGCGCCTCCCTCACGATGCCTTCCAGGGCGCCGCGGGCGGCGTCGGCGAAGTCGATCCGCTCGAAGACGGCGTGGAGGCATTTCCCCGCCCTCGGCCCCCGGGGAAAGGAGAAGATGTCCGCGCGGCCCGGCGACTCCTCCGCGGCCCGCCGGCGGACCCGCTCGTCGCGGTCGGGGCTCTCCGGGAGGCCCTCGCCCGCCGCCCCGCGGTCCGCGTCCTCGACGAGGGACGAGAAGCTCGAGATCGCGAAGGCGCGCTCCACCTTCCGGCGGAACTCGCGCGCTTCGAGCGCGCCCGTCCGGTCGGGATCGGGGCGGATCGCGGGGACCGCCTCCTCGGGCATCGGGACGACCTCGACGGACCCGCCCGAGGCGGCGGCGACCGCCTCCATCTCGCGCCGCAGGCTCTCCCCGCCCATCCCGGCGACACGGGCCGCCGTCGCGTCGACGGCGGACGACGGGTCGCCGTCCGGGCCGTGGAGAACCCAGGCCAGCGACGAGGTCTCGGCCCGGTTGATCGGCCCCCAGACGAGATAACAGCGGTTCTTCGCCCGCGTCACGGACACGTAGAGCAGGCGCACGTTCTCGGCGAGCTGCTCCCGCTCGGCCGCCCGGCGGGCTTCTTCGCCCGCGTCCTCGAGCGCCACGTTGAGCTGCCAGCCGTCCTTCTCGTCGTGGAAGTTGTAGACGTCCCCCGCGCGGGAAGACCCCCAGTTGAACGGGCAGAAAACGACGGGGTATTCGAGGCCCTTGCTCTTGTGGATCGTGACGACTTTCACGGCATCGGCGTCGCTCTCGAGGCGGAGCTGGTGCTCCTCGAGCCTCGGCGTCTCCTCGTCGCGCTGCGTCGCCAGCCACTGGATGAGCCCCCCCATGCCCGCGCGCCGGCGCGTCTCCTCGCCGTGGAGGACCTCGGCCAGGTGCAGGACATTGGTGAGGCGGCGTTCCCCGCCGGGAAGCGCCAGCAGCCTCGGCCTCACCCCCTCGGCCCGCAGGAGGTCCCGGAACATGCGGACAAAGCCGTGGCGCTCCCACGTGTCGCGCCAGTCGTGGAACCGCCGGAGTCTCTCCTCCCACGCCGTCGGGTCCCCCATCAGCCTCTCGATCGAGGCGCCGTCGAGCCCCATGAGGTCGGTGGCCAGCGCCGTTCGGACGGCCGCCTCGTCGCCGGGCTCCGCGACGGCCTTCAACACCCGCTCCGTCTCGAGGGCCTCCTCCGTGTCGAAGAGGTTGCCCGTGGTGTAGAGGACGCTGTGAACCCCGAGCCCGGTGAGGGCCTCCTGCACGAGGAGGGCCTCCCGGTTCGTGCGGACGAGCACGGCCATGTCGGCCTCCCGCAGGGGCCGCCGGCCGATGCGGGCCTCGCCGCGTCGCCCCGCCTCGATGAGCCGCGCGACCTCGGCCGCCACGGCGCGGCGGATGCGCTCGCGGGCCCGCTCGATCGAAACGGTCTCGCCTCCGCCGTCGAGGGCCCAGAGCTTCAGCGGGGCGTCGGCCCGCCCCCCGATCGTCAGGGAGGGGACCTCGCGATCGGCCGACCGCGCCTCCTCGAAGGGGACGGCCTCGTAGAGGAATGCGTGCCGCGGGCGGCCGAACAGGGTGTTGACGGCGCGGACGAGCCCCGGCTCCGAGCGCCAGTTCTCGGCCAGCGTGTAGCGCCTCTGCACGTAGGAGGCGGCGCGGATGTAGGCGAACAGGTCGGCGCCCCGGAAGCTGTAGATCGCCTGCTTCGGGTCTCCGATGAGGAAGAGCGCCGTCTCGCCCTGCCCGAAGACCGACTCGAAGATGGCGAACTGCACGGGGTCCGTGTCCTGGAACTCGTCGACGAGCGCCGCCCGGTATTTCTTCCGGATGGCCCCGGAAAGGATGCCGGAGCCCTCCGACCGGAGCGCAGCCCGCAGGTCCGACAGCAGATCGTCGTAGGACCGGAGGTTGCGGTGCCTCTTCCGACGGGCAAGCTCCTGCCGCACGTACCGGAACAGCTCGCAGCGCAGGAAGCGGACCTGCCCCTCCATCTCGCCCGAGACGGCATTTGCCACGCTTATGAAATCGCCGAAGCGCTCGAAGAACCGGTGGGTCGGGGCCCTGCGGTTCTTCCTCACCGCCGCCGCAAGGGCGTCGGGGCCGAATTTCAGCAGGTCCTCCGACAGGGGCAGCGCGGCCCAGGGGCGCGCCAGGAAGGCATCCATCGCCTCGAGGTAGCGCTCCGTCCTGCCGTACTTGGTCCGGTTCAGGGCCTCGTCCCGCAGGGCCCGCTCCACCCCTTCGCGGCTCTTCGGCCAGGAGCGGCGGAGGCCGGCGAAGGCCTTGCGCAGGGCCGCAAGGCCCTCCAGGCGCTCGGGGGGGGCCTCGGGCAGGATCCGGGCATCGTGCCGGAAGGGCGCCGCGCGAAGCAGCGAGAGAAACGAGGCCGGGCCCCTGAATTGCTCGCGGGCGTACAGGACGAACTCGGACGGCGCCTCGTAGAAGTGCTTCCTCCAGAAATCGCGGACGATCTCCTCGCGCAGCATACGCTCGTCGGGCAGGAGCTCCGTGTCGAAGGGGCTGCCGCTCTCGAAGGCGTTCTCGGAGAGCATCCGGCGGCAGAAGGAGTGGATCGTGAAGATGGGGGCCTCGTCGAACCCCCGCAGCGCCTCCCGGAGCCTGTCGCGCGCATCCTTCCGGTCGGCGAGGCCGCGGGCGAAATCGGCAAGGAACGGCTTGTCCGTCGCCTTCCCGGCGAGCACGTCCAGGGCCTCGCGGATCATCCTCCGGATGCGGTCGCGCAGCTCCTCCGTGGCCGCCACGGTGTAGGTCACGACGAGGATGTCCGAAGGCGCCAGGCGCTTCTCGACGAGGAGCCGCAGAAAAAGGCCCGCGATGGCGTAGGTCTTCCCCGTGCCGGCGCTCGCCTCGATGAGGTTCCGTCCGTCCAGGGGGCTCTTCAGCAGATCGAACCGGGGGGTTGCCTCGGGCATCTCAGCGCACCTCCTCGGCCTTTTCGAGCAGGGGCCTCAGGACCGCCTCGGCCAGCTCCCGGAACTCGCCTCCCAGGGCGTCGGNCCCTCCGAAGCAGAAGCGGAAATACGGGTCCTGCCCCTCGGCATGCCCGCGTTCCGNCGCCCATGTCCGGCCTGCGGCCCTGAGGGCNTCCTCGGCCGTCTTCCCCCTGAGGAGATTGGCGACGTAGACCCGNGCCGTCTCGGGGAAGAACGGCAGGGGCATCGTCAGGCCCCGCCAGTAGGTCTCCAGCAGATCCCTCAGGAGGCGCTCCCCGTCCCCCACGGGCCCGAGGGCGTACCCCCGGTCCCTGCCCAGGACGACGCAGCGCCCCGGGTAGCGCCCCGCCGCCGCCTCCGCGAGGGACAGGTGGTGGATCCAGGCGCGCAGCAGGTCCTTCGCCCGGACGTCCGCGTACCGGTACTGGACAAGGGCCCCGGGCCTTCCGAGCTCGAGCCGGCCCGTGAGCCGGAAGGGGCCCAGCGCCCGGTCCAGGTCGACCGCGCCCAGGGGCTCTCCCCGGAGGTGCGGCTTCAGGCGCTCGGCGAAGGCCCGGGCCCCCTCGCAGAGCTCGTGGAACCAGCACTCCCCCGGCGTGCCCGGCGGTAGACTGCCCATCGCCCTGGCGGCGGGCAGCAGATCCCGGGCCTCGAGCCCCTCGACGCAGCGCGCCGCGAGCCGCCCGCCCAGCTCGTAGCGCTCGAGGCCCTCGATGCTCATGGGCTCCACGTCGGACAGGGGTGCCCCCGCCTCGTCGAGCCGGATCCCCAGCCTGCGCGTCAGGAGGGCGCGTGCGGGGTTGGAGAAGAACCGGACAAGGGCATGGACGTCGACGGTCCGCCATGCCGGGGGNGGTTCGGGGAGGGGAGAGGCGATGAANGGGCGCCTGTGCGCCGGGCCCGACAGNGCCGCGGCNGCGGCGGCGTTCTCGGCGGAGTAGCTGTAGAGCCTCCCCCCGCGGAAGTACGCGGGGCTGAAGGCCTGCAGACGGTGCCTCACGACGATCGCATCGCGGATGTTCCTCACTTCCGGGATCTCGAAGCCCTGCTCGATTGTGTCGAGCAGCTCGCTCACGACGACCGACGGCGGCCGCTCGCTGTTGTCCTGGATGCTCTGCCCCGTGTAGCTGATGTAGAGCGTCTCCCGGGCCGACAGGAGCGCCTCGAGGAACAGGTAGCGGTCGTCGAGGCGGCGGGAGCGGTCGCCCGTCCTCGGGTGCTCCCTCATCAGGTCGAAGCCCGGCGCCGCCGCCTGCCGCGGGTAGGCCGCGTCGTCGAGGCCGATGAGGCAGACCACCCGGAAGGGGATGCTCCGCATGGGGAGCATGGCGCAGAACGTCACCCCGCCCGTGATGAAGCCCGAGGCGAACCCGGCCTCCCGGAGCGCCTCCTCGAGGTGAGCCTTCAGGACCCCGGCGCAGAGCTTCCCGTCGAAGCCCGACTGCTCCTGCCGCTGCGTCGCTTCGTGGAGGGCCCGGCGAAGGGTCTGCACCTCGTCCTCCTCGTCGCCCTCGGGGAGAAAGAACCGGTCCAGGGCGGCCCCCAGGTGGGAGGCCCAGCCCGCAAGGTCCCTGGGCTCCCGGAGGGATTCGGCGAAATCGAACAGCGCCTCCAGGAACGCCAGGAACGAGCCGAGTGCCGCCGCCTCGCCCTCGGCCACCCCCTCGTGGGGCAGGATGCCCATGAAGAGCTCGTCCCCCGCGGCCGGCAGGGCGTAGCCCAGCAGCAGCCGGTCGATCCCCGCCTGCCAGGTGTTCTCCGCAAACCCCGGGAGCCCTTCCCGTTCGCGGCTGGCCCTGTCGACCCCCCACCGGATGCCGGTGTCGCGGATCCACCGGTGGACGAGGTCCAGGTCGTCGGCCCCCAGGCCGAAGCGCCGCCGCAAGGCCTCCGTCTCGAGAAAGGAAGCCACCTCCGTGGCTCCCATCCGGCTGCCCTCAAGGTCGAGGAGCCGAAGGAAGGTGTCCGCCAGCACGCTCCGGCTGCGTATGCCGCGGTCGGCGATGCTGAAGGGGAGCCGGCGCCGGTCGTCGGGGGGCAGGGAGAAGACGGCCTCGATGAAGGGGGCGTAGGTCTCGATCTCCGGCGTCATGACGAGGATGTCGGCGGGCGTGAGCGTCGGGTCGCGGTCGAGCAGCTCGAGGATCCGGTCCTGGAGAACCTCGACCTCCCGCATGGGGCTGTGGCACGAATGGACCTGGATCGAGTCGTCGCCCGCGGCCACGGTCTTCTTCTCGCCGTCCGCGCCGCGGTCGCGCAGGTTGAGGATGTCGGCCTGGATCAGGGCCAGGAGGGTCTCCCCTGCGGGCTCCTCCGAGACGTCTTCCTCCTGGCACCCCATGTCGTAGACCATCCGGAGGAAGTCCCGGCCCAGGGCGCCCATCGAGGCGAGCAGGCTGTTGCCCCTCTCCAGGTGGAGGGCCTCGTCGGACGGGGTCGTCCCGAGCCGGTCGACGATCCTCCTCATCTCGCGGTCGGAGTAGATGAGGAACCAGTACTCGCGGCAGGGGTTCATGACGAAGAGGTTGACCTCGACGGTGCGGGCGACGGCATCGAGGATGCGCAGGTGGAAGGGCGGCAGGGCGGAAATNCCGAAGACGGNNATCCGCCGGGGCAGTTTCNCCGCTTCGGGCACGCNCCGCTGCAGGCGGGCAAGGGCCTCCTTCCAGCGCGCCGCCCGGTGCGCCCCGGGGCTCCCGGCCGCGAGCATCCGCCAGAGGGCCGCCTGCCAGTGACGCTCCCCGCCCGACTCCCAGCCGAGCATCATGTCGGGCCGGTAGACGAGGTACTGGTCGAAGAGACCGGCGATGATGCGGCTCAGCTGGTAGCGCTTGAACCCGCGGCCGTCGTCGGAGAGGTAGGCCTTCAGGGGCTCGAACCCCTCTTCACCCAGGCAGCGGGGCAGCAGGCGCATGACCCGCCAGGCGAGCACCTCCGGGTCAAAGGCCTCGGTGCACGGCATGTCGGGAAGGACGTCGCGGAAGACCCCGTCGATGAAATGGTTGGGAAAGGGGAACCGGATGTTGGCGCAGATTCCCAGGCGTCGCGCCAGCTCCAGCGATACCCAGCGCTCCATGCCCCGGCTCTGGACCAGAATGATCTCCGGGGCCATGGGGTCTTCCTGCGGTACGCGAAGAACCTCCTCGAGCCTGCCGGCGAGGGCCTCGAGTCGGTTGCTGGTGTAGAGCTTCAGTCCGGGCATGCCCCACTTTTACTCGATTCTCCGCGGGAAGCTCAAACGAAAAGTGGGAGGGCGGGCGGCGGGCATAAAAAAACCCCCGGTGTGGGGAGCACCGGGGGCCAGGGCAACCGTGTCTACCTGATGGTGTCCTTGAGAGCCTTGCCGGCGGTGAACTTGGGTACCTTCTTCGCCTTGATCTTGATTTCCTTGCCGGTCTGGGGGTTGCGGCCGATGCGGGCGGCGCGCTTGGAGACCGAGAAGGTTCCGAAGCCGACCAGTGTGACCTTGTCACCCTTCTTCAGGGCATCCGAAACCGCCTTCAGGGTTGCGTTGATGGCCTTCTCCGCCGCGCTCTTGGAGCCAAGTGCCTTGGCTACCACTTCAACGAGTTGTCCCTTGTTCATGTAAAACTCTCCTCCTTGATTTTATTTAGTAGGGTTGCCGTGAATCCTTCGCGCTCGTTTCCTTTGTTCGGTGCTTTGACGACCATCCCCCTTTCGAAAGGAAATCAGCCACCGGATTCAAATTGGTGGGAGTATAGCCCAGGAATCGCTCCTAGTCTAGCTTTTTTCGCATTCCCCGAAAAAATTCCCTCCCGTGGCCGGATCGTTACCGATGAATCCCCGGAAAGCTTTCGGGGTTGAAATGCAAGATATATGCCCCTTTCGGGGACCTCCCGGCCGCAAACCTGCTCCTGGAAACCTTTTCCGGATTCCTCCCCCGAACCCGGCATCAGGCGGCCCTTTCGGCGCAAAGCCACTCGCCGCAAAGGTTCTGGGGTATCCCGCGACCGGGGGGCGGGACCCGGCCGCGGAACGCCGATCGTCCCGCGGCTGCACGGGTTCGAGGAGTCGCAGCCATGCACCCGCAACCTTGACGCCCCTGGCCGGATTTCCGACAAGGCCGCCGCCCGGCACGGACGGAGCCTCACCCGTCGAATCCTTTGCCATGTTGCGGAGATGATGGTAAGAGACAGGCATCAGGCGTCAGGCAACAGGAGGACAGGAGATTCGGAAGATTACGGTACAGCGCGTCCATCGAACCCCTTTGCCTTACGCCATAAGCCCTTTGCCTCATGCCATTTCCAGGTGACCTCATGTCCATAGAGATCGTGATCATTTTCCTGACGGGGTTTACGGCGGGCGGACTGCTCCTGTGGGTCCTCACGCGGCTTGCCGCCCAGAAAGAGGCCGTGAGGCAGATCGACGCGCTCCGGCAGAGTCTCTCCGCCCGGGTTTCCGAGATGGAGGGCCGTGCCCGTTACGCCGAGGGCCAGATGGACCAGCTGCGGCGCCAGCTCGAGCTGTCAGAGAACGAAACCGCGGGGTTGCGCAAGGCCCTCGACGATGAGCGCGTGCAGGCCGTGGAGGCCCAGGCGCGGCTGACCGAGTCCGCCCGCAGCATCGAAAGGCAGCGGGAAATCATCGAGACGATGAAGACGGAGATGACCGACACCTTCCGGGCCCAGGCGTCGGCCGCCCTCGAGAGCAGCAACCGCAGCTTCCTGGAGCTGGCCTCGGAGAGCCTCGGCCGGATCCTGGAGCAGACGAAGGGGAGGCTGGGCGAGCACCAGGCAGGGCTCGAGGGAACGATCCGGCCGCTCCAGGAGACGCTGAGACGATACGAGGAGCATCTGCGGGAGATGGAGAGGGTCAGGGCCGAGCAGGCCGGGAATCTCTCGCGGCAGATCCAGACCCTCGGCGCCATGAACGAGGCCCTGCAGCGGGAAACCGCCAGCCTTTCCACGGCCCTGCGCAAGCCCCAGGTGAGCGGCTCCTGGGGCCAGATGTCGCTGCGCCGCGCGGCGGAGCTGGCCGGCATGGCCCCCTGGTGCGACTTCTACGAGCAGGTCACCGTGGACACCGAAGCGGGCAGGTTACGGCCCGACATGGTCGTCCGCCTTCCCAACGGGCGCGTCATCGTCGTCGACGCCAAGGCCCCCGTGGGCGCGTTTCTTACCGCCCTGCAGGCCTCCACCGAGGAGGACCGGAAAGCGGCCTTCGCGGGGTACGTCGCCGCCGTGCGCTCCCACATGAACGGGCTGGGGTCGAAGGCCTACTGGGAGCAGTTCGAGGAGTCGCCCGAACTGGTCGTCATGTACCTGCCGGGCGAGACCTTCTTCAGCTGCGCCATCGAGAACGACCCGGGCCTCATCGAGGACGGCAGCCTCCGGAAGGTCATCCTGGCCACCCCCACGACGCTCATCGCGCTGCTCAAGGCCGTGGCCTACGGATGGCAGCAGGAGCAGGTGGCAACCGGGGCGCGGGAGATCAACCGCCTGGGCCGGGAAATCTACGAGCGGTTCTCCGTCGTGGCGGACCACATCGCGAGGGCCGGGGCCAATCTCTCGAAGGCGGTCGAGGCCCACAACGACGCCGTCCGCTCCATCGAGACGCGGCTCATGCCCTCCTTCCGCAGGTTCCGGGACCTGGGCGTCTCGACGAGCCGGGAGCTGCCGGAGGCCATGGACGAGATCCGGGTGACGGCCCGCGAGACGATCGCGGGAGTGGAGAACAATGACAAGACAGGAAGTTAGGAAGTTAGGAAGCTATGAAGTTAAGAATTTCGGAGAAGCCGGGAACATGAAATCGGCCTTCCGCCAGTCCAAGCTTCTCAACTTCCCAACTTCTCAACTTCGTGTTCTGAAAAGGAAGCGCCCCCGGTCACGGGCCTCTTAGAAGATCCGCCGCTGCAGCTTGTTCTTGTGCATCACCGTCGCCGCGATCTCCTCGATCGACATGGTCGTGATGTTGAGGTAGGGGATGTTCTTGGAAACGTAGAGGAACTCGGCCAGGGAGATCTCCTTCTGGCACTGCTCGAGCGACGAGTACCGCCCGGTGGGCCGGCGGGCGGCCCGGATCTTCTGGAGCCGTTCCGGGTTGATGGTGAGGCCGTAGAGCCTGTCCCGGTGCGGTTGCAGAACGCCGGGGATCTTCCGGTACTCGATCAGCAGGTCCTCCTCGGTGAGCGGGTAGTTGGCGGCGTAGATCCCGTACTGAAGCCCGAGGTAGAGGCAGGTGGGGGTCTTGCCGGTGCGCGAGACGCCCACCAGGATGACGTCCGCCTTGTCGTAGTTCTTGGTGGTGATGCCGTCGTCGTTGGTGAGAGCGTAGTTGACGGCATTGATCCGTATATCGAGCTCATCGCCCGCGGAAGGGTGGTGGGAGCCGCCGCTGAGGCTGGGCTGCACCCGCAGCTCCTCTTCCAGGGGCCCGATGAAGGCGTCGAAGAGGTCCACCACGACGGCCTCGCTCGACGTGATCAGCTTGCGGATCTGGGAGTTTACGATCGTGCTGAAGACGATCGGGCGCGAGCCCGTGTGTTCCCTTGCGTCGTTTATCTGCTCGAGGGCGTCCTGCGCCTTCCAAAGGGTGTCGATGAAGGGAAGCGTGACCTTCTGGAAGTCAACGTGGTCGAACTGGATGAGGAGGCTGTGTCCGAAGGTCTCGGCGGTGATCGCCGTCCGGTCGGAGATGAAGAAAACGGCTCGCTTGATCGACATGGGCTCACTTTCGCGGGACGTCGTAACCGGCGGCGCGTGCCGCGCAGGCTCAACCCACGACGACGTCTTCGTGCCTCCATTGTAAGCAAAACCCCTGTCCTGTAAAGCCCTTTTTTGCCGGGGAGCCCGGAGGCGTCCGGCTTGACATTTCGCGGCATCTCCGATAAGAGCACGTCATTGTTCCGCCATTTTCGTGGACCGGAAGGCCAGCCATGGACATGACCGACGTCCTGCGTCGCTACGAGCCCGATCTCAAGCAGGTGGAAGAACACCTCGGCAGGTACCTCCACTCGGAGGTTCCCTTCATCCCCCAGGTCATCAACCACCTCATCACGAGCGGCGGCAAGAGGTTCCGTCCCCTCATGCTCCTGGCCTCGGCGGACCTGTGCGGCTACCGCGGGGAGAGGCGCTACCCCCTGTCGGCGGTGATCGAGTTCATCCACACGGCCACGCTGCTGCACGACGACGTCGTGGACGGCGCGGAGACGCGAAGGGGCAAGCCCTCGGCCAACAATGTCTGGGGCAACGCGGCGGTGGTGCTCGTGGGGGATTTCCTCTACTCGCGCTCCTTCACCCTCATGACGCGCGACGGGGACCTGGCCATCATCAAGCTCATCTCCGAGACGACCAACACCATGGCCGAGGGGGAGGTCTTCCAGCTCCTCAAATGCGGCGACGTGGGGATCACGGAGGAGGACTACTTCACCCTCATCGAGAAGAAGACGGCCGTCCTCATCGCGGCGGCCTGCGCCGTGGGGGCGCTCATGGCCGGGGCGGCGTCGGATCGGGTCGAATCCCTGCGGGCGTTCGGGCACGCCATGGGGCTTGCCTTCCAGCTCACCGACGACACGCTGGATTACGTGGCCGCCGAGAAGGAGTTCGGGAAGGCCATCGGGATGGACATCAAGGAAGGGAAGATCACCCTGCCGCTCATCCGGACGCTCGCCCGGTGCAGTGCCTCGGAGAAGGAGACCATCCGGGGGATCGTGGAGCGCAAACAGGCGACGGACGAGGACATAAAGTCGGTCTTCGGCCTCATCGGGAAATACGACGGGATCCCCTACGCCCTGGACCGCGCCAGGGCCATCATCGCCGAAGGCAAGGCGCGGCTCGCCCCCTTCCGGGACGGCGAGGCGAAGGCGGCCCTCATGGCCATGGCCGACTTCATCGCCGAACGCACCCTCTGAAAACCGGGGTTCAGGCAAGAGATAAGAAGAAAAACAGAAAAGGACCGGGACGATCATCCCCCGGTCCTTTTTTTCTTTCCCGTATTCGGGCCCCAGCCCCTGGACCCTAGATCAGGTACAGCCCCTTCTTCTCGGCGATCTCGCCGAGGTCTCCGGCCCGGACCATGGCAACGGCCCTGGGAAGACCCTCCATGATGTCGCGGGCCGTGATGCCGTCTTCCCCCTTGTCAACCGCCGCGAGGTCACCTGCCAGCCCGTGGATGAACACGCCGGCCCTCACCGCCTCCGGGACACCGAGCCCGAGGCCGAACATAGCCCCGATGGCACCCGTCAGCACATCGCCGGAGCCCGCCGTGGCCATCCCGGAGTTGCCGCTCATGTTGACGAACACGCGGCCGTCGGGCAGGCCGATGAGCGTGTGGGCCCCTTTGAGCACGATGATCGAGTCGAGGGCGGCAGCCGTTTCCTGAAGGATGCCGATCGGGTCCTTCCCGATCGCCTCGACGCTCTTGCCGGTGAGCCGGGCCATCTCCCCCGCGTGGGGCGTCAGGATCGTCTCGTAGCGGCGCTTCTTGAGAAACCGGGGGTTCTTCGCCACGGCCGTGAGCCCGTCGCCGTCGATGAGGATGGGCCTCTCGATCTTTGCCGCAAGCTCCCGCACGAGTTTCTGCGTTTCCTCGGCAAGGGAGAGTCCCGGTCCCAGGACGACGAGATCCACTTTCCCTGCCAGTTCCAGCAGGGCCGAGCGGTTTCGCAGGGCGATGCTGCCCGATGAGGTCTCTTTCTGGGGGACGAAGACGATCTCGCCCGCCTGCGCGGCCAGCCCCGGGATCACCGCCGCGGGCGCAGCGAGGCGAGAGTAGCCCCCTCCCGCCTTCAGGAAGGACAGCGCCGAGAACGCCGGGGCCCCGTAGTAGCCGGCGGCCCCCGCGACAAAGAGCACGTCGCCGAAGTCCCCCTTGTGACCCCAGGCCCTGCGGCCGGGGATCGGAGGGGGGTCGTTGATCTCCAGGGCGATCGACTCGGAGTCGTAGAGCTCGGGGGGGAAGGAGATGTGGGTGACGAAGAGCTTCCCCCCGAAGAGGAACCCGGGGTAGAGGAGGTTGCCCCGCTTGGGCAGTCCGAAGGTCACCGTGGCCGCCGCCCGGACGGCCGTGCCCATCACGGCCCCCGTGTCGCCGTTGATCCCCGAGGGGATGTCGAGGCTGAAGACGGGTTTGCCGAGGGCATTGACGAGTTCGATCACCTCCCGGTGAAGGCCCTCCACGTCCCGGTCGAGTCCCGTGCCGAAGAGGGCGTCGATAACGGCGTTGGACTCCAGGATGTAGTGTCTCACGTCCTCCACGGACTCCACCGGCCGGACGTCGACGGCCAGGTTGAGCAGCACGTCGAGGTTCTTTCGCGCGGCCCCCCGATAGCGGCTCTTATCGGCCAAAAGGAAGACCTTGACGATGCCGCCGTCCGAGTGGATCTTCCGTGCCACGACGAAGCCGTCGCCGCCGTTGTTGCCCCCGCCGCAGAGGACGGTGAAGCGCCGCCCCGCGATGTCCGTCTCGCCGGCCAGCGCGTAATAGGCGGCGATCCCGGCGTTTTCCATGAGGATCTCGTCGGGAAGGCCCAGCGTCTCGATAGCGTAGCGGTCCATCGCCCTCATCTCTGCCGTCGTGGCAACCTTCATCTCTTCCCCCTTGCCCATAGATCTCGATTCTGCTTCCCGGGAAAACGGCGCTGCCGGTCCCTCAACGCAGAAGGTCAGAAGGTTAGAGGTTCAGAAGGTTGGAGAAGCGGACAGCGTACAATGGCCTCCTGGTTTTCCGACCTTCTTGCCTTCTCACCCTCGTACCTTCTTCACTAATGCAGCCACCCTCTTGCCCAGCTTGCGGCCGTTCTCCGCGGCCGCGGCGTCGGGGGCGCCCAGGCAGGAAACCCCGTAATGACCCGTGGCATCGAGGGGGTCGCCGACGACGATCATCCCGTAGATCAGCAGGGCCTGGAGGATGGATAGCATCGTCGTCTCCTTGCCGCCCGACGGGTCGGCGCTCGTGGCGAAGGCGGCGCCCACCTTGTTCTCCATCTTCTTCCGCACCCCCACGTACTTGTCAAGGACATCCTTGAGCGGCGCCGCCATGGACCCGAAGTAGACGGGTGAGCCCGCGATGATCCCGTCGGCGGCCACGAAGTCCTCCTTCGTCACGTCCGCCGTGGATTTGACGACGGCCTGCACGCCCTCGACCTCCACGACCCCCCTGGCGATCTCCTCGGCGAGTTTCTTCGTGTTGCCCGACCGGGAGAAATAAAGAATGAGAACCTTCATGTGTTTTGCCTCCTTTCCGGAAAGTCGGATCAGTTCGTTCCACGGTTTCTCTGCGCCAGAACCGCTCTGCAAGCGGCACAAGGCTTAGGGCTGAAGGCCAAGGGTAAGACAATTTCTATCGAGCCGTCTTCTTCGGGGTGCCGGTTGCCAAGTCGAGCAACGCCGGGGCGATATGTTTCCCGGCGACCTGCCTTGCCGCAATTCCCGCGGCGAACCCGGCCGCAAGGTCGATGTCGAGCCGCCGGTACACGTGAGCCGCCAGGTAGGCGGCGAAGAAGACGTCCCCCGCCCCCACGGTGCTCACGGGCCACCGAACCGCCTCGGCCGCGAAGTGGCACCCTTCCCCGGAACGGGTCCACACGCTCGCGCCCCTCGAGCCCCGGGTGATCACCGCCTCGTCGATCCGGAAACGTTTCAGGAACCCGGGCAGGGTCTCGCGGAAGTGATCGAGCATGAGGCCGAGTTCCCCCTCGTCGGCCTTGACGATGTGGGCGGCGCGCAGAGCCCCTTCGAGCCCCGTCGACACCGCCGGGACGATCCGGCCGCTTTCGGCCCTGCGCAGGTACCCCTGCACGTCGAGGCTCACGAGTTTCCTCGATTCCCCCATCAGTGCTACGGCCCGGGGTTCGATGTCTTCGGGGTGCAGGGGGCCCGCATGGACGTGACGGACCGTCGCGAGGAGCGGCTCGATCTGGGCCGACGTGACGGGGCCTGCCGCCTGCGGCATGAGCTGCTCGCGGAAATCACCCCGGGACTCGTTGACGAAGCGCGTCGTGCGCGGGCTCCTGCCTGCGTGGACGGCCACCCCCTCGGCGGCAAGGATGCCCATCAGGGCCCTGTCCGCGTCGGAGACGTTCGTCACAACGGCCGTTGCCACGCCGAGCCGCTGAAAGGTAAGCCCCCCGTAGGTGCCGACACCGCCCAGCCGCTCCACCGCTTTGCGGTTCTCGACAATGCGGTCGATCGTGACGGACCCGACGACGAGGACCTCCGTCTTCCTGATGCGTTCTTTCATCATTCTCAGCCGCTTTTTGTCTTTGTCCCGTACCTTGTAGGCGTGCGAAGGGCGGAAATTATGAAGAGCGGAAGATCGGAAAAAGAACAGGAACAGATTCGATTACGTCCGCGCTTCCTACCTTCACAGGCCGAGTGTCCGAAGATATTCACACAGCACCCCTCACCAGCCCGTCACTCCATGGACAAGGTACCCGACAATCAGCGCCACTCCCGTGATCAGGTACACCTTGATGATGGCGATGTTGGCGGGTATCACCTTCAGCCGGTCCAGGTAGTGTTCGTTGAGGATCCGCACCGACTGGATCGCCGTGGGCAGGGCCAGCAATCCCAGGAGGATCCCCGGAGGCGCCGCCCCGACGATGACCGATCCGGCAAGGATCCCGAAGGCGCAAAGAAGGCCGGCCTGGTAGAGGACGACGCCGGCGCGGCGGCCGAAGCGGGCCACGAGGTTCATCTTCCCGCTCCGGCGGTCCTCCTCGTAGTCGGGGATCTCGTTGATGACGATCATGGACCACATGAGAAACCCCGGGACGAGGGAGACGATCAGGGGCTCGACACCAAAGGTCTGACGCTGGACGTAGTACGACCCCATCACGAGGACGGGCCCGAAGTTGACCAGCAGCCCCAGCTCGCCGAAACCCCGGTAGGCGAACTTGACGGGGGGCACGGTGTAAAAGATGGACGACAGGATCCCGACGGCCCCGATGACCAGGACGGGCCACCCTTTCAGGAGAGCCAGCCAGATCCAGATGGCGACCGTGATGCCGTAGCATACTGCAACGCCCCCTCTCAGCTCGTTGACGGTGAGAAGGCCCTCGGTGAGAACCCCGCTGCCCCCCGTGTAGGGGTTCTTCTCGTCGCCCCAGGCCCTGTCGACGGCGTGCAGGTAGTCGAGGACGTCGTCGAGCATGTTGAGCCCGAAGTGGTGCACCGTCACCCCGATGAACACGAGCAGGAAGGCGAAGGGATCGAAAACGTCGTACCTCGCCCAGGCGATGGCGGCGGCCAGGGTCACCGGGAGGAAGCTGGGAGGCACGAACTGGACGCGGACCGCCTGGATCCAGGGGGCGATCGGGTTTGTCCCCCGCGCGGGTCCGGATGTCTCGATCTTGGTGCGCATCGGCCTCGATCCGGCGTGCTCGTGAGGGTCGGCGTGCGTCAGGCAGGAAAAATCGGGAATGGGCACCGCCCCCGGTCACCGGGGCCGGGGGCGGCAGGTTCCTACTTCAGCGAGTTCTCGAAGCGGCGGTTCGCCTCGTCCCAGTTCACGATGCTCCAGAAGGCCTCGACGAACTTCGCCCGGAGGTTCTTGTAGTCCAGGTAGTAGGCGTGTTCCCAGACGTCGAGCACCAGGAGGATCCGAAGCCCGGGGTAGACGTTGACGTTGTGCTTCTCGATCTGCATGATCACGGGCCGGTTCGTGAGGGTGCAGTGACTCAGCGCAGCCCACCCGGAGCCCTCGGCGCTGACGGCCGCCTGGGTGAACTCCTTCTTGAACGGCTCGTAGCCCCCGAACTCCTTCTCGATGGCCGCGGCCAGGAGCCCCACGGGCCTGTCGGACGCTTTGCCCTTCGGGGCCAGGTTCGCCCAGAACAGCGAGTGGAGCACGTGCCCGCCCAGGTGGAACGAGAACTCCTTGAGCGTCGATTTCACGTCGAGGTCGGCCTTCTCCCGGCGTGCCTTTTCGAGCCGTTCCAGCAGGCCGTTGGCCCCCGTGACGTAGGCCGCGTGATGCTTCTCGTGGTGAAGCCTCAGCTGCTCCTCGGAGATGAAGGGTTCGAGGTCCTTGTACCCGAAGCCCAGCTTCGGCAGAGAGTAAAGTGTGGTTCCCATGATGAGCCCTTTCTATGGCAGGCGACGGCGCCCGTTGTGTTGAGTTTGCTTCAGCCGTATTTTTTTAAAGGCGATCGAGGGAAAATTGCAAGCAAAATTCTTCACTCCGCCGTCNCGGCGCGAAGCCAGGCCAGGTAGGGTTCGCTGCCCGNCTCGATGGGGNAGGNGATGATTTCAGGCACNTCGTACGGGTGGCCTGCGCGGATGGCCGCTTCGACGGCCGCGTAGTTCGCCCGCCTCGTCTTGATGAGGCAGAGCCACTCCGTCGACCGCTCCAGGGCCCCCTTCCACCGGTAGAAGCTCTCGACGGGACCGGCGATCTGGACGCAGGCCGCAAGCCTGCGCTCCACGAGGGTCTGCGCGATCCTGTCCGCCTCCTCCCTCGACGGGGCCGTGGTCGTGACCTGGATGAACTCGCTCATGGGTTCCTCCCGATGGGGGTCAGCGCCTCGCCGCGGCGGGCCGGGCTTTCAGGATGAAATAGAGCGCCGCTCCCGCGAGGATCATGGCCAGGCAGAGGATCTGGCCGATCGTGATCAGCCCGAAGTACAGGCCGATATGCGCGTCGGGCTCCCGGACATACTCGATGAAGAAACGGACGGCGCCGTAGCCGATCAGGTAGTAGGGCAGGAACGCGCCCTCGAAGGGGCGTTTCCGGCGCATGCCCCAGAGGACCGCGAAGAGAAACACCCCCTCGAAGAAGGCCTCGTAGAGCTGGGAGGGGTGGCGCAGCATCCGCGTGGGATCGAGGGGGAAGACCATCCCCCAGGGAACGGACGTCGCCCGGCCCCAGAGCTCGCCGTTGATGAAATTGCCGATCCGCCCGAAGGTGTACCCCAGGGGCGCACAGGGGATCAGCAGGTCGGCGAGATCCCAGAAACGGACCCGCCGGAGGGTGCAGAACAGGGCCGAGGCAACGACGATGCCGATGAGCCCGCCGTGGAAGGACATGCCGCTGATGCCGACGAACTTGACGCCGTCGGCGAAGGAGAAGGGGAGAAAGATCTCCAGGGGATGCCGGACGAAATAGTCCAGGTTGTAGAAGACCACGTAGCCGAGACGCCCCCCCAGGATGAGCCCGAAGATACCCCAGACCATGAAATCCTGGATCAGTTCCTTTGTATAGGGAAACTTCTCCGTGCGCAGGCGGTACGTGACCAGAAGGTACGTCAGGGCGAAGGCCACGATGTACATGAGGCTGTACCACCGGACCTGGAAGGACCCGATCGAAAAGAGGATCGGGTCGATTCTCGAGGGCAGGTGCTGCCAGAACGCGACAAAGTTATTCAATGCGTACTCCTCTGATGAGATTCTTTTACTTCATCTTCGCCCATCGTTCATGAAGGTAGGAAGTTAGGAACCTCGGAAGAGCGGCGTTGAAAAATCCTTTTTCTTATTCCGCTCTTCCTCCCTTCAGGCGCAGCCGCGGGCTATCGCCCCGCGTACCCCTCCCCCTTGAGCTCCTCGACGTAGAGCTGCGCAGAGAAGGCCGCCGTGGCGCCGTCGCCGCAGGCGGTCACCACCTGGCGCAGGAGCTTCTCGATGCAGTCGCCGCAGGCGAAGATCCCCGGCTCGGAGGTCTTCATGTCCCGGTCCGCCGCGATGTAGCCGTCCCTGCCGAGTTTCACGACCCCCTTGAGAAACTCCGTGTTCGGGACGAGGCCGATGAAGACGAAGACGCCGTCGGCCGGGATATCGCGCGTCATCGAGGCGTCCTTCACGCCGGCGAGCCTCACGTGCGTCACCGCATCGGTGCCCCCGATCGCCGTCACGACGGAATCCCAGGCGAAGGCGATCTTCGGGTTCGCGGCGGCCCGCTCGCGCAGGATGGGCGTGGCGCGCAGCCGGTCGCGGCGGTGGACGATGGTCACCCTCCTCGCGAAATTCGTCAGGAACAGGGCCTCCTGGACGGCGGTGTCGCCGCCGCCGATCACGACGACCTCCCGGTCGCGGTAAAAGGGCCCGTCGCAGGTGGCGCAGTACGAAACGCCGCGACCCGTGAACTCCGCCTCGCCGGGCACCCCGATCTTGCGCCAGTTGGCCCCGGTGGCCACGATGACGGCGAGGGCCTCGAAATCCCCCGCGTCGGTCTTCACCCGCCAGCCGGGCATCCCGGCGATCTGCGCTCTCTCCAGCCCCGAGACGGAGGCATAGGCCGTCTCGAGACCGAACTTCTTCGCCTGCTCCTTGAACTTCTCCACGAGCTCGTAGCCCCCGATGTCGGGGACGCCGGGGTAGTTCTCCACGAGGTGTGTCACGGTGATCTGGCTCATCACCAGCCCCGACTCGACGAGCAGCGTCCTGAAGCTCGCCCTCGCGGCGTAGAGCCCGGCCGTGAGGCCGCCGGGGCCGCCGCCGATGATGAGGACGTCGTATGCGCCTTCCGGCAGTTTCTTCTCACCCATGAGGTTCCCGACCTTCTCACTTGAACAGTTTCTTGATTCCCTTCAGCGCCTTCTTGGCGGCCTTCTGCCGCTCCTTGCACGCCTTCTTCTCTTCCTTCACCCGCTCTTCCCGCAGGGTCTCGACATCGCCCTCAACGGCCGACCCCGCCGCCGGCAACGACCCGGCGTCCCGCGTTTCGGCAGGCGGAACCGTTCCCTGCTTCGCCGCGGAAGGCGGCGCCTCGTGCCCCGCCGCCGGCACGGTCTCTTCCTGCTTCCCTTCCCGCGCCCTGCGGATGAGGTACGTCGCGAAAGCCTTGCCGAACTGGCCGATGAAGCCCGCCGCCAGCACGACGAGGACCCATTTCAGGACGAGCCAGACGACACCCGCCTCGGTCGAGAAGAGATTGTGGACGATATAATCCATCATCGCCGGATCACCTTCTTCTCGATGAGATCGACAATCCCCTCGATGTCGTCGAGGTCGAAGCGGGGCGCGGCCAGCCCGCCGGGGTCGTCGCCGGCCACCGCCACGAGCGCACGGTCCCCCCTTGACAGGAATTCCTTCCCCTGGGCCTTCCGCCAGACCTCGATCTTCGGGTACGGGTTCTTCTTGAAGCCCTCCGCAAGGATCACGTCCACGTCGCGGACGAACCGCTCCCCCAGCTCCCCGAGGCCCGGGTCCCCCTCGGTGTCGGCCATCACGGCCACCTTGCCGGGCGAGGCCAGCACGGTCAGGGCCGCCCCTGCCCTGCGGTGTCGCCAGCTGTCCTTGCCTTCGCGGTCGACCTCGAAGCCGTGGCGGTTGTGCTTGATCGTGGCCACCCGCAGGCCCCGCTTCCTGAGCTCGGGGATCAGCTTCTCGACGAGGGTGGTCTTGCCGCTGCCCGAGTAGCCCACGATGGACACGATCGGGATGGGTTTCATGATCGAGGCACCATGATGTTTACGAATCGCAGGTAAGGCCTCATCTCGGGTGTCCCGCCCCCGCGGGCGATGACCTGCAGGGCCGCCGGCCCGTCGGCGATCGCAGCACCGCCGAGGTGCGTCACCGGCGTGTCCCGAAAGATCTCCCCGCACAGCGGCGTCGAAGGCCCGATGAGGGCCACGTGGCGGGGCCGTCCCAATTCACTCAGGATTCCCTCGAGGGTCCCGTTGAGGAGCGTCGTCGCCGTGACGATGGCCACGTCACAGTCCCCGAGCGCCGCCCTCCTCTCCGCCTCCGCCGTGTCGAGTTCGATGACGGTGAGCCGGACCCCCGCCGCCTCGATCCGCGCGACGATGGGCCGGAACAGCCCCACCATGGCGACCCGCTCGCCGGGGCGCAGGCCCATGAGGGAGATCGTGTCCGATTCCTCCCCCGGCACGGCAGGGTGGATCAGCGCGTTGGCGGCGGCGAGCCCCAGGGCGCGATCGACGGCGCCGGCTCCCTGCACGAGACGATCCAGCAGCGCATCGGCCCCCCGGCGGGCATAACACCCGGGGTCGTGACGGGGCTCGATCTCCGTTCCGACGGCCTCCTTCAGGCGTGCGGCAAGGCCCGCGCGGCCGCCCTCCAGGACGACGGCGACGTAGCTTGCGCCGATCCGCACGTCCTCGACGAAGCGCCGCCGGCTCTCGTCGAGCAGGCGGCGGTGCAACCGGCCGACGATTTCATTCCGTTGCATCACCGGCTAACCGTACCCGAGATCGAATGCAGCGTCAAGGAGCAACGGTGGTTGACGGCAGGCCGGCGGTTCAGTAGAATGAACCGCGGCGTGCCGCCGGGGCCGCCGACTCCAGAACGAGCATCAGGAGGTGCCCATGCCCGCAAGAAAGACGTTCGGATCGACCGCCTTCGCAGCGGCCCTCGCGATCCTGCTCAGCACCGCACTCGCCGACCCCGCCGTCGCCCAGGACGGCAAGCAGATCTACAACAACCGCTGCGCCCTGTGCCACGGGACCGACGGCGACGGCAAGGGAATCATCATGCAGATCGCCCCCTTCGGCGCCGATTTCTGGAAGGCCAACGACGACGCGTCCATCTCCAAGGCGATCGTCGAGGGCAAGGGACGCATGCCCGCCATCCCGCTCTCCCCGGAGGAGACGAAGGCCGTCGTGGAGTATATGAAGGCGAACTTCAAGAAATAACGGGAAACGGCACCGGCGCAGGGGTCAGCCCGCCGTCGATCGGGTGACGACGTAGATGTACGCAAGAGGCCCCGTGCCGCGATTGACGACGTTGTGGCAGGTGTGGGGGGGCACGTAGGCGACGAGCCCCCCTGCAATGTCCAGGTTCCCGCATCCCTCGCACTCGAGAGACCCCCGCCCTTCCAGGACGACGATCATCTCCTCGTTTCCCACCGTGGAGTGAAGTCCCACGTCGCGGCCCGGTTCGAGCCGCACGAACCCGGAGCGGAGGTTGGACGTCCGGGGCGGCTTCATGAGCGAAAGGGACCCGTTTCCGTCGCTCGGAAGCGTGAACACGAAGGGCTTCCTCGTCATGATCTTCTTGCCCCCTTCAGAATTTCAGGTTCACACCCGCCATGGCCGTGGTTCCGGGCATGGGGTAGTCCTTCTTGAAGGCATGACTCTCGTTGGTCAGGTTTTCTCCGGCGATGTAGATCTCGCCTTTCGTCCCCGGCGTCTTGAGACTGAACTCCCAGCTCAGTTTCGCGTTGACGAGGAAGTAGGCGCCGACGGCCGCGATGCTGCTTCCCCCGTAGCCGGCGGTGCGGTTGTTGGCCGTGTAGTGGTTGTCCACGTACAGGGCATCGGCGCTGAGCTTGAAGTTCCTGAGGAACCGGTAATTGAACCCGGCGCTGGCCGACCAATCGGGGGCATAGGGAAGATTGTCCGGCGACTGAGCGAACAGATGCGTGGCTCCGGCAAAGAGGGACAGGACGTCGAGGGGCGCCCAGGTCACCGTGGCCTCGATGCCCCTGGTCCGGAAGTCTCCGATGTTTTCGTAGCGAGGGGGCGCCGGTGAGGTCACCAGGATCATTCGGTTCTTCCCGTCGTCGGAGAAGTACGTCACGTCGGCGCGGAATGTTTTCCCGATCGTGTGGCTCAGGCCCGCCTCGTAATGGTCCACCGTCTCCGCGTCCAGGCTCTTCCACCGCGTGTCGCCCCCCCAGAAGAGGTTGGATTGCGTCACGACGTAGACACCGGGGTAGTTGACCCCCCCGGCATAGGAGGCGTGAAATTCCGTCGGTCCATATCCGAGGACGAGGCCCGCCTGGGGACCCCATTCGGCATCGAAGTCGCTGTGGGAGAAGTATCGCACGCCGGCCGAGGGAACCGCGTACCGGCCGCCCTTCTCCCCGAAGAGGTGACTCAGGGCCGCATAGGGCGACAGGATGCGGAACGTCTCCCGGGGGAACGTGCTGTCCGCCCGGGGCGCATCCCGATCGACGGTGACCTTGCCGCCGATGAAATCCAGGTCGATGCCGCCGAGGATCTCGCCGTTTTTCCAGGGGGTGACGATCTCCTGCAGCCGGGCGCCGTAATTGTCCCAGTCCGTTGCGGTGTCATAGAAGAACCCCGCCGGATCGCGCTGGTCCTGCCAGTCGCCCGTGCCCCGGTTCCAGTAGAGCTTCAGCGTGCCCCGCACCGAGGCGTATTGGTGGGCGAGGGTGATCACAGTCATTTCGTCGTTTGACCGGTAGGTACCCTGGCGGGCCGCGGGATTGCCTTCCGGACCCGGGTCCTCGGCGAAATTGTTGGTTGCGTTCGCCGTGAGGCTCATGTACCAGAACTCGTTGATCTGATGACCGACCCGGGCGAAGTATTCCTGCAACTCCCCGCTGGAATAGTCCCGGTGGCCGCTGGACGAGCGGAAGCTCTGGAGAACGTAATAATCAGTGTTCCCGACCTTGCCGCCGTGCTCGGCCCCCTCGATGAAGGTGGAGTAGGATCCATAACCCGTCCGGACGTTTGTGTAGAATCCCTCTTCCGTCTGCCGTTTCGTGACCAGGTTCACGACCCCATAGGCGCCGTTGCCGAAGAGGACGGGCTGAGCCCCCTTGTAAATATCGATCCGCTGGGCCTGGTCGACGCTCATGATGTCCATGAGGGGGTGGGCCCAGACGCCGACGACCTTGGGGATGCCGTCGACGGCCATCTGGATTTCGCCCCCCGGCCTCGAGCTGCCCATGCCGCGGATGTAGATGGCGCCGCCGTCGCCCCCGCCGAAGCTCCCGACGGGATTCTGGCGGGAGATGATCACGCCGGGGACCATCCGGACGGCCGACTGGAAATCCTGGGCGTTGAGATCGCCGATCTGGTCTTCCGTTACGCGGGTGACCTGGCTCCCCAGGCGGTTGATCTGGTTACCCTCCGTGATGGGCGCGGCCGTCACGACGACCTCTTCCATCCGGACCGGCTCCTGCCCGTCCCGATCGGCGGCAAGAGACGCCGCCGGCCCGAACGCAAGTGCGAGCATCAGGAAAAATGCAAGATCGATCCGATTCATCTCGAAGGCTCTCCAGCAAGGTCGGACGGCACCGAATCGGGTGTTAAGCCCGATGATTATTCCGTGTTGCCCGCCGGCAAAAAGAGCCACATTAGGCAGAGACTGTCAATCCCTTTGTGTCCCGGCGGGGGATGGCCGTCGTTTTTTGTTTTCCGCAGCGCCATATTCTGGTAGTCTTCTGTCATCACTTTACGGAGGCTCGCCATGAAGAAAATCCTGGTTCTCGCAATGGTGGCGGTTGTAGTCCTGGCCGGCTCACTGGCCGCAGCCCAGACTGCACAGCCGAAAGTCGGCGACAAACTTTTCGATTTCACCCTCCCGGTCCCCGGCGAACGCGCAGATCGCAACTACCTCGGCATCTCGGGCTGGGGCAAGACCTTCAAAGTGGCCGACATCAAGGCAAACCTCGTCCTGATCGAAATCCTCAGCATGTACTGCCCCTTCTGCCAGAAAGAGGCGCCCGTCGTGAACCAGCTCTACGAGGCCATCGAGAAGGACCCCGCGGCAAAGGGAAAGATCAAGATCATCGGGATCGGCGCCGGCAACTCCGTCTACGAGGTGGACGTCTTCCGGAAGCGCTACAATGTGCCCTTCCCCGTCTTCCCGGACCCGGAGTACGACATCCACAAGAAGTGCGGCGAGGTGAGGACCCCCTTCTTCATCGCCGTCAGGCTCAACGCGAACGGGACCCAGGATGTGACCTACGCCCGGCTGGGAGGATTCGGCGAGATCCCGGCATTCCTGGGAACGCTCAAAAAGTCGGCAGGATTATAAGGAGGCCGCCATGAGAAAAACCTCTTCACTCATCATCGTTGTGCTCATCGCGGCCCTGAGTGTCCCGGCCTGGGCGCAGACACACTCCGAGGCCTACAAGGACAACATCTACGTCACCGGGGAGTTGAAACCCGTCGACAGCGTCCTCAAGGTGAAAGTCGGCGACAGGGCGCCGGACTTCTTGCTCCCCTCCATCGCAGGCCAGAAGGTCACCCTGAGTCAATACCGCGGGAAGAAAAACGTGGTGCTCTCCTTCGTCCCCGCCGCCTGGACTCCCGTCTGCTCGGACCAGTGGCCGGGCTACAACATCGTGAAGGACCTCTTCGAACGCAGTGACGCCGTCCTGCTGGGAATCACCGTCGACAACATCCCCACCCTCTACGCCTGGACAAACCAGATGGGCAAGCTCTGGTTCCCGGTGCTCTCCGATTTCTACCCCCACGGGAAGGTTGCCGAGTCCTATGGGGTGCTTCGCTCCGACGGGACCACCGAACGGGCCCTCTTCGTCATCGACAAGAAGGGCGTGATCCGCTACATCGACGTCCACGACATCAACAAGCGCCCGTCACTGGAAGTGCTCGTCCGGGAACTGGAAAAGCTGAAGTAATGGAGGGCCTGCGATTGGGGACTTCCCGTATCGGGAACCGGGAATCCGGAAACGGAGGATCGGTTTGAGGGGAGTGCATACCCATTGCGTAGGTTGCGTTGACCGCCCCGACCGGTCAGGTTTCAGTTTTTGTCCCACCCGAGGGCTTTGGACTTCTTCTGCAGAAAATCGTTCAATTCCTTTTCGAACTGCTCGTATTGCTCCAGCAACTCTCTGGCCTCTGCCGTCAGGCGCAGGCCTTTTTTCGCCCCATCGCTCTCCACGAGCTTGATACCCAGGCGCTCCTCGGAAGCCTTGAGCCGCCCCCAGGCGGCACGATAGGACATCTTCAGTTCTTTTGCCGCCGCCTGCAGGCTCTTGCACTCCAGGATCGCCCGGAACATTTCATCCCGGCCTTTTCCGAAGATGACCTTCCCGTCTTTTTCAAGCCAGATCTTATACCGGATTTTCATGGCATCGATCCTCGGGTTCGATCTGAAAGTCCATTTGTGAATCTTCCCGCCCACCGGGCGGGGCTTCCCGGCAAGGAAAAAACCAAACATGATCGCGCGCCCTGCCCCGCCTGCAAGGCGGTGCTTGCGGGACGCGCCCCCGGTCATCGACAAAACTTCCCGCATTTAGGAACGAGGGAGAAACCTGAGACCCTTTCGAATCCAACCTAGCAATTCCACTGGACTTCATCAAGCATAAGTTTTGAATAACATAGGTGAAGGGCCCAATTCTCTGCCGGGGCTTCCATCCACAATTTCCGCAAAAGAATATTGACATCCTGCCTGTCCTGTATTAAGCCATTTCCGACATATGCCATAATTGATATAAAGCAATGCCCGCTTTCACCTCTGGACACGTACGTTTCGCAAAGGAGGAAGTCATGTCCGGCGCAACCTTCACTTTGAACGGCAGATCGGTTCCTTTCAAACTGGGGCAATCCATTCTCGATGCGGCACGCGACAACGGGGTCCACATTCCAACTCTGTGTTACCTGAAGGGTCTCGCGCCCTCCGGCGCCTGCCGGATCTGCCTCGTGGAGGTCAAGGGGGCCCGCTCTCTGATGGCGGCCTGCTCCACACCGGTCGCCCCGGAAATGGATGTCGCCACGGAGACGCCGCGGGTTCACGAGGCCCGCAGGCTCAACACGGAGCTCCTTCTGGCGGCGGGCCGGCACGACTGCCTGCTCTGCGAGGCAAACGGAGACTGCGGCCTGCAGGAACTGGCTTATCGGTACAAGGTGGACGGCAGCTCCTTCCCGAAGAGGGACGATTTTCATCCCGTCGAAGACATCAACCCCTTCATTGTGCGCGACTTCAGCCGCTGCATCCTCTGCGGAAGGTGCGTGCAGGCCTGCAACCAGTTGGTCGTCAACCGGGCCATCAGCCATGGATACAGGGGCAAGGGCAGCAAGATCGTCACGGGGGGCGACACCCCTTACCATCAGAGCGACTGTGTGTTTTGCGGGCAATGCCTGGAGGTCTGCCCGACGGGGGCCCTGACGGAGAAAAAATTGAGGGGCCAGGGCCGGCCCTGGGAGACGAAGCGGATCCGAACGACCTGCCCCTACTGCGGGGTGGGCTGCCAGATGTGGCTGTACGTCAAGGACAACCGGATCGTCAAGGTCACCGCCGTCGAGGGCGCCGCCCCGAACGACGGGCGGCTGTGCGTGAAGGGCCGTTTCGGCTACGACTTCATCTATTCCGAAGAGAGGCTCAAGACCCCCCTGATCCGCGAAAACGGTCACTTCCGCGAGGCCTCCTGGGACGAGGCGTTGAACCTGGTCGCGTCCAAGTTCGGGGAAGTGATCGAAAAGCACGGCCCCGATGCGATTGCGGGCGTCAGCTGCGCCCGAAGCATCAACGAAGACTCCTACCAGATGCAGAAGCTCTTCCGGGCTGTCTTCAAGACGAACAACATCGATCATTGTGCGCGAACCTGACACGCCCCCACCGTCGCCGGGCTGGCGACGTCTTTCGGTTCGGGCGCCATGACGAATTCCTTCGCCGAATTCGCGAAGGCCAAGATGATCTTTGTCATCGGTTCCAACATGACCGAGGCACACCCCGTGGCGGCCTCTTTCGTAAAGCAGGCCGTCCTGGCAGGCGCCCCCCTGTTCGTCGCCGACCCCCGCAGGACAGCACTCGCCGACATGGCGGAGCAACACATCCCGATCCGGGTGGGAAGCGACGTGGCCTTCCTCAACGGCCTCATGAGCGTCCTCATCACCGAGGACCTCTACGACAAGGCTTACGTAGAGTCGCGCTGCAACGGATTCGAGGAGCTTCGGACGAAAGTTCTGGAATATCCCCCCGAACGGGCAGCCGAGATCAGCGGGGTGAGCGCGGAGACGATCCGGACTGTGGCCAGGCGGCTCGCATCCGTCAAGCCCGTCATGCTCATGTACACCCTCGGCATCACCGAGCACACCTGCGGCGTCAACAACGTCCTGTCCTGCGCCAATCTGCAAATGCTCCTCGGCAATGTCGGTTTCGAGTGCGGCGGCGTCAACCCGCTGAGGGGACAGAACAATGTCCAGGGCGCTTGCGACATGGGCGCCCTGCCGAACGTGTTTCCGGGCTACCAGCGGGTGGACAACGCCGAGGCGCGGGCCAAGTTCGAGAAGGCCTGGGGCGTGACGTCCCTGCCGGACAAGCCGGGCATCATGATCCCCCAGATGCTCGAGGGCCTCGCAAGCGGCAAGATCAAGGCCTTTTACATCTTCGGGGAAAACCTGGCCAACACGGAGCCGGACATCCGGCACGTGGAGCACTGCCTGGAATCGGCCGAGTTCATCGTCTGCCACGATATCTTCCCGACGGAGACGACGCGGTTTGCCCACGTGATCTTCCCCGCGGCAGCCTGGAGCGAAAACGACGGCACTTTCACCAACAGCGAGCGCCGCATCAGCCGGGTGCGAACCGCGAGCCCCCCTCCGGGAGAGGCGAAGCCCAACTGGTGGATCTTCCGGGAAATCGCCAGGCGGATGGGCCACATGTGGCCTTCGAAGAGCGCCCGGGAGATCTGGGACAACGAAGTATCGGTGCTCGCCCCCTCGATGGCGGGGGTCAAGTACAACCGAATCAGGGGAAACGGGCTCCAGTGGCCGGTTCCGCACGAGGAACACCCGGGAACGCCCACTCTCCACAAGCATCGCTTCACCTCCGGCCTTGGCAAGCTAGTCCCCGTGGAATGGACCCCGCCGGCGGAAGTCCCCGACAGCAAATACCCGCTGGTCCTCAGCACCGGGCGAAGGCTGTACCACTATCACACGCGCACCCAGACGGGACGCGCCGCCGGCCTCAACGACCTGCTGAGCGAAGAGACGGCGGACATCTCCCCCCTCGATGCCGCGGAACTCGGCATCGGACATGGCGAGATGATCCGGGTCGCATCCAGGCGGGGCGAGGTGAAGGTCAAGGCCAACGTGTCCGACCGGATCCCCAAGGGGGTGGTCTGGATGGCCTTCCACTTCCGCGAGGCCTGCGCCAACTGGCTGACGAACCCCGTCTTCGACCCGGTTTCGCAGACGGCGGAGTACAAGGCCTGCGCCGTGCGGATCGAGAAGACGTGACATCGGACGGGTGCCGGAAAGCGCCTGCAAGGAGAGAAGATCAGTGACGAAAAAAACGGATCGGAAGACCTCCCGAGTGGAAGGCATCATCGAGGACATCATCGGGAAGAGCCCCCACAGCAAAGAGATCATCACGGCCTTCAAACCCCTTTTCCTGGTCAGGGAGCGCCTGATCGACGAATTGCATCTGAAGGCCGCAGACCGCTCATCGATCGACGGGGAGAAACTTCGGCAGGGGATTCCATGCATCAACCAGACTCCCTTTTATTTCAAAAGCGACCCCTGGGAGAAGATCGGTTGCGCGGTGTTATCGGCGATCCGGCAGGGATTCCCGGCCCTCGGAGAGGATGCGGCGAAGCTCGAAGGAAAGATCAAGGCGGGCGACATCCGGCTGTTCGATGCGTTTACGGACTTTCCCGGCAGCGTCGAGACAGCCGTGGGTCGATGGTCAAACGAAGCGGACATCAAGCCTGACGCAATCGAACTCATGCTGAGTGCCGTGACGAGGATCGTTCTGCAGGCAAGGTCGAATGGAATCGGCGGGCACATCGAGGGGATGGGCTGGGAAAAGGGAACTTGCCCGGTCTGCGGCGCCCATCCGACGATTGCCGTCATCCGGGAGAAAATCGCGCAGCGCTGGCTGCACTGTTCCCGGTGCGGCCACGAGTGGCGGTTCAGCAGGATGTTTTGCCCCGGCTGCGAGCAGGAGAGCCCGAGCGGGCTGGACTATTTCTACGTGGACGACAGGAAGCAGGAGACGGCCTTCACCTGCGATGCCTGCAAGCGCTACCTGATCACGCTGAATCACGTGAGCGACCTGGGCGATTACGACCGCGACGTGTCGGCCATGGGCCTCATCCACCTCGACCTCATCATGCAGGAAAAGGGATTCGCCCCCATGAGCCGGTGCGAATGGAACACCTTTTGACCCCCGGCAAGGCGCTTTTCCCTATGCTAAGAATAGCATCGCCCGTCGTCGGGTGAATTGCCAGAAACGCCCTGCCTGCAAGGCATTCAGCCAGTGCGGGAGCGGCCAATTTTCCTTCTGTTCCCCCAGGATTTCGATTGACAAAAACGGCGAAATGGATTATGCCACGCCTGACATATATCAATATTGTCATATGGCGGAGGAGGTAGATTTCTATGGAGATCACGAGGAGAGGCTTTTTGACCCTGTCCGGCGCCTTGGGATCGGGGGTTGCCCTGTCTTCCCTGGGCGTGGACCTGGGTCCGGCGAAGGCGTATGCCGCCGAGATCAACAAGATGCAGCGCGTGATGGCGGCCAGGCAGGTCACCACGGTCTGCTGCTACTGCTCCGTGGGCTGCGGCCTGATCTGCAGCGTCGACCGCAACACGGGGAAAATCTTCAACATCGAGGGGGACCCCGAGCACCCCATCAACGAGGGGTCGCTGTGCGCCAAGGGAGCCGGATTCTTCGATCTGACCGAGGCCAACAAGTACCGGCTGCGCAAGGTCCTCTACCGGGCCCCCATGAGCGACCGGTGGGAGGAGAAGAACTGGGACTGGGCCCTCGAGCGAATCGCCCGTCTCGTGAAGGACACGCGCGACAAGGGCTTTGTCACCCGCAACGCGAAGGGCGAACTTGTCAACCGCTGCGAGACGATCGGCCATCTCGGCAGCTCCAACGTGGATAATGAAGAATGCTGGCTGATGAGCGTGGCGTGCCGGTCGATGGGGCTCGTTTACATCGATCACCAGGCCCGGGTCTGACACAGCCCCTCGGTAGCGGCTCTGGGAGAGTCGTTCGGGCGCGGTTCGATGACGAACCACTACATCGATCTGAAGAACAGCGATGTCATCCTCATCATGGGGAGCAACGCCGCTGAGCACCACCCCATCGCTTTCAAGTGGATATTGAGGGCCAAGGAACAAAACGGGGCGCGGCTGATCCACGTCGACCCCCGCTATACGAGAACGTCGGCCCGCTGCGATTACCATGTCCCCCTGCGATCCGGGACGGACATCGCCTTCCTCGGCGGGATGATCCACTACATCCTGACCAACAAGAAGGAGTTCCGCGATTACGTCGTCAACTACACGAACGCCTCCTTCATCGTGAGCGAGGATTTCTATTTCAAGGACGGCCTCTTCTCGGGCTACGACTCGAAGGCAAGAAAGTACAGCAAGGACACGTGGGTCTTCGAGAAAGACGCCAAGGGGATCCCCGTGCGGGACATGACCCTCACCCACCCCCGCTGCGTCTTCCAGCTCCTGAAAAAACATTACTCCCGCTACACCATGGAGAAGGTGGCGAGCATCACGGGCGTCTCCAAGGAAGACCTGACGAAGGTCTACGCGGAATACAGCGCCACGGGAGTGAAAGACAAGGCAGGGACGGTATGTTACGCCCTGGGGTGGACGCATCACACGACGGGCAGCCAGATCATCCGGACCATGTCGATCATCCAGCTCCTGCTGGGCAACATGGGCATCTGCGGCGGAGGCGTGAACGCCCTTCGCGGCGAGCCCAACGTCCAGGGCTCCACGGACCACTGCATCCTGTACGGCAATCTGCCCGGGTATCTGAAGATGCCGGTCGCTTCGCAGGATACACTAACCAAGTACATCGAGAAGTGCACGCCGAAGTCCAGCGACCCCCAGTCGGCGAATTACTACCAGAACTACCCGAAGTTTTTTGTCAGCTTCCTCAAGTCCATGTTCCACGACAAGGCAACAAAGGAAAACGGTTTCGGTTATTCCTGGCTGCCCAAGATGGACGACGGCGCCGCCTATTCCCTGATGCACCTCTTCGACGAGATGTACAAGGGAAAGATCAAGGGCCTCTTCGCCGTCGGCACCGACCCGTCCGTCAGCTCCCCCAACACGGCCAAGGTCCGCAAGGCCCTCGAGAACCTCGACTGGCTCGTCGGCGAGAACATCTTCGACAACGAGACCTACTGCTTCTGGAAGGGCCCCGGCGTAGACCCCGCGAAGGTCAAAACGGAGGTCTTCCTCCTGCCCGCCTCGGCGTCCATGGAAAAGGAGGGCAGCCAGAGCAACAGCGGCCGGTGGGTCCAGTGGAAGTACAAGGCCGCCGAGGCCCCCGGCGACGCGATCCCCGTCGGCGAGATCACGATCAAGATCCTGGACGCCGTCCGGGCCCTCTACGCCAAGGAAGGCGGCAAGTGCCCCGACCCCATCCTGAACCTGAAGTGGGACTACAAGGATTCGAAGGGCCGGTTCGATGTCCTCAAGGTGGCCAAGCAGATCAACGGCCATTTCCTGAAGGACACGGTCATCGAGGACAAGGCCAAGGGCACCAAGACGGAATTCAAGAAGGGCCAGCTCGTGCCCACCTTCGACATGCTCGCGGACGACGGCTCCACGGCGAGCGGCAACTGGATCATGGCCGGGAGCTTCGATGCCGCCGGCAACAACAAAATGATGAAGAGGGGCAAGGACGACCCGACGGGCCTCGGCCTCTACCCGAACTGGTCCTTCGCCTGGCCGGTCAACCGCCGGATCATCTACAACCGGGCCTCCTGCGATCTCAACGGAAAGCCCTACAACCCGAAGCGGAAGCTGCTCGAGTGGACCGGCGAGACCTGGGTCGGCGACGTCCCCGACGGGCCCTGGCCTCCCCAGGCGGACAAACAGAAGGGGAAATACCCCTTCATCATGAAGCCCGACGGCCTCGGCGCCCTCTTCGGCCCCGGGATGGCCGAAGGCCCCTTCCCGGAGCACTACGAGCCCCTGGAAGGCCCGCTCAGCAAGAACCCCCTGTCCGGCCAGTTGATCAATCCTGCGATCAAGTTCTTCAACAGCGACCTGGACAAGGTGGCCAACGCTGATGCGAAATTCCCCTATGTCTGCACCACCTACTCCTGCACGGAGCACTGGTGCTCGGGCGCCCTCACGAGATGGCAGGCCTGGCTCCTGGAGGCGATGCCGGAGCTCTACGTCGAGATCGGCGAGCCCCTGGCGAAAGAAAAGGGCATCCAGAACGGTGAGAGGGTCCGGGTGTCCTCCGTGCGCGGCAACGTGGAGTGTGTGGCCATGGTCACGAAACGCTTCCGGCCCTTCCTGGTCGAGGGCAAGACGGTCCACCAGGTCGGCCTCCCGTTCAATTACGGCTGGCTGCACCCCAAGGACGGAGGCGACAGCACGAACTTCCTGACGCCCACCGTCGGCGATGCCAACACGTTCTGCCCCGAGTACAAGGCATTCATGGTCAACGTGACGAAGCTATAGGAGAGAGGCTATGCAGGCTACGGAAATCGTAAAGCTGATCGATACGACGAGATGCACGGCCTGCCGCGGCTGCCAGGTCGCGTGCAAGCAGTGGAACGAAATGCCGGGGAAGAGGACCCGCAACTTCGGGAGCTACCAGAACCCCCCCGACCTGCAGTGGAACACCTGGACGCTCATCCGCTTCCAGGAACACGTGGACTCGAAGGGGAATTTCAAATGGCTCTTCCGCAAGGACGGCTGCATGCACTGCACCGATGCGGCCTGCGTGAAGGTCTGCCCGTCGGGGGCTCTCTTCTACACGGAATTCGGCACCGTCGGGCTGAAAGAGGACCTCTGTATCGGCTGCAAGAACTGTGTCGCGGCCTGCCCCTTCGAGGTCCCCAGGTACGACGGGGCGAAGGACCGGATCACCAAGTGCGACCTCTGCCACACACGGCTTCAGGCAGGCAGGCAGCCGGCCTGCGTGCTGTCCTGCCCCACGGGGGCCCTCACGATCGGACGCAAGGACATGATGCTCAAGGCGGCCGAAAAGCGGGTGAAGGAACTGGGCGGGGATGCCAACGTCTACGGCGACAAGTTCGTCGGCGGGACGCACGTGCTCTACGTCCTGAGCGAAAAACCGGAGGTCTACGACGCGCTGCCCAAGAGCCCCTCGGTGCCGCTGTCGATCCTCGTCTGGAAAGACTTCCTCAAACCCGTCTCCCTGCTGGCGGCGGGAGGTATCCTGGTGGGCTCGTTCCTGCACTACCTGATCCACGGGCCCAAGCTCCCCGATGATGCAGGCGATGCGGGCAAGAAGGAAGGGGGTGAATAACCATGAGACCTGGAATGATACAAGCAACGGATGCCTTTGAGCGGATTGTCCACTGGGTGATGGCGATCTCCTGCATCATCCTGTTCCTCACGGGACTGGGGATGATGTTCCATTCGCTGAACTTCATCGGGACGATGATGGGAGGGCTCAAGAGCCTCAAGTTTGTCCACAACTGGACGGCCCTCGTCTTCGGCTTCTCTCTGATCTTCGCCATCTCCATGTGGTGGAGGGAGGCGGGGGTCATCGAAATGCCCGAGGACCTCGAGTGGATCAAGTGCGCCGGCGGCTACCTCTGGCACGTGGAGCACCCGCCCGAGAGCGGCAAGTACAACCCGGGCCAGAAGATGTTCTTCATCGCCGTCGCGCTCTGCGGACCCCTGATGGTCGTCACGGGGCTTCTCATGATGTTCCAGATTCTGCCCACGGCGCTCACCCGCTGGATGTACACGCTGCACGCCGTGGGGTTTGTGACGCTGTTCGCCTTCTTCTTCGTCCACGTCTACCTGGGGACGGTCGGCAACCCCGGCTCGTTCCAGGCCATGACCACCGGCTGGGTGACCCGGGGCTGGGCCAGGAAGCAGCACCCGAAGTGGCTCAAGGAGATGGAGCACCACGGAACCCTGGTCGTCTACGGGGAAGAGAAAAAACCCGCGGCCGGGGGACACGGATAAAACGTTGCCCTTCGGGGCAGGGCCCTCATTCGGACGGGCCCTGCCCCGAAGGGACGGGCAATGCCTCTTTTTTTTGCCCGCCCTCATGCTAGCAATAACATAACCGGCCCCCGGCTTCACCGGCTGAAGCGGGACGGAAGAGGAAACGAAGGATGAACGCATACCGCACACGATTCACTGCGGGGAGATCGTCGCCAATTCTACGCTGGACCTTTGCCGCGCTCTGCACGGCTGTCCTGGTCACCTTCTGCCCGGTCTTTTCCCATGCCGCGGACGGCCTGAAGGCAGCCGTGGCGGCAAATTTCATGATCCCCTTCAAGGAGATCGCAGCCGCCTTCGAGGCGGAGACGAAGATCCGGGTCGAGACAACCTATTCCTCGACGGGCAGCCTCTACGGCCAGATCGTCAACGGGGCGCCCTACGACGTGTTCCTCTCGGCCGACGAGAAAACGCCCTCGTCGCTTTTCGAGAAGGGCATAGCGGAAAAGCCCCTATTGTACGCGACCGGGAGGGTCGTCCTCTGGGGAAGCGGAAAGGATTTCTGCGGCGCGAAGACCTGGCAGGAAGCGATCAGGCGAACGGGCGTGAAAAAGATCGCGATCGCCAACCCCGTCACGGCCCCCTACGGTGCGGCGGCAGAAGCAGCGCTGAAGAAAACGGGTTTGTGGGACGGGGTCCGTGACCGCCTCGTCGTCGCCCAGACCGTGGCCCAATCCTTCCAGTACGCGATGTCAGGCGGGACGGACGGCTCCTTCTGCGCCCTTTCCTCGGCCCTGTCGGAGCAGGGAGGCAAGGGGTGCCGCTATCCGATCGATGAGGCGCCGCCGATCCGGCAGGCAGCCTGCCTCCTGAACCGCTCGGCCACAAAGAGCGATGCCTCTCGACTCCTGAAATACCTCGATTCCCCGAAGGCATCGGAAATCAAGGAACGGTACGGCTATTTTTAATGGAACTGCTGCCACTCTACCTCTCGGCGAAACTGGCGACTGTCGCAACGCTGATCCTGATCGGGATCGCGGCGCCGCTGGCCTATCTGCTGACGAATTTTACCTGGCCAGGCAAATCCTTCGTCGAGGCCCTCGTCAATCTCCCCATTGCCCTTCCCCCCACGGTCATCGGGTTCTACCTGCTCTTTCTGCTGGGGCCGAAAGGGTTCGTGGGAACGGTATGGGAGAACCTCTTCGGCGGGACGCTGCTGTTCACCTTCACGGGGATCGTCATTGCCTCGATCTTTTACAGCCTTCCCTTCGCCATCCAGCCGATCAAGGCGTCCTTCGAGAAAGTCGACCCCCGCTTGAAGGAAAGCGCCTATGTCCTCGGCCTGTCGCCCACGGCGACATTTTTCCGGGTCATCATCCCCAACAGCGTCCACGGGATCGCGGCGGCGGCGATCCTCGTGTTCCTGCACACCATGGGAGCCTTCGGCGTGGTCCTGATGGTGGGAGGCAGCATCGTCGGGGAGACGCGGGTGGCGTCTATCGCCATCTACGAAGCCGTCGAGTCCATGCAATACGAGAAGGCCTGGGCCCTGTCCCTTGCCTTCATCCCGATCGGGTATGGCTTTCTGCTGCTGGTCAATCGGTTAACGAGGAAATAGTCATGTGTCTTACGGCCGTACTGAAAAAGAAAACGAAATTTTTCACCATCTCCGTGGAGCTGACCTGTCCCGATGGCGAAACGCTCGCCCTCATCGGGCCCTCAGGCTCGGGAAAGACGACGATCATCCGAATGCTCGCCGGTCTCGTGACACCCGACGAGGGGCGGATCGTCTATCGCGACCGGGTTTTCTTCGATTCGTCGCGGGGCGTGAACCTCCCCCCGCAGAAGCGGAAACTCGGCTACGTCTTCCAGGACTACTCCCTCTTCCCGCACCTGACGCTCTACGGCAACGCGGCCTTCGCAGCGCAGGACCGCAGGGAAGTGGATGCCCTCCTGGGCTTTTTCGGCCTGACGGCTCTCAGGGACCGTAAACCACAAGAGGTATCGGGGGGCGAGAGGCAGCGCTGTGCCGTCTGCCAGGCCCTGGCCCGGAACCCGCAGCTGCTTCTTCTCGACGAGCCCTTTTCGGCGCTCGATGTGGTCACACGGCGGCTCCTTCGCAACGAGCTGAAAAAAATAACGGAAACGAGGACATTCCCCGTGGTCTACGTCACCCATGACATCACCGAGGCCCTCTTCATCGGCAATACAGTCCTGCCGATCGTCGGCGGCGCTATCGACCGGGCGTGGATGGAGCGGATCACTGCACCTGCGGCAGGAACCGATGCCCGGACAAAAGCCGCCAGGACAACCAAACTGGCCCTGGCCTACTAATGGATATCCTCATGAATACCGGAAACGATTCCCGCGCAACAGGGCGCCCGGCAAGGCAGAAAGATTCCGAAAGGACGAGGACCGTGACGGCCGTCCGATACAAACCCATCGGAGTAATCCGATCCCCCTTCAGAGAGCCGGAAGGCACGCCGATCCAGCCTGCGGCCGCCAGGGGAATCCGGGGTTGCGTGGAACTCAATCCCGCGTACGTCCGTGGATTGAAGGACCTCGACGGGTTCTCGCACGTCATGCTCATCTACCATTGCAACCAAGCCGGACCGGCGTCCCTGCGGGTGAAACCCTTCCTGGACGACGAGGAGCGGGGTGTTTTCGCGACGAGAAGCCCGTCCCGGCCGAATGCGATCGGGGTTTCGGTGGTTCGCCTCCTCGTCATAAGCCGACATGTCCTCCACGTCGAAAACGTGGACATTGTCGACGGCACCCCGCTTCTGGACATCAAGCCTTACGTGCCCCAGTTCGACGCCGCGGAAGACGTCAGGATCGGCTGGGTGCAGAAGAATACCGGGAAAATCGAGCATACCCGGGACGATGGACGGTTCAGGACCAGGAACCGCTCCGAGAAATCCAAGTGAGGACATTCTCATGAAGATCGGAAACTACTCCTACGACGAGTACATTCAACTGGTGAAATCCTTCCACGGCAGCCTCGCCCCGGGGCTTATCATCGGCGGCTTCATGGTCGGTCTCGCACTGAGATCGCTCCCGGAGGGGGAGCTTTTCGACGCGATCTGCGAAACGCCGGTTTGCCTCCCCGACTCCGTGCAACTCCTCACCCCCTGCACGATCGGAAACGGGTGGCTCACGGTCCTGCCGTTCGGTCGTTATGCCGTCACGTTCTACGAAAAGCACGGCGGTGAGGGGGTGCGCGTGTATCTCGACCCGGCCAAGATGGAGGCCTGGCCGGAGACAAAGGCCTGGTTTTTCAAGTTGAGGCCCAAGAAGGAGCAGGACTCCCAACGGTTGTTCGAAGAAATCAGGGAAGCGGGGGAAAGCCTGCTGAGCGTGCAGCGCGTCCGCGTCCGGCCGGAATCGGTAAGACGCAAGAAAATGGGGCCCGTGGCCGCATGCCCGCAATGCGGTGAGGCCTACCCGGTGCGGGATGGCGAGTGCTGCAGGGCGTGCAGGGGCGAGTCCCCCTATCTGTGAGTCTCATCGCAGTGGAAACCGTGCGATCGGAACGAAACGGGCCATTTGGAGGGAACATCGAGGGTGAAGACGAATCAGGTCGATCAACTGCTGGAGCTGGGCTGGTCCGCCTTTGACGAGGAGGATTACGGGAGGGCATTGACCCTGTCGAATTTGATCCTCGAATCGCATCCGGCCCTGGCAGAGGCCCACAACCTTCGGGGAAACGTCCTTGCCGTCCTGGGGCATCACGACAGGGCGATCGACGCATTCGACAGGGCGATCGAACTGAAGCCGGATTACGCGGAGGCGTATTACTTTCGTGGCCTCAGCCGCCAGGAGGGGAAGGACTTCAAGGAAGCGGCCTGCGATTACACCCGGGCCATCCGGACGGGTCTCGCCGTCGCCGAGGTCTACAACGCCAGGGGCGCATCCCGCGCCCGGTGCGGGAACTACCCGTCGGCCATCCGCGATTTCAGCACGGCGATCCGGCTGAAGCCCGACTTCGCCCTGGCCTGGTACAACCGCGGCATCACCCGCGCGAGACTCGACCCGGACTCCGCACGCGCCGTTGCCGATCTCATCCGCGCGAAAAACCTGGGCTGCGAACCGGCAACGGCCCTGCTGAACAGGGCCGGTTCCCACTGAGCCCCGCCGCCGGGTTCACCCCGTCTTCTCTCGGCGGCGTACATCAATCATCCAAGCCTGGCAAGCAATTGCACCGGGACCACGTCGCCGCGGCGCAATCCCTCCGACCCTTCCGGGATGCAGATCAGCCCGCCTGCCCCGGCAATCGCCGCCAACCGGCTCCGGCTCCGGTAGGGCGCCACGGCATACTGACCCCGTTCATTGAGCGTGATGACGGCATCCCTGAATTCCGTCCATGCCCGGTGCCGGCTTCTCACGTCTTCGGTCAGCCGGGCATGCACAACCCGAAGCGGGGGCTTTGCGTCTCCTTCCATTCGCACGAGCGCGGGCAGGGCAAACTGCAGAAACGCCATCCCGTTGCTGAGCGGCCCGCCCGGCAGGCAGAAGACCGGCACGTTGTCCCAGGACCCAAACGCGATCCCCTTTCCCGGCCCCATCCGCACGTAGTGGAATCTCATTTCCCAGCCCAGTTCGTTCAGGGCCCTCACGACCAGGTCGCGCTCGCTTCCCCATGCGCCCCCGCTGGTCAGGACGGCGTCCACTCCGGACAGATGCGTTTTCAGCGCCCGTTGAATGGCCTGCACGTCATCCGGTACGATCGACGTGACGCAGGGGATGCCGAAGGAAGCCAGCCACGCTTCCATGGTGACCAGGTTGCTGGCGTACAACTGGCCCACGTGCAGCCTTTCACCGGGCGCCACGACTTCATCACCGATGCTGACGATCGCCGCACGCGGCCTGCCGTGGACCCGGATCACGCTGATGCCCGCCGCAGCCGCCAGTCCCAGATGGCCCGGCGTGATCCGTTCTCCCCTGAGGAGGATCGTCGCTCCGGCCGACACCTCGACGCCGGTCTGCAGAATATTCCGGCCCGGCCCGGCGTCCGCCCTTACAACCACGTCTCCGCTCGACCCTTCCTCGCAAAACTCGCCCGAAACGACCGCATCGGCGCCGTCCGGGATGGGCGCGCCGGAGCACACTTTGACGGCATCCCCGTTGCCAATCCGGCCGTCGTAGGGAACACCGGCAAATGAAGACCCGATGACGTTCAGGCGGACCGGCGTGTCTCGTTCGGCCCGGGCGACATCCGCCGAAACCACGGCAAACCCGTCCTTGAGCGACACGTCGACGGAGGGGTAGCTCACCGTTGCCGCCACGTCCGTCGAAGAAACGCGGCCCACGCACAGGTTGAGCGGCAGCTCTTCATCCCCCAGCGGCCGGACATCGGCCGTGACGATGTCCAGCGCTTGCCGGTAGCCGATATAACCGATGCCCTCGTCAATCTCGTTCGGGTCCTTCTTCACGTGACGATCTCCTTCATCGCGCTAGCGGTTCAGCCGGCTTTTCTCGACACCGGTCATCCCCCGGCTTTACGAACAAAAAAGACCCCCTCACGGGAGCCTTCTTTGCACAAGTCCAGAACGCCGGCCTTTTCTCACACACCTCCCGGCGGCAGGGTGCCTGCCATGGATGGACGGCAGGGCGCAGCGGACGGCATCACGACGCCTTCCGGATCCGGCAGGGCAGGTTCTTGATGTTCGGCGTCCCGAATTCCTTCCCCAGCTTTCCGACCGACGTCAGCATGTTGTAGTTGGACTTCCGCCAGTCGTACTGGGTCTCCGGCGATGCCTCGGGGAACCACCAGCCCAGGGCGGGGCTCACCACGCGGGGGTCGATGATGTCGGTGACGCGGGCCTTCTGGGTGATGGAGCCGTATTTCGTCTCGATCATTACGTCGTCGCCCTCTGCAATGCCGTACTTCACCGCCGTGTCGGGGTGGATCTCCACGAGCGGGTGAGGCCTCTTCTCGCGCAGCCTCCCGACCCACCGGTAGGAGGAAAGCAGGTAGTAACGGCTTTTTGCGCTGATGGCGAGCAGGGGGTACTCGGGGTCGTCCGGTTCGGGGAACCCCGTGAATTCCGGCAGCGGCTTGAGCTTGAATTTCTCGGCCGTGCTCAGGCGCAGCTCCACCTTGCCCGTGGGCGTGGGGAACCCCTTCGCCTCGTAGGACCGGGTGCCCGACGGGCCCTTCAGGTACCCCTTCTCGACAAACTGGGCGTAGGTGAGCCCCGCCGGCTTCAGGAGGTCTTCCAGGAACTCCTCGTGGTTTTCGTGCCACAACTCCGGCGGAGAGACCCGCTTGCCCAGCTCGTTCATGATCTTCATGTCGGGCCAGCATTCCCCGGGCGGGTCAACGACCTTCGGGCGGGCGAGGATCATGCCGTGGCCGATGCCGTAGTGGCCGATGTCGTTCATCTCGTACTGATGGGCCACGGGGAAGACGATGTCGGCCATGGCGGCCGTGGGCGTCATGAAGATCTCCGCGACGGCGACGAAGTCGAGGCTCTTGAACGCCTCGTAGGTGAGCCGGCTGTCGGCCCAGGCGACCATCGGGTTCGTGCACATCCCGTAGTAGCCCCGGACGGGGTAGGGCTTTCCCTCCAGGACGGCCTTGCGGAAGAAGGCCGGGGCGATGGTCATCAGCCTCGGGATGACGCGATAATGGGCGCTGATCATCTCCGTGCGCTTGTCGGGGATCAGGTCCGCGCGGACAAACGGGGCAAGGCCCATGATCTTGGGGTCCCGGGCGTTGACGTTCCCGCCGGGAATCTCGAGATTGCCGGTGATCCCCATCAAGCAAGCCAGGGCGCGGGTCGCGTCAAAGAGGTTGACGTCGTGCTCGATGGCATTCCCCCACTGCAGGGCGGCGGGTTTCGCCTCGGCGTACATCCGGGCTGCCTTGCGGATCGACTCCGCGGGCACCCAGGTGATCCCGGCGACCTTTTCGGGGGTGTACTGCATGGCGTGCTGCGCCAGCTCGTCGAAGCCGTGGGTGTACTTCTCCACGAAGGCCTTGTCGTAGAGGCCCTCCTCGCAGATGACGTGGATCATCGCCAGGGCCAGGGCCTGGACCGTACCGGGGCGCAGCTGGAGCCAGAGGTCCGCCTTCTCGGCAAGCTCGGTCCTCCGGGGATCGACGACGATCATTTTGGCGCCGCCCTTGAGCTGGGCGCCCACCTGGCTGTAGATCTGCCCCTCCTCGCTGGTGGAGGCAAGATTGCTTCCCCAGAAGAACATCAGTTTCGTGGGGTTGTGCAGATCGGCCACGGGGTAGAAGCCGCAGGTGTGAATGCCCGTGACTTCCCTGCCGGCATGGCAGACGTCCTGGGAAGCGATGACGTTGGGGGAGCCGAAGAGGTTGGCCAGGCGGATCAGGACGAAATGCTCGAGCCCCTTGGGCATGCCGACACCGAACCCCACGGCGCGCGCCCCATGCTTTTCCTTGATTTTCAGGAGGTTCTCTGCCGTCTCACCGAGGGCCTGATCCCAGGAGATGCGTTTCCACTTTCCCTCACCTCTCTCGCCTATTCTTTTCAGGGGGTACTTGAGGCGATCCGGATGCGTGAGACGGTCGGCCGAAACCCTCCCCTTGAAACAGGTGTAGCCCTTGTTGAGATAACCGTCAGGGTCGCCCTTGATCTGAACGATCTCGTTGCCCTTGACCCCTACCAACAGACTGCAGCCGCCGTGGTCCATGCGCGCACAGTGTGTCTTCACCCACCGAATCTCCTCTACCATCTCCTTGCTCCTTTCAAAATGATACGGTTGGTACAGGGAAGCATCGCCCTTGTAGCAGATCCCCACAACTATGTCAATTATGACACAAACATGCGGGGGGGGCCCGGCGCGGCGCTCTTGCGAATTCATTTGTCATGCCGATGCGTTAGCGTTTGTGCAAAAGAGAGGAAGGCGGCGGGGCGAAGGGGAAATTCTATATGTCACAAATGACATATGTATTTGATTTCACTGGCTATTCGGCCAAATAAACCTTGACTTCTTGCGCCCTTTTTATTATAGGAAATCGCTATTTCAGGCGCTCCCACGTCTTGATCCGTTCCTTTTTTCTTCCTGAGGAGCAGCCGGATTGTTACCCCTGTGACGGTCCCGCCG
>Ga0067045_1002805_pt1 | contig 44476 bp, 28 predicted proteins | sample TerdegcTABiofilm_FD_59184 | JGI IMG/M metagenome (GOLD analysis project Ga0067045, IMG submission 59184) | Combined Assembly of (Gp0054472, Gp0054536) Wastewater bioreactor microbial communities from Singapore -Terephthalate degrading...
ACTACCTAAGACCCAGCATGGCTCTCAAGGGCTTAACTCCCTATGAAAAATGGCTATTGAAAATAACAAAAACAGATTTATCCGTAGAATAACATCCTGCTACAAAATATATCCAACAGAATCATCGAAAGAATGTGATTAATGAAAAACTCGCTGGCTAATTATATACACCTGTTACTTATGTTCTATCTGTGATCACATCAAGAAATGAAGGAAAGTGTTATATCGGAAGGAGAAATGTAGCGGCGAAAAAATTTTTGCCCTACCATATTTTTCATATAAATGTCCTCTGTGGTTTATTTTTTACCACAAAGGGTACAAAGACCTTACACAGAGTTCACAATGTAGAAAAACCGAAGCCGGGAGGCTTCAGCTACGATTTTCTTGCTTATAGATCTATAAGAACACGGCATCTTATATCCCTACAATTGGGAAGAAAGTGTAAATCTGTTACTTATGTCCTATTGGCTATAATCTAATTTTAAAAAAATAAAAAACCCCTTGAAAAATCTTAGGTGTTCGATTTTTCAAGGGGGATTATTTATACTAAAATGTCTAATGAGTGATTGTCTTTTCCCACCACTGTCGGGGTTTCTATTTTTACATCTTGTTCTGCTACGGGTGCTTGTTCCGATTTCTTTTCTCCATCTGTTTTCTCTACCTTTTGCGGTAGAAGTGCCTGATTATCCGAAAAAATTACCTCAACCTCTAACGGCTTTTCTTCTTTGGGTATAACCAATTCGCGAGGTATAAAAATAGACCCGGTTGGTATAATGGGGACAACGCCTAACCCGATGGGAATTTCTCCCTCTTCGTAGCGGTCAGCGGCTGTGCCCTCATTCTTACGGACTGCAGGTTCTTCTAATTTCTGCTCTTTTCCTGTCAGCCCGTTTATCGGCTTAACAATCCCTGTTATTATATTTTCCATCATAATGTTCATAAGCCTCATCCTTGAGTTTTCTACATATCCTTCATCTATTTTATCGGCAAAATTTAAATAAACTTTAGTAAAATTTTTATAATTTATTATAATAATTGTTTTTAGTAAAACTTTTTTCTTCCAAATCGTTTATAATAGGTAAAGAACTATATATTTTCTGGTATTTGATTATGTCTGTAGATTTAACAAAATATGTAAAACCGAATACTGTTTGTGTATATCGAGAATCTCTTTCAAAACATTTTATAATTGAGAAGATAGCGGAAATTGCTTCTGCCAGTAGTGAAAATTCTGAATCATTAAAACATTTTATCGCCGGATCTCTACAAGCACGTGAGATGTTAGGTCCAACCGCTTTGACCCGTGGGCTCGCTCTTCCTCATTGCAGAGTAGAGGGTATTAAAGATTTTGTTTTAGGTATACTTGTTTCACCCGAAGGCGTTGCCTACGGTTCTCTTGACGGAAAATTGACGCGTGTGTTTTTTTTCATCATTGCTCCAAAAGAAAGTGTAGAGGAACACCTAAGTATTATGTCAGAGATTGGTGCTTTTTTTAACAGTGAGGAAAATATAATATCGTTAGCAGAATGTAAAGATAACAAAACCCTATATCAAAGATTCTTAAAACTCTGGGAGGAATATACTGGGAAAACACATTGAAAATGACTATGGATTGTGAATCAAATTCCTGTAGCGTCCAAAAAGATGAGGGTATAATTTCGGGTATCAAATCCCTGATTACCCATCCCAATTCGAAATGTCCTACATGGAATGCTTTTCTGATTGCACTTATTATATCTGTTTTTGGACAGGCAGTATATTTTGATTTTATTTACTATGATGATTATCTATACACTGTCGCCAAAGCGGAAAAAGGAAGCGTATGGACATACTCTTTTTTGTCGTGGGCTATGACTTCTACCGATGATGGTTTCTGGGCACCTATAACAAAAATATCTCATAGGATAGATACACATCTGTTCGGAAATAAAGCGGGTGGGCATCATGTTGTAAACATCTTGTTTCATATCATTAATTCATTGCTTCTATGGAGATTCCTCTGTAAAATTACCGGTGATGGTCTGGTACAATTTTTGTCTGTATGTCTGTTTGCAATACATCCGCTGCGTGTAGAGCCTGTGTCATGGATAGCCAGCAGAAAAGATTTGCTTTGCACCTTCTTTCTTATTCTCATGTTATTAGAATATATCAACTGGATAGAAACAAAGAGAAAAAAAGATTACCTTCTTTCGTTCCTTTTCTTCCTTTGTTCTGCTATGTCAAAGCCTGTGAGTGTTGTTTTCCCTTTATTACTTCCTGTTATGGATTCATTGTTATTAAAGAAAGAAAATATCTCTTTTTTAAAGAGACTTTTATCTTATGTACCCTTTTTTGTTTCTTCTTTATTCCTTACAATTATAACAATTCATTCGGAACAGGAAGCAATTATACCTATATCTCTAACCATAGGAGAGAGGTTATCTCGAATAATTGTTTCTTTATCCCTTTATTTTATTCTTACCCTTGTCCCAACAGCCTTACACATTCCTTATGGAGCAGAGTATTATCCCTTCTTCGGCTGGACAAAAGGTATCCCTGTGTATGATAGGGTTGATATTCTTATAGTCTCTACTATCACAATTTTATTTTTCATTTCGACCTGGATTTTGATAAGAAAACAATACAAGAAGAATATGTTATCTCTCGCTATTTTCTTAATACCTTTGCTACCTGTGATTGGATTTATCCCGTTTGGTGACCATCTTATAGCAGACCGCTTTACATACATACCGCATGTAGGCTTGTGTCTTCTCATCTGCACATCTCTATCTGGAGTTAGAACGATAACATATAAAATATCTAATATCATGCTGTCCTTAATTATTATTACACTTTCATTGGTTTCAATATCCTATACCTCCCTATGGGAGAAGAATGAAAAACTATTTAGGAACACATTAAGTTATGAACCAAACAATTATATAGCACTTTGTAATTTAGGTAGTTCGTTAGTTAAGCAGGGACGATATGCAGAATCTATACCACATCTACAAAAAGCAATAGAAGTTTATCCTTTGAGAGCAGGACCGTATAATGACCTTGCGTTTTCTTATCTTTGTTTGGGAAGGTATAGTGCATCTCTTTCTCTATATGAAAAGTCACTGCGAATTTCAGGGGAAGACCCGGAAATACTTAGTAATATCGCTTTTCTATTCTACAAAATGGGCAACTATGATATGTCAAAGGAATACGCAGAAAGAGCCTTAAAAATTAACGCGAAACTGGTAAATGCAAAGAAGATACTTGAATTAATAAAAAGCGAGTGAGATTACTAATTTACTTTATTTTTCTTATTCTTCTACACATTTATCGGTGGAAATTCGGGCTTTATAATTTCCTGTCCTAATACCATTTCTATCATGCCAAACTTTTCGTAGCGGAACTGTTCTGCGTGCTTATATCCGGGAACTTTCCCCTTCTCTGCGGTATAATCTTTTACTGCATTTGCAATTATTTGATTTCTTGTATCCCTATCTACATTCGCCAAACCTGATAAATCAATGCCTAATGTCTCCGCTTCTAATTTTAGGGAATCAAATGTAAGTTCCATTTGCGTTTCATGCTTTAATAAAGCCTCTATTTTTTTATCAATACTTTCTGTAATATCTACAAATGTAAATGCATTCTCTGGCTTTTTTGCAAACCAATACGCTTCCGAAACGAAATGAGGTGGATAAAGTCCCGGTGTCCCAAAGTTTGGATTACTACTAAAAGATATAGCCTCGTATGTTGCCATTGCAGTAACTCTATGGTCAGGATGGTCTTCCCCGGCAGCAAACGGGTCCCAACTCAAAACTATATTCGCTTTTACTTCCCTTATCATATCTATAACAATATTTCTTATATGTTTTTTAGGTATATCTTCTAATTCCCCATCTATAAAGTTTCCAAATCTAACTTCTTTTAGCCCAAGCACTTTACCTGCTTCAATCGCCTCTTCTTTAGACTTACCAATAATTTCACTTTCCTTTAATGTATATGTCCCCTTCCTATTGTCTGTCAATATAAGTTCATAAGCAGGAAAATTATATTCTTTTACCCATCTATATACTGTCCCTGCACACATAAACTCCATATCATCTCCATGAGCAACAACAACAAGAACCGTTTTCATCTTCCTTTTTCCCTCTTCTTATTTAGATTATCAACAACTTTTCCACAAGGATTGTTAATAAATCAAACAATGGTTATAATTATATTTACATCATACACAAATAAAGACTTGTAAATAAAAAACTTAAAATGGCTAAACGATAATTACGAGAAAGTAATAAATAAAACTAACTTTATTCACAAGTTTTCCACAAATACTATAATTTCACAGGCATTATAATATTTATATACCTCTCATCTCCTTCTGCTTCAGGAGTTAGCGGCTTTATAACACAGGGACTGCTTCCATCCTTTAAAGACAACACTAATTTATCTGTTGTCACATGGTCAACAATATCCACTAAATACTCGATATTAAACCCTGTCTTAACCTCATCTCCGTCGTATTCAACTTCCAATGTATCCGTAAATTCTCCAACTTCTGGGTTTTTAACCTCTATATCCATACGACCTTTCTGAACATAAACATTAACAGACATAGACTTCATCGCCTCCGCCCTCTTCAAAACATATTTCCACTCATCCGTCTTTATTATGACATGCTTACTGTAATCTCTCGGTATCACAACTTCATAATTTGGAAATGTCCCTTCTATCAAACTACTTGTTAGTCTTGTTTTATTAAACACAAAAGAAACCCTTGATTCACCATCAAAAACCTTTATATCTCCTGTCCCATCCATCTGATTCATCAGTTCTTTCACTGTCCGCTCTGGTATTGTTATTCGAACATTTCTTTTTACAGGAACACATTCCTTCTCTCTCCTAAGACTCATCCTCTTTCCATCTGTTGCAACAACAGTAAGATTTCCATCATTTATCTCAAACAAAACCCCAGTCAGTGCATACCTTGATTCCTCCGTGCACACCGCAAACGCTACCTTACGGAACATATCTAACAATAACGATTCCGAAATAATTATTGGTTCTACATCATCCACAAACATCACAGGTGGAAATTCATCCGGAGGCATTGTTACATACTTCACTTCTGTCCGACCACTCTTTACCACTACAGAAGTTTCGCCCACAGACCTCATAATCACATCACCCTTGGGTAAATTAGAAAGCAAATTTGAGAACAAATGAGCCCTTAATGTAACTCTTCCTTCTTCTTCTATTTCACATTCTTCTAACTCCTGTTCAATAGTCATCCGAAGGTCTGTGCTTGTTAACTTTAACAAACCGTCTTCTGCGGTTATTAAAATAGAAGAGAGAATCGGTAATGATGATTTTGCAGGAACTGCATTTCTCACCTTTGATAATGCCTCATTCAACTTTTCCTGACTTACTTTTATTTTCATATTTTTCCTCCAACAGTTACTTTCTTCTTCTTTCTTCTTAATATATTTAAAAATACTGTAGTAGTAATAGTAGTATATGTTTATTTGTGGATAACTATAAAAGATTATCCTTTTTTCATATTCAAAAGCAACTTTTTATTGTTGATATGTCCTTAATTTTTTTGTTGATAAATTTATCTTTTCCACAATACGAAAACTTTTTATATTTTTTATGTTAGTATTTTGTTAATAAAAATTTAAAAATCCACAAGAAAACAACAACTTTTCCTTATCAAATTATAACCGCACAACCCTTAAGAATTCTTCAGGTGTAACAATACCTTCTTTTATTTTTTCTCTACAATGGTCTGCCATTGTTTTCATTTTTGCTGCTTGTGCAATAACTTCCGGCGTAGCACCTTCTGCAATTAACTTCCTGATTTGTGGTGTAATTTCTAATATCTCAAAAATTCCTGTTCTTCCTTTGTATCCCGTATGGTAACAGTTATTACAACCCTTGCCACGATACAGTGTTTTAATCGTTGTTGGTAAGCCTACCTCTTTGAGTATAGATGTACTTGGTTTGTAGGGAACTTTACATTCTTCGCAGACTTTTCTAACTAACCTTTGTGCAACAACCGCAGTTATTGCACTGGAAATAAGGTAGGAAGGTATTCCCATATTCCGTAATGTATTAATAGCGTCAGGTGCATCATTGGTATGAAGCGTGCTAAATACGAGATGACCCGTCATTGCGGCTCTTATCGCTATGTGCGCCGTTTCTGTATCGCGTATCTCACCTACGAGGATAACATCCACATCCTGCCTTAAAGCGGCTCTCAATGTATTTGCAAATGTAACATTAATATCCGGATCTATTTGAACCTGATTAATACCAGATAACTGATATTCTACAGGGTCTTCGAGTGTAACAATACTTTCTGTCATTACATTTTTCTGGTTTAGCGCAGCATAGAGGGTTGTTGTTTTACCACTCCCCGTAGGTCCTGTGACAAGTATCATACCGTAAGGTTGTGCAATAAGTTTTATAAGACGGTTCTGTTCTTTCTCCGATATACCCAGGTCACCAATCCCTGATAAAACAGCAGACTGGTCTAACAATCGTAACACAACACGCTCACCTAAAAATGTAGGTAATGTAGCGACCCTTATATCCAGTTCCCTTCCTTCAACTTCAAGGTTCATGTGTCCGTCCTGCGGATGCCTTGTTTCTGTTATATCAAGGTCAGAGAGTATTTTCACACGGGACACGACCGCATTCTGCATAGAAGGAGGAATACTCATAACATCGTGTAATATACCATCAATGCGATAACGGACACGCATTTCGGGTTCCTGTGGATCAAGATGAATATCCGTCGCCCCCGCTTTGACAGCACCTTCAAGGATTGTTTTCACTGTATTAATAGCAGAAGTACCGGATGCTTCCTTTGCTATTTGCTCAAATCTTTTATCTATTTCATTGCCCTTTACTTCAACTTTCTTTATCTTTGCCTCAGCATCCATAACTTTATCCTTTTTATTCTGTTCTTCAACTTTTTCTACTCTTTTTACTTCTTTCACTACAGGCTTTACATCTACATTGTTTTCATTGACTGATGCAATTCCTCGATACCACTTTTCTATGACAGCCGTCATGTCATCAACAGCCGTTAACATAGGATAAATTCGTTTCCCTGTGAGAACGGACAAATCCTTTGTCTTTTGAACATTCTGCGGTGTAGAAATAAGAACACTCACCTTGTCCCCTTCTACATATATGGGAAGTACCTGATAGCGACGGGCTAAAGCCTCTGAAATTGCATTCAAGGCAGTTGGGTCTGGTTTTACAGTTCGAATATCCACATATTCAAGATTATGTTGTTTTGCAAGCGTTTTGCTTATATCTTCCCTTGTAACATAGCCAAGTTCGAGAAGAATATTTCCCAATAAACGGTTCGTTCGCTTTTGTACACGGAGTGCTTCCTCCAATTGCCCTTTTGTAATCACACCATCATCAAGAAGAGCCATACCTAAGGACTTATGCTTTTCTTGAGTATCTCTTGAATGCCATTCATAGCGAAGGACATCTTCAATGACTGAGAAGGTAACTTTGCCCATCTGGATGAGTTGCTTATGCCAGGGAACGCCACTGGTTTTTTCTCGTTCGCGGACCCTGTCCAACTCCTCCTGAGTGATATACTCGCCTTTTACAAGACCTTCTGCTATCCTATTTTCGTTGTTTCTTTCATCGGACATATTTCCTGCTCCCACATGATTAAAAAGACAAATTAATCGGATCAATGATTATGTTAAAAGAGAATATATATGCAATATACAAATTACAGAGGAAAAAAGTCAAGAATTTTTTTGTTATTATATTATGTTATTGCAAAACGACATAAATAATCTGTAATATTCTTACAGAATTTTTATAAGGACTGGTAATGAAGATACTCGGAATTTCTGCCTTTTATCATGACAGTGCCGCAGCGTTACTTATTGATGGTGAAATTATCGCCGCGGCACAAGAGGAGCGGTTTACACGAAAGAAACACGACCCGCGCTTCCCCAAAAATGCTATTGAATATTGCTTAAAGGAAGGTAATATTGGAATATCCGACATTGATTGTATTGCCTTTTACGATAAGCCTTTCTTGAAATTTGAACGGTTGCTAATGACCTATCTTGGCACTGTTCCTGCGGGTATATCATCTTTCTTTGTTCAAATGCCTTCGTGGCTCTCTGAAAAATTAAACATGCGGGGAACCATACGAAAAGAATTGAATTATGAAGGTGAAATACTGTTCTCAACACATCACCTATCCCATGCGGCGTCTGCATTTTATCCAAGTCCCTTTGAAGAAAGTGCAATTATCACTTTAGATGGCGTTGGAGAATGGGCGACATCTGCTTATGGTATCGGTAAGGGAAATAAGATAAAGTTATTAAAGGAAATTCGTTTTCCACATTCTTTAGGACTGCTTTATTCCGCCTTTACCTATTTCACAGGTTTTAAAGTGAATAGTGGTGAATATAAACTGATGGGACTGGCTCCTTATGGAGAGCCAAAGTATGTAGATGTAATAAAGAAAGAACTTGTGGATATACATGAAGATGGCTCGTTCCGCCTCAACCTGAAATATTTTGATTATTGTGCCGGCTTGAAAATGACCAACAATCGGTTTGCGAAACTTTTTGGTGGTCCTCCACGAAAACCCGAATCAAAGATTACACAGAGGGAAATGGATTTAGCAAAATCCATACAAATCGTTACCGAAGAGATTGTCCTGAAAATCGCAAGACATGTGCATAAAGAAACAGGCTTGAAAAAGTTAGCCATGTCCGGTGGTGTAACACTTAACTGCGTCGCTAATGGTAGATTATTACGAGAAGGACCTTTTGATGAAATCTGGATACAGCCCTGTGCCAGTGATGGAGGCAATGCTTTGGGTTGTGCTTTACTGGCATGGCATCAAGTCTATGGCAAAGAACGCATACCCCATTCACGCAGACAAAAAGCCAGTTATTTAGGTCCTTCGTTTTCAGATGAGGAGATAGAAAAATTCCTGAAAGAGGAAAACATTCCTTACGAAAAATTGTCAGAAAGAGAGATTGCAACACGCGTCGCACAACTGATAGACGAAGGAAAGGTAGTAGGCTGGTTTCAGGGACGAATGGAATTTGGTCCGCGTGCATTGGGAGCACGAAGTATTTTGGGTGATGCCCGTTCTCGGGAAATGCAATCTGTGCTAAATCTCAAAATCAAATTCCGCGAATCGTTTCGTCCGTTTGCTCCTACCGTATTATATGAACATGCCGATGAGTATTTTGAACTTAATGGTGCAGAAAGCCCGTATATGTTATTGGTTGCGAATGTTCGAAAAGAACACCTGCGCGAAATTACAGAAGAAGAGAAGAAAGCCGCAGGGTTTGATAAGTTGAAAGTAATTCGTTCGGACATTCCTGCGGTTACACATGTGGACAATTCCGCTCGTATACAGACCATCCGTCGAGAAGACCACCCGCGATATTATGACATGATTAAAGCCTTTTATGAAAGAACAGGTTGTCCTGTTATTATCAATACCTCTTTTAATGTTCGGGGTGAACCCATCGTATGCACACCGAAGGAAGCATATACCTGCTTTATGAGAACCAATATGGATTACCTTTGTATGGGTTCATTCCTTCTGGATAAGACAAAACAAAAACCGTGGAAAGATGAAGTAGACTGGAAAAAAGAATTTGAATTGGATTAAACAATATGGCTTTAAAGATAGACTATACAGACAAAAAAGAACAGCGTAAATTTGGTTTACTTGTCGGTGCCGTTTTTATCATAATTGGTGCGATACGCTGGGCAATTCATGGCTTTGTTGGGATACCTTATATATGGTGGGGTATTGGAGGAACCTTAATTCTTTTAGGTATCCTCTTCCCGAAAATCCTGCAACCGGTTTTCTTCCTATGGATGAAATTAGCAGAAGCGTTAAATTGGGTAATGACACGGCTTTTTTTGTTTGTTGCTTTCTATCTTGTCATTACTCCCACAGGTATCCTTTATCGTTTGTTTAAAGAAGACCCCTTAAACCGTCAATGGCTTTCTAAAGATGTTACATATTGGAATGATGTGGAAATGCAACCTGAAAACATAGATGAATTTCGCAGGCAATTTTAATTAAACATAATAATTAAACATAAAACATAACAGGATAGGAGGTAATATTATGGAACATATTGTTATTACAACAGGTGTTCGCACGGCAATCGGTTCGTTCGGTGGAAGTCTTAAAGATTATCCAGCACCTGACCTTGCAGGTCTCGTTGTAAAGGAAGCCCTACAACGGAGTAAAGTAGAACCGGATGCTGTCGGCGATGTAATTATCGGGCAGTGCATGCAACGGACCGATGAATTACCGACAGGCAGACTTGTCGCCTTGAAAGCAGGCTTACCAATACAGGTGCCCGGTGTAACCATCCAGCGGAACTGTGCCTCAGGAATGCAAGCCATTGTTTACGCGGCACAACAAATTATGCTCGGCGATATGGACATTGCTGTAGCAGGCGGTGTAGAAATTATGAGCCGTGTCCCTTATACTGTGGATAAAGCACGCTGGGGTATCCGCCTGCAGCATGCAACACTTGCAGATGGTGTCTGGGATGGACTTACGGATTCATGGAGCGGTCTTATCATGGGTCTTACCGCAGAAAATCTTGCAGAGAAGTATCATATTACCCGTGAGGAACAGGACACTATAGCGTTAAAGTCCCACAATTGCGCAGAAAAAGCCATAAAAGAAGGAAAATTCAAAGAGGAAATTATCCCCGTAGAGATTAAAGGTAAAAAAGGAAGTGTTACCCTTTTCGAGCAGGATGAACATGTGCGTATGGGCTTAACAATGGAACAATTAGCCTCTCTCAAGCCTTCTTTTAAGAAAGACGGCACCGTTACAGCAGGAAATGCCTCCGGTATCAATGATGCCGCGTGTGCTGTTGTTCTAATGAGTGAAAAAGAAGCCAATCGCAGGGGATTGGAACCGTTAGGTCGTCTCGTTTCGTATGCCGTAGCCGGTGTTGAGCCGGAACTTATGGGATATGGTCCTGTGCCCGCGACAAAGAAGGCTTTGGAAAAAGCGAATATGAAATTGGATGATATTGAATTGATAGAGCTAAACGAAGCCTTTGCGGCTCAATATCTCGCATGTGAAAAATTATTAGGGCTAAATCGCGATATTACCAATGTAAATGGTTCAGGTATCGCTTTAGGTCATCCCGTCGGTTGCACCGGTGCCCGTATTGTGTTGTCCTTACTTAACGAAATGAAACGAAGAAACCTCAAATACGGTCTCGCTACACTATGCGTCGGCGGTGGCATGGGAATGACAACGATTTGGGCACGCGACTAAGTTAGAGTAAATGAAATATATCCAAAATTCTTGTTAGATAGTAAAAGAACCACTTCTGCCTATGGTCTCCTTTTAAATCGGCGTAATTTGTAGAAGTTTAATTAAATTTATTTTTACTTTCAATATAGGGTATTATTCAAAATATAAAAAATTTTGGAACGAAATTAGAAAATTTTCCATAAAATATTATAAGCACATAATAATTAAACAATGGATTTAGCCTTATGAAAAACCTGCGTATTGTGGTGGCTTTGTTCCTTTTTGCATGTATCCTATCTTCATTTATCGGATGCACGCGAACACGAATACCCCTTACAAAAATAGAAGTCCCAATGGTGGCTGTCCCTTTGCCCGAATTGCCCTTACCCTTACCCAAAATACCCTTACTTATGAGTGGTGAAGGGGATTATCGGCTTTTACCATGGAAAAAGGCATTTAATAGACTGTGCGATCAGATAGAACGCGAGTATCCATATACGGAGTGGAAAAATATAAATTGGGATGATTTGCGGGCTAAATATTCTGAAAGGATAGCACAAGCAAAAGAGAAAAAGAACCGCGACGACTATTATCTTGCCCTCCGTGAGTTTATGTATTCCATCCCTGATGCCAATGTCCGTATAGAAACAAACGAATCTGTTCGTGCCTCAGCTATAGGTGGTGGTTATGGCTTTGCAATGACCCGAACCGATGAAGGTGAATATATTGTTTTCTATGTTCACGCGGATAGTTCCGCGGACAAAGCAGGTATGAAAATCGGTGCAAAACTTTTGCTATGGAATAATATACCGATAGAACAAGCCATTATGGAAACACCAGTCCTCTGGGCAGATACTCCGCCTGCAACGAATGAAGGGAAATTACGCGAGCAATGTAAACTTATAGGTAGGGCACCGATAGACACAGAAATAGAAGTATCATTTTTAAACCCTTCACAAACAGAACCTGTGGTTGCAAAGTTAAAAGCACAAAAAGACGACTACGCGACCTTGCTAATTCCTGTGTGGGATAAAGTTAGTGTTGGTCCTATGGATAGTCCTTTACAAAAGAAAAAACTGGATGAGGCTTATGGCTATGTTCGTATCCTTTTCTTCTCTCCCAGTATCAATACCCCCTTTCCTGCACAGGCATTCCAGAAAATCGTTAGTGATTTTGTCCGTGATGGTGTGCCCGGTGTTATCATAGACCTACGCGGAAATACAGGTGGTGACCCGGAATTAATTCCACGATTTGCAGGATACTTTGTTGAAGAGGAAACCTTCTTACACGACCTCGCTTTTTATAGCAAAAAAGAAAAAGGTTTTAAAATAAGTCCGGGCGATAGGATTGTTGTTAAACCATTTCCTATACGCTATCGGGGGAAGGTTGTTATCCTTATAGACTATGGCACTGCAGGCTGTGCCGAAGGATTTATTTCTGTTTTGAGTAAGCAAAAGAATGTCCAGATAATGGGAATGTGCAATACAAGAGGCGCCATGGGTGTTCCCGGCGGTGATGTGCGTATGCCGGATGGTATCACGGTTTCATATCCAGTTGCTCGCTCGTTAGATAAAGATGGAAATGTGCAGATTGAAGCCAACGCAAAGGGTGAAGGTGGAATTGCACCAACAATAAAAATCCCTATCAATGCGGACAATTTACAGAAAATCTTTGTAGATAAAAAAGACATTGTTTTAGAACAGGCAGTAGAATATTTGAAGAACAATAAATAAAAAAATTTTTCCTAAAAAACTCCAATCTGTCCGAAAGGTCTGACTTATCTATCACCCCTCAAAAAATTTGACATTAGCCATATCTATGTGCATTATAATAAAAAAAGACCAAAGGACCTGATATGGAAAAAGTTCAGACCAAAGTTTATATCTGTTTAATTCTGATTATCTCAATTTCTCTTCTTCCCACAAAGGCTTTTTCAGATGAAGCAAAATCCCAAACCGATGAAAAAACAAAAGAATACTATCAAACCCTTTTGCAGGCAATAAATCTCATCAATTTTTCACTTAATCGAATCTGTTCTGCTTCCAACAGTTCCATGATAAAAGCAGAATACTTCTATATCCTTAATAATATTGATTTAGATAAAGTTAATTTTCCTGAAGAAATAAAAAATACTTATCAGGAGATTATCAACTCCCTTTCCGAATTGAAAACCGCGAAAGGAAAACTATCAGAAGGAATAGAACTTTTAGAAAAGAAATGCTATTTACGACTATATAAACCGTATTCTGAATTAGCGCCTTCTATGATTAATCTTCAAGAAATGAATAGGGATACCCGTCATTCTTTAATGAATTGTAGCAAAATACTATATTATCGCTGTTTGTTTGATAACCGTTTTTATAATTACGATTCGCTTAATTACCCATCTAATGAACTGAATGAAGAGTTTAGAAGAGCTATTTCAAGTGTAAAAAAAGAATGGATGGAGGTAATAAAACCTTATTTTTATAATCAAATTTTACCAAAACTACCCGATGCCTTGTTGATGGAAGATAGAATTGTTCAGATACTTTTAAGGAATTTCTATGCAAAGGATTTTGGTTTATGTATGCAATCGTTTAATGACATGCAAAAGACAGAAAAGGGAATAGTTCAAACACCCATTTATTGGTTGTTATATGCCTTTTCAGCCAGCAGAGGGACAAATAATGAAGTGACTGAAATGTGTATGAATAAGTTTTTAGAATGCTACAAAAGCGTATTGAAAAAAGATATTTTTCTTGAGGTTATTTATATTCGCAAGTTGGAACATCTCCTCCAAAAAAATCCGGAATTAAAAGATGAAAACATCAATCAACAAATACTGGCTATTGCGGAAGCCGCAGATAAATATGTTAATGACAAAAACATACTTTATAAAATCTACTTAGCCGCAATATTTCATAGACTAAATAAGATAGAAAAAACTCAAGAAATACTATTAGGAATCAACCCAGAGTTTGTAGATAAGGAAAATGGAACTGAGTATGGATTTTATAAACTTGCCATGTATGATTTAAACCATGGTTATGATATTTTTGACCATATAAGATTACTGGCAAAAACCCTGAAGTGGGAATCTGTAGATATTAAGCAATTAGAAGAGATAAAGGAGGCTAAAATTCCAGAAGTCCTTTTTTATTTAGGGCGTGAATATATTTTTGCAAAGGAAAACAGAGATGTGGATAAAGGATTGTCATATATAGAAGAAGCCAGTGAGTTGGGAAGTGAAGAAGCAACCTATTACCTCGCGTATAGATATATGTATGGTTATCTACCGGGAATGAAAAAAGACGAAAAGAAAGGACTGGCATACTTTCAAAAGTTGGCAGAAAAAGGATACGAGACAGCCTTATGCGAAATTGGTATATGTTATTATATGGGGAAAGTTGTTCCACAGGATTTTAATAAAGCGAAAGAATACTTTGAGAAAGCCGGAAAAGATGGCAAATATTGGTTAGGAATGATGTATAGCAAAGGTGACGGTGTTCCACGAGATTATCAAAAAGCATACGAATGTTTTTATGATGTAATACGAGATGATTTTTCTTATGGTGGATATCGGAATTCTTATAGTTCTTATAGCAGTGAAGCAAATATCGCTATTGGAGATTTGTATTTTACCGGGAAAATTGATGTTGTAAATTACATAAAGGCTATGGAATATTATCAGAGAGCAAGTTCTCTCCCCGAAGCACAGGTAAAAATGGGTTACATTTACGAAAACGGCTATGAAATACAGAAGAGTTATACAAAAGCCAAAGAATGTTATGAAAAAGCAGGAAGTCAAGGAAATTTAGAAGCAATACTTCGTTTAGGCGATTTTTATCTTTATGGATTGGCAGGAAAAAAAGATTATGTATTATCTTATGCACATTATACACTGGTAATACGATTAGTAAATGAAGGAAGTGACCATCCACAAGCCAAAGAATTAGCCCAACAAGCAGAACAGACACGCAAAAAACTCCTACCCAATATCTGGAATTTCTGGTCAGGACTAACTCCCGAGGAAATCAAAGAAGCCGAAGAACTCGCCAACTCCTGGAAGCCCTACTCCATCCTCACAAGAAAAAAAATTAAGTGAGTATAAAATATCATTCACAAATAAGATAGAAAAATAAGGAAGTGAGAGCGTAAAATCTTTCGCCCCATTCCCCCCATTCGTCCCATAGTCCCCTATGTCCCATGTGTCTCATAGTCCCATTCGTCCCACAGTCCCATCAGTCCCATTCGTCCCATGGTCCCATTCGTCCCACAGTCCCATAGTCCCATTCGTCCCATGGTCCCATTCGTCCCATAGTCCCCTATGTCTCATGTGTCTCATAGTCCCATTCGTCCCACAGTCCCATCAGTCCCATTCGTCCCATAGTCCCATGTGTCCCATGTGTCTCATGTGTCCCATAAGTCCCATATATACCAATGATCGAATATCTGTGGCTATTTTATTTTCGCCCACATTTGAGCAATAGCATTCAGGATAAGTTCCTCAATCTCTTCCTTCCATTTAGCAGGCATTTCATATTCCAATTGTGAAGTATCTCCTTCGTAGCCTCCTTCACGAATCACTCGCACAGAAGGGATATAACTCATCAGATCGTTAGAATAACCCAATACCATTGCATTCGGTTCTATCCGCTGTTTAACAGCAATAGCATAATCAACAACTACCTCTCCACCTAAGGCAATCACAGGAAAACCACCCATATTCCACACCTGTATCGGATATGGATACGAAGTTCTTAAAGGAATTCCCCGTTCCAATTTCTTCAACAAATAACGGGCAGAACGACGAATATATTCTGCTTTTTTTGTATCATCAGATATTTGTTGAAGTTCTTCTTTCGTCAAAGGCGTTTCTAACGGGAGAGTAACGGTTTCATAACTTGTTTTCAATGAAGGCGGTAATTCTTGAAGGTTATCTTCTATAGCACGAGTAACCGCTGCTGCAAGTTCCTTCCCATATTGTTGGGCTAAGGCGATTGTTCTTCGGGGTAATGGATTTATATCCGCACCACAACCCGCAACAAAAAGAGCCTTCGCTGTGGGATATGTTTGTTCTAAATATATCTGTGCAAACCCCGGATAATCACCACACCACTGATAACCAGACAGAACAGTCGAATGACATGCGTAACCAAATACCATAGAGCGGATAGTATCATCAATAACATTCTTAACCACAAGTATAGGCACAGAATGGTCTACAGGACCTTTATAATCATAAGTAGTTTCAATTTCCGCCTCTTTATTATTCCGCCGATTAACAGCAAACCGAACTACACCACGCCCCATAAATAGTTTTGCAGGTTCTAAATGCTCCATGGCATTAACAATAGTATCCACAACTTTTCGTTCAAGTTCTTCTGTATATCGTTGAATTTTATCCAGATGCTCCGTGTCTTCGGAGATAATATACATAGCAATAAGCGAATCACCAACAATAGGACCGGAATGCGTATGCGAACTGTTCAAAAGTATATCCCCGGTGTCAAGACCTGTTTTTTCTTTTACTTGTTGCTTTATCCTCTGAGACATTTCTGCGGTAAAACCAAGTATATCACTGCTAACAATTACTGCCGTTTTTCCCTGTGCATCCTGTAAAGCCAGAGCCTTTACCCACAATGGATGTATCGCCCCTTCCGCAGGATGGTCACGCATTGCATAACCTGCCAGCCAAAGACCCGTAGGCGGTGTTATATCACATACAGCAACACCCGCTTTCCATACCTCATCAGCCGAACCGTTAAACAAACCCCACAAAACAAACAGAAAAACCAGACAAAAAACTTTTCTCATAACGCAATCCTTATTAAAAATGATCTTAAAAACATACTTGAAATCTCTGAACAATCATAAACCACATAAGAATGATAATCAAAAATCTTTCATTATGTAAAAATAAAAAAGCAAAAAATTTTTCGCCGCTACATTTCTCCTTCCGATATGGCACTTTCCTCCATTCGTTAATGATTAGAACCTTCTGCCATACCTTCTCCTTCGGGACAGGGTCCTGTGGATATTACGAGGGTTATTGGAGTTCCTGGTAAAACCTGTTGTCCAGCGGTTGGCGTCTGATTGACTACATTACCTTCGGGAACTGTATCACTACACTGTTGAATTAACATTTCTAAAATTAATCCAATTCCAACTAATCTGTATTCCGCTTCATTGTAATTTTTACCAACCACATTAGGGATAGAAATCATCTCTGAAAGGGGCCCACCTTGCCACCGCAAATAAGGATAACTTACTCCTTCAACTATCCCCCATACTTTGTCAAAATCCCAGCCTTTGTATGTTGCTTGCTGTTTCATCTCCATAGTAGTCTTGCCCATTTCACCACCGCCGATATGACTTTGCCCAGATGTCTCTATATCCCAATAAGACTGCGTAACTGTTCCTATATTGCGACCTATCACACCGCCAAAAAGCGATCCATTTAAAAAGCGACCCTTAGAGAAACACTGTTGAACTATAAAATGATTGAACCCAACCACTCCACCAAAGTCCATTACAATCTCACCTTTACGGCAAAGCATAGACACATTACACGCAGAATAACTTTGTGTAACTGTGCCTATATTATGCCCAACCAACCCACCAACTTCTTTATACCCTGATACAACACCTGTAGAATAGCATTGTGCCACTATACCACAATTCCAACCCGCTACTGTACCGACACTATTATCCCCTTTCACCCAAGCACTCTCCAATCCTAATTCTTGCACCGTTCCATCATATAAAATAATGCCAAATAAACCTGCATAGGACCTTTTTTGGCAAAGACGATTTATATAAAGGTTTCGTATAATATGTCCATGCCCATAAAACTTACCAAAAAACGGCCCTATCGGTTTAAACCCTTTTCCTCCATCCCAATTTTCTGTCTCAGTCGCATCTATATCTGCACACAAATGATATATCCCATTCCAGGGATAATCCCAATCTCTTCCTATTTTATTCAATTCCTTTAAACTACTTATATCCTTTATAACAACAGGCGGAGGACTTTTTGTAGGTCCAAGTGCTCTTAGGAAAGGATAACTCGCATTTTCTTCTATATTCCATACATTCTTGAAGTCCCAGTCTATATAAGTAGCCTGTTTTTTCATCTCTACTGTTGTTTTTCCTTCACCACCGGAAGAGATTTTCTGTCTCGATGTCACAATATCCCAATAACTCTTTTGAGCCAAAGAAATTTTGTCACCTCCTATCAACCCCCCAACATCATTATTAGCAAATGCATTACCTGCAGAATAACATTCTTTTACAACTCCAAAATTTTCTCCTATCAACCCCCCAACTTTTGCAGATCCCGATACATTACTTGTAGAATAACTTTGTATAACCATAACTCCATAATTATTCCCCACAAGACCACCAACATAGGATACCCCGGCAACAATTCCTGTAGAATAACATTGCTTAACTTCACCATAAAAAGTACAATCATTCTTCCCTATCAAGCCCCCAACATAAATAAAACCTACCACACTGCCAGAGAAATAGCATTGTGTAACTTTCCCAAAATTATACCCTATCAGACCACCAGCAGAATTATCCCCAAATACCCAAGTATTTTCTAAAATTAAATTGCAAATCTCTCCAGAAGATACAGCAAATAAACCAGCACACCCTTCATGGCAATTTATATACAAATTCCGTATTTCACACCCATTACCATTAAATTTTCCCGAAAATCCATACGGGAAAGTACCTATAGGTACAAAGCCTGCACCATCATTCCAGTTTATAGTCTCACTTGCATCTATGTCCTGTATCAATTCATACTCTTCATCCAACGGATATGACGGGTCATTGCCTATGTTCTGTAGCTCATAAATATTACTTATCTGTATTGCTCCCAAGCATAAGGAATGTAATAATAGAATTAAACCAGATAAGAACATTATGTTAAAAAGTCTACTTAATCTGTATAAAAAAGAATGATTACTATCCATCATTTTATTTACACCTCAGAGTGCCTCCTTTCTTATTCAGCCTTCACTTGATACCCTCGGATGTTTTCAAGGGTATAAATCATACAAAAAGATTAAACAAATAATAAGATTCGCACTTCTTTTAAGTCCTAATTATCTCATATATTTTTTACCTTCCTTTTTTACATACATTTACTGACCCGAAATTTTCATACATACTTATTTTTGGTATACCATAATAATATTCTAAAATCAAGTTTTTGCGGGATATTATTAAAATCAAAGCATTATTTTTCAAAGATAGTAGAGGCGAAAAAGTTTACGCCTCTACATTTTTTGTCTTTCCCCGTATGTAGCTGAAGCGTCCTGGCTTCTGGTATTTTTAGGTAGTTAAATCTTTTTACCACAAAGAACAAAAAGTCCCTGCACAAAGTCCAAAAAGTAGAGACCGTCCCCTTTTATTATATACATCCTCTGTGTCCTTTGTATAAAATTTCTTTTGTGTCCTCTGTGGTTAATTCTTGAAACACTAATGGTACAAATAAAAGCAAATAAAAAAAGAATAGAAGGGAAAATATTGAAAATACTTGTCGTGAAAAAATGTGTATATCAATGATTAAGATTTGTTTTTATTACATACTCATGGAATAAAATAATGTAATGTCAAATAAAATAAAAACAGGAGTTGGGTTATGAAAAAAAACAAGAAAGAAGAAAAGGGTTTTTCAACACGCAGAGAATTTTTAAAGTCTGCGGGAATTATGACGGCTGTTGCTGGTTCCTCAACCGTAAATAAGGCATGGGGCGCCAATGAAACATTAGCGTTGTTTGGTGGCAAACCAGCGGTAACAGTTTCACAGGACGATGCGGCTCGCTGGCCTCGTTATGGTAAGGCGGAAGAAGACGCCGTAGTAGAATTGGTTCGAAATCCATCTTACAATCCAATAGATAAATTGGAGGAAGATTGGAAGAACTATATGCAGGTGCCGTATGTAAAGGCACATTTTAACGGAACAAGTGCATTAACAGCGATGTTTTTTGCCCTTAATTTACCGCCCGGCAGTGAAATTATGGTTCCATCGTATACCTTCTTTGCTACAATACTTCCGATGCGATTATTCGGATTAGTCCCTGTTTTTGTTGACATCAATCCACAAACGCTCAATTTTGACCTGAACGATGCAAAAAAACGGCTAACGCCAAATACCAAGGCTGTCCTACCGGTTCATTGGATTGGCTTACCTGCCGATATGGATGAAATTAATGACTGGGCAAAAGAAAAAGGTCTTATTGTTTTAGAAGATTGTGCTCATGCCCACGGGGCGAGATTAAAAGGAAAACTTATGGGCACATGGAGCCGAATGGCTATTTTCAGTTATCAAATGAGCAAGCCCTTACCTGCAATTGAAGGAGGTATGGGCATTTATCAAAATGCGGAGGATTGGGGCAGAGCCGTTGCCTTCGGTGACTATAAAGTAACAAATCTACCCAAAGATAATCCCTACGCAAAGTATTCAGGTTCCGGTTTGGGTGTAAAGTTCAGAATGCATCCGATGGCAGCCGCACTTGCTCGTTGTCAATTAGTCGGATTAGAAGAACGAAATGAAGCCGGTGTCCGTCAGGTTCGTAAATTGAATGACCAACTTCTGGAATTGGAAGGAATTTCGGAACAGACCAGTGGAAGAAAAGATATAAAACGCCTGCATTACCAATGGAACATGTTATTTGTTGATGAAAAGAAAACAGGTGTTCCAAGAAATCGCCTTGTAGAGGCTTTGAGGGCAGAAGGTGTCCGTGCCGATGGAGTTCATTATACGCTACAACATGAATTACCTGTATATGCAGAAGATGAATGGTGGCATCACAAACCTGTTATTCCCGAACTGCCCGGCTCAAAACAAGCAAATGATACAAATATAGCCCTGCCCTACTTTACTACAGAAGTGCCCGAACTGGTTGAACAGTATGTAAAGGCATTCCAGAAAGTTTGGGCTCATCGCAAAGAATTGGTATAGTATAAAAATAAGAAAATAAAAAATTTGGGGCGTATGGAAATATACGCCCCTATTTTTATGTATATCCCGTTAAAAAGTTACTTTATGATATTCAAAATATAACTTTTCCCATAATAGTTGAAAAGGAACAGAGACGCATTTGCCATATCCACAAGCCCACGGACTTCTTCAAAATTATGTTCTGCCAATGTAAGGCTTACAATGTTATTCCGTTCTTCTAAATCATTCAATTCTACAGATGGGTCATTCACAAAACGATAGGGTAATATCTTGCTGATAAGTTTATCTAACTGTCGTGACCAATTGTGTGACCTTAAAGCAAGACATTTCCGCGGCAAATCATCGCTATACTCAGGTATTTTCCCCTCATAAAGGGGGCAGCCAAACACGAATCCAAATTCATTGCTATTATTACTATTATTAGTATTATTATATCTTTCAAGTAGAAAGAAAGGGTCTTCTCCATCACGAACTGCATTTAAGTAAAGCGTGCCCATAAATGTTTCAATGGCTAAATGGCGATTTGAGGATAACTGGACAGCATTATTTTTAGGAGTTGGCAAGCCTAATATATCCAGCAGATATATCCATAACATTCTTAACGCAGAGTAGCCCGGTAAAGCCGTTGTATGATAAGGCATGGATAAATCCCCTAAATAGTGCAATCCCCAGCCCATAAACCGCCAGCCCCAATAGTCATGACCCGTTGCAAAGGCAAATTTTGATAATTCCTTATATAAATATATCCGATATTCAACATAAGATTGTTTCAAAAAAGGAGCAAAAAAGGTGATTATAGGATTTTCATGAAAAAATCCCATGTGGAAAGGTGCCTGAGAACCGAAATCAAGGTTCGGATTTCCATAAGGCTGAGTTCCAAACCCATAAATCGCTCCAAATTCCGTTTGATTATCTGAGAACAATCCCGTATCCATTCCGTAATCAGGTTCATTGGATGCAGAAGTAAGAATATCTATTGGAGAAACTGTTTCCCCTTTATTAAGTTTTACGAAACAAAAAACCTCAAATTCTTTTGTATTATTTACAATACATACATCTTTTACATTCAACAAAGTTTTGCCTTCAGGCGGATTATTAGCAAACCTCACGACATAAAGAGGCGTTTTTGTATTTGGATTAATACGAATGGCTTTGAAAAATCGTGTTTTGATTTCGGATGTATTTGCGGTAGGAGAGAAAAGTAAATCTGGTGGACAAGGGGCATACATGGGTATATTCTTTTTTGCCCAGGTTTCAACATTAGCGAGCACCTGTGCAATATTTTGTCCTTCTGCGGTAAGGAACTCTTCTAATGTTTCCGCAGGAACGGAATTTGCATTTTTTACTTCGGGTAATGTCTCGACCACAAGTTTTGTGAACAATGGATGATGTTGCCATGGGTAAACTGAGGTAGAGATTGAAATCAAAAGTAACAGAACCACAGAGACACGATTAACAAAAAGTTTAGAATTCATAACATTCCTCCTTGTCTAAATTTGATTTATTTTTATGTATTATACAGTTTTTCACATGGAACATTTCACTAACCGATTGATTTTTCAAGACATAAACGGACATCATATAAAATATTACATCCAAAAATTAAATGTTTCACATGAAACATAATCGTAAACTATTCACTAATAATGATTTACTAATTATCCTTTTAGCCCGGTTAAAGTAATACCCTGTATAAATTGCCGTTGAGCAAAGAAAAACAATGCAATCACAGGTAAAGTCATCAACACAGCCGCTGACATCATAAGTTCAAACCGTGCCAGCCAAATCATTAAAGCATGTAAAGCAAACAAACCTAAACTTAACGGATACTTTTCCTGGTCAGTCAAAAAAATCAACGGACCCATAAAATCATTCCATACCCATAGAAAAGTAAAAATTGCCACTGTGGCTAAAGCAGGTTTGATAAGTGGAAGTATAATATGACGATATATACGCAAGTATCCGCAGCCATCTATCAATGCACTATCCTCAAGGTCTTTCGGAATACTTAACATAAATTGTCGCAGTAAAAAAATGAAAAAGGCATTGCCAAAGAAGGAACCCGCCCATAATGGAACAAGAGTATTATACAATCCGAAAGTTTTCCATATAAGGAATTGAGGCACTAATGTCACCTGTGCAGGTATCATTAATGTCGCCAATATCAGTATAAAATAATAATCACGCCCAGGCCAGCGAAGTCGGGCAAAGGCATACGCTACAAAAGAAGCAGAAAAAACCTGTCCTATAATGTTCATCAAAACTAAAAACAAACTATTATATGTATATTTAATGATCGGAACCTCCCTTAATACTTCTCGATAATTTCCCCATGCCTTCCGTGCAAGAACTATGGGATAGGATGTTTTCCTTATCTCCAATTTGAGACGCATTTTCCCTTTGGGCGTTTCAGGACTATCTCCTATTTCCTTAATCGTATACCAACTTTTCATCATAATACTCTTATCTTCATGGCTATATACCTGCCAGAGACAGTCCTGCCATTGATTGTATTGCAAGTAAATGGACTCTACAGATTTGAACCGTTTCCCGCCTATATCTATAATAGCGTGAATACTATACCAGGATTTATCCCCGTGAAGGCTTAATCGCAATCGCTTAAATTCATCTGCTGAAATATTGCAATCAGCAGTGGTCTCCACAACAAAATGACTCCCTTTTGAAAAATCGTAGTGAACCTCAATCCCTTTTCGATTAAAATATTCCAATCGCGGGACAAACTTGGCACAATCGCTATGTAATTGCCATTTTAATGTTTCCGCATCACCTATCTTTATCGTTTCCGCATCCCATGTTTTTACAATCAGTTCCCCTAACGCTACACGCCGATATATAGCATCATAGGCATTGATTACAATTTCGGAATTTATTTCGGAATTTATCCATGAAGAAAAATCGTTAAGTCCAGAAGTCCATAACTCTTTTGGCATACGACGGAAAAAACTACCTAAAATAAAATCCGTGAGATAAGGTTCTTCTACATAAGGTTGAATAAAGTCGGGCAATGTATCTTTAATTGTTAATAATTTCCCTCGTACTGTCTCTCGCCCTTTCTCTAAATATATTTCCCAGGTATCATCAGTTATATCCACTGGTTGAACAGGCAGTTCGTTAGCATTTGCACCAAAATAAGGAGATGTAACAACATTAGCAGGCATAGGTGGAAACCAACTGGGTGGATATAGTTCATCCGGGGACTTGAAACTTGTTCCGATAAGCCACACAAAAGGAGCGGAGAACATAATCGCACCTGCAAGCAGGATAGCATGGTATGCCCCAAAACGAAGCCCCTGCCATACCTTTTTAAAAATATTATTGTTCCCGCTCATAATATACCCACTTCTGCGATAATTTTAGTTGCAGTATTGTTAATATTAAAATGATACCAAACAGTATCCATGCCAATGCGGAGGCATAGCCCATTCGTAAATATTGAAAACCATTATTGAAAAGGTAATAAGCATAAAACAGGGTAGAATCCACCGGTCCGCCCTGTGTCATGATAAATGCCTGTGTAAAAATCTGAAATGTTGCAATAAAGCCCATAATCAAATTGAATAGAATATACGGACTTAACATGGGCAAAGTTATATAGAAAAATTTTCGAAAAACCCCTGCACCGTCTATTTCCGCTGCTTCATACAACTCCACCGGGATTGTTTTCAAACCTGCTAACCAGATTATCATACTTCCACCCGCAGACCATACACTCATAATAATTAATGCGGGCTTTGACCATTTTGGATCTTGAAGCCAATTGGGTCCTGTTGTTCCTAATTGCGTCAGAATAGCATTCATCATCCCTTCCTGGGGATTGAATATCCAGAGCCAGAGAATAGAAGCGGCTACTCCCGGCATAATGGCAGGTAGATAAAACAAAGTTCGATAAGTTGCCATGCCCCGCCATTCCCGTTGTAGTAAAAGAGCAATTCCCAAACTAATAATCATCCCTAAAGGAACACTGATAGTCATGTATATTGTGTTCCAAAGGGATTTGTAAAATAGCGGGTCGTTTATCATAAATCGGTAATTTTCAAAACCCACCCATTTCGGGGGGGAAAGTACATCATAATTACAGAAACTCATTATGAGTGAAAAAAGCAACGGTCCACCACCAAAAATTAAAAAGCCTAAAAACCAGGGACTTGCAAAGAAATAACCCGCATAATATTCCTTACGAAAATAGCCTCGTGCTTGTGATTTTCGGAACAAAACATAAGTAATAATTGTTAGAATTATAATTATTGTAATAATATATGTGACTACTACTGGAGTCCAGGATAAGGTTGGGTAGTCTACAGGATAATTTATTTTATCTAATTCGCGCTGGACAATGGAAGTGCTTCGGTCTAATGCCTGCTTTGCATTTTTTAGGTAGTCATTGTCATATTTTTTATATATGCCTTCCCACATAGCCCGCACATGTTCGTTCCAGAGAAGTTGACCAACGGGTGTAACAGGTCTGTATCTTGCTTCGGGCATCATGGATATAAAGGTTTTCATAGCATCTTTGAAAGTATTTTCTACAGTAGCGTCGGAGTATAGATAATGCTCCATAATCCATTCTGTCAGGTCGCGTCTTGCACTCATTCGGGGTATGAATATGGTGCCACTTCCACGAACTTTTTCTGCTTCTGCGTCATTTCGTATACGAATGGCTCGTTTTGACATGAGATATTTAATAAACAGCCACGCTTCCTCCGGATGACGGGCACTTGAAGGGATTACATACGAAAAACCCCCTGTCCAGCCGACGCGTTTTTTTCCTTCCGGTGCTGGTGCCGGCACAACACCAAATCGCATGGAACGGCGTGCATTGGCAATGGGTATCATAGCGAAATCGCCATCAATTTTCATAGCAACCTTACCTGCAACAAAGGGGTCAAGGTCGCCAACCAGCATAGAAGACTGGAAAGCCATAACTTTTTCGGCACCGCCCATAGCGTCATATATTTCCGACATAAAAGCGAGGGCTTCTATTATTTCAGGACTGTTTAATGTGCAGGTTTTACCATCGGCAGACATGAACTCACCACCATTCAGCCAGCCATAAATATATAGCCATGAATTTCCATAATTGGGAATAAATCCAATTTGCTTAATGTCCCCTCGTGCATCCTTTTCTGTCATTATTACGGCTGCTTTTTTTAATTGCTCCCAGGTTCGAGGTGGTCCTACTTTATTGGGATTATTGGGGTCTACACAGCCAATGGCTTTCAATTGTTCCGCGTATTTTTCAAGAAGGTCTAAATTATAATACAAACCGCGATTATCCGTATCGCAGGGGATCGCATAGAGTTTTCCCTGATATTGACTTTCCTGCCAACAAGGGGGAAAAAAATATTCCTCTTTCAGCGTTAATGGGTCATCCGGATTTTCTGTCAAATCTCGTTCATAAAAATCCTGCAAACACAGAAAAGCACCTCTTGAAGCCCATTGTGCCACTGCGAATCGGTCAAAGAAGACGACATCCGGCGGATCACCTCCTGCAACAGCACATAATAAACGCTGCGGGTCATCCGTTTTGTTAAGCGAAGCACTTTGCCCCATAACCACTTTTATTTTCGGTTTGCCATTTGTTCCATTGTAGATATGTTCAAAATCACGAACCGTTTCACTCACAAAAAAGTCTAATTCATTTCCCCAGTAATAAATACGAGTATATTCCTCACACCTGCCATTTGTGGAAAACATCGTAATAAATATGATGACAAAATATAAAAAATCTCCCCTTTTAAAAATATTATTCCTTTTATATTGTTTTCTCGCAATCATTTCTTTATATTAGGAAAAAAAAAGTTATTATTTCAACTAATGCTCTTTTAAGCCAGCCGAATGTTATAAATGATACACTGTTTATTTAAACCTGTGAGTTTGGTTATTCAGATAAATTAAAAATCACCCCCATCCAATTGCTTGACAGACACCTGCTATATTGAATTCCTTTTAATTATTGAGCAGGGAAAAATGTAGATCTAAGCAACGGTGGACTTAAAGTTTATTTTAAAGACTTTTTATATAAAAACGAAATAATCAAATAGACATGTAAATAATAGAAGAATAAAATAGAACAAGTTCATGCTTTAATTTTCAATCTTCATATTGTCTTTATAAATTCAACAACGGTATTCTAACTTTTGCTGGATTTATTTTTGAAAACTATTAAATAGTCTTTTCGGGATTTAACAATAGCGGGCTACTATATCTTGCTTAACGGCTATTTTCTGAATTCCTATCTCAATAAAGCAACATAGCGGGAACTTTGTCCTTTCGAACCTGTCCCCGCTATGTATTTAATTTTTATTTCACATTCAACTTAAACTATTTCATCCCTACAACTATTCTTTTGCTACACTTCGACTATGTATGCGATATAGTCCTACAAACATCATGGTTATCACTGCAACCAATATGACATAGCCCGAGATCACGGACATTCCTGCATCTTCTACTGTTATGTGGACGCGCGGTGTTTCTACTACATCATAATCATCAGACACCTGACACCAATACCACCCTGTGTTTGCCTCCTGCAAATTTAATAACAAAAGGGTATTTCCATTCGCACCGGGTATTGGCTCACCGCCAGCCTTCGCATTCTTCTCTCCTCCAAATTCAAAATACCACTGATAATGTAATGTTCCGCTACCTCCTTGTACCTCGGCTACTAATAATAAATTTGCACCTCGATACACATTATACTGAGATGGAATGTTGTTTATGGTAGCCACCATACACGGACCTGTAGATACGACTAAATCAACAGCACTGCCCGGGAGTAATTGAACCCCAGCGGCTGGGCTCTGGCTGATTATCTTACCTGCAGGAACGGTATTACTGCATTGATGGTCTATTGTTCCTATAACTAACCCTGCTCCTTCTGTTATCATATCCTCTGCCCAATTTTGACTCGTACCTACTACCTCTGGAACTACATACTGCCAGTACAAGTAAGGATAGGTCGTATCCTCTATGATTCTCCATGTATTGGCAAAATCCCAACCCACAAAAGTCGCTTGTTTTTTCATCTCCGCAGTCGTTTTGCCCACGCCACCAGAAGAACTACTCTGCCCCGAAGCCTCTATATCCCAATAACTATTATATACATTGCCGCCTCTACCAGTTAGACCACCAACTAAAATATAAAGATGATAATTTTTTACAAAGCCTGCGCTATAGCAATGTCTTATTGGACCCCTATTCCGACCTACCAGCCCGCCAATTTCATTACTTCCTATAGGTCCTGCATATTCTGATACAAAAGCGAGGCTATAGGAATTTGATATTTCCCCGGTATTCTCACCTACCAGCCCGCCAAATTCACCGCTCATATCATCGGTAGCTACTGCTGAACCTGAGCTATAGCAATTTGAGATTGTACCACCTATACCGTTATAGCCTATCAAACCACCTACTACGCCTATGTTTGCAGATACTGAGGATGCACTATGGGAATTTAATACTGTTCCATAGTTTAAACCTATCAGACCTCCGACTGTATCGGAACAGTAACCAATAGAACCACTGGTAAAGCAGTTCAATACCGTTCCATAATTCACACCTACCAAGCCACCAACTTTCTGATTACCTACTGCTGAGCATTTTACATAACAATTCGAAATTGTCCCGTAATTTTTTCCAACCAGTACCCCAGAATATTTCATAAAATAAACACTACAGTTATCTATTCCTAAATTCTTTATCTCACCACCTGAACCCACACAACTGAATAAACCACCCGGCTCAGCGGGTCTAATATCATTTAATCCAGTTATTTCACATCCCTTGCCGTCGAATGTACCTGTAAAAGGATTAGTTGGTGAGCCTATTGGCATAAAGTAAAAGCCACTTGCATCAATGTCCTGTGTTAATTCATATTCTCCATTCAATGGATATGCTGGGTCGTTTCCTATTTTTTGCAAATCATTTATACTGCTTATCTGTATTACGGCTAAGCCCAATGTTTGCACTATCATTATGAAACCAAAAACAACCATTATGATAGAAAACCTATTTGCCCTTATTGGACGGTTAAAAAAAGAGAAGGGAAAATATACCCTTTTGTTGTTTGTAAAATGGGTTAACATAATAAATACCTCCTTGTAATTTGTTCTTTTGTTTAATTCCTTTCAGTCTTTTCTTATTTCTATCCTTTATTCTCATGTCGATAGAGGTTCTCATTTGAACAGAAACAAAGAAAACACAAAACAAGACTACACCACTTGGCAACTCTATAAAGATAACTTATATGGAGGCGAATGATTCCTTTCCATTCCTTTCTCCTGTAAAGTATCAACCTCTTAATCAGCCTTCATTTAATACGCACAGTTATATAAGGAATAAAACTTTTAATGGAAAGAAAAAATAACATAAGGCAGATACTTCTTTGGCTCCTTCCTCACATAATACTTTTCCTTATCTTTTCCTCATTCAACCATCCTTTACAACACACAACCTTAAATAATATATACCATATTTTTTCCCAAAAGTCAAGGGTTTTAAAGTTTTTAAAAATTTTTTACGACACATTTTTACTTATACAAATTCTCATTCCTTTTCGTAGAGCAAAGCTTATGAAAATTTTCTTCCACTTTGTATAAAAACATTAAGAACGCAAAAGAGACACAATAAAGATAGCAGAAAATTTTATATTTCTATACCTTCCCGTTTTATGAAATTGGTAACAAGACAGGACTAATTTTGTTGCGAAGCCATAACATTTAATATCAAACCTGAAATTGCTGCTATTCGTGGAACCATAGGTGGCTCGGATGGATAACGCATAAACTTAACATGCCCATCCATAAACAGAACATTGGAGCCACCGGGAATATGACTGAATTCCTGAGTAAAAGTGCTGAAGTTATCTAACATAACAAATATAGAACTCTGTGCTTTTGCCGCTGCGGAAGGATTATTTATGTCTGTGATTAAAAATCGCTCAATTCCTTCGCGAAGACGATATATAGTCGTTCCTCCTGCGTTACCATAGCCTGGACTTACTGTCCCATCATCATCCGGTTTTCCAGAGGCATAAGTTTGATTTCCAAAGACAAACCATTGCACCAATTTTTCAAGCCAGTGTTCAAAAATCTGTCGGGGTGCTTTTGTGCCCGGTGGAAGATTTATTCCTAAAGATCCTGTAATAAGCGATAAATCGGGGTCTGTCGGATCTTCATTCAACTTATCATATACCCAACCAAAATAGGAATAACTATGTGCTGCCTGACAAAAAGGCCAATATACAACAATCCAAGGTGCGTCCGGATACTTTGCCATAAAATATTCACCTGTAGGGTCATCAAAAATACATTCACCACGGAAAAATATTTTATTATCCGGGTCAGAAGGACAAACCAATATCTTTGCATCATTCATATAATCCGGATAAATGGACATTATATCCGGTGATAGGGCAAATTGAGCCCGTATATTCGTGCCGGGATAATCACGCATTTGTATTCGCGGAAATTTTCCAGCCGGGGCTTCATTTGCATACATCTTGAATACCAATCCCATTTGTTTCAGGTTATTCTGACAAGAAGAACGACGAGCGGCTTCTCGGGCACGGGCTAAAGCAGGTAATAAAATAGCCGCTAAAATACCGATGATAGCAATAACAACGAGCAATTCAATAAGTGTGAAGCCTGTTCCCTTTATCTTCATAAAACCCCTTTCAATATTTTAGTTTTCTTATTACCACACTTTCACAAAAATATATCCAAATCCATTATAGTAAATATTTTTTATCCTGTCAATCTTTTTTTGAACAAACTTGCTCCTTTTATCATTAAATTATAATGTGATTATTTATAAGATATATGTAGTAGATTTATACTTTTTTCCCAATCGTAAGGGCACGGCATGTCGTGCTCGTATAGGACTATAAGGGCAAGAAAATTGTAGCGGAATCCTCCTGGCTTCAGGTTATTTCCGCTTCGTGAACTTTAGGGAACTATCTGGTCTCTTTGTGGTAAAAGAATTAACCACAGAGGACACGAAGGAGGTTTTACACAGAGGGCTCGGAGGAGATTTTACACAAAAGGCACAAAGGGGGATTTATTTACGGTAAGAAGAGGGAATTAAAAATGTGTAGAGACGAAAAAATTTTCGCCTCTACATGATATTGATTGCATATCAATTTTATAATGAGAATTTGCGTTATTGGCGATGTCTGGACGGGATATGCGAAGAGGGCGATTAGCCAATCGCCCCTACAATACATTTTTTTTCATCACGGGCAGAGACCGTAAAGGTGAGGGTTCTGACGAAATTAAAAAATGCCCGCCTGACAAGGCCGCCCCTACAATACAATTTTTTTCAGAAGGGTGTAAAATTAAATATCCGAATCGGGGATATTTCGGATACAGTATGGGTAATGATTTTGAAATGTTTGGGTGCGAAAGATTTTTTGCATATACATTGTGAACTTTGTGCAAGGTCTTTGTGCCCTTTGTGGTAAGAAGAATTAACCACAGAGGACACGAAGGGAATTTTACACAAAGGACACGGAAGGTGTTTGTAATGAAAAGAAAAACAATCCTCTTTGTGAACTTTGTGCAAGGTCTTTGTGCTCTTTGTGGTAAAAAATTAACCACAGAGGACACGGAGGAGATTTTACACAAAGGGCACAAAGGGGAGGAAGGATATAAATAACGCATACAAGAATGTCTGTTCTACATTGTAAGTGTGAGGATAGGCGAAGATACAGACAGGAATGTCTGTGTTACATTAATACCTATAATGTCCCATCCGTTCCATCCGTCTCATCTGTCCCCTCCGTCCCTATGCCCCCTCAGTCCCTCTGTCTCCTCTGCCATCCGTCTCATCCGTTTTATCCGTCTCATGCTTCCCATCGGTCCCATCTGTCTCATTTGTCCCATGCGTCCCATTCGTCCCACAAATCCCCGAAGCGGGGACGCTTCAGCTACAGGGAAGGTGAGAAGATTTTTTTGTTATGAAGAATTAACCACAGAGGACACGGAGGGAATTTTACACAAAGGACACGGAGGAGGTTTTATTTATGGTATGGGCATAGTCAGAAGAAAACACAGACAGGAATGTCGTGCTACATTGGGTGCTATATTAGTGGGATTTAATTATTGCCAGTTCATGCTGTATTTACCTGTTTCTGTTATATCTATGAATGAACAGGAACAAGTTGGTACTATGCTAAAATTGTTTGTTCTATTTTAATCAAAAATATTGGTTGAACTCACAGACATAATTTGGTAATACTAAATTTATGGTTCTGTTTTAATTAGAGCCTTTATTTTTTAAAGATGATTCGGAAGTTGGTAATACTAAATTTTTTTGTTCTATTTTAATTTAAATAACGATTTTGTTAAGATATTTTTATTAGTTATTAACAAAGGAGTAGAGTTATGAAAAGAATTGCAGGAACATTTATCGTGTTGGTTTTGCTGTGTCCGTTCTTATCATTTGCGAACTCTGTCATTACGACGGGACATCTTATTGAGGAACTCACAGATATGTCTCAGTTAACAGAGTTTCCCGATGTGAACTACAAACTTGTGCAGTTTTCGTCGTTTGACCGACGGAGTGTTCAGCGACTGCATGCGGATTGGTTCTGTAATTCTGATGGCTTTGGCAGTGAACCCATTCCCGGTTTCCTTTCGGTATTAAAGGAGGAGAAGGATGGAAATGATGGGGAATATCTGCTTGCAGAAGTGAATGGACCCGGAGCCATTGTTCGTTTCTGGACTGCGGCTATAAAAGGAAATGTTCGAATGTATCTGGATGGTGAAGAAAAGCCGATATATGAAGGATCTGCAGAAAGTTTTTTCAGATTCCCTTATAATTCTTTTATTAATGGAACAGGGATTACAGAGGAATTATTGAAAGGCAGTTTGTATCAACGCGATTCGGCTTATTGTCCGATGCCTTTTGCAAAATCTTGCAAGATTGTATGGATAGGAAAAAAAAAGGATCTTCATTTTTATCATCTCATGGTTCGTATTTATGAAAGTGGAACTGTTGTCCAGACTTTTTCGCCGGATGATTTGAAGAAATCAGAAAAGGAGATAATCCGTGTTTGCAATGCCTTAAAAAACCCGGACGATATGTTCGCAAATGAGAAATTAGAAAGAACACCGATACAAAGTGAATTATCTCCCCGAGAGGAGATTTCTATCTGGAGTAATAAGACAGGTCCGGGAGCCGTTGTTTATATGAAATTGCGAGTAAAAGATTTCGTCCCAGCCCAATCACTTCGTGAAATGATACTTCGGATATATGCTGATCGTATTCAGGAGCCGTTAGTGGATAGTCCTCTGGCGGACTTTTTCTCTTCCGCACCGGGAATAAATCCCTATCGTTCGCTGCCGATGGAAATAACTGCGGATGGATGGTTCATTTCGCGTTTTGTAATGCCGTATCAGAAGGAAATGACCATTACATTAAGAAACCTCACACAGGGCAAGTTATCGGTAGAGGGGGAAATTTCTTCGCGACCGTATGAGTGGAATCCACAACTTTCTATGTATTTTTGTGCACGATGGAGAGGTGCTGATGCCCTCTGGGTGCGTGTAAGTAGACCTTATGATTTGCCCTTCTTATATGCAAAGGGTAAAGGTTGCCTCGTTGGTGCCGTCAGTCATGTCTTTAATCCATCTCCAATACCTACCTCTGGTGGAAATTGGTGGGGTGAGGGGGATGAAAAAATCTTTGTTGACCGAGATGTGGTTCCATCTATCTTTGGCACAGGTTCTGAGGATTTCTACAATTACTCCTGGTCTGCAACGGATATTTTCTATTATCCGTATTGTGGACAACCCCGTAATGATGGTCCGGGAAATCGAGGTTTTGTATCTAATTTCCGCTGGCTTGTTTTAGATAAAATTCCTTTTAATGAATATATGGCATTTTCAATGGAGTTGCTTATTCATGAAGAGGTTTTTAATTTAGGATATGCACGCATTGCTTATTACTATGCACGACCCGAAACGACAGATGACCACTCTCCTATTCCTGACCGCGTTTACAATCCGTTAACAGCACAGGAGGATTGGAGTTGGTTACCTGCACCCAAGGGAGCGGCTCATAATGCCATTTATTATCAAGCAGAAGATTGCCTTGCATCCACAGAGCAAACGGAATTGGTGTCATCCTATATGTGGGCAGGTAGGGGATTGTGTTTATGGAAGCCGAAGCAGGCAGGGGATGTTTTAAGTTTTAAAATCCATGTTCCTGAAGAAAGGAATTATGATATTCGGCTGGTATGTGCTTTATCCCCACAATCTGGAAGTATTCAGGTTCTCTGGGATGACAAATTGATCACGCCAGAACCTGTAAATTTATATGACGAACATCATCTATTATCGCGTGAATTTAATTTCGGCAAACAGCAAATATCTGCCGGTGAGCATACTTTAACTTTGAAGTATTCCGATAATGAACTGAAACACATTGGGATTGATTTTATCTGGCTTCAGCCCGTAAAGTGAAAAAATCTATAAGTCTGATAGGTTGAACAATCTGCAAGGTTAGATAAGTTTGAAGAGTGGAATCAGGGTGAAGTAACCCTTCTCAATTCGTTCAGGATATTTTGAAAATATTCAGGTAAAGGTGCCGTGAACTCTATATACTTATGGGTTGTAGGATGAACAAAGCCGAGCAGTCCTGCATGCAACGCCTGGCCAGGTAGTTTTTGAAGGGCAAGAATAATATTCTTGGGGAAACCTAATGTAGAATAATCCGTGAAACCATAAACAGGGTCTCCAATGATAGGGTTTCCGATGAATCGTAGATGCACGCGTATTTGATGTGTTCTTCCTGTATTTAGTTTTAGTTCCAGTAAACTCACAGATGAAAATTTTTCTCGTAGATGGAAATGGGTAACCGCTTCTCGTGCATTAATTCCTGTGATAGACATCCGTTTCGGGTCTGCAAAACTGCGTCCAATTCCAGCATCAATGACCCCTTGTTCTGTTTTAGGAATACCTTTGACCAGAGCAAAATATTTCCGTGAGAATGCCCTATCTTCAACTTGTTTCCGCAGGTGATGGTAACTTTCTGGATTTTTTGCTACTACAAGGATACCGGAGGTGTTCATATCAAGACGATGAACAATACCTGGTCGTTTAGGGTCACCTGATATTACAAAGTCTTTGCAATGATATAGCAATGCATTTATCAGAGTGCCTTGAATATGGCCGGGCGCCGGATGAACCACCAGACCCGCAGGTTTATTCACAACAATTACATCTTTATCTTCATAAAGGATTTCTATCGGTATATTTTCAGGAGACAGTTCTGTGTTTTCTTCAATATCCGGAATTGTTATTTCAATAGTATCGCCTGCGGTTATCAGTGTGGAGGGCTTCTTTATCTGTTTATCGTTAATAAAAACGCTACCCTCTTTTATCATGGTTTGTATTCGGGTTCGCGAGATACCTTCTAACTGGTCTGATAAAAAAAGGTCTAATCGTAGAGAAGGGATTTCCTCGGGGACGATAAATTGGCGTGTATCTTTCATTCTACCTTTGTTTTTTATGACGAAAAGACTGTTATTATGTTCTTTGTTTTTTCTTCCTGTAATAAAGGATCGCACAACTCCCTGAAATGAAAAATAGCAGATGAAATACTATCGGGTAGTAAATCGCCAGTTTACTCAGCCAGACAATCGGCGTTAGCAGACAACGGGTAAGAAAGGCAAATAACGGATGATGGGCAATCCAATTTGCTAAAGGCGGACTTATATTATAGTACAGGTCAACAAAAGCAGTTCCTACGGCATTTGTTAAAAGATATTGGTCGCGGAATTGCCTAAGAATATCAATTTCTTCTGCCATAGGCGTGCCATAAGCAGCCGTAGCGATGAAGCAGGGTCCACCACCTCCACTATTCCCACCGGCAACGAAACCTAAAGTAGTGAGGAGCATTCCTACAGGAATTAGGACCCAATTATCCAGAACCACAGGATTTCTATAATACATCATGGCATTATCTAATATAACCGCAGGCACCGTAGGTTGACTACTCAAATATATAAGAATATCTACTATCCCTGTTTTTTCAACTTTGGGCGTCTTGAAATTCAGGAGACCTTCGGTCTGTCCCGCAATACTTTTGGGTCTTACTACTTCATCAATTCCTGCTTCTAAATTAAGTAATTCGATACGGTCTACATACGCAAGACCTCCTCGGGGGGATGTGATAACGACATCTTCATTACCCGCCGTTTTCGCAAGTATAACCCCTTTGTCCGTTGGGATTCTGATGAGGCTTGACACATCAAAGGGGAGCAACGATTGTTTTCGTATTCCAAATCCATTGAGCGAATAAACACGAAGGGTTATTTTTTGAGTAGAGCCTATGCTGCTTTCTGTCATAGCGGGGTTTATATCTGCGGCTAATATTTGTGATTGATAAGCCGTTCGCTGTTTAGGCACAACCTGATTGCTTATGTAGTTATACTCTGAGGATTGCCCGAAAACAGTTATTCCTCCACGGAAATAATTGTAATCAAGACCGTTCGTAGGCAATGTAATTTTTATAGTCGGCACATTACTCGCTGTCCCATCAAGGTTGTAGGGAAAAACAGTCTGGCTGAATAGAGGTTTTTTCTGTGCATCTTTTGCTGATGAATAAACTGCCGTTCCCACTTCCTGCGGGTCTGTGTTTGTAGATGTGTCTCTCTGGTAGAGATAGTATGCTACTTCGTAAGTGCCTTCTATAGGCGAACCGTAGATTCCACCATGTATCAGCGTATTCCCTAAAAGGCTTGCTACTGCGGAAGGAGTTGGATTATTCATAATTTGTGTAACGCGCACCAGGCCATAAGTTTGATTTCCACTTTCCCCCGTCGCAGGGAATTGAATAGAACCCTGGGCTGTGCCATCAATGAAAATGGAAATACTCTCTGCTTTGGATAAGTCCGTTACAAATGCTGTGGTGTAAATATTAAAACCATCTTTTAAATAATGATAGTAGCGGAAAGCAGGAACGGTAGAAGTCCCCGTTTTTATATCAACATCAACATAAGAGGGCATGGTATCGGAATAAAGGGGATAGGGTGGAATAACAAAATCAAGATAAGTCCCGTCTTCTGCAATGTTAATACCTGTAAAGGGAGAACCAATATTGTTCCCTGTTTTAGCGTCTACGAGTTGCAAAGTTGTATCTTCTTCTAAATTGTAGCCATTTATCCGCCATACCAGACCTCCAAAAGCCCAAACGACCAATCGTTCTTTACCGTTATTGTCCATTTCAAAATTACCATTGGCAAGTCGGGCGATACCTGAAAATTCTGGCGGTCCTGTTTCAAATACCGCGGTTATGGAGGAATTCTCATCCATAGCAAATGTCAGTGGGTTATCCGTAGATGTTTTATTCTTCGGAAGTAGCCATTGTTTAAATTTAAACCCGGGTGCCGGTTCCGCTGTTAGTTCTACTTCCGTTCCCGGTGCAAAGGTTTCACCCGGGGGATTTAATACGACGGTTCCTGTATCCGGTGGGTCAATGGTAATACTTAAAGTATATTGTCGCCGAAGAATTCGTGCTTTTAAGTTCAGGTTTTCTTTAACACGAATAATAAGTTCTGTTAAACGGGAGAATAGGGTTCCATCTGCAGAATACCATCCATCAAACTGGTCTTCTTCATCAATATTTTGAACAGATAGAGTTACCGTATCCCCGTCGAAAAACATTCCATCTTCGGGAAGGGAAGGATTTTTAACAGGATTTATGACAATCGCTGCTTCCTGCGATTGGGCATTGGGTCCGCGTTCGATCTCCGCGGTTATATGAAATACATCCAGAACAGAAATGGCGTCTGGGAAAAGGAAAGATAGTCCATTGACAGTCTTATCTATAATTTCAAGGTCTACACTGCCCGAAGTAGAAATTGCTGGCGCTGTTATGAACATCCGATTTTCATTAGAACCATTATAAGCGGTGATAGCAATGTTGGAATTGTTTGTGGAGCCATCACGAAAAGAAGCAACTTTTCCCCCTACTCGAATTTCATATAACGCGGTTGCCTGGGCGATACTTTTAACCGTGTTTACAGGAATTATTCCCTGTAATGTTAAAGGTGTTTCTATACCTTCTGGGATTTGATTCGGAGTAACACTGGTTATATTCAAACCTAAATTATAAAGAGCAATAATCCCACTTTCCTGAACATCTAAGGTCATCCCTTGTGTATTTGTCGTAGATGGGATTTCTGTCCATTTATTCTCTTTTTCTGTGTCGTTAGTTAAATAATTTTCTGTTACTGTTGATGGAAATGAAAATGGTTTTATTTGCACCCAATTAGGTTTTGATAAACCCTTGATATTTACTTTAATAGAAGAAAATTCTGGCAGAGATAAAATGTGATTATGACCTTGTTCATCTTGATAAAGCAGATAAATACCTATAAAGCCTATTTCCTGATTAACATTTCCCGGTGCTTTGTTCATTGCATCTTCAACCCATGAGGACAGGTCTTTTTCTCCAGGATTCTGCGTAACTGTATCAATCTGTGCGGAAATATCATCGGAGAGAATTACAATCAGACAGGCAAAATCTGTTTGTGCAGGTAAAATTTCTGTCTCTTTTAATTTTCCGAGTGTGGGAACTTCTATTTCGACTGAATTTAGCGGAATAACTTTTGTTGTATCCCCTGTAACATCTAAGTTTTGAATATACACATTCCGCAATGCACTGTTTACCCATCGGTTTGCTGCCCAAAATCCACCCGATGATAAAACACCATTCATATTGTCAGGCAATCCATTGTTGTCCGTATCCACAGAGGCAGATACTTCTTCAAGACGAACCTGTATAGTTTCAGATGGATTATTTGTGCCAGCATAGGAAAAAACTATAATTGGTTCTGTTTGTATGTTTTGGGCATTTATAAGTCCGTAAATAGACAGGTCTTGAGAAGAAACAGAACCGGTTATATACGGTCGAATATTGATGTGGCTTTGTCCCGGAATGAGGATTGTATCGGAAAACGCATTACCTATCCACTGTCCGTTGTTAAAGCAAATATCGCTTTCATTGCAGGCGACAAAAGTAATTGTGTCCGTTGTAATTTCGGAGTAATTAGCGAGAACAGGTATGTAAATATTTAATCGGGACAGGTTGTAACTATCTGCAAGCACTTTTACCGTTTTCCCATTCATGGGTGAAGATATATGCAGATTGTTTACATCAAAACTCTGCTGAGTTTGGATGGCATAATCAAGTAATTTAATCATATTAATAGGAGATTGTCCAGAGTTTCCTGCATAAACTTTTTCGGACATAAACCCCGATAATAGGCTTACCGTAATGACTACGATAGGTAATATTAGAGGGATATTGTTGCATAGAACAAATTTTTTAACAAACATAAGCATTATTCCCTGAGTTTTTTCCTTTAAATAGTTATATTTATTAAATGTAAAAAATACTCCATTTGGTTCACAGAATTTCCGTTGTTCACATTATACAAAAGATAAGTGCTGTATGTATTATTATTTGTCGGTTCTGTTAGGAAGATCTAACAAGTCCGATGGATATACCCTGTCCAATAAAAAATCGATAAACTTCTCTTTTTGATTTTTATCCTATATCCATATAGAATTAATAAAAAATATTTCTGCATAGTCTGAGGAGATATATTATGAGATATTGTAGTTTTGTTTTGCTTTTAATACTATTTATTTGCCAGTTTGCTTATTCTTTTCCAGAAGTGGTTTGTGTGAATCCCGAAATATCTATTCAGAAAGTATTTGGGACAGAAACACCGGGGGGAAAATATAAACATCCGGCATCTATTACAGAACTGGATAACGGAGATTTATATTTAGCGTATTATTGCGGGACGGGCGAGTATGAAGATGATACAAAAGTGTTTGGGTCAAGGATGCCAAAAGGTTCTGACCAGTGGCAGTCACCTGTAGTTATTGCAGATATTCCCTGGCTTGGAGAGGGTAATCCCGTAGTCTGGCAGGGACCGAATGGTATTGTCTGGTTATTTTATGTAGTGCGGTATGGGGAAACATGGTGCACTTCACGGATACATTATAAAATTTCAAGGGATGGTGCTAATACCTGGTCTGACTCCGCTTTGCTTACATTTGACCCCGGTATGATGGTGCGTTCCCAACCTCTATTATTAAGTGATAACAAATTTATCCTGCCTGCATATCACGAGAAAGGGGACAACCCGGAATTTACTGCACCCGAAACAAGTTCCGTATTTTTTATTCACGATTTGAAAACACGAACATGGACACAGAGCAATCATGTCCGCTCGCGTATTGGCAATTTACAGCCTTCTGTTGTTGCATTGAATGATACACATCTTTTAGCCTATTGTCGTCGTGGGGGAGGGTATGACCCTATACCGGATGGTTTTATTGTGCGGACAGAGTCGTTTGATGGTGGAAAAACATGGACAGATGGAGTAGATACGGAGTTTGTCAATCCAAACGCGGCGATTGACCTTATAAAATTAAAAAATGGACATCTTTTGCTATTTTTTAACGATAATCCCGGAGATAGAAATCCTCTATCCGTAGCAATTTCAATGGATGAAGGGAAAACATGGAAGATAAAAAGAGACCTTGTTCGGGGAAAAGATTCGTATGCTTACCCGTATGCTATACAATTGAAGGATGGTAGAATTGCATTGATATTTACCTCGCATGAACGGACACAAATAAATCTTGCTATTTTTACAGAAGAACAACTTATTAATTGGAATGAAAAAAGTAAAGGTAAGGAATAATTTATGATTACTACAACTTTGTTTTCCATACATTTTATCCTTTTCCATGCGGTTCTCTGGGTCAATGCTTGTGATTGGGGCGAAATAAAAGTTCCAGAGGATGGAAATTATACGGTTTGGGTCTGGTCAGAAAAAGGTAAATCAGGAGAGATTACTATTGATAGCCAAAAATTATCCTATTCTGCGCCTGAAAAGGAAAAGGATAAAAAAGATGCGACAAATCATATCTGGTTAAACTTAAAATTAGTATCCTTAAAAGGTAGACGAAATATACAGGTTCGGGGGGATGCTAATATATCTTCCATAGTTCTATCCAATCAGGCAGATTACAATCCTGAGTCATGGTGTAAATATGCACGGGTTTTGCAGGAACCAGAACGGGTATTCGATGCTCGTGTAGAGGTGATACGCAACACAAATACGGTCTTTGCTATGCCCCATTTTGAAAATTTGCAGGACTGGGAAGCATTTGCGGAACACCTCCGCAGAACTATATCTATTGCCTGTGGTATTTTCCCTGAGCGTGAGAAGTGCCCGTTAAACGCATATATATTTGATAAATTTCAGGGAGATGGATTTACTGTGGAAAAGGTGTATTTCGAGTCATTGCCCGGGTTCTATGTTACAGGCAATTTGTATCGTCCTATAAAAGAGGGTAAACATCCCGGGGTTTTGTGTCCACATGGACATTGGAAGGAGGGGCGATTGGAAAATAGTGATACCGGTTCTGTGCCGGGACGATGTATTACTATGGCTCGTATGGGTTTTGTTGTTTTTAGTTATGATATGGTGGGTTATAACGATTCCCAACAACTTCCTCATAACTGGGGTACTAATTTATTGAAATTATGGGGTATTCATCCATGTGCGGTTCAGTTGTGGAATAGTATTCGCGCATTGGATTTTTTGCAAACACTATCGGATGTTGACCCTGAACAAATTGCATGCACCGGCGCATCCGGCGGAGGAACACAAACATTCCTGCTGTCTTCTGTGGACAAGCGAGTTAAGGTTGCTGCACCGGTTAACATGATTTCTTGCTCCATGCAGGGAGGGTGTATTTGTGAAAATGCCCCATTAATTCGTAGGAATGCGTCGAATATGGAAATCGGAGCATTAATGGCGCCGAGACCTATGATACTTGTGTCTGCTACAGGTGATTGGACATGGGCGACTCCCCGGGTCGAATACCCTGCCATACGCAGCATCTATGAATTATATGGTAAAGAAACAAATTTAGAAAGCCAGCAGTTCGACGCAGGGCATAACTATAATAAAAATAGTCGTGAAGCAGTGTATCGGTTCTTTGGAAAGCAGTTTTTCCCACAGCAAAATTGGGAACAATTCTCGGAAGCAAATTTTGATGTTCCGCCAAAACAATCACTCCGTGTTTTTACAGATGAAAAAATTGAAGAATTGAAGAAGATAGGTTATGAGGAGATATTAAATAAATTTGTTTCAGAGAAAAAATCGTTGCGGGATAAGTATGTTGCAATAAAAGCAGAACAGATAAAAGAATTCCGTGAGAAAGATAAACATTCTCTTGCTATTGTAACCGGGGCAGAAGTGCCTGCTGTAAATGATACCTGCGGGACTTGTACTTCCATAAGTAGAGAAGCAACATTTGTATTGGAGCGTTGGATAATATCACGGACAAAAGTTCATGATCAGATACCTTTATTGCTTTATAGGTCTAATAAAGCGGAGACGCAGAAGGTTGTGCTGTTAATACATCATGAAGGCAAAGGATATTTTATAAACCCGAATGGATCACTTCATCCCGCAGTTCAAAATCTTATGCAAAAAGGATATGCAGTCGCATTGATAGACCTATTTTTAACGGGAGAACATCAATCACCGCAGGAAAAAGTTAAGCGAAAAGAAACCTCGAATTATCTGGATACATTCTTAAACACTCGACCTGCAGAACAGGTGCAGGATATTATCACATCGCTGGTTTGGTTGAGTTCCCGCAGAGATTTGCAAACACCGATTACATTAATCGGCATGGGAAATGCGGGCGTATTGGCATTATTTGCCGGGGCTATTTGCGATAAAGCAAACCCCATCTTTGCGGATATGAACGAACTTGACCTGAATGATGACAGTGTTTGGGAACAATATTTTTATATTCCATGTATTCGAAGTATTGGCGATATTCAGAATGCTTTATGGTGGATTTGCCCTGAACGAAACGGCTCTGTCTTCCGTGTAAATCCTAATATCTCTTTCTTTGCACCTGTAACTGTTCAAAAACAAGTCAAAGATTTAAATGACCTTGTAGCACTACTAAATTAAAATAAAGATTTTCACTCATGGATGATAACAATTTGAAAATAATTCATATTACAGACCTGCATTTTTTTCAATTTCCCAAAAATATTTTGAAGTTATTCAATAAGCGGATATTAGGATGTTTGAATTGGGAACTCAATCGTAAAAAAAGATTTGATTTTAGTGGGGCAGAACGATTTATAAATTTCTTGAGCCAATACAAAAATGTTGCGGTAATTGTGTCCGGAGATTTAACAGTAACTGCTCTTGAGGAGGAATTCCTTCTTGCTAAAAAATTTATAGATAATATTCGTAAAAAAGGTTTCCCAGTTTATGTTATCCCCGGGAATCATGACTACTATACCTTTGAAGCCGTCCGAAACAAAAGATACGAGACCGTATTTTCAGAATATTGCCCAACCGAAACCTATCCCACTATTGTTCATTTGCCTGACGGGACACCATTAATCCTTATTCATACGGTTCGACCCAATATCCTTTCTGCGCGTGGAGTGATAGACAAAGAACAATTACAACAACTGGAAAAAATTATTCTATCCCTTGAAAAACCAGCCATTGTTTGTGGGCATTATCCTGTTTTGCACCATACACCGGAGTATTACTCATCCTCTTCCCATAGATTAAAAAATTCAGAGATGCTCCATGAAATACTTATTAAAACTAAAGTTCCCATACTCTACATCGCAGGGCATGTTCATCATTACAGTTTGAATAAAGATGAGGCTCAGCCACTTGTTAACTACTTATGCTCCCCACCTCTATTCTATTCGCAACAGAGAAAAGGGGGGTTCTCTGAAATAACCATAAAGAACAACCAATTTGATATACAAATGAAAACACTTTATTAGTCCCTCTCTCTGCCTTTCATATAAGAAAAACATTTGAAACAAACGGACAAACATAAAGCGGTTACAAATTATCAAAAATATACACTTGGATTATGTGATAACTTGTAGGATATATGTAACAAATTTATATTTTCTTTCTTAATCGTAGGGGAACGGTATGCCGTGCTCCTACTTTGTGAAAAAAATTTAACCACAGAGGACACGAAGGAAATTTTACACAAAGGACACAGAGAAGATGGGGGCGAAACATGTTTCGCCCCTCCTTTGTGAACTCTGTGCAAAGTCTTTGTGTCCTCTGTGGTTGAAAGATTTATCCACTTAAAAATACTCAAAGCAAG
>Ga0067045_1002806_pt1 | contig 44473 bp, 45 predicted proteins | sample TerdegcTABiofilm_FD_59184 | JGI IMG/M metagenome (GOLD analysis project Ga0067045, IMG submission 59184) | Combined Assembly of (Gp0054472, Gp0054536) Wastewater bioreactor microbial communities from Singapore -Terephthalate degrading...
ATGGTCGGGTTACCCCTGCTGTCAAGAACCTCCCTTGCATATACATCATATATTGTGGACATATATACCTCCCTCCTGGTTTGAATTAAATCTGTAGGCGTTGGGTTTTCAATTAAATCCAATGCTTATCGTATTTGAGCATAACACAGTAAGGTGTATGAATCAAATATTTTTGGGTTTTTCTTGATTGACAACAGGTTTTGCCTTATGTAATATAAGACCCATGATAAAGAGATACTCATTGAAAAGGATGACAGATATCTGGGAAGAGGAGAATAGGTTCAAAAAATGGCTCGACATAGAGCTCCTTATCTGTGAGGCATACGCAGACCTTGGTATAATCCCCTATGAAGACCTGGAAAACATCAAGGAAAGGGCAGGGTTTTCAGTAGAGAGGATACAGGAGATAGAGGCAAGAACCCGCCATGATGTTGTTGCCTTTATTGAATGTATCTCTGAATATATTGGCCCCTCTTCAAAATATGTCCATATGGGTGTGACATCCTCGGACATACTGGATACCTCATTTTCACTCCTCTTAAGAGAGGCATCAGATATCATAATAGATGATATAAAGGCATTTATGGATGTTCTTAAGGAAAATGCCTTTAGATATAAGGAGCTGCCTATGATAGGGAGGACCCACGGTATCCACGCCGAGCCTATCACATTTGGCCTTAAGATGACACATTTCTATGATGAGATGAGAAGAAATCTTGAGAGGATGGAAGGAGCAAGAGAGAGGATAAACTACGGTAAGATATCTGGTGCAGTAGGGACATTTGCCCATGTCCAGCCATCCATTGAGTTATATGTGTGCGAAAAACTTGGCCTTAAGCCTGCGCCTATATCTACCCAGATAATCCCGAGGGATTATTATGCAGAGTTTTTTACAACCCTCTCGATAACCGCCTCATCCATAGAAAAGATGGCATTGGAGATAAGAAACCTCCAGAGGACAGAGGTAGGTGAGGCAGAGGAATACTTCCAGAAGGGTCAGACAGGATCATCTGCCATGCCCCATAAGAGGAACCCCATAGCATCAGAGAATCTCTGCGGACTTGCAAGGCTTATCCGGGGTTATGCTATGGCAGGCCTTGAAGATATCCCCCTGTGGCATGAAAGGGATATAAGCCATTCCTCTGTGGAGCGGGTTATTGGCCCGGATGCAACAATACTCCTTGATTATATGCTTGAGCGTATAAAAAACATGTATAAGAACCTCCTTGTCTATCCTGAGAGGATGGAGAAAAATCTTGAGATAACAAAGGGGCTCTATCATTCAGAGGCGGTGCTATTGAGCCTTATCAAAAAGGGGCTTACAAGGCAGGAGGCATATAGGCTAACCCAGGGTGTGGCTATGAGGTGTTATGAGAATAGCCTTGATTTCAGGGATGAACTCAGAAAAGACCCGAATATAAAAAAATACCTATCTGAAAAGGAGATAGATAGAATAACGGACAATAGCCATTACTTTAGATATGTTGACACCATATTTAAAAGGGTTTTTGGGTAATAATCAGAATACCCTGCCCCCCACCACAATCCTCGGTATTCTCAGTGTCGGCTGGGCATCTGAAACAGGGACCCCCTGACCATCCTTACCGCATGTGCCGATACCAAAGCCAAGGTCATCCCCCACCATATCTATCTCTTTAAGGACAGTGAGCCCATTGCCCATCATGGTTGCATTTTTTATCATATCACCTATTTTTCCCTTATTTATTAGATAACCCTCTGAGATCTCAAAAACAAAGTCACCCCTTACTGTATCCACCTGGCCCCCGCCCATCTTTACAACATAGACACCATCATCAACAGATGAGATTATATCCTCTGGCTTATCGGCCCCAGGAAGAATCAGGGTATTGCTCATCCTGGGGATAGGTCTAAATCTAAATGATTCTCTCCTGCCATTTCCTGTAGATTTTTTCTCGTATTTCATGGCGTGGAACCTGTCAAAGAGATAATTTTTAAGGATGCCCTTTTCAACAACTACCGTTATCTCAGAGGGCACACCCTCATCATCAAAGGCATATGTCCCCCGCATATGGGGGATTGTCTTATCATCCACCACCGTGATAAGTTCCGATGCAACCGGTTCACCAACCATACCCTTATAGCATGACATACCCTCCATGGCAAGGTCTGCCTCGAGCCCATGACCCACTGCCTCGTGAATCATGGTTCCCCCTGCCTCTGAGGCAAGAACAACGGTCTTTATACCCATTGGTGCCTCCCTTGCCCCCAGAAGACCTGACAGCCTCCTTACGGTTTTGGAGACAAGGTCTTCAATCCTTTCATCAGTGAAGAAATCAAAGCCATAGAAACCACCTATGGCATCATAGGCGGTCTGCAACTCTCCCCTCTCCTCTCCCACAACTGTTATATTCAGGACCACCTGTTTTCTTACATCCTCAACCGCCATATCCTCGCTGTTGTATATTTTTATATCCTGACTGCTATCAATATATATGACCCTTACCTGTTTTATCCTTCCCTCCAGGGCCCTTGCCATCTCATCGATCTTTTTTATCATCTGGAGTTTTTTCCCTATCTCTACATCCTTGGGGTCGACCAGTATGGAAAAGGGATACCCCGCCTGTATATGGATAAAATCCCTTATCGCCTTACTGCCATTTTCTTTCAAGGACTTTTTTAGCTCCTTTGATAATCCTACAAGGTGGGCATCCTCAAAGATATTTGTGGATGCAAAAAAGGTCTTCCATGGAGAGATTGTCCTTAGCCCCACACCCCTGTCTGCACCTTTCTCTATTTTTTCAAACCTCGATGATTCAAGCTGGATCCTTGTATATTCTCTTTTCTCTGCGAATATATCCGCGTAGATGGAGTTGCCAGCTGTAAGGATTTTTATAATATTCCCTGGGTTGAACATACTAATCTACCTCCCTGTAATCAATCCCATAGTTTTTCATATCCTTCATAATACCTATAAGGTCTTCTTCAAAAAACTCAGAATATATAATCTCAATAAGACCTATTGGGCCATCTATAACAGAAAGTATACCTATGTCTTCGTAGGATTCGAGGATGGATTTAAGAAATCCAATCATTTCACGCCTGACTATGAACCTTCTTATCTTTTCCACCTAATCTCCTTGGTCTTTCAGCATCTCTACAAATGCCTCGAGCCTCATCCTCTGTCTTGAATCAAGGGGTCTTGGAAGCTCGCCTTCTATGGTGAGGATAGGGCAGTCAATAGTCTCTCTCAGTATCACATCCTCCATTATCCTGTAGCAAAATGACTGGATATAGTGGATTATACCCCTTATGTCCCTTTTTTTTATCTCTGCCTTTATATCATCGAGTCTCGGGAAGATGCCATAGGGATATGTATAGTTGCGGTAGCGTTCCACAATATCAGTTGTCATAAAGGGCATGCTGAATTGTCTTTGCGTTTCATTATATATAACATGACCACCCATAGTGCCAACAAATTGATAGAGGTCCGTCATGATTGGGGGAATACCTATAAAACCAATTCCTACACCCTCTATGGGGTCTCTTTTGCCTGCCTCATCAATAAAATCCTGCGCCATCTTGTTGTATAGCCTGTAATCCCCGAGCATGTCTGATGACCTGACAAGCCACAAGTGGTTTTCATAACCTGTAACAAGCCTGTCCTGCCATGTCATCCTGTCTATCTCGTGGAGCCTTTTCCTCACACCCTCTATCGCTATCTCTGTTGCCCTGAGCCTTCCATTGTCCACGCTAAAGACCGCCATGAGCTTGTCTATCTCTCTTTTGATAACATCCCTATCCCTGTCAAAGGGGAATGAAAAGGGGATAATATTTATACCCTTAAATTGCAGTATCTCTGCCAGTGCCTGGGTATTACTACAGTCTCCCTCCATGACCGCTATTATATTATTTATTTTCTTCTCTATTACAACGCCATAGATGCCTTTTATCCAATTGCACATGCCCTTGGGAAACCCGTCTCTCTCAGCCCTTTCTATATAATGCATAGGCTGGGGGTCTGTAATAAAGATATTATTTAGGTCGCAGGGCGTGAACCCCCCGGCAAAGAGTATCTCAGAGGGGATTGTTGTTGTGAATCCAATTATCCTATCCATGTAAAAACCTGTATATCTCCTTAAATCTCTTGGGCTCTATCTCTTCAGCCCTTATCTTATGTGGTAACCCCATTGCCCTGTATAAGCCAGTTATCTCTTCAGGGCTATAGTGTCGCATCAGGGTGTTTTTCAGGTATTTTCTCCTATTCTCAAAGCATAGCCTTATAAATCTTAACAACCCATCTGGTATATCATGGTAATCTTTTTTGAATACCATTGAAAAGAATACACTGTCAACCTTTGGCGGTGGCACAAATATGGAGGGTTTTAATCTCATAAGGATTTTTATATCAGCTATTAGCTGGCATATAACAGAAAGGGCGCCATATGCCTTATTCGCAGGGCATGAGGCTATCCGTTCCCCTATCTCCCTCTGGACTGTTAAAAACATACTATCCACTACATCCCTCTCATATATTATCTTGAAGATAATAGGGGCTGTAATCTTATATGGTATGTTCCCGAAGACCTTTATCTTTTTATTCTCTGTGAAATTATAGAAATCTATAAGCTGCGTATCAAGGAAGTCGCCGAAGATTACCCTTAGGTTGCTGTGCCTCTCCATAAGTGGCTCTAGGTGTCTACTAAATGTCCTGTCTATCTCTATGGCATAAACAAAACCTGCCCTTTCGCATAGGCATTCTGTAAGGTCGCCCTGCCCTGCCCCTATCTCTACCACTATATCATGGCTGCCTACACCTGAAAGCCTGACTATCTTTTCGAGGATATTTCTGTCTTTTATGAGATGCTGGGATAGGTATTTTTTTAACACAGATATGCTTCCAATCTATGCAACCACCATCTTCATTCTGGAAAAACCTCTGATATCAAGGGGGGAGATGAGCCCTTTTTCAAGATAGTAAGACCCTGTTATGGCAATCATAGCGGCATTATCAGTGCAATAGAGGGGTGATGGAAAATAAAAAGAGATCCCATATGTTTCTGCCTTTTCCTTGAAGATCTCCCTTAGTCTTGAGTTTGATGCAACGCCTCCACCTATGATAATCCTTTTTATCCCATATCTCTTCACTGCCTTTAATGCCTTCCTCCACAGGGTGTCAAACACTGCCTCCTGAAAGGATGCAAGGACATCAGGCAGGTTATCCTCAGTTATTATATTTTTTTTTGTCCAGTTTATAAAGGCGGTTTTGAGGCCGCTAAAGCTGAAATCAAGGTTATCCTCATCAGTCATGGGTCTTGGAAAGATTATGAAATCCTTTTTTCCTGTTCTCGATAGCCTGTCTATAACCTGACCACCAGGATAGCCTATGCCGAGAAATTTTGCTACCTTGTCGAATGCCTCTCCTGCTGCATCATCCCTTGTGCTACCAATAACACTGTATCTGCATGGTTCATGGAAGAGAAGGATTGTTGTATGGCCCCCTGATACTACAAGACCAATAAAGGGAAATTCTATCTCCTCTTCAAGAAATATACTCATGGCATGCGCCTCTACGTGGTTTATGCCTATTAAGGGAGTCTTGAGGGATAAGGCAAGCCCTTTTGCAAAACAAAGCCCTACAATGATAGAGCCAATAAGGCCTGGACAGTTTGTTACGCATATAGCATCTATAGATTTTGGGGATATACCCGCCTCGGCTATGGCAGCACTATATATGCTGCCTATCAGCTCTACGTGCCTTCTTGAGGCAATCTCTGGGACAACCCCCCCAAAGACCTTGTGGAGATCTGCCTGGCTCGATACAATATTGGAAAGTATATTGTTTCTGTTCTCTAGTATTGCTATTGACGTATCATCGCAGGATGTATCTATACCCAGTATTATCATAACAATAGTAAATCAGACCATAGTCTGAAGCCTGAAGACCCTTTAATCGTAAGGTGCTATCTATATCTTATAACCACTATTCACGCCTATATCTCCTGCCAAAAGATCTCTATTTTTTCTTTCTTTCTTAGATCCTTGAGTAGGGCTCTAACAAATTCCTCACCCTTTTTTGTGACAAGAAACCTCTTGTACTGTTCTTTTTCGTTTTCCCATTCCTTTTTATCAGGTAGTTTCTCATCCCTGTAGGAAAATATATAATATCTGCCCGAGATCTCTATCGCCTTGTTATATATAGGGTTCTTTTCAGAGAGAGAGAACAGACCTAGATGTTCCTGTGGGATTGCACCTATGCCAGGGATGGAGTTGGAGCGCCTTGACATGAAACCTGTAGCCTTTGCACCCTTGAAATCTTTTTTTGCAAGGGCATCTTCTGCAACGGACTTTGCATATTGCCTTGCCTTTTCCATGGCAATCCTTTCCCTTAATATCTTCAAGGCAGTTGCCTTGTCAAAGGGCTTACCTGGCTCAACATCGATGAGTTTAAATATATAAGCCTTTGAATCTTCTCTTACAGGCAGCGATACATCGCCCTTTTTCATGTCCTTTAACCACTCTGCGATATTAAGGTTTCTAAATCTTTTGAGTATCTCGCTCTCCTTTATATATCCAAGGTCTACAACTGATAGGCCATTTTTTTTTGCATAGGCATCTATGTCCTCTGTCTTAAGGAGGTCCATATAAACAACATCATCCTTAATGCCTGATCCTCCATCAATTATAATGTATTTCAGTCTATATGCATTTTCATTCTTGAATGAATTCTTTTCTTTTTCATATAGCTCTTCTATCTCCTTATCGGTGATATTGACCCTGCCTGTATAGTCTTTGGGGTCATATACCTTATAAAACATATCTATCTTGCCTTTTTCATCTACGTATGCCCTCCAGATTTCATCATTGTCAATGAATACGCCATTGTCAATGAGTATATTGATCAACCTTGATGTAATAATGGATACCCTTTCACCCTCTTCAAATCTCTTGGGATCAAGGTTGTTTCTTCTTAGTATCTCTTCATATGCCTTCTGGCTGAACCTCCCATCCCTCCTGAATGCATTCATTCCGGTTATATAATCATTGAGTTCCCTGTCATAGACCTTTAGACCTGCCTTCTTGGCATTTATAAGGATAACATATCTATCAATCAGTTCATCCATGACCTTTTCTTTGATTTTAAGTGATTTCATAGTATTTTCGTCTAGGCTGTCTTTATATATCATCTTGTAGATATTGAGAAATCTGTTATATGTATCTGCGTATTCAGTGTAATATACCTTATACCCTCCAACCTTAGCAACTATCTTTTCCCTTTCTCTGAAAGAACCTACCCCCCAGAAAATAAAGACAATTATAATAATACCGAATATAGCCTTTATCATAAAACCAGTTGCATGTCTTCTCATAAATTTTAACATTACGTCACCCTGCCTTATTGATTTTAAGTCACTAAAATAGTATATTAAAAACGCTTTTTCAATAACTTTAATCAACAATGAAAACGAAGGGATGGAGATAATGTTTGAATCTTTACTGGGTATAATGTCAAAGGACCTTGCCATAGACCTTGGAACAGCAAATACGCTTGTTTACGTAAAAGGTAGGGGTATAGTATCCAATGAGCCATCTGTTGTGGCTGTCCACAGGGACTCAAGGGGGGCAAAAAAGGTAATAGCAGTTGGTGAAGAGGCAAAAAAGATGCTTGGCAAGACACCAGGCAATATAACAGCCATCAGACCCCTCAAGGATGGTGTAATTGCAGACTTTGAGATTACAGAGGCGATGCTGAAATACTTTATACAGCGCGTCCATAACAAAAAATCCTATGCAAGGCCAAGGATTGTTATATCAGTCCCATCAGGTATAACACCGGTAGAAAAAAGGGCTGTAAAAGAATCTGCTGAATCTGCTGGTGCAAGGGAGGTATATCTTATAGAGGAACCCATGGCAGCGGCAATAGGGGTTGGCCTGCCTATTACAGAGCCAAACGGTAATATGATAGTTGATATAGGTGGAGGAACTACTGAGGTAGCGGTTATAAGCCTTGCAGGTATTGTTTACTGCAATTCTGTAAGGGTAGCAGGGGATAAGATAGACGAGGCAATAATCCAGTATGTTAAGAGAAAATACAACCTCTTGATCGGAGAGCGAACAGCAGAGCTCGTAAAGATAGAGGCAGGCTCTGCATATCCCAGCCCTGATGAAGAGGAGTTGGTCATGGAGATTAAGGGGAGAGACCTTGTAGGTGGTATACCAAAGACCCTTGAGATAACCGCAAAAGAGGTAAGGGAGGCCATTGCAGAGCCTGTGAACGCCATTGTAGAGGGTGTGAGAATCGCCCTGGAGAGGACACCCCCAGAGCTTGCGTCAGACATTGTTGATAAAGGTATTGTGATAAGTGGCGGTGGTGCATTGCTTAGAAACCTTGACCTTTTATTGAAAGAGGTAACAAGATTGCCTGTAATAATTGCCGAGAACCCCTTGACCGCTGTGGTAGAAGGTTCTGGCAAAGCCCTTGATGAGGTAAATCTATTAAAAGAGATTGCAACCTATTTTTAAAAACCTAAGGCATTGAAGACCCCCTTAATAATCATTATAATTGCAGTGTTGGTGCTTACTGTCTCATTCTTTATTTTTACCAGGACGCCTGTATTTGTAAACAATTACTTAAAAATTAAGATTTCTTGTGGTGAGGTAGTAGGTCCTGCCTTAAGATTACTAAAAGAGCCCTTTACGGGTGCCAGATACATATTTAATACATATATGAATCTTATTGATGCAAAAAAAGAGAATTATTTATTAAAGAAAAGGATAGATGAATTACTCCTTGAAAATCAGAGGATACCGGAATTGGAGCAGGAGAATAGAAGATTAAAGACTATACTTAAGCTTGCTGAGTCAAATCCAGGTACATCGGTGGCGGCAAAGGTGATTGGAGAGGACCTAAAAAACTGGTTCAAATGTATCATCGTAGATAAGGGGAGGGACCATGGCATAAATGAAAAGATGCCTGTGATAACACCCAAGGGGATTGTTGGGCAGGTTGTAGAGGTTAATAAATGGCATTCCAAGGTAATGATTATCAACGATACGAATTCATCAGTAGATGTTAACATTGAGGGCAGGGATACAAGGGGTGTCCTCGAAGGCACAGGATATACAGTATTAAAGTTAAAATATATAACAAAAAACGATGAGGTTGAGGTAGGGGATAAGCTTGTGACCTCAGGCAAGGATAGCATCTACCCAAAAGGCATACCAACAGGGATAATAATAGCCATCGATAAGCAAAAGGCAGGGATATTTTACGATATAGATGTGATGCCCTATAATAATTTTAAAAGGCTTGAAGAGGTGATGATCCTAAGGAAGAGATGAAGGTATCCATATATATCCTAACAGGGTTTTTTTGTGCTGTAATTGAGTCATCAATCCTTTCATTTATCCCTGCAGAGTTCCTAAAACCTGATGTAACCATGCCCTTTGTAATATATAATATCTTTTTTCTTTCACCCCAGGCAGGGTTAATCACATCTGTTGCCATGGGCATGATACAGGAGATTTTATCAAATGCACCTGATGGCTCAATGATATTTACAAAAATGACCATTTTTATCTTTGCATTATTCTTTAAAAACAAGCTTTACATAAACTCAAAGTTTAGCTTTTCCTATATATGCGCTGGGGCCGTGATAGCAGAATCATTCATATATCTTGTTCTCTCATGGCTTTTACGGGGAGAGTCCGGAAAGGCAGAGAATGTCCTGTTTTTTATGCTCCCTAACGCAATCTTTACAGGGTTTATAGCTATTTTTATATTTTCTTTTATCGGATTCCTTAATACAAAGTATTTTGTCAGGGAATGAGATAATTATCAAATTAGAGGGTTGGGCTTGGAACATTTTGTAAAAGACAGTAACACAATTGAGGATAGTAAGTATGTTTGGTCAAAACGTATAGTTGTCCTTATTCTTATTATACTCCTGATAAGACTCTGGGATCTCCAGATAATGAGGGGTTCAGAGATGAAGAGGCTGTCAGAGCAGAACCGCATAAGAATTAATAAGATTGTTGCGCCAAGGGGGGTCATCTATGACAGAAAGGGCAGGATCATCGCAGATACAAGGCCATCTTTTAATATATATATATCCCATGAGGATATGAAAAATTTTGATCAGACCATCGATGGGCTGACAGCGCTTATTAAGATAAGCAAGGAAGAGATCATGGAAAAACTTGAGGCCGCCAAGGGACAGCCCGCATCCTTCCCTGTTAAGATAAAATCCGATGTATCGCTGGATGATGTGGCAAAGATTGAGGCGAATAGGGTCTATCTCCCTGGTGTTAATATACAGGTAGAACCAAAGAGGTTTTATCACTATGGCAAGATGTTCGCCCACCTTGTTGGCTATGTCTCAGAGATAAGCGATGAGGAGCTTAAAAAAAAGGAATATCAGAATTATTCGCCCGGAGATTTTATAGGCAGATATGGGCTGGAGAGGTCATATGAGACCTATCTAAGGGGCGTTGATGGAGAAAAAAGGGTTGAGGTGGATTCAAGGGGCAGGGAGATGAGGATTCTTGAGCAGAAAAACCCTATCCCAGGCAATAGCATTTATCTAAATGTGGATTTAGATATCCAGGGTGCTGTTGATAAGGCATTTGAGAACAAAAGGGGAGGCTGTATTGCTGTTGACCCCAAGACAGGGGGGGTGATTGCACTGGTGAGCAGCCCTACCTTTGATCCTAATAAATTTGTTTCAGGTATAACAAAAGAGGAGTGGCAGATAATTGCCCTTGATAAAAAACACCCATTGCAAAANAGGGTGATACAGGGAAGATACCCTCCAGGGTCTACATTCAAGATAGTCCCTGCCATAAAAGGNCTTGAACTGGGTATTATAGATGAGAGGACATCCTTTTCCTGCAGGGGTGGATTNTCATACGGGGGGAGGGTATTTAGGTGCTGGAAAAAAGGGGGACATGGAAATATAAATGTCCACCGGGCAATAGTAGAATCGTGTGATGTTTTTTTCTATAANCTTGGCTTGAGATTAGGGGTTGANAGGATTCATGAGATATCAGATTTAATAGGTCTTGGCAGGGTAACAGGCATAGATCTGCCAGGGGAAAAGGATGGGCTTATCCCTTCCACCCAGTGGAAGAAAAAGGTCTATGGAAAACCATGGTTTGAGGGCGAGACAGTCTCTGTGTCCATAGGTCAGGGGGCAGTATGGCTTACGCCCATTCAGCTTGTCCAGCTTGCATCCTTTGTTGCCAATGAAGGTATTAATTATAAACCTATGATAGTGAATAGGATAGTATCACCAGAGGGGAAGGTTATAAAGACCTTTGAGCCGGTTATGAACACAGATGCAAGGCTTAAAAAAGAGACCATAAGGATAGTAAAGGATGGTATGAAGGGTGTTGTAAACGAGGGAGGCGGCACTGCCTATGGTTCACGTCTTGAGCATGTAAGTATGAGTGGTAAGACAGGAACCGCCCAGTCTGTAGGTGAAAAGGGGAAAAACCTTGGTGACCATGCCTGGTTTATAGCCTATGCACCATCGGATAATCCTGCTATAGCAATATCTGTGCTTGTTGAGCATGGAGGCCATGGCTCCTCTGTTGCAGCCCCTGTTGCAAAGACAATAACAGAGGCAATGTTTAAGGAGAACAAAGAGATAAAAGAGGTAAGATTAAATGGGAATAGATAAAAGAAGGTTTTATCATATAGACTGGTATCTTATAATAAACGGATTTTTACTCTTTGGGGTAGGGATATTTAATCTTGTAAGTGCAACAAGCTCATTTTACAGCGGTTCTCTTAATTTCTTAATAAAACAGCTCATTGCTTTTCTGATGGGTATAGGGTTCATCTTGATAATCATACATTATGACTACAGGACAATAGTCCATCAGTCAAAATGGCTATATGGTGTTGGATTGTTTCTTGTTATCATTGTCCTCATTATAGGTATGGCTGCAGGGGGCGCAAGGAGATGGATCAATATATTTGGCATGAATATACAGCCCTCTGAATTTATGAAGCCCATACTTATCCTGTTTCTGGCAAATATTCTGCATGAAAAGAAAAAGCATAATATGAAACTGGGGTTACGGGATATTATGCTGCCTCTGGCAGCCGTATTTATTCCAGCTATACTTGTAATAAAACAGCCAGATCTGGGAACAGGGATTATAATAATCCTTACGAGCTTTTGCATACTGTGGTTTGTGGGTCTTAAGAGGTCAACATATGCCATACTTCTTGCCTTTGGTGTTATTTCGCCCTTTGTAGCATGGATGTATATCATGAAGCCTTATCAAAAGATGAGGATACTGAGTTTTATAAACATAGATTCAGACCCATCTGGTTTTGGTTATCATGCAAAGCAGGCAATGATTGCAGTAGGTTCAGGTAGATTCTTTGGTAAGGGCTATATGGAGGGGACACAGCACAAGCTGCAGTTTATACCAGAACATCATACGGATTTTATTTTTACTGTTATTGGTGAGGAATGGGGTTTTTTTGGTTCTATAATATTATTTCTGCTCTTTGCGTCATTTATATGGAGGTGTATCAAGATTGCCCAGACAGCCCATGATGAGATAGGTGCAATAATTGCCTTTGGTGTCGGGACAATGATATTTCTCCAGTTTTCTATAAATGTTATGATGACTATACATCTTGCCCCTGTGGTTGGTATACCACTACCTTTTATAAGCTATGGGGGGTCATCTCTTTTATCTATCCTTGCATCTGTTGGTCTTCTCTTAAATATAAACATGCGAAGATACATGTTTTAGAGACAGATGGAACATAATCTAAAAATTTCTTGACAAATTACATCTATCAAGGTAGAAGTTTGAATACAGTATACAAAATAACCTACTGATAAAAAGACATAAAGAGAGGGGGGTGATAATTCAAATACATAATCTTCGTTAATATCTTTCATTAAAATTTAAAAAATAGGGGGTGTAATATGAAGTTCAAAAAATTACTTTTTTTATTAACAGTAGTAGTATTTGTTTTATCTATCCAGATAGCTATCCCTAAGATAGTGTCAAGCCAAACAATAACGCTTAAGTATGCAAATTTTCCTCCTGCTCAGACATTTCCATGTGTGCAGATGGAACGATGGGCAAAAGAGGTGGAAAAGAGGACAAATGGAAAGGTGAAGATTCAGACCTTCCCTGGGGGGACACTTCTGCCGGCAAAAAATATCTTTGATGGTGTGATATCAGGCACAGCAGATATAGGAAATTTTGCCATGAGTTATCAGCCAGGAAGATTCCCTGTCTCTGAGGCGATAGACCTTCCCATTGGCTTTAATAGTGCAAAAGCGGCGAGCATGGCCCTTTTTGACCTAATTGAAAAATACCAACCTAAAGAATTTGAAAAGGTAAAGGTTTTGACACTCTTTACTTGTCCACCAGCTGACCTTATGACAAAAACACCGGTTAAGACCTTAAAAGATCTCAAGGGGATGGAGCTTAGGGCATCAGGGACAGGGGCAGAGGTTCTAAAACGTCTTGGGGCAACGCCTATAGGAATGCCACAGTCAGAGGCACCAGAGGCAATACAGAAGGGTATCGTAAAAGGTAATGTTTCTTCTATGGAAATCTTGAAAGACTTTAACTTTGCAGCTTATCTGCCTTATGCCACAGAGGCAAATCTTTTTGTTGTATCATTTGCAGTGGTTATGAATAAAGATAAATGGAATTCGTTGCCGCAGGATATAAAGAAGGTCTTTGATGATTTAAGACGTGAACAGTCAGAGTGGACAGGCAAATATGTGGATGACCATGTAAGGGAATCGCTCCAATGGTCAAAACAAAAATATAATCATCAGCTACTCAAGTTATCAAAAGAGGATATGAATGAGATTGCGCGTCTCACAAAACCTATGATCGATGACTACATAAAGAAGGCAAACAGCATGGGTCTCCCAGGCGAACAGATTATAAAAGATGTATATAATTTGAAGGCAAAATACGAGCAGATCTATAAGTAAAGATAGTAAAAAAGGTGCCCGTGAAGGGCACCTTTTTTTAACAAAGAAAATTGTATACAATTTTTTTTTGGAGGCAAAGATGAAATACCTTACAGCAATCAGTGATTTTCTGAATAAAATCTTTATGGTTCTTGGTGCGATATCTGTTCTTGCACTAATGGTGCTAGCAACAGGCAATGTAGTTCTCAGAATTTTTAGTGCCCCCTTTGGCGGTGCATACGAGATTGTATCCTTTATAGGGGCTATCGTTATTGCCTTTGCCCTTGGTTACACACAGCAGAGGAAGAATCATATTGTGGTTGATATACTTACTGAAAGGTTTCCAAAAAAGATTCATAAGGTCCTTGATATAATAAATTATTTTATAACAATGATCTTTTTTAGCTTGATTTCATGGCAGATATTTCTTTATGGAGTAAAGGTATGGAGATCTGGTGAACTTTCAGAGACCCTTAAGGTCATCTATCATCCTTTTGTATTTTGTGTTGCCTTAGGATTTGCTGTATTTTCTTTCACATTACTCATTGATTTACTGAAATCACTACTACTGAAAGAGGAGAATTAATCATGGAAGGCCCAATACTTGGTATTGTTGGTATATTTGTAATGTTTGCAATCCTTTTTTTGTTTAAGATACCAGCTGCATTTACTATGGCTTTAGTAGGCTTTCTCGGGGTTGCATATGTTACTGATTTTAAGGCTGCATTGGGCATGATAGGCCCTGATCTCTGGAATATCTTTTCAAATTATGGGCTTACTGTTATCCCGATGTTTATTCTGGTTGGGGAGTTTGCCCACTATGGAGGATATAATAATAGTCTATACAGCGCTACCTATAAATGGTTTGGGCACTATAAAGGCGGGCTTGCCATAACAACTATTATGGCATGTGCTATATTCTCAGCAATCAGCGGTTCCAATACTGCAACTGCTGCCACTATGAGTAATGTGGCAGTGCCTGAGATGAAAAAATACAACTATCATCAACAATTAAATGCAGGGGCTGTTGCTGCAGGTGCAACCCTTGGCGTCCTTATACCACCAAGTATAGTCCTGGTGGTTTATGGTCTATATACAGGTCAATCAATAGGGAAACTTTTTTTTGGCAATGTCATCCCGAGTGCAATCCTAACCATTTTTATTGCCGCCACAGTAATCTTTATATGCTGGAGACACCCTGATTGGGGACCAAAGGGACCTAAAAGTTCATGGAAAGAAAGATTTAAGGCCCTTCCAGACTTAATTGATATCTTTGTACTTTTCGCAATCATTATGTTTGCCCTATTTACAGGCGTTGTTACTGCCACAGAGGCTGCAGCGGCAAGCTGTGCATTAGGCCTTATTTTATGTCTCATCCGCAAAAAAATAACCCTTAAAGGCTTTTTGGCATCTTTAAATGATACGCTTCGTATATCCTGCCTTGTTTTTATGATTGTTGCAGGGGCTGTAATTTTTAGCCGTTTTCTCGCCATTACAAGACTGCCATTTGAGGCAGCAAACATGATAAGCGCACTTCAGCTTCCCAACTGGGTGCTTTTCTGGATTATAATACTCTGCTATATAATCGGTGGATGCGTAATGGATGCCCTTGCCTTTCTTTTAATATCTCTTCCTATCTTTTATCCAATTGTTATGGCAATGGGGTATGACCCTATATGGTTCGGTCAGGTTATATGTATTGTAACTACAATGGGTTCAATAATGCCCCCTATAGGGATATGCTGTTATGTTGTGGCTGGTATGGCTAAGGATATCCCCCTTGCCACAGTTTTCAGGGGGGCAATGTACTATATTCCCTCCTATATATTATCTATAATAGTGCTTATGTTGTTTCCTTATGCAACTGTGCTTATATTGTCTAATATTGTAAGGTAAGACAAGGCAAGACCCCTTGCAAAATCTTGTGAAGGTCTTGTGTGCGAGGTTTCGCAAAGGGTCTCTTGTATTAACTGTATTTTTCAGGCCATTATTTTGCCCTAAAGATTTGTTGTTGTATTAAACCCACCTCCAGATATATTATCATGCCTTGCAAATAAGGCGCTGTGGGTCTACCTCATTTCTCAAAATCATAAGCTCTAACTCTGTGGGGGCTGCAGCCTGTCTTGCCTTTGATACATCTATATTAAAACCAGTATTCTCGATTATCTTATCTATGGTTACACCAGGATAATACTCATCAAGATACATCTCCTTGGTAGTATCATCAAAACGCATTACCCCAAGATTTGTAACCACAGCGAGGGCACCACCCCTTGCAAGTCCAAGTTTTTGTCTTGTATCGCCTCCTTTATACCAGCCAACGCTGGTGAGATAGTCGAGTTTTTCCACAAACCTTCTCTTTTCATGCAGCATAAATGTTATAACCCCTGAGGCAAAGGATGCTACGTCACAGGCACCCCCGCTTCCTGAGAATCTTGTCTTAGGCCTATGGTAATCCCCTATGGATGTTGTATTGAGGTTGCCATATTTATCAATCTGGGCAGCACCAAGGAATGCTATGGTATGGAGCTTTCTGTGTCCCACTATAGAGAATGCCTCTATAAGCCCTGAGTTTAAACATGTCCCGCTCATTACCCGGAGGTCTGATACTGCCATGGGTATCTCATCAAGAGAAGGATCAATACCGCCGGTTTCAAAAAAGATGACAGCCCTTGGTGCATATATCCTTTTTGCAGCTGTGGCAGCGAGCATGGAGACCCCTGTCCCCGCAAAGACAATATCACCGTCTTTTATAAAACGCCCTGCACTGATTGCCATCATTTCATTATCTGAATATTCTAAAGCCATTTTTTACCCTCCCTTATTTCTATCTCCATTATACTTTAATTATCTTCTGTCCAGACCCACTGCATAACCAAGGACAGGATTTGCCTTTATCTTGAGAAGCATATTGCTGCCGATTTTATTAAGATATTCCTCATGATTTTTTACGCCATATACCCATTCATCAAGATACTCTTTAAATTTATTGTCATCCTCTGCAAGTACTTTATACATATTTAGATGCTTCGGGTCATAATCATAGAAGCCAAAACACCCTGTTGGATGGGCTCCGTATGGTAGTTTAATAATGGCATCCACAAAAAAGGGTGGTAGGGAGTTCTGGTCAGGGTCAAGCCTTATAAAAGAGCGTGGAACAATCTCCTCACATGTTACTATCACAATATCTGCGGATTTTGCCTGTTCAATATCTGCAAATGTCAGACCCTTTATGCGCACCGTGCCATCTTCTCCTATATATTGGACATGGATAAGCGCCACATCCGGGGTAAGGGCTGGTAGAAGCACTACCTCATCCTTATCTTCAATAAATGGGTTCTGCATCACTGCCAATTTTTTTCTTGCCACCTTTCTTTCCTTCCTTATCTCTTTTGAGAAACCTTCAAGGTTTAGCAGATCTGAGCCAAGGCCTGACTTGGTAGGTATAAAAGGAATATTTAATGCCCCGGCAAGAAATCTTAGACTCATCTGATAGTTGGAATAGTCCTCAAATTCTATCCCACCTTGCTGGATTGCCTTTTTAAATCGTATACAGGTGGGGGCATATCTGCCATTTCCGCCGTATGCAATCTCAAGCCTTTTGACGCATCCTGCACCTATAAGGACATCAAGTGCCTGCCCATGGGAATGACAGACAATGTGAAGGTCTTTTATCCCCTGTCTGATGATTTCATAGGCAACTGCCATAGGATTTCTGACAATAGTAAAGCCTCCAAGGGCAATCTGGCTGCCATTTTTTATAAATCTTCTAACTGCATCATCGAGATTCATTAGTTTATCGGCAATCTCCATGTTATTCCCCATTATCCCCTCCAAATTATATTTAGATATTTTTGATTTAATAGTATTGTCGTCTTTTCCAGAGACCCCATTTAGCTATTGTAATTTTAGATTACCTTAGCTATCTATTTAGCATTATGAATAGATTAAGGTCAAGCCCTTTTATTTTTAAATAAGCCAAATTGCCCTGTTATCAAAAACATGATAAATCCACAGGTTGGAATCATCCCGTGCAGCATCTCTGTGTTTATCTTTCATTGCTATGCCGCTGCGACCAATTTTTGGATAAACCCCTGATTTTATCACCATATGAGGTGCTTGCTACAAATATCTATATATATTTTTGTGATTTTCAAATAAATAGATCCTCAATAAATTCTAAATATAGAATAGATCCTTGCAAATGATAAGCCCAAATGGCAAAAGTTAAAAAACCATTGACAACTTTAGCATAAAATGATACCTAACAGAATAATAAGTAACTTTAAATAATTGAAATTAACTTTGTTTTGGAATATTGAGACAAGCCTAAGACAATTAAAAAAGGAGGGAGGATATGGGTATTGATTCAATGTTTGACAAGGATAGGAAGATTAAAAGACGTGATTTTCTAAAGCTCGCAGGCGCTGCTGGGGGCGCAATGATTTTCAGCAACCCAACCCATGTTTTTGGTCAGGACAAAAAGAGGATCTCTATTGCAACAGGTGGGATGGGAGGCGTCTATTTTGTTATGGGCGGTGGCATTGCAAGCCTTGCAACAAAATATGCAGGCGTTGAGGCTGCAGCAGAGGTTACCGCCGCATCAGTTGATAACTGTAAACTACTTGCAGCTAAAAAGGCAGACTTTGGATTTGTTATGGGTGATACAGGTTATGATGCCTTCAAGGGGGTAGGTCACTTCAAGGGCAAACCTCTCCCAGTTAGAACAGCCGCGGTTCTGTATCCAAATCTTATGCATGTGGTGACTGTAGAGGGTAAGGGCATAAAAAAGGTATCAGACCTTAAGGGAAAAAGGGTCTCTACAGGTGCGCCTGGAAGCGGGACAGAGGTGAAGGCATTGAGGGTGCTTGAGGCAGCGGGCATAAACCCTGATAAGGATATAAAAAAAGACAGGCTTGGCGCAGGAGAATCAGCAGGGGCATTGAAGGATGGCAAGATAGACGCATATTTCTGGGATGGTGGTGTCCCAACCTCCTCTGTCCTGGACCTCGCAGCATCCCCAGGGATTAAGATGGTTCTTATCTCACACGATGAGCTTATCCCCAAGATGGTTCAGAAATATGGACCTGTATATTATAAATCTGTTATTCCAAAAAAGGTATACACAGGGATTGAATACGACACAGCCGTAGCCGCAGTTGGTAACCTTTTGATGTGCCATCAGGATTTGGACGAAAAGATTGTTTATAATGTTCTTAAGGCAATATTTGACCATCTAAAAGAGCTTGTAGCAATACATAAAGAGGCGCTAAACATAAACCTAAAAGATGGTGCGTCCAATAAAGCAGTTCCTTATCATAAGGGTGCGCAGAAATTCTTTAAAGAAAAAGGGTTCAACGTCCCTGTTTGATACATATATGGGATACAGGCTAAAAAAAACTATCCTGTATCCCTTTATTTTCTGTTTATTCTGTCTTCTTCTCTTTGGTTATATTGTAAGGATTCAAGTCCTTGAGATCGGGGAAGGCGGCAAACCGATAAGGATTCGCAATAGAGATATTGTCACCCTTCAATACACCCATTCAATGTATGGTGTAACAGTAAAAGAGAGGCTTATTGTTGATGAAGGCAGGCTTATCCTTTATCATGTTGATACAAATGATGCTGCCCTTGAATATTTTGGCATAGAAGGGAAGGAGAAGTATAACGTAAGGGTTGATATAAAGGGGATCGGTATACCTAAGGATAGTATTGGAAACCACATATTATATCTTAGAGATAAGGCGCTAAAGATCTCTCAATACAATGACCTGCAAGGAATTATCCACATAAGATTAAGAAAAATTCCACTGATAGTGTTCCTTATATCCTATATATGGAGGTAATCTATGGAAGATAAAGAAAAGTCTATCCTCGATGAAGCTGCTGAGCAGTTGACTGAAGAGCAGAAGAAAAAACTCGAAGAGATTATTGAAGAGGAAGAGGGCGTAACAAGAAAGGTTAAGGGTTTCTGGAATTATACTATAACAACCCTTGCTGTTGCCATGTCTCTTTTTGCGCTTTATGCAACAGTATTCCCTGTTACAACTCAAATCTTAAGGGGTGTTCATGTTGCCTTTATGATTATCCTTTCCTTTTTGTATTACCCAATGACTAAAAAATTTAAAAATAAGATCAATGTTATAGATATCGTGCTTGCATTAATAGGTATTGCCTGTATTCTTTATATGCTTATTGATTTTGAGGATTTTATATATAGGGCAGTTACCCCAGAATTATGGGATAAGATNCTTGGTATTGCATTCATTATCCTTATACTTGAGGCTACAAGGCGTAGTGCNGGATGGATAATGCCGGTTTGCAGCATCCTATTCCTTGTGTATGCCTACGTTGGTCCATGGCTACCTGCGCCCTGGACACACAGGGGTTATGATATTGAGCGTATTGTTGGTCATATGTATATGACTCTTGAGGGTATATTCGGGGTTCCTATAGATGTATCATCCTCGATTATAATCATGTTTACTATATTCGGCGCATTCCTTACAGTCTCTGGCGCAGGGAAATTCTATGTCGATTTCGCCTTTACGGCAATGGGCAAGAAACCAACAGCGGCAGGTAGGGCTGTGCTGGCCACATCATATCTCCTTGCAATGGCATCTGGGTCAGGTGTTGCGAATACGGTTGCTATAGGTTCTGTGGCGTATCCCATGCTGTCAAAGTCTGGATACGATAAGGATAATGCAGGAGGGTTCCTTGCAGCAGGGGGTATGGGCGCAATCACAACGCCCCCTGTTATGGGTGCTGCCGCCTTTCTCATAGCAGAATTCTTGAGGATTAGTTATGTGGATGTTATAAAGTTAGCCCTGATTCCTGCAGCTATATATTATTGGGGGTTACTGCTTATGGTTGAATTTGATGCTAAAAAATTTGGCTTGAAGGCAGTGGTAATAGAGAAGAAGTATACCCTATGGCAATTGACTAAGATGTATGGCTTTCATTTCCTTCCCCTTATCGCAATTGTTGTCTTTCTTGTTAAGGGATATACCCCCTCGGTCTCTGTGCTTGCCGCAATAATTACGTGTTTCCTTACCTCTTTTATTAGGAAGGATACTCGATTTAACCTTTCAAGGCTGATTGAGGCACTAAAACAGGGTTCGCTGACAGTCCTTAATGTTGCCGCCATATGCGCCTCAGCAGGCATTATTGTGGGGGTGGTTAGCCTAACAGGTCTTGGCCTTAAACTTTCTACGATAATTATCCAATATGCAGGAGGAAACATCCTGCTGACTGCACTGTATACAGGCATCCTTTTATGGGTTATCGGCCTTGCAGTGCCTATTACAGCTACATATATCATTGCAGCGGTTATTGCCGCCCCTGCCCTTGTTCAACTTGGGGTGCCTGAATATGCCGCCCATATGTTTATATTTTATTATGCCCTTCTCTCTGAGGTCTCGCCGCCAACTGCCCTTTCTCCTTTTGCAGCTGCAGCCATAACAGGAGGTGACCCATTCAAGACCACCATGATGGCATGGAAATACTGTATACCAGCGTTTTTAATGCCCTTTATTTTTACTGTTATTCCAGAGGGGAGGTCACTCTTGTTGCACTGGGAGGATATTGGCATGACCCATGGGATCTGGATTCTCTTTACATCATTCGTTGGCATAGGCATGCTTGCATCAGGCGCATCAGGTTGGCTCCTCAAAAGGTCAAGCGTCCTTGAAAGGGCTATAATGATAATTGGCGCCCTTGGTTTTGTCTTCCCAAATCGAATAGGCGATATTATTGGTTTTGCCTGTCTTATCATCGTATTTCTAATGCAGAAATTCAGAAAAATAGATACAGGATCGCTTCAGACTGCCTCTTGAGGGCTATAGACTAAACAAAAATATATAATATTAAAAAATGAGCCGGTGGTTTCACCGGCTCATTAATCTTTATGCTGCTAAGGTAAGGCAGTTAGACTTTTTCAATAGCAAGCATGGCTGCACCGAGTGCGCCTACTATCTGTGGTTCAACATGGATCTTTATCTGGGTATTCAGTGCCTTTTCAAGTGCCTTTACCACACCAATATTTTTTGCAACGCCGCCTGTCATTATTACATCAGGCTGTGCCCCGCCAAGCCTTGTCAGAAGCCCCATGGTCCTGTCAGATATTGCCTTGTGGATACCATAGAGTATATCCTCAAGGGCCTCGCCTTCGCTTACAAGGGAGATAACCTCTGATTCAGCAAAGACAGTGCATATGCTACTAATAGTTAACTCTTTTTTGTGCTGAAGCGATATATCACCTATCTTATCAAGGTCAACATTTAAGGCCTTTGCCATAACCTCTATGAATCTTCCGGTCCCTGCTGCGCATTTATCATTCATCTCAAACTCAACAACCCTACCTTTTTCATCCACCCTTATAACCTTTGTGTCCTGACCACCTATATCAATGATAGTCCTTGCCTCTGGAAACAGATAGTTTACACCCTTTGCTATGCAGGTAATCTCAGTAACAGCCTGTTGTGCAAAGTCAGCCCTTTTTCTTCCGCAGCCCGTTGCGACAGTGTATGATATATCTGATGGCTGTTTGGATGAAAAGGCAAGAACCTTTTCAAGCGCCATTTCAGCAGTCTTTCTTGAGTCTGCCCCGGTCTGTAGTATTGTGTATCCTACAATACCCTTATCTTTATCGAATAAAAGGGCCTCTGTGGTTATAGAGCCTATATCTATACCGGCAACTAACATTTTATTTCACCCCTTATTATTCTATTACTGCGAGGACAGTATCTGCATCTACTTCCTGACCTGCTGCAACCTTAATCTCCTTTACAACGCCGCTGACAGGAGAAGCTATGGGCATCTCCATCTTCATTGCCTCAAGTGTAGCTATCTGGTCATCTTCGCTCACCTTATCTCCTACCTTCACCAGGACGTTTATGATCTTACCTACCATTGGAACTGTCACCTCTGTAGCCATTTTTTTCCTCCTTAAAAAATTTATAAATTTTTTATGCCTTCCTGTAACCCAGGGCAAACTGGGCAATAATCATCTTCTGGATGTTAGATGTGCCTTCCACGATCTGATATGACTTTGCATCTCTTAGGAATCTCTCGACTGGGTATTCAGAGGAGAAGCCATAGGATCCGAATATCTTTACTGCCTCAGATGCACAGAAATTGGCTGATTCTGCAGCATAGTATTTTGCCATAGAGGTCTCAAGGGTATTATTCATACCCTGGTCCTTCTGCCATGCTGCCTTGTAAACAAGAAGCTTTGCAGCCTCATGCTCAACAGACATCCTTCCTATCTGTTCCTGAATCATCTGGAACTGACCAATGGGTTGTCCAAACTGCTCCCTCTCATTTGCATATTTGCATGCCTCTTCAATACAACTCTGGGCAACACCGACTGCCCTTGCAGCAGAGCTTAATCTTGTGAAGTTAAGCATGGTCATGCAGATTGCAAAGCCCTGACCGGGTTTACCAACAAGGGCGCTTTTAGGAACCTTTACCTCTTCAAAGAATATCTCACCTGTGGGTGCACAGAAGAGACCAAGTTTAGTAGTTATTGCCCTCTGGGTAATGCCAGGGGTTTTAAAATCAATAAAGAAGGCTGACATGCCTTTATGTTTTGCGGACTTATCTGTCATTGCATATACAACCCCGCAGTCACAGTATGGGACACCAGATATCCATGTCTTTGTTCCATTTAAGACGTAGCCGTCATCTACCTCTACTGCTGTTGTCTTCATGCTTGCCACGTCAGAACCAGAGTTAGGCTCAGTAATTGCAAAACAACCCCCACTTGTACCGGCAATCAACCCGGGAAGGAACCGCTCTTTCTGTTCTTCTGTGCCAAACTTGAGGAGAACATTCTGAGGACCATTCATCTGGAGATTAAAGGGGAGCCCCCATGATGGGCTTACACGGGCTACCTCTATAGCCATGAGCGTTGCAGCCATATGCCCCTCTGGCAGTTCCAGTCCGCCGAATTTCTCTGGGGCAAGGCATGCAAACATACCTTGATCGCCCATCTTCTTTAATATCTCGGGACGGTATTTGTGTTCTTTTTCATCCTCTTCCATTGTTGGCTTAATGTTCTTAATTGCAAACTCATAAGCCATTTTACGCATTGATTCTAATTCATCAGAAATCTTAAAATTCATATCTTATTCTCCTTTCGAAAAGAATGTGAAACAATTAACAAACTAAAACAACTAATAATAACAAAAGGTAGTTTTTCATGTCAAGCTTATTTTTAAAAATATGAGACCCTTTGTGGGGGTCTATGTCAAGAAAAATCTTGCGGTGCATGACATGCTTGGATATAATTGTTTAGCGGTTCATTCTATGATCTTTGGTGAAAAGGGATTTGTAAAAAACGATCTCTATGTAACAGGTTTTGCCTGGTCCCCTGCGTATCTTGTTGATGCCCATGTGCCTGTAATCTTTGAGTCTGGCTTTCATTGTATGGGAAGGGTTTACGAAAGGGATATTAAGGCTGTTATTCAAAATAAAAGACCGGCATATCTTTTTATCACCCATGTCCACTATGACCACTGTGGCGCCACATCATATCTTAAAGAGGCCTTTCCAGGCATGAGGATTGCTGCCTCACAGAGGGCTGCAGAGATAATAGGAAGACCTAATGCCCAGGCTCTTATGAGAGCCCTTAGCAAAAATGCCTATAGTATCATATCCTCCAAGGATATTGTGGATAGGAATATGCTTATTGAAGACGATTTCCAGCCCTTTAATGTGGATATTATCTTAAAGGATATGGATGTGATAGACATATGCAATGGAATAACAGTGCAGGTATTTGAGACCCCAGGCCATACAAGGGATATGTTGAGCTATTATATCCCGGAAAAAAGGATATTGGTTGCAACAGAGTCAACTGGTTGTAGAAGTCAGACAGGACATATTATTACCGAGTTTCTTGTTGATTTCGACAAATATATGGAATCCATTATACGCCTTTCACAACTTGACATAGAGGTCCTCTGCCAGGGACATCATTTTGTCTTCACAGGGGATGATGTGAGAAGGCATCTCGAACAATCATTGGAATCTGCTGAGCGTTTCAGGGACAATGTTATAGGATTCCTTAAGGCTAAGGGCGGCTCTATTGACCAGGTTGTTGAGATTATAAAGGCGATGGAATATGACACAAATCCAGGCCCTAAACAGCCTGAAAAGGCATATCTTATAAATCTCAGAACAAGGGTAGCATATCTTGCCGAAAGGCTTACATCTGGAGAATAATTAGTTACCATTTGAGGTAACCATTTACGGGGCAAGGCTATGGACATCTGGAATAATTAAATATTTTTAAATCAGATAAAAATAGACCACAAGAGGGCGTGAGGGATAGAAGGGACAGGAAGAAGGCGAAATGCCTATCCAGTGTTATTGGTTGAAAATTTAATAAAATAGTTGACATACCATAGATAATAATAGTTATATATAATCTACATGTGAAAAATTTAATTAATCAACTAAGGAGGGAAGTTATGGAAATAAAGACGGTCGGGGTATTAGGTGCCGGTGTTATGGGCAATGGCATTGCCCAGGTAGCAGCAATGGCAGGCTATAATGTTATTATGAGAGATATCGAGGATAGGTTTGTAGAGGGCGGTTTAAAGAATATCGATAGATTCCTCTCAAAGACAGTGGAAAAAGGAAAGATGACTGCAGAACAGAAGAGCGCCATTATGGGTAGGATAAAAGGCACAACAGATATGGGCGCCATGAAGGATGCAGATTTTGTGGTAGAGGTTGTTGTTGAGATAATGGATGTTAAGAAAAAGGTCTTTGCAGAACTTGACGAGATAACAAAAAAGGATGTAATACTTTCATCCAATACATCATCCATGTCCCTAACAGAGATAGCAACAGCAACAAAGAGACCTGACAAGGTTGTGGGTATGCACTTCTTTAACCCTGTCCCCCTCATGAGGCTTGTGGAGGTGATAAGGGGCATGCAGACAAGCGATGAGACAGTGGCAACAACAATTGACCTTACAAAAAAATTCGGCAAAGAACCGGTTGAGGTGAAGGTTGACGTTCCAGGATTTCTCGTAAACAGGCTTATGGTTCCCCATTTTATTGAGGCTATCAAGCTTTACGAGCAGGGTATTGCAACCAAAGAGGATATAGATAAGGCAGCAAAGCTTGGTCTTAATTATCCTATGGGTCCCTTTGAGCTTATGGACCTTACGGGTCTTGATATCAACCTCCATGTCCAGCAGTATTTTTACGATAATCTTCCAAAGGAATTGAAGTGGGATCCCCCTCTAACACTTAAAAACCTCGTCAAGGCAGGGATCCTTGGAAGGAAGTCTGGTAGGGGTTGGTATGACTATGGCAAGTAATAAAGACTTAACTTAAGGAGGCTCGGATGGGCTACGAGACATTGATTTTAGAAAAACAGGCACCTGTAGGCATAATAAAACTCAACAGACCACCTGTGAATCCCTTAAGTATTCAGTCATACCATGAGCTTTATGATGCCATATGTGAATTTGAGAGGGATGATGAGATAGGTGCCATAGTAATAACAGGCAGTGGGGAGAAGGCATTTGCTGCAGGCCTTGATGTGAAGGATGTCATGGGAAAATCTGCAGTGGAGACCCTAAATTTTTTGTGGACTGCCCCAAGAAAGACATTTGATAAACTCACAGGCATAGAGAAACCTACCATTGCTGCCATGTTCGGGCTTGCCCTGGGTGGGGGATGTGAGGTTGCCCTCTGCTGTGATATGAGGATTGCATCAGAGGATACCGTAATAGGACTGCCTGAGATAAATCTGGGGATCATGCCAGGTTCAGGGGCAACACAGCGACTGCCAAGACTTGTGGGCATAACCAAGGCAAAGGAGATGTTATTCACAGGTGAGAATATAAATGCCCAGGAGGCATACAGGATAGGCCTTGTGAACAAGGTTGTTCCAAAGGATAAGCTTATGGAAGAGGCAATGGCAATGGCAAAGAAGCTGGCATCCAAACCAAGGGCAGCCCTGGCGCTTATCAAGAGATGCGTGGACAATGGCATGAATATGGACCTCGCATCAGGTCTAACCCTTGAGATGGATTGTTTCTCCATAGCCTTTACCTCTGAAGATGGTAGAGAGGGTATAACTGCCTTTGTAGAAAAGAGAAAACCAGTTTATAAAGGCAGGTAGTTTAAAAACAAAAAAAGCCTTAAGGCAAAATTTGTAGCTGATAGCTGAATTCATTTAAAAGGAGGATTATATGGCTCGAAATGCAGTAATACTGGCAGGTGGCCAGTGCAAATGGGGCGTAAGAGAGGCGCATATCGTTGACCTCTTTCAGGAGGCAGCAAAGGCCTGTCTCGATGACATCCCAACACTAAAACCAAAGGATATAGACGGTCTGATTGTAGCAACATCCTATGCAGGCAGATGTTCATTCCAGGTAAATACAGCACCTGTTGTGGCTGAGAGATGCGGTCTTAAACCTACCTCGATCTGCACAAGGTGTGATACCCTGTGCGCTGGTGGTTCAACTGGTATCATCCTTGCAAAGGGTCTGGTGGAGGCAGGTGCAGCAGATATTGTAATGGTGGCAGGCGGTGAGAAGCTATATACACCCCAGAAATGGGAGGTATTCTACAGCGAACTCGCATCAGTTGACCATGACTGGGACGGTGCCCAGGGAATGGGTCTTCCACCTCCATTCTTTGCGCTTACAGCCCAGGAGCACATGATGCACTACGGGACAAAGAAGGAACAGCTTGCAGCAGTATCTGTGGCAAACTACAATTATGCAGCAGATAATCCTGTGGCACAGATGCAGAAGAAGCTCACCCTTGAAGAGGCAATGAGTGCACCTATTGTTGTTCCACCCCTTACACTCTATGACTGCTGTCCTATCACAGATGGTGCAGCAGCATGCATCATAACAACAGATGAGATTGCAAAGAAGTTTTCTGACAGACCCCTTGTTTACATAAGGGGCACTGCCCAGGTATGTCTTAACAGTGTATCAGCAAACTTCCCTGGCGCCCATCTGGCTGATTGGAAACACACCCGTATAGCAGCCCAGAAGGCATATGAAAGGGCAAAGGTCACGGCAAATGATATTAAGGTAGCCCAGACACATGACTGCTTCTCTATCTCTGAGGTAATAGAGGTGGAAGAGCTTGGTTTCTGTAAGAAGGGTGAGGGTGGAGAATTCTGTGGTTCAAAACAGATAGAGATTGGTGGTAAGGTCCCTGTAAACACAGATGGTGGTCTCCTTTCAGTGGGGCACCCATTTGGTGCCACCGGCATCAGGCAGGCTATTGAGATCTTGAAACAGCTTCAGGGCAGGGCACGTCATCAGGTAAAGGGTGCAGACATCGGTCTCACCCATAACCTAAGCGGCGCTAATGCAGAACACACCATCTTGATCTATGGTAGAGAACCAGTAAAATAAGGAGGAGAATATGTCTGTAGTAGGAATACCTATACTTGAAGGTCTATACCCAGTAACCATGGACATGTGGCCACTGGAATCAAAGGAATTTAACAGGATCTGGCCCTTTTATGAAAATCTCAAACAGGGTAGATTTACCACAACAAAGTGTAAGGACTGCGGATTTGTTGCATACCCACCCAGGGTCATCTGCCCTGAGTGTTATTCAGAAAACCTTGAATATATTGACCTTCCCACAAAAGGAAAGGTTATTGTCTTCTCAGAAGAGGTAAAGGGTGTGCCCCTTGGTTTTGAGTCACCCCTTATCCACGCTGTCATTGATCTTGGTGTTGATCCAGCGAGAAGGGTTTTGAGTAGAATCGTAAACTGCCCTGCCGGTGTGTTAAAACAGGGAGATGAGGTCCAGCTTGCAGTATTTCCGGTCCCAGCCTATCCTATTGAGAAAGGCAAGGCAGGGACAGTAATGGCAGAAAGGGTATTTTTTGCCTTTGAGCCAGTAAAGAAATAGGCAAAAATTTTTAGATTATAAGGTGGAGTGTATAAACTACACTCCACCTTTTTTTGTGTAAAAGGCATTTTTATTTGATTTACATTCATCATATAATGTAATTTATTATAATCCAGCCGCCATGGATGGATAATAAAATTAAGGAGGGGTATAGGGTATGGCTAAATATTGTCTGGTGATTTGTTTGATTATCTTTACACTGGCAGCATGCGGACCTGTCACAGAAAATGGTTTTTATTCAGACAAATACTCACAGCAACAGGTTGTTGAGGCAGCCAAAAAAGGCAATGTCCAGAAGGTAGGTTCATTTTATCTGGAACCAAGTGGTTGCGGATTCTATAAGGGTGAATCTATCACCCAGAATATACTTCTACCATCAATCCAGGAACAGCTCAAACAGATGAACGCAAACGCCGCTGATAATATCCTTATTAAAGAACAGTGGTATGATATGCCCCTCGGTCTCCTTATATTCCCCGCCGCGATGGGATGCTCGAACTGGGTAATCCAGGGTGATGCATTGCTTGTTAAGGAATAAATATATAATCTCGTTGATAAAGAGGGGAAATGGTTTAAGTATTGGCTCTATGAACAGGGCTATCCTATCTGTTATCTTTTTCGTATGCCTTTGTATTGTATCCCCATCATTATATGGAAAAGAGTATACTGTAAGCAAGGTAATAGATGGGGATACAATACAACTTGAAACTGGCGAGATTGTGAGATATATAGGTGTGGATGCACCAGAATTAAAGACAAAAAATAGCGTACCAGAATTCTACGCAAAAGAGGCAGCAAGGTTCAACAAAAGGCTGGTTCTCCTTAAAAAGGTAACCCTCGAGTTTGATGTTGAAAAAAAAGACCAATATGGTAGGTTGCTTGCCTATGTATTTGTGAAAAAAACATTTGTAAATGGTGAGTTGGTAAGGCTTGGCTACGCAAGGGCATTAATCAAACCCCCAAATCTAAAATATAAAGACCTGCTCCTTACGTATCAGCAAAAGGCAATGGATGAGGAGAGGGGTCTATGGCAGGAGAAGAAAAAGGATACAGAGACTACATACATCGGCAACAAGAGGACCTATGTCATCCATAGACCAGGATGTCCCCTTGCAAAAAAGATATCTGATAAGAACAGGATAATGTTCAAAAGCAGGGTAGATGCAATACGTATAGGTTATACACCTTGTAGACAGTGTAAACCATGAAAGAGGCATATATAGAATACTGGGGTCTTGAGAGGCACCCCTTCCTTATGGCGCCTGATAGCCATATGATGTATGTGACCGGTCAATATTATGAGTGCCTTGAGAGATTAAAATACGCGGTTAATACCCACAAGGGTGGCGTTCTGATTGTTTCAGAGGATGCTGGGCTTGGAAAGACAACCATACTCCTGAAGCTCATAGAGGAGCTGCACCAGCAATATGGAGAGGCATTCAAACATGCCCTTGTTGACCACCCCACATTAGACCCTTCACAGATGATTTCATATATAACTGCTGCGATATCTGGTTATACGCCCCATGATGACAAATTGAAAAATATCCTCATGTTAAAAGAGTCCCTCATAGATATAAAGAGAATGGGGGGGAAGGCAATAATCATAGTAGACGAAGGTCAGATGCTCTGTGGTGCCCATGATGTCCTCCAGGAGTTAAGGGTCTTAATAAACCTTAGTCATGAAAACGAGTATCTCCACACACTTATCTTCTCTGGTCAGAGGCCTCTCTGGGAGGAGATAAAGAGGCTCCCTGAATTCTGGCAGAGACTGCCTGTTCGTTATTATTTTGTTCCGTTAAGGTTGGATGAAACAAGGGAGATGATAAGATTTAGACTTAAAAGGGCAGGCATAAACAGTGAGAGGCGAATATTCTCTGACGATGCCCTTGAGGTGATTCATAAATCTGCCAAAGGCTCACCGAGGACAATTATTGCCCTTGCTGACCTGGCACTTCTAATAGGATATACAGATCGTGCCGGAATGATAGGCTTTAAGGAGATAACAAAGGCGCTCAATGTAATGTCGGGAAGGGGAGAAGGCCTTCCATATATAACATATGAGAGGGATCATAAAAAACCCTCAGCCCAGGGGACCGGGAGATCTACTAAAACAGATAATACGAAAGATATAAAGGAAACATCAACTGGTTACAGTTCAAGTGCCTTCAAAAGAGAGCCAGATTATAGGATTGCCAGGCCCTTTTTCATTATCCTTTTTTGTATCTCACTGTTACTTGTAGGTGCAGTAGGCTATCATTATTTTTTTGGTTCACAGAAAAATAAAGATATCCCTGTTAATAGAGTAGAGACAGCAGCACCAAAGAAGGCACCAGATATACAGGAGGAAACACAAGATAGACCATTGGCGCAGGAGATTATAAAGGTTGAAGACAGACCTGAATTTAGAAAAAAGCTAGTGGTAACAAAAGGGAGGGCTAATATAAGAAGTGCGCCAGATATATTTTCTCCAAGGGTGGGGGTTATATTTAAGGGAGAGTCTTTAAAGATAATTGAAGAGAAGAAAGACGAAAAAGGGGATATCTGGTATAAGATTCCTTTATATGGAGACAAGGAGGGGTGGATTTCAGATAGTGTTGTCAGGGTAAGCGAGTGGTAGTCATACACCTTAATATGGATAGAGACCTTTCAAAATGACAGCCCTTGAGATAGCTACTGACTATCTTTAGGAGATCCCTGATTACTATACAAGACCTTTGAAGATGGAAAAAGAGGCAGAGGAAGAGATAGAGACAAAAGCAAAAAAAGGAAAAGAAGTAGAGTCTTTGTGACCGATTTAATCAGAATTGAATCAGGCAGATATAGGGTTTATCTTAAATCAGAGAAATACGATATTGAGCGGTTGATAATGGGGCTTAAGGATACCCCTGTGTCAGTAAAAAAAGGCAGACTTGGCATAAAAATTCTGCATTTAGATAGTATAAAGATTGCGTGCAGGCAGTATGCCCATGGAGGGATGCTAAGGAGATTCACAGGGGATATGTTTTTTAGTGCAAAAAGGGCAATCCGCGAGATGGAGATCCTTTCATATCTCGCCTCTTCAGGCATCCCTGCTGTTGAACCTGTATGTGTCATAGAGGAAAAGAATTGTTTCTTCAAAAAACTTTATCTCCTTACAGTGTTTGAAGAAAAAACAGAGAATCTCCTTGAGTTTCTCGCCCATGCCGACAAGAGAACGAGGTTGAGGATGGCAAAAAAGGTTGCCTTGCTTTTCTGGATGCTTGAGTCTGTAGGTATCTACCACCCTGACCTCCATCTTGATAATATCCTTGTGGGTATTGATGCCTCAAGATCTAATAGGAATTTTGTAAGACAGGGTGCATATTTAGGACAGCACGATCTCCTTCTTATTGATTTTGATCGTGCAGAGAGAAAAATAATCACAGCAAGGGATATAGAGAGGATGCTCTGGAGATTAAACAGGTATACGGAAAAGATGGAGAGAAATGGGAGGTTGAAGCTGGATGCAGATGAAAAAACACTGTTTTTAAGGACCTATGAAAGAGTGACAGGAAGATCCGTATTAGAATCCATGAGGACTGAATTAAGACGAAAACAGCTTTTGTCAAGGATTGGTTGGGTAGTAGAGTCTGTGTTCTACAGAACATAGGCTGCAGCATCAGATCTTTCCTTGTTTGAAAACAGCCTCATAGGTTTTTTAATAGGCCTCAATATTACAAAAGGATGGGATATGGCTGATAGTACTGAGAGGTTTCTGAAAGATATAAAGGATATATTCTCCCTTACAGCTGAGAATGCCCGTGGTGTAATGGTTCGTTTTCACAGGGAGATGGAGCTCGGTCTGTCAGGTGAAAAAAGCTCACTAAAGATGCTGCCATCGTTTGTGCACCGGCCTAAAGGCACAGAGAAGGGCACTTTTCTTGCCATTGACTTAGGCGGGACCAACATAAGGGTTTTGGCTATAAGGCTTCTGGGGGATGGGGTTATAGAGCCTGTTGCGCTAAGCCGATTTACTATCAGCGATGAGGTTATGACAGGGACAGGGGATATGTTCTTTGATTTTATTGCAGGATGTATTGAGGTATTCTTCAGAGAAAACAATATTACCAAGCAGCCATTCAATCTTGGTTTCACATTTTCCTTTCCCGTGGTCCAATCATCTGTAAACAGTGGTTTGCTCATATCATGGACAAAAGGATTTTCTGTATCAGGTGTTGAAGGAAAGGATGTAGTTGCCCTTTTAAATGATGCGCTCATCAGAAACAGGATGGGGTTTATCCATATCTCTGCACTTATAAATGATACTGTTGGGACCATTGCAGCAGGAAGCTACAGCAATCCTCTGTGTGATATGGGTGTAATCCTTGGCACAGGGACAAATGCATGCTATCCTGAAAAGATAGATAAAATAGGCAAATATAGTGGCTCCGATGCCTTAGATGAGATGATAATAAATATTGAATGGGGTGGCTTTGACAAGCTTGAAAGAAATCGCTATGATGAGGCCCTTGATGTAAACTCCCAGAATCCAGGTGAACAGAGGCTTGAGAAGATGGTTTCAGGGATGTATCTTGGTGAGATTGCAAGGCTTATAATAATTGATATGATAGAAAAAGGGCTCATTATATCCAAGGAGATTAAAACCGCCTTCATGCTACCCTATAGTCTTACCACAAAACACCTGTCTCTATTTGCCTCTGGTATTGATATATTTAAAGCAGCAGGGGTTGATAATCTCTCTGATAAGGACATAAGGTGCATTAGAGAGATAGCCAACCTTGTATCTACAAGGTCAGCAAGGATTGCTGCTACTGCCATTGCCTCTGTTGTCACATGGATGGACCATGGTCTTCAATATAGCCATCATATTGCCATAGATGGTTCATTGTTTGAGAAGTACCCTGGATATAAAGACATAATGGAGTCTATGTTCCATGAGATCCTTGGTGATCCATCAGAAAAAATAAGGCTTGTCCCTACCCATGACGGTTCAGGGACAGGTGCGGCAATTATAGCAGCTCTTGAATCGCTTAAAAAACGCTGATTGGAAAAAACACGGCAATAATCACCCCAAATTCTGTATGGTCTTTATTATATCACTTGTAGAATGGTCTTTTGGGTCCCCAACAATTGCAACCCTGCCACCATATGATAAGACTATCTCCCTCTCAGGGACACTCTCCTCAGTATAATCTGTGCCTTTAGCATGGATATCTGGCTTAAGCTCCATCAGCAGTCTCTCCACGGTAGGTTCACTAAAAACAGTTATATAATCCACACAATCTATGGCAGAGATGATCTCTACCCTCTCATCTACAGGGGTAATGACCTTTTTTCTCTTTCCAAGCCCTGTAACTGATACATCATCGTTGATAGCCACAACAAGGCAGTCACCAAGCTCCTTTGCACCCCTTAAGTATCTTATGTGTCCCACATGGAGGATATCAAAACAACCATTTCCAAACACTATCCTTCTGCCTTTAGCCCTTTCTTCTTCTATTAACTCTTTTAATCTATTGATATCCCTTACTATCCTGCCCATCTCTCTCCATGCCTATCTCTATCTCTCTTTTTAGTTCCTCGGGACTTACTGTAGCTGTGCCCCTCTTCATAACCACCACCCCTGCGGCGTAATTGGCTATCATAGAGGATGTAAGATAACTCGCACCACTGGCAAGGGAGAGCGTCAGGGTAGCACACACTGTATCCCCTGCCCCGGTTACGTCTGTTACATCATCTGTTCCTGATATGGGTATATGATGGATAGAGCCATCCTTTAAAAAAAGGCTCATGCCCCTGTTTCCCCTTGTTATAAGGAGCGCAGAGATATCCATAAAACCCATTATCCTTCTTCCCACCACCTCAATATCATCATCCTCTCCTGCGGAGCACAGGGCATATGCCTCAGACTCATTTGGTGTAATTATTGTTATGCCTTTAAATGCCCTGAGGTTATACCTTGAATCACCCACAACAATCTTTTTTTCTGCCTCATGTCTTAAAAAATCTACTATCTCTTCATCTATTGTCCCGTGTCCATAATCTGAAAGGATAAAGGCATCTACTGCATGCGCAATCTCCTTCAATCTTTTCATAAGAAGTTGCCTTGCAACAGATGTAGGCCTATCCCCTGTATCTTTGTCTATCCTTATGACCTGCTGCTTTGATGTATGGGTATCTCCGGCCAGTATCCTTGTCTTTGTCACTGTCTCGCCATCATACCTTATTATGCCATCTAGGGCTATATTCTTAAATCTTGCAAAATATCCCATTAATCTTTCACCAGGGCTGTCATTTCCAATAAATCCAAGGGGGTAAACGTGGGCACCCAGTGCCAAAAGATTATTAATTGTATTTCCTGCGCTACCCGGACAGACTATCTCATTTTCGTGCCTAATAACCACCACAGGTGCCTCCCTTGAAAGCCTGTATGGCTTTCCATAGATGAACACATCTGCAATGATATCACCTATTACACATATCCTCTTTTTGCTGAATCTATCAATAATGTTTATAAACTCCATGGCATTGGTTTCAGGCTCCTTATCCTTCAATCTATATCCTGGTGTCCTATTTTTTCTATCATCTTTTCTATCGGGTTTTCCAATCCTCTGCCCCCTGTCCTTTTTTTCCAATTACCCCCTCCACCTTTTTATAGACCTCAGCAGGGGTTATCCCTGAAAGACACTCCAGATTTTTATTACATGTTTTTTGGTTACATGGTCTGCAGGGCACATCCTTGATGAATCTAAATGTATTAGCACTAAAATACTCTGTATATATCTCGTCCATAGGACCGATAAGCACAAAGGTGGGGACTGAAAGGGCAGCTGAGATATGTCTTGGCCCGGTATCATTACTTACTACAGCAACAGCCCTTGAGATGCACACCTTAAGATCCGATATCCCAAGGTCCTTTATCTCTATATTATCTCTGTGGATAGCCCTATTCTTTATATCAATACCCACATCTATCTCATCCTTCCCTGGCAGTATAATAACGCTGTAATCCATTTTTTCTATTATCATATCTGCAAGCTCTGCAAAATAGGATGGCAACCAGCGCTTTGAGGGACCATACTGGGCACCGGGGATGAATACAACATAGGGGCTCTGACTAAACCCGTGGTTCTCATTGAATCTCTCTTCTTCATCAGGTGTTACAGCCAGCACAGGTTCCTTAAATAGTCTCTTCTCCCCCATAGCATCTAAAATTTTTAGGTAATGCTCTACTGTTGGTTCAGGTATTGTTGTGTCCCTCACCTTTAATGTGAGCATAAAACCCCTTTTATCTCTTGGGTATCCAATCCTTTGCCTGACCCCGGCAAGAAAAAATAACATTGCAGAACGCATTGAATGGGGAAGGGCTATTGCCCTTTCAAATCTCTGTTCTTTTACTATGCTTACTGTATCAAAAAAATGGGCTATGCCTTTGTTCTCTAGGGGCATAAAACGGTCAAAAAAATCCATACCATTAAAGAGGCTTATGGCGCTGGTCTTACCTATTGCCCACAGCTTATCATCGAGCGATGCCCTAAGTGATCTGAGAAAAGGGGTTGCCATAACCATATCACCAATCCAGTTAGGGAGATAGACTATCGTCTTGCCAGTCACTTCTTACCCCCATAAATGGATTAAATCTTACTGTATAGTGAAGAACGCCCCTTGATTTTATCTCCTCGTCAAGGAGGCTGCACTGGTCTTTTAGGGCATCCCTTCTTTCTATCCATGATTCCCTGTCAAGCCCTTCAACAGATTTTACAAAATCCATATACCTGTGCTCATAATCAAGATTACCATATCCATTTACATAGGCACAGAAGAGATCTTTTAGTTTTTCCACGATAAGATTCTCTTCCTCGCCGAGATCCATACAGGTATCATCAGTAAAGTTATCAAGTTCATCTATCTTTCTGAAATCTATCTGACCCGCCTCTTTAGCAATATCATATGCCCTTGTGCCAATAAAGGGGAAGAAAAGGGACCAGCGGAATCTCCCTGGTTTTATCCGGGATATGAGACCTACTGTCTCCATTATATCCTCTTTTTTTTCATGGGGCAGGCCGATCATAACAAAGGCAGAGGTGTGGAGACCAAATCTATGGGCTATATCAAAGGCATTCTCTATATCCTTGTTTGTCATATGCCTGTTGAGGACTGTTTTTCTTATTCTATTACTGCCGCTTTCGAGCCCGAACTTGACAATCCTGCAACCAGCATCCTTTAGGTATCCTGCCACCTCTTCATCAAAGATACGGGCATGGGCATTGCATACAAAACCTATTTTTGTAACCTCTCGATATTTCTCCGAAAACTCCCTTAACCATTGTTTGTCAAAGGTAAATATGTCATCATCAAATATAAACATCTTTATTCGGTTATAGTTTGAAAGAAGATATTCTATCTCATAGATTATCTCATCAACTGTATGTCTTCTCAGATAATACCTTGGCAGGTGTCCATGATCTCTATATAGCCCCATTATCTTATGATTAAGACAGTAGCTGCATCTGAAGGGGCACCCCCTTGATGCCATGAGCCCTACCCAGCCATCCTTTGCATCTATCATCTGTTGAAAATCAAATATACTGTAATCCTTAAAGGGCAGTTTGTTTATATCTATAAAGGGTCTTAGAGGCTCAAGCACCAGTTTCCCCTCTAACCTATATCCCATATTTTTGACCCCCCTAGGGCTACCTTTTTGCACCAGCTCCAGGATAGCCTCCTCCCCCTCGCCTACACAGATATAATCAATATTTTCATCACCCATAGTTCCTGTAGGATCCATTGTGGGGTGTATACCGCCGAACATGATAGGCCCTTTGTAATATTCCTTTATATGTCTCGCTATCTCTATAGCATATTTATACTGATTTGTAAGGACAGACATGCCAATCATGTCCGGTTTTATGGCAAGGACATCCCTCTTAATCCTTTCATGGTCAAGGGGATAGCCCAGCTTGTCATTTACATTTAAGAGGAATGTCTCTATGTTATTTGCCTTTAAAAGACCAGAGATATAGGATATACCATAGTTAAATCCTATCTGGGCGTAAAGGTTTGGGTAAATAAATAGTATCTTCATTATCTTGTCCTGTAATACATTTCTTTTGCTGCATAGAATACCTCATCTATTGATATCTCTTCAAGGCAGCCCCTGTCTGGGCAGTCTTTTGTTTTGCAGGGACTGCAATAGATGTCTTTTCTGACTATCGAGGAATGCATGCCATAGGGGGCATTTATCCTATGGTCAGTTGGCCCAAATATGGCAACAACAGGTGTTTTAGCAGCGGCAGCAAGATGCATCACCCCTGTATCCCCGCTTATATAGAGCCTAACCCGCTTAAGGAGGGCAAAAAGCTGGGGTATATCTGTAGGGCAGGAAAGAAACACACCGTTGTCTGATTCATCTATAAGCGACCGGGCCTCCTCTTTTTCCCCTGGGCCCCATAGTATTACTATATCTGCACCCAGTTGTGCCCTTAAACGTTTTATAAGCCCCTTATAACGGCTGATACCCCATCTCTTAAACTCACTCCCGGGGCTTGAAAAGGGGTTTACTGCAATTACATTCTCTGATATGCCCTTTTCTCTAAAAAAATTATCAATATATTCTTGATATCTTATTGGCACTGTAAGGTCTATATCCGGCGCCTCTTGTGCACCTGCACCGAGGTATGTTGCCATGAGCATGTTTCGTTCAACCTTATGTAGCCTCCTGTCTCTGCCAGGGATTCTCTCGTCATAGAAGAGATGACTACTCTCTTTGGCATATATCTTATCAAAACCTATCAATCTTTTTCCCCGTGCACACCTTGAGAGGATAATGCTTTTTATTATGCCGTGAAAATCTATTATAAGGTCATATTCCAATGCCCTTAGGTCATTAAGGAATGACCTGGCTATTGTCATTGACCCACTTATGCTGCCATGTTTGATTTTTTGGACCAACCCTGTCCTTGGAAACCTGATCACCTTGTCTATAAATCCCTGATACGAGAGCAGGTCACTGATAGAACCCTCTATAAGCCATGAGATATGGGAACCAGGATAAAGATTTTTTATTGCCTTTACTGCTGGAAGGGTCATCAGCACATCACCGAGGGAACTTAAGCGCACAACAAGGATGTTTTTTTCATCCTTCATCTTTTAAGGCATCTGTGAGGTATTTTGGTATTACCGTAGGCTTTTTGTCTGTGTTTGTGCATATATGCATTGTTTTTCCCTCAACTATAATCTCACCATCTCTGAATATCCTATACTGGAATGTAAGCCCCCTGGATTTCCATTCAGAGATTCTTGTCCTAACTATAAGCTCATCATCATAGAAGGCAGGGTTATAATACTTTACCTCCATCCTCACCACTACAAGATAATGCCCTCTCTCCTCAACCTCTCGATATGCGCACCCCTTCTGCCTCATATACTCGCTTCTGCCTATCTCAAAATATAGAGGGTAGTTGCCATAATAGACTATCCCCATCCTATCTGTATCAGCATAGCGGACACGAATAGGTACATGGATAAAACCATCCTCATCATTTTTGTAGGCCATCCTCTTGTCTTCCATCTTTATAGCGCCCTCATGAATTCAGGCCTGAGCATTGACGGATCTTTTTGATCAAGGACGTATCTAATCGATTTAAGCATCTTCTCCTTTTCCTCAGGCAACCAACCCTTTACGGGCAGATAGTTGGATGCATGGTTAGATGCAAAAAACATATGCGTAGGGTTTGTATTCTCTATCATGATCTCAAGCTCCTCTAAGAGCATATAAGGAGAGGGAACCTGAAACTCACCCCTTTTTATCTGCTCTGCCAGGGGTGTCCCGGGCACAACTATCACGCTTAGTGCCCCTGCATATTCAGGGTCTATCCTTGTAAGAAACTTACCTGTCTCCTCTGCATGCTGTCTGCTTCTTTCTACACCGCCAAGCCCCAGAAGGACCGTAACAGACAGTATGATCCCAGCATCCTTTACCCTTTTTGCTGCCTCAGCGGTCTTGTCAAGGGTAGTGCCTTTACGGACCCTGTCAAGGACAACCTGATCCCCTGACTCAACGCCCAGGTATATTATACCAACCCCAAGGTCCTTGAGTTGTTTCAGGTCGTCAACAGATTTTTTTAGTATTGATTTTGTGTTGCCATAGATGCCTATTCTTTCCATTCTCGGAAATGCATCCCTTACAAGCTGTATTATAGGAATAAGCCTTTTCTGTGGTATTATGAGGGCATCTCCATCAGCCAGAAAGACCTTTCTTATAAAACGGGCATACTGCCTTGCCTCGTCCACATCCTCTTTTATCTCTTCAAAACTCTTTACCCTGAACTTTTTATCCTTATATGAACCACAGAATGTGCATTTATTATGGGAACAGCCAACAGTTACCTGTAAAATAAGACTATCCGCCTCGCTTGGCGGTCTATAGATTGAACCTTCGTATTTCATCTCTCTATCCTATATAGTTTTTCTCCCTCCCTTAAAAGGCCATATTTCATCCTTACAACCTCTTCAAGATATCTTTCATCCTTTCTAAACCTCTCAATCTCTTTGGCAAGGGAGGCATTCTCGTTTTCCAATTTTTTTGTAACCTTGTCTATCCTCGATAGCTCCAGCTTCATCTTTATATAATTAACTAAACCACCTTCATAAAAAACAACAGAAAAGATGAGGACAAGGAGTAAAACCAATAGACCATATTTTTTTATAAAATCCTCAAGCACTGATAATAATATAAACGCCATAGAGACAAAAAGTCAACCTATCTGTAAGTAATTCTCCATAACATTGTTCACCCATCTTTCATCTTCTCCCCCTTTGGAGATCATCTTTCCCTGGATATAATGCACAGCAGTTTATAAATCAGTCAAGACGGCTATGCCCTTCTGCATTTTTTATAAATCAATAGCTATTAATTATTGAAAAAAGCTGAAAAAAATATAGCTCTTTCTCATTTTAAGTGGGTGACCTTGATGTGTCCTAGCATAAAGACAGGCTCTCTCTTGCAGGTGCTCTAGACAAACAGGATTGTGAGATTGAGACTGGTAAAAGGTTGGTGAAGAAACTTCGAACCTCACATTTTAAACTAAAGATCCATCCTTGTGGGAGACAGTCTCTGCAGTAAACATCCATTTATAGAGGGACCCTCAAAAAAACCGAAAAATCAAATTACCGTAAAAATTGTGTGGCTGTCAATAGAAAATTATAGACAAGCATGGACAAGCAACTGCCTTAAAATCCAATACTGATGTAGAAAATCAAAACTTTAATGGACTATAATAAACAAGGATAGAATAATAAAAAAACGGAGGGAGTAGGATTCGAACCCACGGGGCGCGTAAACGCCCAACGGTTTTCAAGACCGCCGCTTTCGGCCACTCAGCCATCCCTCCATATAAAATTCAAAAAAACAGTTAGTAGCAACCAGAGACAAATAAATCAAACCTCAAGGCCATTGCTCACTCGCCACTTAACGCTACATTTTCACCACCTTATTAATGAACTGCCCCATGTGAGACCACCACCAAAGGCAGTCAACAAAACAAGTCCGTCCTTCCTTATTGTGCCGTTCCTTACGGCCTCATCAAGGGCAATAGGCACTGTTGCAGATGATATATTAGCATATTTTTCGATTGTCATGTATACCTTTTCATCAGGGACCTTAAGTTTTTTTGCCATACCCTGAAGGATCCTCAGATTTGCCTGATGAGGTATTATCACATCCACGTCTTCTATAGTATAGTTGTTGGCAGCTACTGCCTCTTCGCATGCCTCAGCGAACCTGTTCACAGCAACCTTGAACGACTTGTTTGCCTCTATCATCTTCAGATAGTGCAATCCTTTGTCCACACTATCATAGGAGATGGGTGTGGTCTTTGAACCCCCTCCTGGCATAAGCAGGGTATCACCATTTGCACCATCGGTATGGATATGGGTTGAGAGAATCTCTGCCCCCTGGGATGTCTCTGTCACTATAGCAGCACCGGCACCATCACCCCATAATATACAACTTTCTCTCTCTTTCCAATTAACGACCCTACTCATAATCTCCCCGGCAGCAACAAGGGCAACCTTATTTGCACCAGATTTAATCATCCTATCTGCCACATGAAGGGCAAAGATAAAACCAGAGCACGCTGCAGTTACATCAAATGATACTGCCTTTTGACATCCAAGTTTTGCCTCAAGCCAGTTTGCCCCTGCAGGGCAGTGGGTATCAGGTGTAATCGTTGCAAGTATTATAAGGTCTATATCGTCGGGCTTTACCCCTGCTACCTCCATAGCCCTTTCAGATGCTATCTTGCACAGATCTGATGTAGCCTGTGCATTTTCAGCTATCCTTCTCTCTTTTATGCCTGTTCTTGTAAATATCCACTCATCTGATGTATCAAGAAATTTTTCTATGTCAAAATTTGTCATAACCTTATCAGGGAGATAAGAACCTGTTCCAATAATACCAGTTTTTTTCATCTATCCTCTTGCTCCTCCTCTTTTTAAGTGATTTAATAGAACAAAAAAGGTATAAGATTGTCAAGGAAAACATGGGAGGATGTGATGCAAAGAGAGCATATAGATGCGAAAGGATTTGCAATGGTCTTTATCATCACATTATTATGGGGATTAAATTATCCTGCCATTAAACTCTCCAACACAGGCCTGTCACCCATATTTACTACATTTCTGAGGTCAGTTATTGCGTCATTTCTGGGCATAATATACTGTATACGTATAAAACAGCCTATTTTTAACAAAGGCATAATCCTGCTCCACGGATTCGTAACAGGGATGTTATTTGGTCTTGAGTTTGTATTTCTTTATCTTGCCATACTGTATACAGGTGCTGCAAGGTCAGCAGTCCTTCTCTATCTCTCACCCTTTATTGTTGCCATAGGGGCTCATATATTTCTAAAAGAAAGGCTCAATTTAATCAAGATTGCAGGCTTAATACTTGCCTTCATAGGTGTTTATCTTGTGTTTATGGACAAACCCACCACTCATTCAAGATACATGCTCCTTGGTGATATATTTGCGATAATAGGTGCTGTTTTCTGGGCTGCTACGACCATTTATATCAAGAGATACCTTGCCCTAAGTGTCCATCCGATTAATACATTCCTATACCAGCTTATCTTTTCAGTACCTATTATCTTTATCTGTGCCCTGTTCTTTGAGGATAAATGGGTTATAGATCTTAACCTTAATGTGGTTGGGTCTGTTTTTTTTCAATCTGTGATAGTTGCATTTATGTCATATCTGGCATGGTTCAATCTCATCCATGAATATCCTGTGGCACGTCTCTCTGTATTTACATTCCTGACCCCTGTTTTTGGGGTGCTTTTCGGTATAATCATATCAAAAGAACATATGACCGTTGGCCTTATTTGGGGGCTTGTCCTTGTTTGTTTAGGCATCTATTTTACAAACTCTCAAAATACAGGGATATTTAACCTCAAAAAGTTTACAAAAGGCATAAATTGAGCAAGAATCGAGTATTTACAATAATAGGATTTTTCATTAGTCTGATGCTCCTTTATCTTTCCCTCAGGGGTATACATTTTAATGATATCTATATAATCCTGAAAAATGCCGACTACAGGTTTATATTCCTCCCTACAATCTTTATATTTCTTGCTGCTTTATTTTCATCCATTAAATGGTCTATGATTGCAGGTAGTAGCGTTAAGATAAAAAACACCTTTACAGCACTTATTATAGGGCTCTTTATAAATAATGTCCTCCCTGCAAGGATAGGAGAGGTGGCAAGAGGTTATGTCCTATCCAGAAAAGAGGGTCTATCTTTTTCCTTTGCCCTGTCCACTGTCCTTGTAGACAGACTTTTTGATCTGATAGGGCTTCTTATTATCACATTTGTCTTCTTCCCCAAACAAGGTATGCCTCATCAGGTATCAAAGGCAATATATATGCTCATCATAGTACTCACGCTCTGTATTATTATATTTGTACTTTTGAGTAATAAAAAGACTGCCGGCTTAATTGCAGGGTGGCTTCATGCTGTCCAGAGACCTGTTTTCATAAAAATCTCAAAGAGACTTATGGAGATTCAAGAGAATCTGAGCCGTATAAAATCACCAGCAACAACCATCTACTATATATTTATAGCATTCGTTCAGTGGCTTTGTATGAGTTCTGCCCTTTATTTTGTAGCATTGACCATAGGAATATCCATCAGCTTCTTTAGCATACCATTTATTTGTGCACTATTGAATATGGGGCTTGCAGTGCCTTCCTCGCCAGGTTATATTGGTGTTTACCAGTTCATACTTGTCTATCTTCTTGCAATTTTCGATATACCCAAGTCTCAGGGCTTTACAGCATCCATACTCTTTCATGCGTCATGGTATATCCCATACAACATACTGGGCTTTTTTCTGCTATTAAAAGAACATCTAAAGATAAAAGATCTAAGGGCAGCAGAAAAAACTAATTAAACCGTAACTCCGCCATTTTTACGTAATATGTATTTCGAGTTTTATCTATGAGTTTTAGAGTGTTAGTGGCTTATATATTCCATTTGCTTGTTATCTCTATCAATCTAAGCTCAGTTCCCTTCTTCTTATGCTTTAATGCCCAGTTCGATATCCTAATAAACATATTACGTATTTACATAATATGTTTTCATG
>Ga0067045_1028068_pt1 | contig 44463 bp, 35 predicted proteins | sample TerdegcTABiofilm_FD_59184 | JGI IMG/M metagenome (GOLD analysis project Ga0067045, IMG submission 59184) | Combined Assembly of (Gp0054472, Gp0054536) Wastewater bioreactor microbial communities from Singapore -Terephthalate degrading...
TAGTCATATAATCTTTCGCAAACAGGAGGAAAATTATTATGAGAGATGCATATATTGTACAGGCTGTCAGAACACCTGGGTGCCGTAGAGGCAAAGGTGCTTTTGCTCAGACCCGACCTGAAGACCTGCTAGTAACCGCTCTTCAGGGCTTAATGGAAAGAGCAAAAGTTGACAAGAAGGTAGTAGAAGACGTTATGGTAGGTTGTGCATTCCCGGAAGCTGAGCAGGGTTTAAACGTTGGTCGAATTGCTGCATTGATGGCAGGATTCCCAATAGATACCTGTGGTGCTACAGTTAATAGATTCTGTTCATCTGGTCTGGAATCAATAGCAATTTCTGCTGCACGAATTCAGGCAGGATGGGCTGATGTAGCCATTGGTGCAGGACTTGAGTCCATGTCAATAGTTCCAATGGGCGGGAACATGCCACGTCCACACCCATACTGGGCAAAGCAGAAACCTGATGTATATATCTCAATGGGTATCACTGCTGAGAATGTTGCAAATCGTTACAAAATTTCCCGACAGGATCAGGACGAATTTGCATATCACTCACAGATGAAAGCTGCTGAAGCACAGAAAAACAAGATGTTTGATGAGATAGTTCCTACAAAAGCTGTTCGTTATGTGCCACAGCCAGATGGAACACTCAAAAAAGAAGAATTTATACAGGACTTTGATGACGGAGTAAGAGCTGACACAACAATCGAAGGCCTTGCAAAATTAAAACCAGCCTTTGCAGCATTTGGTTCAGTAACAGCAGGTAACTCTTCACAGACAACTGATGGTGCAGCAGCCGTTCTTTTAATGAGCGAAGAAGCTTGCAGAAAATACGGCGTGAAACCACTGGCAAAATTGGTTGCCTACGTTGTTGCAGGATGTGAGCCTGATGAAATGGGTATTGGACCTGCAGTAGCAATACCAAAACTTCTTAAACTGACAGGCAAAGATATTAAAGATATTGGCCTGTTTGAAATCAACGAAGCTTTTGCTTCTCAGGCTATTTACTGCGCCCGTCAATTAGGTATTGGCGACAAGAAAGAGTGGGCAGTTGACAGCAAAGACCGCCGCATCAATGTTAACGGTGGAGCAATTGCATTAGGGCATCCATTAGGATGTACTGGTTCCAAATTAGCTTCACAGCTTGTTAACATGATGGTTAAGAAAGGTGTGAAATATGGTGTTGAGTCAATGTGTATCGGTGGCGGTATGGGCGCTGCTGCACTGTTTGAATTAGTTGAAAAGTGGTAACATATAATACCATGTAAATAAAAAAGGCTGTTCATTACGAACGGCCTTTTTTATTACTTTACAAAATTTATACTTTCTAATTTCCTTGACATTTACTAAATTTTGTTATTAGTATTGAACAATACACTTTATTATAATTTAACACAAACATACTGTTTCTTATGAATATCATAGTAAAAATATTTAAAAAAATATTTCCCCTTGAAATCGTGGTACTTGTAACAGCAGTATTTATAATCAATATTCTCAAATATCCTGATGATATTGGTTTTCTTTCTATACACTACAATCCATATCTATTTGTTATAATCTTCTTTACTTCGTTTTATGGCAAAAAATCAGGTCTTATTACATTCCTTACAGTAACGATAATCATAGCATCATATATTATAATCAGTGATCTGTATTATTCAACAGACATACTGTATACAACTATCACCACACCGGTTAGTTACCAGCATCTATCGTCATTATTATTTCTATCGCTTATTGCTATTATTATTCTTGGCGAAATACGTGACAATTTAGGTCGCATTATTCAAAACCAGAAAAATATTATCAAAGAACTTGATGAGCAGGCTGCCAGGCTTAAAAGAGAACTTGAAGCCGTTTCAATGGTTAATCAGGAATATCAGGACCGTATTTTAGGCCAGCAAAATTCACTTATCTCATTGTATTCAACCATTATTGCCTTAAATACATTAAATTTAGAAAATATTTATCCTAATATCTTGAATGCCGTTGTTCAATTTACCGGTTCTCAGCAATGCTCATTGTGGCAATATGACCGTGATAATAACTCTATTCATCTGCTTGCATATAATGGGTGGACACAGGACATCATTGATAGTACCCCTTCAAACCTTGATACGGAAAACCTTATTGGCTGGTCGGTACGAAACAATACCATGTTTTCCATTAAAATGCTCCAGAAATATCAAAACTTGAAGGCACTTGATAATGGCAATTCCATTATTACTGTTCCCATTACTATTGATAACCAGGTATGGGGGGCGCTCAACATTGAAAAAATCCCTTTTATAAAATATAATCTCTATACTGAACAGTTACTGCTCATGATTGCTGACCTGGCAGCTCCAATTATCCGTAATGCTATCAGGTATAGCTCACTGGTACATAAAGAGGTTGACCCCGTAACCGGTTTTAATTCAATCAGTGAATTTTATGAGGTATTAAAGGAAGAATTTGCTAACGCCCAGCATAATAAATTGAATTTGTCGTTACTGATAGTTGAATGTACTAATAGCGCAGAAATAGTTGAAAAGTTTTCAATGAAGGATGCACTCCTTGTATTAAAAGAGATAGCTCAGTTAGTTCAACAACTGGCAAAGGGAAAAGTATTATTATTTCAATATAAGGAAACATTCCAGTTTGCAGCCATTTTACCTAATATGGATTTTGATGGTGCAGCAATGTTCAGTTTATCGCTAATTGAACAAAACAGCAAAAAAACATATTATGTAAAAGGCCAGATAGTTAATCCTGAAGTAGTTATTGGCTACAGTACGTTGCGACCCAACCATCAATCTGAAGAAGACCTTATACTACTGGCCGAAAATCTACTGTTAATGCAGAAAATATAGGTGAGAGCATGAGCACCATTCTTCCTCATGAAGATTTTATTTTTGACTATACTGTATCTAAGAGCAGCGAAAATCTAATTAAGCTGTATTCCTTTGAAAATCCTTTTGATTTTTTCAGGCATGATGTTGTTGAAAATCCTTATATTGTTAAAACTCAGCATAAATTGCGTAAGGCTTTTTCTGAAGGCTTGCTGGGTATAGAACATTACCTTATGGCAGCCACTTCATTACGACCATTAATTGATGAAGCCCAGGACCTGGACGAAATTACACGGTTATTTTCCCAGCAGAAATTAGCCATGCGCCCTAACCCTCACTCAGTAAAAATATTACGAACCATGATTAAAGATCCCAATCCAGAAATAGCCCTGTATGCTGCTGAAGGATTAAACACAATTGAAAATTCATTTTTAACAAAAATTGAGAAAATAAAGAAAAAGCTGGAAAAAGCAACTAATAACACCTTCATTTACCATTATTTGCTTGGCCTTCTTTATACACAATTTGCTGCACTTTTAGAAAGCCAGAAGCTAATCCAGAAATTTTATATTAAACAGGCAATCGGAAACCTTGTAAAAGCATATGCATTACGACCAAAAAACAAAAGGATAAAAATAGCTCTGGCAGACAGCTACTTACTGGATGAAAATTTTGAATATGCACTATCACTCTATGCGTATTGTTATTCTATACAATACAAACCTGTATATTGCCTGCTCAAAATGGCTCAATGCCATTATAATTTAAAACATTATGACAGAATTAAAACAATTGCTTCAATTATTTCTCAGTACGATGTAAGCGATATAGAATATGCCGAGGTGTTAATCTATCAATGGATTTTGTAGCAATCAATAAACCTGATCCATCAAAAAAAACAATATGTATTATCGCAGAAGGGTCATATCCATACATAACAGGAGGGGTATCAGCCTGGATACAGGATATAATTACAGGGCTTACCAACTACAACTTTATCATATTTGCAATATCAGCAGAAGAGGACGAACCAAAATATTTATTTCCACCCAACGTGATTGGACTGGTTAACAGGCTACTGACAGCCCCAGTTGAAAAACCCAAAAAGTCAATACAGTCATCGTTTTTCAGCAATATTGAATCCTTTCACAATGATATGATGCAAAAAAAAGATTTTTCTCGATTCAGTGAAATTTTTAAGCTTATTAATAAGCACCGCTACGATCCATCTTCTCTGCAGCGACATATTACAAGTTTTAACATTGTAACTCAGTATAATGCAATACGAAATCCCTTATATCCCTTTTCTGACTATTACTGGGCATGGCGATCATCACATGAATACATGATGAAGATTATGACCTGGGACCTGCCACCGGCTGACCTGTACCATACCATATCAACAGGATATGCAGGACTATGTGCTGCCAGTGCAAAGATTAAATACAATAAACCTGTAATCCTGACTGAGCATGGCTTATACAACAAAGAACGTGAGATAGACATAAAACGCGCAACGTGGGTTAAAGGCTACCAGCGAGATATGTGGATTAACATCTTTAATGATTTAAGCGCTATTACGTATGAATACTCTGATTGTGTTATATCTCTTTTTGAGGTTAATCGCAATATTCAGATTGCACAGGGGGCAAAGCGCGAAAAAACACTTGTTATACCCAATGGCATTGAAATAGATCGATATTTAGATTTAAAAACAGAAACCCGCAAGGAATTCAGTGTTGGGATTGTGGCGCGAGTTGTTCCCATAAAAGATGTTAAGAATTTTATCATCATGGCAAAGATTGTTGCAGAATCAATCCCTGATGTTAAATTTTACATTATTGGCCCAACTGATGAAGACGAAAGTTATTATGAAGATTGCGTTAAGCTTGTTGAAAACTTCCAGATTCAGGATAAAGTAGTATTCACCGGTAAAGCTGATGTGCGCCAGTATTACAAATTTTTAGATGTGGTGGTACTTTCCAGTATCCGGGAAGCGCAACCACTGGTTATCTTAGAAGCCTATGCAGCAGGAATACCGGTTGTTTCAACCCGCGTGGGCAATGTTCCTGAAATGCTTGATTACAATGATATTCTTTTAGCTGACCCCAAAGATTCAGAAAAATTAGCCCAGGGTGTTATTTATCTGTATAACAATCCTGATTACCGTAATAAACTGATAGCTGCAAACAGGAATAAGGTTATACAGTTTTATAATAAAAAAGACCTTATTGCAACATATGACAATCTTTATGCAAAATATATTGGCATGTATACACAATGAGGATGTATGGCCGGGATAGGATTTGAATTATATAAAATTTTACACAAAGGAACGTTGTCATCAATTGTACAGGCTTTCTTTCTGGGCATGATCATTGTTGCAGGACCATGGATATTGTCAGTACTTACTATATATATTATTCAAACATATACATTTGGGGCAATTGCTGACAATCCTGCACTTTTTACTGTTTCGATAGTGTATGTGTATGCTTTTTCACTATTTTTATCAGGTGGTTTTCATTATGTATTCTCACGCTATATTGCTGATCAACTGTATATTGAAAATTATGAAACCATCCCCACAGCCCTGTTAACAGCAATAATTATTATAACCATACTGTCAATACTGCCTGCTCTTGCATTTGTGTGTTTTAATGATTTCTCATTCATTCAATTTCAAACTCTTTATATACTATCGTTAGTTTCACTTTTTGTTGTGATTAACATCCTATGGATCATGCTGGTATATATTGCCCTGCTCAAAGCATATTACAAAATTTTCTTCAGCTATTTAGCAGGAACTATCGCCAGTATTTATGGCGTCCTTTATTTAGGAAAACTGTATGGTGTTGCAGGTGCATTGTGTGGGTACACAATTGGTCAGGCTGTTATAGTTTTGCTTTTAATAACTATCTCCCAATTTGCATATCCCCTTAAGAAATTTGTAGTAAATAAAGAATTTATTGCTTCTTTTAAAGAACATAAACGGATTTTTTTAATGGGATGCTTCTTTAATATGGCCATATGGTCGGATAAAATGCTTTACTGGTTTTTGAAGGGCCAGCATATTCCCCGTACACTGTATTACTATTACATCACTTATGATATACCGGTGTTTTTGGCATACCTGACTATGATACCCGGACTGGTATATTTTTTAATTATTGCTGAAACAGATTTTCATAAAAAATTCTTTGAATTTATATCACAAATACTGGAAGACCCATTCCGCTATATACAGCTAAAAAAACAAAAGATGCTGTTATCACTTAAAAATGGTATTAAGGGTATTATATTTTTCCAGTCGATATGGACTGTTGGTATTTTAATCAAGCTACCCGAGATACTGGATTTTTTGGGGTATTCACATACAATTAATATTCATATCATGAGAATTTTACTTATAGCTGTATTCTTTCATATGTTGACGCTTAATCTTATGATTTATCTTTTGTATATGGAATTGCAATTTGAAGCTGCAATGGCTGCATGTCTGTATCTTATTTTAAATATTGCAGCTACGTTATTTTCAATACTATACTTCCCGTTACTTCCAGGTACCAGCTACATGCTGACATCTGTAGCAACAACACTATACTGTGGCTATCATCTGTATAAAAAAGCACCTATAATTGATTTTATTATTTTTAGCAGGACATAAAATAAGTTTATCCAATCAGTGAAGTGCTCATTTTATATAATTCATCATTTTTCAGTGTATTGACAATCTCTTCTGTGAGATAGTTATAATCTTCCTGGGTGATACCTAATGCCTTGCTGAAGGCAGTAAGCAATTCCCTGTCATTTTCTGAAAGATTTTCATTTTCAATAATTTTTGCAAACAGATTTGCCAGCCCTACTATCTGGACAGTGGTCTTATATTTTGAGTCAACCTGTATTACATGATGCTGTGCTACAGCATCAATCAGTTCATTGGGGAAATTCCATTTCTCAAGAACTATCTTTCCTACATCCTGGTGGTTTATTTCAAATATTTTTTCTTCTACTTCGCGTATATCCTTATACTGCATTTGGTTGAGATATGCAATGTATTGCTCATATTTATCCCTGAAGTGTATCATCATGATAAGCCTGCCAATATCATGAAGAAGGCCAGCAACAAATACATCCTCTTTTTTTTCATCATTTTTAATGCGTGTGGCCACATATTTTGAAAGGAATGCAGTAACAACTGAATGCCGCCAGATCAGTGCTGTTGATGTTTTGGTAACAGTTGCAGCGGTTGACTGCTGTTGCGATTTTACATTTTTACTGTAAACATTTGAAGCTGAAACCAGTAACACAAGGCTTTTTACCATTTTGAAACCAAGTAACGTCAAGGCCTGTTGCAAATTGGTGATCTCTCGCTGACGCGCATAGAGTGCTGAATTGGCCACTTTCAGTATTTTGGCCGTTAATGCTGGATCAAGCAAAATGATGCTTTCCAGTTCCTTGAAGCTGATGTCAATATTATCTTCCTGTATCTGTAAAATCTTAATTGCAACCTGCGGAAAAACTGGTAAATCTTTTATGTCAATACTATCCCTGTTAATCATAGCTTCCTACTAAGTACCAATTTAAAATAATCTTAAATAATTTTATTATAGCTTATCATTATACTATCGTCATTACATACAACCATTATCAACAAAAATTTATTTATCATTCCATCACGTCTTTGTTACAGTTACCTTACCATCACCTGTTATCTTAAGGGGACATAAAATATCATACTTTTTTTCTTACCTCTTTCTATCTACAAGCTAATGCAGGTACTATTGACTAACGGCACCTTCCATAAAAATTTCCTTCACGTAACAAATTCCGTGATTTTAATATATACTAACTTACTGGCGATAACAAGTATTATATTCTAATATATTGTTACATATTAAATAATCATTAAATTTGCAAATAACAATAGTTCAAACAATAAAATAATGAAATTATTTTACTTTTTTTACGAAAATTATAGTACGACAGTTTATTAAACGGAGGAATTAATATGATCCAGAATAATTTTGACATGAAGCGCTGGAAATTGGAACAGATAAAGTACTTTAAAAAGTACCAGAGTACATTTCCAAAAAATTCCAAGGAATACAAAATACTTGATGAGAGCATTAAAAAGTTAGAATCTACTCTTGAGTAACTTCAACGTACACATTATCATCAGCTTTTTTAAAGATCTTTTTTTCTACAGGCAGTTCCTCAAGAAGGGCTAATAGCTTATGTAAATTACTGGATTCAAAGCGTATTACCACCCCACAGTTATGCGATATTTCTCGTGGGGTGGCTATTACATTCAAATTAACACCTGCATTAAGTAAAATCTTTTCAGCCTTCATCACATCATGTACAGATGGCAATAATAACAGGTAATAGTTCATTTTTTATACCTTTGTTATTTGTTCGATAGCCCTGCAAAATGTATCGATATCGCTATCCTCTGTAAATGCGCCAACAGATATCCTTACGGTACCATCTGGATAACTGCCTATAGTTTCATGCGCAAGAGGTGCACAGTGCAATCCAATACGAACACAAATGGAATATTCATCATTAAGACGCTGACCTATTTCACTGCACGAAATTGATTCATGGGAAAAAGATACAACACCTATTTGATGTTCAAAAGAATTACTCCAATATACAGTTATACCTTTAATTCCAGACAAACACTCTATTACTTTTTTGATATGTTTCATTTCTTCAGTACATATTTTTTCAATTTGTGGCCAAACATATTCTATTCCAGCCTTCAATCCCACAATACCGGGAAGGTTTACTGTACCACTTTCATATTTATCAGGCAAAAATTCAGGCTGATACTGGCTTTCGGATTTGCTTCCTGTGCCTCCCATAATAAAAGGTTTTAATGGCCTATCTGTATTAATAATTAAGCCGCCAATCCCCTGTGGCCCATACAACGCTTTGTGCCCCGTGAACGCTAAAAAATCACATCCAATCTTCTGCATATCAATTGGCAATACTCCGGCACTCTGCGATCCATCAATAAGCACCGTAACTGAAGGACTATATGCTTTAATCTTTGCAGTGATGGAAGTAATATCCTGTACTACTCCATTGACATTGGATGCATGATTTATGACTACAAGCCTGGTGTTGGGTTGTAATAATTGTGTAACATCACCTGTAATTTTTCCGTTGCTACCAGATTCAATAAAAGATAATGATATTTTTCCTTCTTTTTCCAGATACCGCAATGGTCGCATCACCGCATTATGTTCCATAGATGAAACTACTACATGGTCACTATCTTCCAGAATTGCAGCACATGCACAATTTATGGCCATGGTTGCATTTGAAGTGAAAATAACGTTACGGGAATCTGTAACATTAAAAAACTGTGCAACTGTCTCCCGCGCTTCAAACACCTTTCGTGCAGCCTCTATTGCAAGTTTGTGCCCTGAACGCCCGGGATTTGCACAATAATCCTGCAAACAGTCAGCTACAGCTTTTATTACAGACTGAGGTTTAGGGTAACTGGTAGCAGCATTATCTAAATAAATCATACGTAAAGCGTAGCACCAAACAATGGTTATTTCAACTATTGCACAATCTTTATCCTGATATCAAGCACCTGACAGCCATTATCAAATACACGTACTGGATTTAAGTCCAGTTCTTTTATTTGTGTCGCCCTTGCCAGAAGATGTGAAAGTTTCCAGATTATATCCACATACGCATCAATGTCCTTTGGTTCCTGGCCACGGGCACCTTTTAATAATGCATACGATTTAAGCTTTGAAATCTTTTCTTTTATTTCATCTTTTGGTGCAGGACACAGCGAGCAGGCAACATCCTTAAATACTTCAACATAGATTCCGCCAAACCCATACAGTATCACCTGGCCAAATGAATCATCATATTTACTGCCAACAAACATATCTACACCATTTGCAGCCATTTTTGAAATGCGCACTCCTTCAATTGTTGCATCATGTTTGTGCGATAGTACATTTGCATGAATCGTTGCAAAAGCCTGCTTCACCGCATCATCACTGGTTACATTAACAATCACACCGCCAACATCCGATTTGTGCAATATCTCTTTTGATACAAGTTTACATACCACCGGATAGCCAATACGAGTTGCTATCGCCACTGCTTCTGTTTCCGTTGTGGCAATACCCGATGGTGGCACCGGTACATCAATTGTTGTAAGCAGTTCCATTGCATCTTCACCAATTTCACCGGTATTGCGTTTAATCCACTGCAATGCACCATCAAACGACACAGTGCATGGTTCATCCTGCTTTTGCCTGAGTTGTCGTGTATTAAATTTCATCTGATATGCAAGTGCGCGCACCATTTCTTCAGGTGAATTAAATATAGGGAAATTTACCGTACGCTTTATCTGTGCCATCACGCGAGATAAACCAAGTAAACAAATACCCAGAGGTTTAGCTGATGATACAATGGCACCCCAGGTTTCCTTTGAAAGGTCAGCTAAAAACATTCGTGAAAAAACACTTTCTCTATCAGGCATCTGTGGACGCTGGCTTACATACACCGCACCATCCACATTTGGATTGTGCATTACTGAATACACAACATGGGCAGTAAATGCCGGGTCATAGATGTCACCTAAATCCAGTGGATTTGAAAAGTGGATTACACCTGCATTTGAAAATTTTTGAAGGCTTTGATAAAATTCTTCACCGGGATTTGCAAATTCAAAACCTGCCTGTTCACACAGGTCGGCAGTCATAACAGCAAAACCGCCGGCAGGACTCATGACCATTATACGCTTGCCACGCATAGGTGGAAGTTTGAATGCTTTTGCTACTGCAAAGAAGTCATGATAATTGTATATTCGGATAATTCCAGCCTTTTCAAATGCTGCATTAAGTATTTCTTCATCATTGCTCATGGCAGCCGTATGACTCATGGCAGCCTTTTTACCTGCCTGTGTGGTATTAGATTTATATACAACAATAGGTTTATTGATCTTTTCAGCAACTTTTATTAAATCAGATCCCCGTGGCACACTTTCTAAATACATACAGATAATTGACGTTGCAGGATCATTGCCTAAATATTCTAAAAAATCAACCTCATCTAAATCAAGCTTGTTACCAATACTTGCAAACTTTGCTATGCCAATATTTTCATCCATAATAATATTCCACATCATGATGGCAACACCACCACTTTGCGAAATTATTGACATCCCACCAAACTCAGGGCGAAGTAAAGGAACAAATGGCAAGCACAAACCATTTTCTACATTGGCTACTGTTAATCCATTAGGCCCAACAAAATGTATGCCGTATTTCTTTGCTGTAGCAACAGTTTGGATAGCTAATTTTTCCCCTTCTTCACTGTATTCCGAAAAACCACCGCTGGGGATTGCCATCCATTTAACCCCCTTTTGACCGCATTCTTCAACAATTCCAGGAACAAACTTTGCCGGTACCAGTGCATAAACTAAATCGGGAACTTCTGGCAAAGCTTCTATAGATTTATACATACGTATACCATCTACCTGTTCATCTTCACTCTTTGGATTTACGCCAAAAATGCGTCCCCGATATCCCCAGCGCAGCATATTTTCAAGTGTAAGACGTGGTATATTGTTTTGTCGTGAAGATAATCCAACAATAGCAACTGAATCAGGATAAAACAACTTGTGCATCATAGTATCACTCCATTATTTTTTTAAATTTTTTTTACACCATAGTAGACAATTTGAATAATGACAATTAATTTTATAATTTTTTATTCTAATACTACTATATTAACATACTCTGCAACTTTATCTGATCTGGCACATATTATATGATTTCCCTGTTGTAACTGCCATACTATTTCACTACCCTTCCCAATAAGATGACCATCAACAAACCACTGTATTTCTTTTTTAGTACCTGCCGCCTGTAATGGGATTGCCTGCAGGGATTTTCGCACAGTTTTGTCAATTTTGAACGTTGCCCCATTTTTTGGAAAAATAATCCTTACAGCAGAATCTTTTAAAACACTGTAATGTTTTTCTGCAGCCCACCGAACATATTCTGCCGGGACTGTTGTTTTACCGCTGGAATGCCATGTACATACACCTTTGGGTACAGTATGTGCATATAACTCATATTCTGTTTGAGGGCAAAAAGGGGTTGCCGGCAACCCCGAAAGTGTACATATCCTGACCTCATGAACTTCTTTTGTAGGAAATGTAAATTTTGCAAAGGGGAAGCCACTATTCCACAAATGAAGAAGGATATTTTTTAGTACAATACCTGCTCCTGATACAGCGGGAAGATTATCCAGAGTTTCATTATACAAATTACCAACCCATACAGCACAGGTGATGTTTTTATTATACCCAGCTACAAAATTGTCTTTAAAATCCTTTGATGTACCAGTTTTTGCGGCAAAGGGAAAGGGAAAATGAATTGCTGACTGTAATCCAAAAGCCTCAACCTTATATTTATATTCTGAAAGTATATGATTGATAAGATAACATGTTGATGGTTGTAACACTCTGATTCCTTTATCAGGTGTTACCACATACTCATTTCCTTCTCTGTCAACAATTTTACGTATACAATTGGCATGTTCAAATATACCTTCTCGTGGAAATATTGTATAGGCATTTGCCAGTTCTAACAATGTAACTTCAGCATTACCTAAAACTATCCCCAAACCATAAAATGATGGAGATCGGTTAATTGAATCAAAACCTATTGAACGAATAAAATTATAAAAAGGTACCATCCCTACAGTATTTATTACATATACTGCTGGTATATTATACGAACATCCTAAAGCTTTAGCCAATCGAACTGGACCATGATAACTCTGGCTAAAATTTTTTGGGATATAATTACCAACCTTTGAATAAAACTGTGTATATACATCAGGCAAGATGCTTGATGTATGGAATATCCCTTTATCCAGCGCCAATGCATAAGCAAATGGCTTCATGGTTGAAGCCACCTGCTTTTTAACCAGTGTTGCATCAACCTGACCCTTTCCATAATCAAAGAAATCCACACTGCCAATCATGGCCATGATTTCCATGGTTTTATTGTCAATCATGACGATTGCAGCATGGAGTGCATTTTTATCTTTCAATGTGCTCAATGAGTTGCGTACCACAGCCAGTAAGTCTTTATATAGCGCTGCATCCAGTGTTGTATATATTTTTGTAATATCTTTACCAGGGAATAATTCCCGCGCCTTTGATAATGCATATAAACAGAAAAGAGGTGCACATATAGTGTTTTCATCATACTGCAAGTAAATCTTTTTATTCCTGTAAGCTTCCTGCTGTAGGGGAGTAAGTTTAATAACATTGCGTGATGCTTTATCAAGTAGCATTCGTGCCCGTTTTACAATTGTCTCAGGGTTGTTATATGGATTATACCGTTCTGGAGCTTTAACCAGAGAAATTAAAAATGCCTGTTCTAAAAGGTCGCACTGGTATAAATGCTTGTCAAAATAAACCTGCGCAGCTTTTTCAAAACCATATATGTTATTTCCCATGTAAACTTCATTAATATATGCCTGTAATATTTCTTTCTTACTAAAATGGCATTCTAACCGTATAGCTTCAATAATTTCTGCCAACTTGCTTACTGCAGTGTTGCGCACAATCTCTTTTTTTGATTTAACAAGCTGCTGGGTAATGGTTGACCCACCAGATACTATGTGCATAACCTGTAGATTTTGATACAGCGCCCGTGCAATCCCTTTTAAAGATATACCCCAATGATCATAAAAATTTCTGTCTTCAGAAAATAACAGCAGATCTATAAATTCAGATGGGACCTCCTGTATTTTAACAGACTGAGATAGTCCTTTCTTCCCATCAGTAATTTCCATCAAAACCAGGCCATGTCTATCGTAAATAGTAATCGGAGATTTATTGTTTGCGGTAAGGTATCCATCCTTGTATGGAAATATTATATAGGTAACTATCGCCACTACAAAAACTACCAGACTTGCTTTTAAAACGTTGGCGCTGGTACAGTCAATATGTTTCCAATTATAGCGCTTCATAGCTACTCTACAGTAACAGTATTGTTTAAGAACAGTATACCAAACACTTCAGGGTTGTACATCTCTTCAACCTTACAGGCAGGGAGTTTGAATGTGCCAGAGTTTGTTGCTCTCACCTTGAATATAACTTTATGTGTTCCACGCTGTATAAAATCAGCATAATAGATAATCCTGTCACTGTACTGCTCATAATGATTGAACGTACCCCAGTTTGTGTAATCACTCTTTTTGTCTACTGCTACCTTTTCTTCAGTGGCAAATGTCACATTGACAGGTTCAAATCCTGAAGGCAACTGGTCTTCAAGCACAGTAATCCCACGATCCTTAGGAGTATATACCGTTATTTCAACAATATACTCTGAGCCTTTCTTGAATGTTTTGACAGTTTCTTTTGTTTTTATATCTTTAAATAGTTTGCTTACCTCAAACCCCATATTTTTTGACGTCATTGCTTCATATACAGGAATATATTGGTATTGCATGGTAAAGTAACAGGTACCCTTTCCATTTTTAATAAAACTGAATTTTTTTACACCACTATCTTCTGATGTTACGATATATTGTTTTGCAAAATGCACATTGCTTTCATTAACAATTGCATTCAGCAATTCTTTTGTATCAACAAGCACCTGAAGTGAATAATCAGGTTTATCTTTTTCATAGCGTACAAGATAGCTATTGAGAGCCCACCATACTACTGCATTCTGATGGGTATTGAGCCATGCATACCCTTTGCGCTGTTTCAGCAGATACTGCACAACCTTGTAATCATTATTAAAGGGGATATTGGCTTCCAGTAGAGCCTGTAAAATGAGAGCAGTTGACAGGACCGTATCATAATAAAAATATCCCCATTGCGATGTATCAGTAAAATACACATATCCCGACTCAGTCCGCATGCGGGAAAAGAATTTTTCAGCAATTTCTTTTACCAGTGTTTTCTTCAATGTTGAATCAGGATATAATGCAAGGGCTTTCAGTAGATAAGCATATGCGGCAATGCAATCATCATATTTTTTGGTTATTGTACTGTATACAAGCTTTAATTCATTTTCACTGATAAAGCCTTGCAATGCTGCAACATAATGAGCAAAAGCAAGTGTAGTATAGGTATACCAGGATGAGTTCCTTCCCTCATGGCTAAATATGTTACCTTTTTTTACAAACTGTTTTATCACCTTAATGGTATCATTATAGATTGCATTGTCAACATCATAGCCTCTTTTTTTGGCCATGGTCATAATAAATGCAGCATATACTGTGAGATAGCTACTGGGAAGCGAACCATCTTTCCAGTATGCAAATCCTCCATTTTTGTAGTAAGCAGGAAATTCTTTCAAAACATCAGTAACTACTTTTCTGAGTTCATCCTTTGACTTTGTTTTTAAAAGCCCTTTTTGAACAATGATATCCTGACCCAAAATGAGTGGTAAAATTTTTGAAGCCTTTTGTTCAAAACATCCATAGGGATAGTCAACTAAATAATCAAGGCAACCTTTAAGATCCACAAATGCCGACGGAGAAGTAAAAATATTAATCGAGGAGACTTCAGGTATAATATTTCTGGTTATGGTTATCTCCTGTACTTCCCTGGCCTGTGGAGCTGTAATCCTTCCATACTGTGCCACTGTTTCAAATACATTAGGAGCTTTGATAGGTATGGTATCTGTAATGCCATCTGTATAGGTTCCTGCCTGTGCTTTGACCGTAAAACCTGCCATACCTGCTTGTCCAGTTACTGTAACCGGGAAGGTTACCTCCTGAGATTGCCCATTATTAAGAATAAGCTCTTTGACAGCAACCGCAGAACCATCTTTAAGCTTCAAGCCATTTTTCAGTTCCAGGCCTAGTGTAACGTTTCCCTGTTTGCCAGTGTAATTGAAAACAAGAGCACCAGCATTAAACGTATCACCAACACGAACAAAGCGCGGGAAGGTTGGCAATAGCATTAAAGGTTTTTTAACCTCAAAGGTTGCTTCACCATATCCAAATTTTGAATCTTCTGTGTGAACAACAACCATCGATTTGAAGCTGGTGAGGTTATCAGGCAGCTTACATTGCACCTTTGCTTTTCCCTGTTTTACCACAACTGTTGCCTTATAATATGCACTGAACCGTATATCAGCCCGTGGGACAATCATACCCATTGAAGCAATGCCACCATCACCACCTATCAGTTCGCCCTTTTCTTTAAGGTACCGCTGCCCAAGAATAATCTGATGTACATCAAAGGTAGTAACTGCAAGTTGTCGCGGGGCATAAAAGTATTCATAGGGATCAGGTAATGTATAATTGACAAGATTTAATACACCTCTATCAGCAATAGATATTGTTGCCTCTCCATCCACCGGTTGTCCTTTATAATCTTTTACCAGCAATTCCACCGTTGTATAGCCACCCGGCTCATATTGCTTTTTATCTGGTTTAACCTGAACAGATAATTTCTTTTCTTTTGGTGTAACTTTAATTCTGGCGTATCCAATTAAACAGCGTGGTTTTGCCCTATCCTCCCCATCTTTCAAGGCATTAAACCCTGTTCTTCCAGAATACAGCATAACACTTACATAAATATTTGGAATATGCTCTTTTGTTATTTTGACCGGAATCATAACAACACTTGATGTTGCAGGCACTTCAAAGTAATCATAAAATTTTTCTCTTTCAATACTAACAAATGCCTGAGCTTTGGTAAAAGGATTCTTAACCAGAAGCATTGCTGTTTCACCAACATTGTAGCTTTTTTTATCAGTTTCAACATCAACAGTTTCATCATCGTTCACACGCCACCCTGCTTCGCCTTTGCCCAGAACGTAAAAATCACACACTGCATATTTTCTTTTTCCCTGGCTGTCATAGGCTTCTGCTGTATAGTACCCAGGATCATTAATGGTTGCTACTACATCTTTTTTCCCAATAGTATGATTCTGTACATTGACTTCGGTTTCTATTTTTTTGTATTCCCATTGCAATCTTCCATTTACTCCCGCTATCTGAAATGATTTCCATTCATGTTTTTTTATAACTAATTTTATTGGAGTACCTTCAACAACAGTATCATCATTGTTGCAGGCAACAAGCTGTATGGTAACAGGCTCTTTTGTATAATTAAAATAGCGCGGAACCTTTATGCCAACATGAACCGGTTCTGCCACCGTAAGTCCACTCTTTGCACCAAATACTGGCGAATCATCTGAAAGATACGTCCGTCCAGTAATCAATATTTCTGCATTGGGCACATTGGCAATAGCTTTAAGCGGAACATGCACCTTTGCAATGCCTTTTTCATTTACTTTTGCTTTGCCACTGGCAACAACCGTTGATGGTGGACTATACTCATCATATTCATCATAATAATTAAGCTGTGTTGAAAATGAATAATCAGCAAATACGCTACTGCGATAGGTTACCGGCTGCAATGTAACCGTATATTCCACATCGTTATTAACCGGGGCACCAAATAAATACCATCCAAACAGGTCAATCGAAAGAATTTCCCCCCACAAAAACGTAAGCTTTGATGGAATAATTTTCATTTCAGCTTTTGCCGGTTTAAACTCCTCAACCTGGAAATCAATACTTTGATAAAGATCATAATCTTTATTACTGGAACTAACAGTTATGCGATAGTACCCGGTGGGATAATCCTCTTTAAGTGCTATATCCCACTCAATGCCACCAGTTGCTGACACTGACCTGGCAGAAGAAGCAATCTCCTCATCGCGCGAATTAATGACGGTGAGCATGACATTTTTTATTACTGACAGCGGTGGTTTAATACTCCACTGGTCATTATTTCTGTACCTGAGTATTCCTTTGACATGAACTGTTTCACCTGGCCTGTATAAATATCTGTCGGTAAAAAGATGCACCTGAGGCTTTAGTATGTAATAATCACTGCCATAATATTTTTCTGGAAGATTAATTTTGGCACGTTCATCTTCATCGCTATAGCCATTATCGCGCTGCATTGAGTAATAAAAAATGCTTTTGCCATGTTTTATCGTAAACAGCGAACATCCATTATTTTTAACAATCAAAACACCTTTAGCATCTGTTTGTCCCAGCGACACTTCCGCCCCGGTACAGAATAGTGACGCACCGGCTAATGCCTTGTTGTTCAATAAATCTCTGACATGTACTAATATATCATTTTTTGTTTTTTTAACGGTCACACCAATATCGGAAAGTTGCATCATCCCACGATAGACATCATGATTATTTTCATACGGATGTTCCATAACTGGCTTTAGCTCATAAACAAAAATCCCATTATCTCCCTGATGCAGTTTTGAATAATCAAACTTAACATTTTTATACACATCCCATGTCCAGTTTAGTGTATACGTTTTCGTTTTAGCATGTTTATTAAAATATTCTTTTGGGCTTTCAAAGTACGCTTTAATATCGTTTTCATTTACAAGCGATAGATATCTGCATTCAAATGATGAAACATTGACCATGCGTAAAGGAATAATCTTCTCAAGATAGTTCTCCAGCAGCATATATCCTGTTGGACATGAAAAATATGAAAATGCATGCTCAAATTCAATTTCCGTCTCAACAGGTTCCTGTAATGTTTGTCCATAGATATCCTGTAATGTTTGTGCGATAGTTACTGTGTATGTTTTTTTGCCAGTAAAATTTCCACTCACCACAATTGTGTTACCATACATATTCACCTGCAAACCACCTGGATCAGGTGTCACAGTTACAAATTCGCTAACACTTTTCCCTTGAGGAAGAGCAATTTCATTGTTGAAAGTAAATTCAACAGGATAATCAGGATAATATGATGAATCATCATAGTAACGACTGTATGATGATTGTATATCGGTTAGCTCAAACGGGGAATAGGTTGTATAGGTAAATGTATAGGAAGTATCCATACCAATGACACCACTGGCTGGCACCATGGTTTTATCAATGGTCAATGAATATTTTTGTGCTTTCTTTTCATTGATGGGCTTCACTATTACTGTTTTATGGCTGGTATCATTACTATCGTATTCCAGTGTATACTGAACATCCGGTCGTATTGACATTTTTTGCTTGAGAACATTGAGTGAAACAGGGAAATTAAATTGCAGCACAATTGGGCTGTTTATCATTTTGCTTTCTTTGGAACAATGATAAACCCGCAGCACAGGAGTTCTGAAAAAGTAGGTTTTCCCTAACTCAATTTCTTTATTGTTTGCTGTTACATATAACCCCTTGGTATCAATATTTTTTACAATAATGGTAAACTGGTATTCATGTGCTGGTTTGGGATTATATATTTCAAGAATGCAATTACGTGAATCCAAAGGTTTTAATATATATTCAAGCTCAGGATTAAATGATACAGTGAGCTTTTGAGCTATATCATTTTTCATTGCATCAATATCTGAAACTATAAATATATCTCTGGAAAATTGCAATGATAGTTCGGTATATGGCGTGTTGTTATCGTAATCTATGGTAAGCTTAATCTCATTGGTATTTAAAACATATGCAGTTGTTATACCAAAACAAATCACCAGAACAATCATAACAGCTATAAAGCCTTTTTGTATTGCAGGCGTCATGGCCACCTCCTCTGAAAACAATAGTTAATCATTGTATCACTTCAATGCCATTTCTACAATGTTCTCAATGATTACAACGCTTCTATAAATAATGACAGCTCTTTATGGTTATATACTGTTAACGTAATCAGTAAATGAATAACAACACATAAATCATGTAATATATATAAATAAGAAAGTAAAGTTATAAATTACCCCTATCATATAGTATAAATATTGAACTTCATCACTCAATGCCTCTCATTATTTTGTTCTGATATTACATTATTTATAATATGTATATATATTATTAACTATCTATAAAAAATATTAATTATAATAAATATTTTTATTGACATTATAAGATTGTATTATTATAATATTTTTAATGAGATTATTTTTCTATCATGGAGGAAACTTATGAATTACTGGAATGAATACAAAGCTAAATTAACAACACCCGATGATGCAGTCAAAGTTGTTGAATGTGGTGATGTTGTTGATTATGGTTTTTTCAATGGCAAACCTGTTGTTCTTGATCAGGCACTGGCACGTAGAGCCCCGGAATTAAAGGATGTATTAATCTATACTGCAGTTACATTGCCTCCAGTTCCAGAGGTCATCAAACACCCGGAAAGTTTTACATATATTGACTGGCAATGGAGCAAACTAACTCGTCTGCTTCACACACAGGTTGAAGCTGCTTATTATTGCCCAATACTGTACCACAGGGCACCATTCTATTATCGCTATCTATTAAATCAGGATCCGCATGAAAACATTGATCCAGGATATCGTTCGTTCTACTACAATCGTCCTGAAAAGAGTAAACATGTAAAATGGATTGCCATGCTGCAGGTTGGCCCAATGGATGATCAGGGATTTTTTAATATAGGACCACAGAATTCCGAAACATCGGCAAAAGTTGATGCCGCTGATTATGTGCTCGTTGAAGTGAATAAAAATATGCCACGCTGTTTAGGTGGTTCGGAAGAAGCAATTCACATCTCTCGTATTGATTTCATTGTGGAAGCTCCTGAAAACCAGATGCTTTTTGCAGCACCCGACGTCCCACCAACCGAAACCGATAAAAAAATAGCAGAACATGTAATGAAATTTCTCTATGATGGATGTTGCATACAGTTAGGCATTGGCGGTATGCCCAATATGGTAGGAAAACTCATTGCTCAGTCTGATTTAAAGAATTTAGGTGGCCACACAGAGATGTTTGTTGATGCCTACGTTGACATGATTGAATCAGGGCGAATGAATGGAGCAAAGAAAAACATCGATAAATTCAAATGTGTATATACATTTGCAATAGGATCACAGCGCATGTACGATTTTATGCACAACAATCAGGCATTGGCTTCGTATCCTGTTGATTATACCAACGACCCGCGCATCATAGCCCAGAATGATGACATGGTAAGTATATGCAATGCAATACAGGTTGACCTGTTTTCACAGGTAAATGCTGAAAGCCTTGGTTCAGGACAGGTTAGTGGTAACGGTGGCATGTGGGATTTTGTCCTTGGTTCGCAGTGGTCAAATCGCGGCAAAAGCTTTATATGTCTGTCATCAACATACACAGATTCCAAAGGTGAGCTTCAGTCACGAATAGTCCCTCAGCTTCCACTTGCTTCAACAGTTACTATCCCCCGACAGATGGTTGACTACATTGTGACTGAATTTGGTGCCGTTAAACTTGTTGCCTGCCCAACCTGGATGCGTGCCGAAAAGCTTATAAGCATAGCACATCCAAAATTTCAGGATGACCTGGTAAAACAGGCAGAAAAGATGAAGATATGGACACGAACTAACAAACAATTAGCAGTATAGTAATAACAATAAGGAGCTGTCTTAAAAAATGGTCGTTAAGAGAATTCTATAAACATTATATTATCATAATCCACTCATTTGGTACAATGCGGTCGTCTCGATACATTCCTCACTGCGTTCGGAACACTCGACGACCACGTCTCGATACGCCTTCCTTTGCCACAAGCGCACGCAATGCACGTATCAAGGCAGAGCTAATGGACGACCGTGCGCGTGTCAAAGCAACCAGTTATTTCGGCTCCCCTTGTGTCATTTCGAGTACTCCACTTCTGTCATTTCGAGCGACAGCGAGAAATCTTTTGCGTGCATTTCAAGATTTCTCCTCACTTCGTTCGTCGAAATGACATGGTGGATGGTGAGTTTATCGAAATAACAAATGAATTCTTTGGTCATGCAAAATGATATGGTGGACTCTTGGCTTGTTGAAATGCAAATGAACGCTACAGTATATACCGATACTATACAAAAGTTCTTTTAAAGGCTAAAGGTGAGATTACTGTGACAGGCACAAAGAATCATAGAATTGTATCAATCTACAACAACCCAATAATAACCGTCAAATTTTACAACCAATTCATAGGGATGTCCCAACCGTATAAAAGTAAACTTTACCTCAGGTTTATGTTGAATCATGAATTTTTTTGCTTCCATTTCAGTCAGTAGTTCAAATGCCCACCACACAGCAGTTTCAGCAATGTATTCATTTATATATCCTTTCCATTTATAAACACTATTGCTTACAGGATGTATGCCTGTTTCAGTAGGTAACACCGTCACGGTAACCCATTTGCTATTGCGCACATAACTATAGAATATCTCCAATCCATCCAGGTTTGTCCATTGTTCCACAAGCTGTCCGGTATTCTTCAATCCATAAAATGGATTATCCTCACCCCACTCTTCAATCATACTGTTGACAAAATCACATAAAAGCTTTGGCATACTCTACCCCTTCTTTTTTGGCGGTTTTATCACCGAAGCTCGTAACACATTAAGTCCCTTATTATGAATACTATCAATAACTTCCTCAATTTTTTCAACCTTTTGTTGGTTTTCAAAAAGGTTCATCTGCACATCAGCATTACACAGCAAATTTGAAACCTTAACCCCTAAAAGCCGCACTTTCCTTTTCCCTCGACCAAATGAAATGTATAACCGCATGATTTCCTTTTGCAGTGTTGCCATATCACGGGCATGTTGCTGTAATGTTTTACTGCGTGTATATGTTTCAAAACCTTCCAATCGTATTTTTAACGTCACTGTCTTAAAAGAGAATTCAGCGGCTCTGACCCTTCGTATAACACGATCACACAGTTCAACCAGTGTAAAAATAATACTATCTTCGTCATCAGTATCAACATCAAAGGTTGTTTCTTCACTCACTGACTTTGCCTGAGAGTATGGCTCAACAGGACGTCTATCAATACCCAGTGCAAACTGATGTAACACTACACCCCATTTTCCAAGCAGGCTTTGCAAAAAGTTTTCATCAACACGCTGAATATCCCCAATGGTTTTGTATCCTGATGACTCTAAATATTTCTGTGTTTTTATGCCAACACCATATAATTTTGCAATGCTCAGTGGTGCCAGAAAATCTTTTTCCATTCCAAAGGGACATATTGTAAGCCCATCAGGCTTTTGCAAATCTGACGCAATCTTGGCAACCAACTTATTTGACGCAATCCCAATGCTGCAGGTAAGCCCTGTTTGAGTAAAAACATCAGTTTTAATATTTCGGGCAATGTTTTCCACATTCCCAAATAGTTTCAGTGTCCCTGTACAATCCAAAAATGCCTCGTCAATGCTTATCTGCTCAATACAGGGGGAATAGCGCTCAAAAATTTTCATAATTATGTGCGATAGTTCAACGTATCGGTCAAACCGTGGGGGCAAAAAGATAGCCCCTGGGCATAGTTTATACGCCTGTGAAATAGGCATTCCTGAATGAATGCCAAACCTACGTGCCTCATAGCTTGCAGCCGAAACTACACCGCGGCCCCTTCCACCTTTAGGATCAGCCCCAACCACAACAGGCTTCCCTTTTAACAAAGGATTATCCACCTGTTCAACCGAAGTAAAGAAGGCATCCATGTCCACATGAAGAATTATTCGATCTTTCATAAAAATAACTATACGGATATATAGTACTACTGTCAAGGAGAAATTAAAAAAATTCTTGACAATCGTATTATTTACTGTAAATTTTACGACTATGAGCGAAAATATACAGTATATTTATCGAAGTCTTAGCACCTTATTACCCAAAGAAACTGAAAGAAAGCTTGTGTTAATCACTGGTGCACGTCAGACAGGCAAAACTACTTTAGCAAAAAAGGTATATCAGCATCTTCGTTACATAAATTTTGACTCACCAGAAATCAGGCAAACAGTCAAAAACATTTCCACAGAAGACTGGGCTAAGGACATAGGCACTGCTATACTTGATGAAGCACAAAAAGAACCCCTTGTTTTTGAAAAAATTAAATATAGCTACGATGAGCAATTTCTTACATTTTCAGTTATATTAGGTTCAAGTCAGATACTTTTATTAAAAAAAATCAGGGAGTCACTTGCAGGTAGAATATGGATATATGAGTTATGGCCATTGATGCAATCTGAACTTGTAAATATCACTTCTTGGAATGTCCCACTTTTTATAAAGATTCTGGAATCAGATACTCTTGATGCTCTATTACAACAGCAACCAACAGTTATCGTTGGCCAGCAAATGAGCAACTGCAAAAAAGCTGAAAACTATATACTACAGTGGGGTGGGATGCCAGCACTCATCCATATATATCAAAACAACGAAAAGCATCAGTGGTTGAAAAATTATATCTATACCTATTTAGAACGCGATCTCTCTGATCTGGCTCGGTTACAGGATCTTGAACCATTCGAAAAGTTTCAAAAACTATCAGCACTGCAATGTTCCTCATTGTTAAATTATTCAGAATTATCAAGAGACGCTGGCATAAGTGTAGATACCGCCCGCAGATACTTAGAATATTTAAAACTATCATATCAGGTTATACTTCTCCAGCCATATATGGAAAATATCACAAGTTCAACGGTTAAAACACCTAAAATATACTGGATTGACAATGGAATTATGCGACAGCTAACAGGATATACAAGCGATACAGTAACGGGACAACTATATGAAAACCATGTTATTTCTGAAATGCACAAATGTATTAAAACATTGCAAAAGCCAGCATCACTTTATTTTTACAGAACCAGATCAGGATTAGAAGTAGATGTTGTTATTGAAACTGCAAAGGGATTAATCTTCTGTGAAATTAAGAATAGGGAAGAAATTGTCAAAAGTGATTTCACTACCATCAAATCCATTGCTCAAAAACTTGGGAAAAAGTTTCTTGGTGGCCTTATCATCTATCGTGGTGAACGTTTATACCAGCTTTCACATCCTTCAATTTGGGCTATTCCTTCATGGAGGTTATTTACATAAAATTAAAAGCCCACCTCTTGTTATATGAGATGGGCTTAATACGGTATTTTTATACAACTTATTATTCGGTTACTCTTATTTCTAATCGTACAGGTTGTGATTGTAGCTTTTTGCCTTTTAATTCTGATTGAATATACACAGTTATTACATATACACCTGGTTTCTGGTAATAGTTTTTAGTATATACTGAGCCAGATAATATCCTGCGAAAATCAGGTGAACCTTCTTTGCCAGTGGTTGAAACACTTAAACTTTCTAGTTCAATCATCTCGCTTTTAACGGTGCCATCACCCCAATCTATAACAGCCTTAATATTTTCTGATTCAGCATCAACTGATATTATATTAATCTTTAACTGATAGCCATCAGTAAGTATCTGTTTTAACGGGACCTGATTTGGTCCTTCAATTGAAATCTTTGGCATTGATGGATCAAGCCCTTGCTGTACAATAACACTATATTCTGCCTGAGTAAATTCATTAGGAGATGCTCCATTAGCTTTCAATATAAGTTTATGTTTACCAGGTTCACTGCAAATAAACCTATGACTCACATGATACGTCTTAGTATTGTACACATCTGTATCTATTAAGGTAGTAGTTTTTCCCATCTGTGTGATGAGATTGCCTTTTGAATCAGTAGTTTCTACATACTCCTGTAACACTAAATTAACATGCGTTATATTAGTATCAGGATCACTTACTATTGCCAGGAACCGTATCTCCTGATTTGTTCCAGCAGGATTTGGAGTAATTGATACATTGCTAATTGTTGGAGCAATTGAACCCACGTGACCAAAAAATCGAGGTGGATTTTGCATGCTGTAAATTATATTTCCAGCTTTATCATACACCTTAAATGTTCCGCTATACGTATCGCCAGGAGTTAATCCAGTTAATTTGTAGCTTGTGGTAGTATATTCAGTAACCTCAATGGTCTTTACTGGCCTTTCCATCTGTATAACATATTTGCCAAATTCTGCTTCTTTATACCACGCCGGCCACGATATGGTTATAAATCCTATTCCTGGTTCAACCTTTGGCCAGATAACTGGAGCATTGGCAATATTTAATTTTTGCCAGTCTTTTTGAAGAGTATAGACTTCATACGTCGTTGTATTGTACATATCCTTAGCATAAATGGTAAATGTATGCACACCATATGCCTGTCCTGTCATATCAAACGTTTTCCTAACATGTGGTTTATTATTACTGTTAAGCAAAGCAGTTGCAAAAGGTGTTGTTGTTGAAGTCCCATCAGGTTTAGTATGTTTAATGTAATACTGTGTACCTACTATATCAAATTCACAATATACTTCAAGTGCATTTACCACTCGCGTAACCTGAGCATTGCTTACAACAGGTGGATTTGTATTTGCCTGGCATACCACACGTAATGTATTCACATCATCTGCAAAGGATGTCATGTTATCTCATTATTGCACAACGATGTAACCATGGGCTTACTTCGTTTTCTTCTTCACCGGCTGTTTTGGTTGTGGCTTTTTTACTCCTTCAGCAACACCAAGATTTTTATCAACAATTGCTTTTGTTGCTGACAGTACTTCAGCACTTTCAACCCTGATAAGTTTCAGGAAGATTTCATAATTTGCGTTTTTAGTATACAATGTGCCGATAATCAGCATCTTTGCTCCTAACATCTTCCCTGCTTTTGCAGCACTAGCTTCATCCACAATGCCGGTCTGTCCAAGACCAATTTCATGTAATATCTGCTGCATGTTTTTACGCTCCACCTGCCTAAATACCTTGTTTTTGCCCAGTGCCATTGAAAGCTGTTCAGTAAAATATTCAGCATTTGTTGATAGTGCAGCATCACTTGATTTTATAGGCAATACTGCAGTTGGCTCGCCTTTCTGTATATTTATTGCCGAATAGTCAATTAATTGAGCTATCGCCATATCAAAAAGCTTTTGCAGGGTTTGCTCATTTGTTTCATCCTCTACTTTTTTAGCATCAAAGTACGCCTCGTCTTCTTCAAGTGGCTGGTCAGTAAGATATGCTAATTCTTCCTTTGCAAAGCGTATTATAATTGATTCTAATTTATCAGTCTGGAAATTTGCTCCGGTATGATGGCTCACACTGCCCTCTTTGCCGCCTTCGCTTTCACCACGTTCACCATACGTTAAAAATATGTATCTGCCCTGTGTATACTGGGAAATCTGCCGCAGTATAAATTCACCCATCAATGGCAGACCGCCAGTGCCCAGGGAATAAAATTTAATTGCTTCTTTTTTTGCATCATGTGCTGCATCCACATAGGTATATTGTTGTCCATAATCTAAATGAGCTTCGGCATCAGTTATAATAAACGCAAGTCTAATGCCACCGGTATTCCATTGTATTTTCTTAACTGCATCCGCCAGTGCTGATTGCAAATCCTCAGGGCCATCACCACCACCTCCTGCAGTGACCAAGGAAAGCTCTTTTTGAAATTTTTCAAGGTTACCTGTCAGTGGAATAATTTTAGTAACATATTCATCACCCTTATCCTTATACAGCACCATGCCAAAACGAACATCAGGTCTGGTACTTAACGATGCAATATTAAGGTTAATAATCTCAATTGTTTTTTTGAGGCGTGCAATTTCCTCACCCATACTGCCTGTTGTGTCAAACACAAATAGTATATCAAGCGGGACATTTTTATATTGTGGTCGCTGTGTATTCAATGTTACCGTATGTTCACGCTTCCCCTGTCGGTCTACCGTAATTTGTGCCTTTGTGTTTAACGCTTCAAATGTAAGCACGTAGGTAGTATATTTAGTATCATATTCTGAAGGGTAAAACATGAACGATCCATCAGCATACGTTTTACCTGTTTCAAGAAGTTTTTTACCACTAAAAACATTAACCTTAGCATTGGGTATTGATTTGCCTGCTATATCTTTACAGTATAAAATAATCCTTTCAGATATATTGATGGGGTAATGCTGGACTTTATCTTTGTAATCCTTAATAAAATTTACAAAATAATTGAACTGTTTATTATCGTCAGCAAACCCGGCTTTTAATCCTGAAGCAGTTTTTGCTCCATCCATTTTTTTTGGTGCAAGCGCCTTTGTTTTTGCTGATTCTTTTGTTGCAAATGATTCTTCTTTTTCAAGCTTTAACCCTTTTGAATATGTTGTATCACTATCATCTTCTTTTAATGCAGTGTCACGTGGAACCTCATCAGTGCTTACCGGCTCTGCCTGTTTAACTGCTTTACCTGCACACTGCAATGAAAACATTGCCACTGAAACTGATAAAATCATATAGAATAATACCATAAGAATTCTTTTCATACTATTCCTCCGGAAAATATGTGATGTGGCTGAAAAATCATATCAATCACGATGAACTATAGAAATTTACCTTTATTCTGTATTGTTCTGTCATGAAAAATATTTAGAAACCCAAAAAGTAAACCTGTTGTCTTCATGGCAAAAGGACATTTATCTTTTTTACCAATGACGTTACAAATTTTGGATAATCATCCACAGCATGTTTTGGCAACCTGAAGCCAATTGCCCCTTCATGCCCTCCACCGTTTTCAATGCCCATTGTAGTAAGGAATTCACGTAAATCATAGTTTTTATAATTCTGGCTGCGGCGCATACGAAATTGCACCAGATTTGATTTTTCAGGAATGTCATAGTATGATACCAGCCCCACCTTCCCTGAATCTTCAGCAAGCATGTCAGCCAACGTTCGTGTAGTTGAAATAATATCATCATCATCAAAATTTTCATAGAGATAGCGCATGTCATCTTCTGTCAGCATTGCATATCCAACTGATTTATACACCTTGCTTTTTTTCTTTATAAACTGGAAACAATGTTTTTCTTTTTCAGATGCCTGTTTCAACTGTTCAAAGATCTGATTCATATTGGTGATATTTGATTCTTTTATTGTGGATGTACTTAATATATCATTAAACAGTGTACTGAATATCCTGTACATCCGCTTTTCTCGTGATGATTTCAAATACCGTCCCATCTGTGAATCACCAATAATGCCTGTTAAAATTGCAAGCACCAGGTTTCGGGACAGTGGATCCAGAATAACATATTTTTTTAAGATTTCTTTCTTTGCCCTCAGTTTCAGCGCAATCTGCCCAACAAGCTCACTTGCACTTGATGCCTCGGTTACTAGCCTGTAACCAGGATCACCAGCATAGTCACTATCGGCTCCAATATGATGGTCTATTTCTATTTTTCTAATAGTGCTTTTTTTAAGCATCTGCAGTATAGTTCTGTTGGCATCAATCATGGAAGGCTTGGCAGTATCACAAATAACAATTGTGTCAACAGCAAATGAGCGGGGTATTGCTGTGACAACGTCTATGCGGTTATACATGGCAATATCAACAAGGTACTTGAAGTTTTCCTGTATTTTTTTTGACGAAAAAATTTTTACCTGCTTATCAAATTTTTTTGCAAGCAGGGAAAATGCTATCATAGAAGCAACACAATCTTCATCAGGATTTGTATGTCCTACAATAAGAAAACCATTGCGGTTCACCAATTCCTGAATTATTGCTTCAATACAGTCATTTTTTTGTTTTGCTGTTTTAAATCCTTCTTTAGGCATGGGAATTTCCATTTACGTTGGCAGTAAATGTAGAACAATATCTTTAAAATGTCAACAGTATATTTTTTTATTTTTGTGTTGCTTGACAGGATGTATTTTATTCATTATTTTTAAAGAGTTGCCCATGGAAATAATGTGGTTATTCATGTTTTATACGTTGTCATTTCGACGAATGTTTTTACACTGTCATTTTGATGAATGTTTTCACACTGTCATTTCGACGAATGTTTTCATACTGTCATTTCGACGAACGTTTTCATACTGTCATTTCGACGAACGCAGTGAGGAGAAATCTTTTTTTTACAACAGCATCCCGATAAAATCGGAATTCGAAATGACACAGAGAATAAATATTATTTTCAATGGAGGTCTACATGAATTTTGAGTGGAAACGGTTTATAGTAGCTTTTTGTGCAATGATGCTCTTCTTTTTTGTTACAGTTTTTGCATGTTGATGTTCGTATACTGTTTTTATGTATTCTGTTATCGTCATATTACCGATAATAATACTGGAAATACTTCTATGAAGAAAATAGCTTTATCCTGTCTGATAACCCTTTTATCAGTAACTATCGCATATACCATATCCTTTGCTGCAAAAAAGGATGATGATACCCCTTTTAAAAAGGGTGTTAAATATTTCTATCAGCAAAAATTTGAGATAGCCGAACTCTTATTTCAGGAAGAGTTGAAAAACAATCCTGAAAATGCCCTGGCGTATTCATACCTGGGTGATATTTTTTTATATAAAAAACGCTATGACGGTGCATTGCAGCTGTATATTAAAGCTCTGGAATTGAATCCAAAAAGCGCCGAAGATGCATTCAGAATAGGACAGGTATATTATTATAAAAAGCAGCCGGAAGAAGCACTTGCATATTTTAAAAAAGCATTCAGCCTTAATCCACAGCTTAAATTTGCTTACTACCATATTGGCCTGACGTATTTAATGCTGCTCAGGGATAAAGAAAAAACCATTGAGTCATGGGAAAAATTTTTGGCGATAGCTCCAGAAGACCCACAATATGAAAAAATAAAAAGGGTCATTGAATTATTAAAAGACCCAAAATTTGTGTTACCACCACCAGGAAGCGATGTATCCATTGAAGAAGCATTGCATTTAGGTGGAATAATACTTGACGATGTGCAGCGTGAAGCACAGGATAAAAAGGCCGGGCACGAAACAAAGAAGACAAAGAACAAGCTTGAAGAAATATACCGTGATGATGAATTATAAGATAATTTAACATACCAGAGGTACCAACATGGCATACTATTATGACCGTTACCGCAATCTGAAAATTGCAGGTGTTGTTGCAGTAATACTATTACTGCTATTTGGCGGATATTATTTTCTTTCTCGACCCAAGGATGCTCTAAAGGATATCGTTGACATACGGTTTAAGCAAATTGAATTATATGAAAAGATTCTGGAAACAAATCCCAATGATGTCGATACCCTTATAAAATTAGGAAATCTTTATAAAGAAACAGGTAATCTGGACAAAGCAATTGACTACTATAAAAAAGCACTGGCACTGCAACCTGATAATTACAATGCATTAAACGAATTGGGACATGCCTATGCCCTCAAAGGCGATTATGAAAATGCCATTAAAACACTGGAACTTGCCAAAAAGTACTTCCCTAAATATCCCCAAGCCTATAATAAATTGGGAAATGTATATGATACACAGGAAAAATTAGACAAAGCCCTTAAAGAATATAAAAGCGCTATTGCCGTTGCTCCCCAGTACCAGGAAAGCTACTGGAACATAGCACAACAACGAATGAAAAAAGGTGATTATAAAGGTGCAGAAGAAATCCTGAAAAAAGGCATTAAAGCCAATCCTTCTGATCCCGAAGGATACTACAACTTAGGCAATCTGTATATGCATAAAAAGCAGTACGCTAAAGCTATCCCTCAATACCAGAAAGCAATAACTCTTTCACCGGGTACAGGTAAATATTACCGTGCATTAGGCAATGCATACCTTGCCCAGAATAAAATACCTGAAGCTGTTGGTGCATATTCTACAGCGCTTTCAAAAGATCCTGGCGATGCATTATCCGCCGAGAGATTAGGCGACATCTATGCTTCACAGGGCAACTGGGCTAAAGCAGCCGATTATTACAAACAGGCTTTAAGCTATAATAGTAATGATGAAAATGTAAAAAACAAATATGCACATGCCCTTTCAAAATTACAAAAACCTTCTATTATTGGTAGGTCTGATACACAACAACTTGCAGTAGCAACAAAAGAAACAACAGAACCCTCAGCACAACAGGTAATTAGCAGAGATAAAGATTCAAAAGATTTATCAGAACCAACACCTCAAACAACACCGGCAAATCCTGTCAATGATTCGGCACTCAAATGGCGTGAACTTGGCGATAAATATCGCGCAGAAAAAAAATACGATGAAGCGCTTAAGGCATACGCCAAAGCAACACAGCTTGATAAAACCGACGACCATTCGCATTACTGGATGGGACGTATCTATTATCATAACCAGATGGATGATGAAGCAAAAAAATCTTTCCAGAATGCAATTATTGCTAACCCCAAAAATGCTGATTCCCACTATCATTTAGGGCTTATCTATTATTCTGAAGGTAAATACAGCCCTGCAGTTAATGAATTTACAAAAGCCATAGAAGAAAAACCCGTATTTGCAAAGGCATACTATGCACGAGGCCTTGCTCAATATAAAATGAATAATCTGCAGGCAGCTATTAAAGACTTAAAACAATCCATAGAACAGGATCCAAACTTAGACAGGGCATATTTTAATTTAGGTGATATCTATCTTAAACAGAAGAATTATAAGGTGGCACTTGATTATTTTACCAAAGACAGGGAATTAAGGCCTAATAATCCTGATACCCTGTTTAAAATTGCCGAAACCTATCATGAAATGAAATCGTATTCAAACGCTGAAACATTCTACAACAAAACACTTGATGCTGACCCTGAATACTTCCAGGCACTTTTCAACTTAGGGCTTATTGCAGCCACAAAGCAGAATTACACACAGGCTATTTCATTCTACACTAAAGCATTATCAATTAAGAATGACGATCCACCAACGCTGTATGAATTAGGCAAGGCATATGAAGGGCTGGGTGATGATAATAAGGCAATTGAATATTATTCATTAGCTATCACTAAAAACCCAAACTATACTAAAGCTTACATCAACTTAGGCAACCTGTATAAAAAGAACAAATTGCATGACAAGGCCATAGAACAATTCAAACAGGCAACTATCAATGAACCCAAATCCTTTGAGGCTCATTATAATCTGGCCAACGCATACCTGGCTGCCAACATGAATGACGAAGCCATAGAAGAATATAAAACTGCGATTGACCTTTCCCCCATGAATGATCAGGCACATTTCTTCTTAGGAGTTGCTTATCGGGAAAAGGGAATTTTTGATCAGGCAGCTAAGGAATTTGAACGTTCACTGCAGATAAACAGTTCACTATCTGATGCACATGAAGAGCTTGGCATGATCTATTACCGGAAGCTTAAAAACAATGAAAAAGCTATCTATCATTTTGAAAAGCTTTTATCAATGAAGCCAAATCACCCAAAAGCTGACCAGATACGCGATATTATTACAATGTTGAAGAAGCAGTAGCTATACCATTTTTTATTTGACATATAACGATTTGTTATATTTTTGTATATTATATTGATGATACTATATTAATGGTAAACCAATGCTTAAATGCTTATTTTCAAATGTCCAACCACCTTTTATGAATGTTCCTAAAACTGTTACCATTATTGCTTTCTTGCTTTTGATAATCCTTCTATCATGCACACATAATCAATCATACATTAAATCATTAAGTGATGATATCACCACTCAGGGTTTTCTTAACGACAACTGTTACCAGTGTATCATTACCGCAAAACCCGATCCTGGCATTGAAGGATTGGTTGCATCCAGAGAAAGTGCACATATTAATTTAATTAAATCACTTGAAAAGCAATGTTATGATACCCTTATTAATGCTACCGCACAATTACAGGGTATATCTGTTACCGATAGCTTCCAACAATGCCTGCTACAACAATTAAAACAGTGTATTGATAATAAAGTCATTGTAGTTACCTATTTTAATGAAGATTTCAGTGAAACTGCAGTTGTGCGGATATATGAAAAGGGGTTGCAGCAAAAACTGGCAACCATACAGTGCAAATAACAAGGATAATTGGGGTTAATATGATTTCTTATATACGATTAATTTTTTATATTCTGCTTTTGTATCTGCCCATGATTTGTTATATATCTTCATGTGCCTCCAAAAAAACAGTTACCAACATCCCACCCCAAGAAAACAATGCTCTTCTTTTTGAGTATGAAAAAGAAGGATTTATTGACAACAACACATTCAGGGTTATCGTAATAATTCCTGCTGAAGAGCACTATGATGAGCTATCAATACAGCAAAAAGGCCAGGAACGTGCATTTGTTTCTTTAAAAAATTATATTATTTCTCGAAATAATGTTTTTGATTCAAAAATGCATAATTACCTTATGACAACCATTACGGGGTATGGCACTTTGAAAAAAAGGGATTCAACATGTACTACGCGGTATTGTTATTACTATGATATTACAAAAAGCGGGCTTAAAGCAGAGATTGACACACTGGGGAAATAATCAGGAATAAAGATAATACGAAAGATTTTTTAAAATAAATATATTGAGGTTGCGCTTGCCGTTATCATAAATACTGCTGAACATAACGCCAATACCATATCGATTATCTTCTCGCCTGTCATGGCGCACTACCATTGCCAGTGCCTCAATATCAGTTAGCTCATTATCAACCGCCCTGAAATCAATAACCACCCTGATGATTGAAGAAAGCTCAAGCGGAATGTCCGATATAAAATAAAGCCCACCCTTGCTGATATTCACTATTGTGCCTATTAGTTCCAGTGCTTCGGCTTCATCTTTTGAAGATTCAATAAGAAGCTCCACCACCCGTATAGGTATTTCAACATCCAGGCGAAAATGCTTGCGCATGTTATCGCCCTGAGTGTGATATTTGGCAATCATAAATGCATCAAACTGATGCAAAAACCAGTCCTCCATAGCATCATCTAATGCAATATCAGGTTTATTTTGTTTTGCTGCTTCCCAATATTTGTATATTGCATCTTTAATCTCTGCGGACAGCTTATCATAACGGATATATTTTCTCATTATGCCCTCTTCCATAATGGATACTCAACCTTGTGGAATATAATACAGTAAAGTGGTATGCATAGCAATCAAATTTTTTAATGTGTATTTTTTTTGTTCGATAGCTCCAGCCACAGTTGCCGCATTTCATTATCTATTGGTATGGATTTACCTGTTGCCAGATCCACTATGACATATACCACTTCGGCATCCAAAATTATTTGTTCGGTTTTTTTATTGTACATCTTTTGCTTAACTGTTATACTGCGATTGCCAATCCTATCTACCATTGTTTCAATGACGAGCACATCACCCAGAAACGAAGGGGCGCGGAAATTAACATTTATATTAACCACTGCAAGGAATACACCACGTTTTGCAAATTCATCATAGTTCAGGCCAATAGTATCTAAATAGCTCCAGCGAGCATCCTCTAAAAAGTCCAGAAAACGCTGATTGCTTACACGACCAAAAAGGTCCAAATGATATCCTTTAATTTTTAGCTCAACGGTAGACATGTCATACCTGCTTATGGAATCCACATTGTCCGTTTATATTTACATACAGGAATTATTTTGGCAATTAGTTTTTTATCAATCACGTAAAAATCTATCAGGATCATGACACCCATAAAGGAAAAGCTTATCTTCTAATGCAGCTTCTTCATTTTGTGAACTCACAATCACAATTTTTTTTATTTTTTTCTGTGGAATGATCTGTTTTATCTTAGAAACAATTTCTTTTCGTTTATCTAAAGGGAATAACCATTTGCATTCAATAAGGGTAAGTTTTCCTCCTGAAGGAATAACAAAATCAATTTCATGACCATATGCATCTTGAAAAAAAAATATATATCGGGATTAATACCCTGATTGGTATAATAACGTATTATTTGACCCAGACACAAAGTCTCAAAAATATTTCCCAACAAAGGACTATTCAGCAATTCTTTTTCTGATTCTATTCCTAAAAGATATAACAAAAGTCCGCTATCAAGAAAAAATATTTTGTTTGAATTTCCTTAAGTGAAAGCGTATGTCATGTAAGAATGCCCACTCGTCCTGCCAGGCTTTCGGAAAAACCTTCCATGAGTGAAAATTTTTGCGATCCCGTTATAAAAAATTGTCCATACTTTTGTCGGTTACTATCTATTTCTACTTTTATGTGGCGCAATAACTGTGGTGCGTATTGAATTTCATCTATGATTAAAGGCTTTTTGAATCTTTTTTTATACCCTACTATCATTGCGAGCGCCAGCGAAGCAATCTCACTTAAATAAGAAGATCCTTCGCTGCACTCAGGATGACAAAAATATATTATATTGCAACGCCTGTTTCTTGCAATGACTCATTTTCTCTTTAAAAATTATTTACGTTGTCACTATTTCTTTTCTTATTTTTAAACTCCTTTAAATACTTTGCATCAATAGCATCTTTTTCTCTACCAGTTGATTCTTTATTTTTTATCAACTTATCTAATGAAAGAATGGGAATCTTAATATCTTCAATTGTGATTGTAATATAATCACTCCATGCTTCGTCAAATTCAACACCATCAATTGCCGTTATAATATCAATTCTTCTTGGAGCAACCCCTATCTGAAATATTGAGCCTTTGGTTATCAGATCATCTATAGTAAGATCATAAAGAGGGCAACCAAAACGCTTTAATACTTTAATTACTTTTTTTGCATTATCAATATCAGGTTTTACCCATATATCAATATCACCCGTTGCTCGCGGAAATCCATGTGCTGCCAGCGCATAAGCACCAACAATTATGTATTTAGCGCCTTCTTCGGATAACAGCTGTAATATTTCTTTGTAATCTTCGTTCAACATTTGTATCACTCATAAAAGCCCATGTGTCACAAGTAATTTCCCACACCATACTTATACGTTCTTCCGGTGTTGCTTCAATATATTCACTTTCAACTTCTTTTAAAGATTTTTTTGCAACAATTTTTCGTTCAAGCTTTTTCATAGAGTGCTACTACAAATTATAATAATATACTGCATACTTGCATGACCTGTCACTACACTATATGCCAGATCACTGTAGTCAAATATTTTTCATCACTATACTATACTAATAATCTACTCAATTAACCCATAACTGGTGCGCCAGGATACGCCGTAGTAAATATAATACCCATCAACATTTCTTGTCTTTCCATCTTTAAATTTTGCGCCAATGTAGCTATACATTCCTTCAATAAACAAACCAACGTATGAGGTTATTCCAAAATCAACTCCTGCACCAAACTGGTATCCCAATTTTGACGATGACACCTGTTCATCAATAGCATCTGAATTAAGAGATTCAATTTTTATTTCATCATGAAATACAAACAATTGCAATAATCCATACACATAGGGTTGTATCAAAACACCATAATACATGCTGTAGGCATATCTGACTCCACCACAAATCTGACCAATGTTGAGTTTGGATTCATAGCTTTCGTCTAAAGTAACTTGATATAATTTTAAAAATGTTTGTGTTCTTGGATCAGTGGGATTAATTTCATCAAAATTGACTACAAAACGTGCTCTTATCATGGCATCAAATCCATTCCCACTTTCATTTCTAAACCGCCAGGGGAATATATCAATGAAAGCATTAATGTTACGGCTCTCGGAATATGCATCATTAATATCAGAATCTATATAGATACCTATATTTGAATACCCAAAGCGCATAAACGGTGCGCGCCATTTCAGGTTCTCTTCCCGTGTATACTTCTTCTTTATCCCTAATTCCGCTGCCTTCTTCTGTACCTCCTCATCTATAAAATCCTTGGGCGGTATCTTTGAAACAAATAATACATCTTCTTTATTTATCTTATATTCCTCTGCTGATTGCAACTCTGTCCTGTACGTATAGCTCTCATTATCCTCTTCTACAATGTATACCCCTAATACCTCCTTGTTACTTTTCATAATATACATCTTTGTCTTATAGCTTTCATTAACCAGCGTCCTTAAAATATCCTTCCGCTGTATCGTTACGGTCTTCCCTTCCTTTGTCTTTACTGTCGTGGCTTTATCGGTCTCTTTGACAATATCACCTTCAATGATACTTCCATCCTTCAAAAATACGGATTCTGCAAATACATCCCCTGAAAACATAAACCATACAATAACACAACTAGCTATAAGTACGTGTGCTAAAGAAAAGCCTCTTGCTATCTTCTTCATGAAAGCCCTCCTCTAAAAAATTATCCACCTATTGCAATATTTTACTCTATTATTATTCATTAGTTATTTTATATACCCTGCATGCATCTCACTGTTTTTAACTGACCATTCTTTATATAAAATTATTAAGAGATACAAAACAAAATCATTATTCATTTAATCAAATTCATTCAATCAAACCAAACGATGTGCACCAGCTTACCCCATAATATACTGAAATGCCATCAAAATTATAAGCTTCACCATTAGCGAACTTGGCTTTTGCATACCCGTAGCTTATTTCAATAAATATTCCAAAATAGGAAAAAAGCCCTATATCAACACCTGCTCCCGCCTGATAACCATGTGCTTTCATATTTATTTCTTTTGTTTTATTATATACACCATCATAATAATCAATCAATGAATTAATCATCCCATATTGATATAATGCAAATATATACGGCTGTACCATTACATATCCAACATACCACCCATACGCATACCGTAATCCACCTGATATTGAATTCAAAAAGAAATCAGTACTATATCCATTAGTGGGTAAAGGTGATATTGTTACACTATATATTTGTTCGTATTTTGAAGTTCTTGGATCACCACCATTCAAATCAGCCTTTCTTCCATGATTACGTAACCTTCCCATTATATCAAATCCATTACCCTTTTCATCTCTAAAACGCCAGAAAAAAATATCTAATAGTAAAGCTGGCGCTGGTTCTGGAAATAAATATTCCAGTTCATCATCATATTGCACATAATTTGAATACGCCACCCGCATAAACGGTGCGCGCCATTTCAGGTTCTCTTCCCGTGTATACTTCTTCTTTATCCCTAATTCCGCTGCCTTTTTCTGTACCTCCTCATCTATAAATTCCTTGTGCGGTATCTTTGAAACAAATAATACATCATCTTTATTTACCTTATATTCCTCCGCTGATTGCAACTCTGTCCTGTACGTATAGCTCTCATTATCCTCTTCTACTATGTATACCCCTAACACCTCCCTGTTACTTTTCATAATATACATCTTTGTCTTATAGCTTTCATTTACCAGCGTCCTTAAAATATCCTTCCGCTGTATCGTGACTGTCTTCCCTTCCTTTGTCTTTACTGTCGTGGCTTTATCGGTCTCTTTGACTATATCGCCTTCAATGATACTTCCATCCTTCAAAAATACGGATTCTGCAAAAGCAGAATTTGACATAAACCCCATGCCAAGTATGATACATACAATGACTGACTGCGCTAAGGAGTTAATATTACATTTATTTTTCATAATACCCTCCTATAAAATATAATGTATTTCATCATAAGACTAATTGATATAATGCATTTATACTAATTAATGAGATTGCCACGCTGCTTTAGAGCTCGCAATGACGTGAAGATACCGTCATTCTGAGTCCCGATGAAGTCGGGACGAAGAATCTTTTAAGCGATTAACGACAAGATCCCTTGGTGCCCCGATAAAATCGGAACTCCCCACGATGATTTACTCCACTCACGATGACAGCCACACATTGTGATTACCACGCTTATCTGGGGATTGCTATTACGGTGCTGTTATTACTATTGCTACCCTCCATGTGTATAAATTTGTATTAAGATTTCTCCTCATTGATTTCGTCAGAATGATAAAGTAGACATGTTCGTTGCCAAAATGACAATGTATAATTATTAATCAACAAAATGAATAAGCATTAATGTTCGACGTCAAAATGACAACGGATACATGTTCAGTGTCAAAATGAGAAATTAAAAAACTTCCAAACATTACCGCAATACACTAACTGACCGTACATTTTTCTTTGGCACCTCAACAACGCCTGTTGTAGTTAATATCTTGTAATCATTAGATCTATCTATTATTGCTCCCTGTATTGTCTTGCCCGAATACAGTTTTACAACATCTATACGTTCACATGCTTCTTTAATCTCTTCCAGTGTACGCGTTTTTTGCTGCATCAAGCGTTCTATTCGTTCTTTCTTTATCTGCTGTTTAATTTCACTTTCACTTAACGTCTCAATCTTTTCTATTTTTTCCACATTCTGTTTTATGGTTTCCTGAACCTTTTCAAGCGATTCTGGTTTTGTTAAAACTTCCTGTGGTACAACTTCTATTTTTGCAGCAGTTTCTATCTTCATTTTGTCTTTTACAGAAATTTCCTGAACAGTAACTGGCACTTCTTTAGCTACCTTTTCTTCTTCAACAGTTACTATCGCCTCCTTGCCCCCTTCCACTATTGTTCCCTTGATTTCTGCTACTTCTACCTCTTCAGCTTCTATAACTGGCTTTACACTGACACTGCCCGTATGGACAGCTACCTTGCCAATCTTTTCATCAGCTTTCACCAAAAATTGTGTGCCGCGAACACTGGCAACTACAGAACGTGCCTTAACTGAATACTCCTGCCCTTTCTGAAGGCGCTCTACTTTAGATATAACCTCACCTTTTTCAAGATACAGTGTCACTGATGTATCAAGCAGCGATTGTACAACAACCCTACTGTTACTGCCAATATGGGCAATTGCTCTGTCAGCTATCTGAACAACAGCAATAGATTGATTGCCAGTTGCAATGATATCATTGGGATTAACGTTAGCTCCTATACCTGCTGGTTTATTGACATCATTCTGAATAATAGTCACATCACCCTGTGCAAAAATTATAACACCGGAAAGTGTTTTCTGCTGCCCTTTACAGGCATGTATACAGCATGCTACAAAAGCTATTAACAAAGGGATGGAGTAGTGTTTTAGCTTCATTGTTAAACTCCACGAAACTATGTAGTTTTAATGATAATATAATATACTCTTTGCTTATGTTATATTATTTTGTTCAATTAATATGTAAAGTCTTTTTTTTCAAAATGTTTAGTCCCATGGGACTAAAACCCAGTATGTTTGCCTGCTTCCAAAGAGAACTAGCTAAAAAGAAATTATCTTGATTTTTAAACCTGCAATGCTACATTATAAGCAAAAACAGATTACAAGAGGTGAAACCCTATGTCGGATGATTCAAATCATGTTGTTGAGTCAAAGCACCTGATACTGCCATCTGAAATTTTACCTGAAATTATTCCTATTATACCTATATCACACAGGCCTATTTTCCCTGGCATGATGGTACCACTGGTTCTTACCGGTGATACTATGCTGAATACTGCGCGTGCCATTGCTGAATCTGAACATAAAATTGGTGGTGTGGTGCTGATTCAAAATCAGCGTGAAGGCATGGTAACATCTGAAGACCTTTATAAGGTTGGCGTTACCATCAAGGTATTGAAGATAGCACCTATCGATGAAAACACCATACAGGTAATGGTTAATGCGTTAAAGCGCTTCACTCTGGCACAGGTAGTAACTGAACAACCTGTTATCCGCTGGAAGGTTGACCATTATTACGAACCTGAGCTTGAGCCAACTGATGAGATGAAAGCCTACTCAGCTGCAATCCTTTCATCGGTAAAAGAATTAATAAAATCCAATTCACTGTTTCAGGAAGAGCTTAAACTTTTTTTAAACCGCTTTAGTCTTGAAGATCCTGGCAAATTAGCTGATTTTGTTGCATCTCTTACTTCAGCCGAACCAGCAGAAGTACAGGATATCCTTGAAACATTTGATGTTAAAGCGCGCGTTGAAAAGGTACTCCTGCTTCTAAAAAAGGAACTGGAACTGTCAAAATTACAGAAAAAAATTTCACAGCAAATAGAAGAACGCATTGCCAAAAACCAGAAGGAATTCTTTTTGCGGGAACAGCTTAAAGAAATCAAAAAAGAACTTGGACTTGAAAAAGATGAAAAAACTTCTGAAATTGAAAAGTTTGAAGAACGTGTAAAAAAACTCAAATTAAGTGAAGAGGCATTAAAACGGTTTAATGAAGAATTAGAAAAATTAAAAGTTCTTGAGCCACATTCAGCAGAATATGGCGTAAGCCGCAATTACTTGGACTGGCTTACATCTTTGCCATGGGGCATTTATTCCGAAGATAATTACGATATTCACAAAGCAAAAAAAATTCTGGACCGTGATCACTACGGGCTACAGGATATCAAAGACAGAATTTTAGAATTTATCAGTGCTGGTAAAAAGAAGGGCAGTATTACCGGTTCAATAATTTGTTTTGTTGGACCTCCCGGTGTTGGTAAAACATCTATTGGCAAATCAGTGGCTGCAGCATTGAACCGAAAATTTTATCGCTTTTCACTTGGTGGTATGCGTGATGAAGCTGAAATCAAAGGTCACCGTCGCACATACATTGGGGCAATGCCCGGTAAAATTATCCAGAGTCTTAAGGTTGTGGAAACATCAAATCCGGTCATCATGCTTGATGAAATTGATAAAATTGGTGCTAGCTTTCAGGGCGATCCTGCATCAGCATTACTGGAAGTACTTGATCCTGAACAGAATTCACAGTTCCTTGATCACTATTTAGACGTTCGCTATGATTTATCAAATATCCTTTTCATTGCAACTGCCAACCAATTAGACACCATTCCCTTACCTTTGATGGATCGTATGGAAATCATGCACCTATCCGGTTATATACTTGAGGAAAAATTGGAGATAGCAAAGCGATACCTCATACCCAAGCAACTGAAAGAGCATGGACTGTATAAAAACGAGGTTAAGATAGACACAGCAGCTCTGAAAAATATTATAGACGGCTATGCGCGTGAAGCAGGTGTTCGAAGTTTGGAAAATAACATAAAAAAGATTATGCGAAAAGCCACCCGACAAATCATTGAAGGGACAACATCAACAGTTACTGTCACAACTCAAAACTTAGAAGAGTTTTTGGGCAAACCCCGCTTTACCGATGAGTCACTCTATAAAAAGCCAATTCCGGGGGTGGTCATGGGGCTTGCCTGGACAAGCCTGGGTGGTGCAACGTTATACATTGAAGCTACCGCAATACCATCAAAAACAAAGGGTTTTACGCAAACAGGACAGCTTGGCAATGTTATGAAAGAATCAACGGAAATTGCCTATTCATATATTCGCTCCAAAGTTAAGCAGTTTGGCATTGATCCCAATTTCTTTGAAAATCATTTTATACACCTGCATGTACCAGCAGGCGCTACCCCCAAGGATGGTCCTTCAGCCGGTATTACTATGGCTACAGCACTGTACTCACTTGCTAAAAATAAGCCCATTAAAAAAAGTGTGGCAATGACCGGCGAGCTTACCATTACCGGAAGAGTGCTTCCTATTGGAGGAGTAAAAGAAAAGACCCTTGCAGCTAAACGAGCAAAGGTTAAAACCATCATTTACCCTGCTGAGAATAAAAAAGATTTTGATGAATTACCCGAACATATCAAGAAAGGCATTGATGCGCGCTTTGTAAGCTATTTTGAGGAAGTGCTGGATATAGTGTATTAAGTGTGAGCGATAGTTACTGTTAACAGGCTTTAGTGCAAGCAATATTACTATTATAACAGTATTTTTTTCATTGCCTGTTCAATCGCTTCTATAAAGGTTTTTGCATCATTCAGTGAAACAAGGGCTTCTTCTTTGTCAATAGAATCAAAATCACCATAATCGACATCAGTTCTGCGTGATAGCAACAATTTAAAAGATTTAATCACTTCTGAAGGGAGTATGCCTTTTTTTACAAAACGCAAACTCAGCATTGTAATTACCCAGTCGTGTGTTTCAGGATTTGCCCCCTCAAGTATCAGAAGTGCACGTGCAGCATTAAGCGCAGCATAGTAACTTCTGTTTACTGAAGTTCTATACCGTCCATCATCAAAATTTTTTTGTGCATCATCAAGAAATTCTTTTGCCTTTTGTAATCTGAATTGGCTTAATGTCTTTTTATCTTCCGATGACAATGTCATAATTGTATACCTTCATTTACTATATTAGTATAGAATGGAGTGTGATATTGTTGTTCTAATTCAAATGACTTGCTATCTTTAATGAGTGGAGTAAATGATATACCATGCTGCAATTCTTCTTCAACAATTACTCCAACGATTGTATCTTCAACTTGTGGTGTTTTGTTTTTAACTACTATAAGCACATCAAAATCAGAATCAGCAGTAAAATCACCCCGTACACGTGAACCAAATGCATACATGCATACAAAGTGTTCAGGAATTTTTTGCAATAGCCTTTCTTTAATATTTTGTAAGGCTTCTATTTCAAATGTTAACATATATGCTTTACCTTTTACATCATGTATTAAAACTATACAAAATACATGATTGCCTGTCAACAATATTGGAAAAAAGCAATAATTAGTGCCATATAAACAAAAAAATACTTGAAAATCCCAAAAATGTTAGTATTTTATTATTATATAAAATTATTGTAAAGGTTTTATCATGAACATAACTATTACAGATTCAGCTAAACAAAAAATTATTGAAGCTGCCAAAGATGTTGAATTTAAGCAGCCTGGATTAAGACTTGTTTTTGCCGGTATTGGATGAGGCGGCCCCCGTCTGGGACTGGCTCTGGATGAGTCAGAAAACACAAAAGATACAGTAGTAATTGCAAACGAAATCCCCGTAATGTATGACAGCGATATTGCAAGGTTTATGGATGCTGGAACCAACATTACCATAGATTTTGTGGACACACCGTATGGTGCTGGTTTTATGGTTGATACAGGTTCATCCTGTGGATAAAATGTAAAAGGTGCACGTATGAAAGAAGCAATATGGTTTTTTATCCTTATGGCATTGTGGTTTGCTTTGAATATTTATGTATTTCCAAAGCTTGGTATTCGT
>Ga0067045_1002807_pt1 | contig 44451 bp, 45 predicted proteins | sample TerdegcTABiofilm_FD_59184 | JGI IMG/M metagenome (GOLD analysis project Ga0067045, IMG submission 59184) | Combined Assembly of (Gp0054472, Gp0054536) Wastewater bioreactor microbial communities from Singapore -Terephthalate degrading...
ACTCCCGGGCCGAGGCCCCCTGTCACCCCAGGGAAATTTTCTATGGAGGTGTAAAACCTGGTCATGGGGGCCGGGTTTACAAAAACTAACAATTGTTAGGGATTGTGAACTTTTTTGAACCAGGTTTCATGCCCCCAGGGGGCGCTCCAACACAGTTAGGGCCTCGGCCTGGTCCATGCCCGCCCGCCGGCAGTGCTTGGCCAGAGTAAACAGGCAAATGTTCCTCGTGCCCTGGACTGTGCCCCGCTCCAGGAAAGTCTCAGCACAGGGGAGCAACTCACCACCTGGAGGGGGAGCGGTTCCCTGCTCCACCCTGGCCTGCTCCTGGGGCTTCAACATGTCCACCAGCCAGGCCGGGGGAGGGGCAAGCTCGGTTTCCCCAGGGACAGCTCCGTCAAACCAGGTATACCGCCGCCCGCTCCTGTGTATGCTTGGGGGAGCCACCACATAGCCGCCTTCAGCCCGAATGTCCACGTGGGGAAGCAGGGCAATCCGGTTAGAGATATTGCCGGCCTCCGGGTAGAGGAAGTAGTAATGCCAGCCCCCGCCGCCGGTCTCGGCAATAGCGGTCAGGGGAAGCTCCCGCCTGGCTACCGCCTCCGCTCCCTCCGGGCCCTCAATGTCCAGCACCAGCAGGCCGGATATGGCACCGGTGACAATGCCCACGTTTGCCCAAGGCCACTTTTGCCACCAGGTTTTTACCTCATCAACTGTTGCTCGCCGGGTCTGGTATTCTTTCCATTTTACGGGGGAGTGCTTGCCTGGCTTGTCGCAGTCAGGCCGGCCACAGGTACAGCACCCGCTCCTTACCGCATAGAGCGGGATAACGGACCACCCCCGCTCCAGGTATTCAAGCGCCGCCTGCAGGACCTGGTTTTTTGCTTCTTTGTTTGGTATAATAGCCGTAGACAATCCTTTGTCACCTCGCGCCTGCCCGGCCTGTTGCCGGTTTTTTATTTTGCAGCGCATTGTCGCAACAGCCAATTGCGCAGCGCCTCCCGTGGTATGCGATATGCCCGCCCCAGCCGCACATGCGGCAGCACGTTCGCCCGGCATAGCTCCCGGACGCGGGCCTGGCCGTAGCCGATCACCTCCGCGGTCTCTTTGATACTTAGCGTGAGTGGTAATTGTTCCCAGTCTGTTTTTTTAGCCATCTTCTCAACCTCCTTTGGAAAATTAAAAAAACCCGCGCAGCACGCGCGGGCTAAAAAATGAAAAGAGACTATTTATTCGTGCATGCTGAATTAAGCCCGTTTAGCTCGTCGCTAAAGGGGGCCTGCTTTAGCCGCAGAGCTCGGCATCAGCAGCGTTTCACTCCAGCACTCGCTTGGAAAGCAATGCTCACTCGAACATAGTCTCTGGATATTCCGTTGTTATCAATTAGTATAAATTATTTTTTATCTGGTGGCAACTACTTTTTAAAATCAACTAAAATCAACTTTAGTCTTAACTCTTAATAATTTTTCATTGTTGTAAGATTGCAGTAAAATAGAAAAAATCAAGGGCCCCGTTTTCCCGGAATCCTTGATTTTACTGGTCGGAGCGACACGACTCGAACGTGCGACCTCTACCACCCCAAGGTAGCGCTCTAGCCAAACTGAGCTACGCCCCGATACAATTTCATTTGAACAATAATAATTTTACCGGTTCTCAGATTAAAAGTCAAGGTAAAAACAGATGCATATGCATTTCAAATCAGGCATAATTATTACATTTTCTTCTTTTTTAAAATAAATTCCATACCCACATCCGGGTCTGCCCAGTAACTTGTTAAAATAAACCCGTCCGCAATGAGCTTCCTGCAGTCAGCAATAGCTTCTTCCAGGCTATTTAAAAATTGTGCACCCGTTTTGTCCCGAAGATCAGGCACATTATCAACAGAAACTTTTTCTATGAGGTACTCTTTTTCATCAATTACCGGCTCTATTCTCGTTTTTGTCAACATTTTTCACCTTCCTTACCAAATTTTATATAAGTTTTATTCTTCACATTATAATTAAAATCCTCTCTTTTAGAAAATTTTATATTCATTTAGACTGCTATTTCCTGCCATATAAAACTCCCATATCGCTCAGACCTGCCAAAGCAATACTCCTCAGAAACGCTGAAGGTATGCCAGAGCTGGTGGATAATCTATACAGACACTAATCCCCGGTCAGGTACATATACCGATCTTACAATAAAAATTACATCAAGCGAGGCGAAAGTTTTGACTCCATTCTTAATGATTTTGCTAATCCTTTCTATCAGTATGGACAGCTTCGGTATTGGAATTGCCTATGGATTGAAAAGGATTAAGATGCCATTTCTTTCAAATTTGCTGATAGCGTTATTGACCGGCGCGTGTACATTTTTTGCCATGAAAACAGGCATATGTTTTATTACCCTGCTGCCCCTGCTCTGGGCTAATTACATCAGCTCAGCAGCGCTAATTGCCGTTGGATTCTGGACTATGCTGCAGTCCTGGGCTAAACCGGTTGAGAACGTCAATACAATAAAAGAAAAAACTATAAAAACAAAAAACAATGAGAATGAAAATTTCAAAATCTTTTTCACATTAAGAATAAAAAGTTTGGGACTGCTCGTCCAAATCCTTAAAGAACCATCCTCTGTTGATCAGGACTGCTCAGGTACCATTGATTTAAAGGAAGCCTGCCTGCTTGGCGCCGCACTGTCATTAAATAATATGGCCGGGGGCGTGGCAGGAGGCATGGCGGGTTTGAAACCTGAATTGACCGCCCTCTTTTCTGCATTAACAAGCATCGTATTCTTTTTGAGTGGAAACCTGCTGGGACGCAATTACATTTCCAGGTGGACCGGCGAAAAGGCAGCTTATATTGCCGGGTTAATGTTAATAATAATCGGCATTATAGAATTTTACGCATAGGACAAAACAGAGGGTTCAAGCAACCCTCTGTTTTGTCGGCAGAACCATTCAACATGCAGGCCTTAAGGAACAAAGCGCCTTAAAGACCCTTTTAACCTGACAGCTATTTTGGTTTTGTCAACATATTGGTCACTGGTTTAAGAATAAAGACAAGCACCAAACCAACGCCAAGTGTAATGCACATTGCCGTCAAGGTATGGGCGTAGTACCAGAAGAGCAGGTAAGCCATGGACACCACTATAGACATCAGCATCAGCGGAAAGGCTATTTTCATATAGCCGATGAAGCTCATGTGCTGCCCTCTCTTTTCGGCCATACCGAGAACAACCACATTGGCTGAAGCGCCGATGGTCGTTCCGTTGCCGCCCAAACAAGCGCCCAGGGACAACGACCACCAGAGCAAGTTCAGGTCGGCAATACCGCCCAGGCGCCCCATATCCTGGATCAGCGGGATCATTGTCGCGACAAAAGGGATATTATCCACAAAAGCGGAGGCAATGGCGGACAGCCACAGGATCAACATGCCCGTGGGCACCAAACTGCCGCCGGTCACTTCCAAACCCCATTTGGCCACAGTCTCGATTACTCCTACTTCTTCCAATGCTCCTACGACCACAAAAAGTCCAACAAAGAAGAAAATCACAGGCCACTCCACAGCTTGCAGGGCATGTTCGGGGTCTGACCTGGTGATCAGGAGCAACAAACTGGCCCCAGTCAGGGCGATGATTGAGGACTCCAGGTGGAGGTACTGGTGGGTTACAAAGCCCAGGATGGTCAGGGCAAGCACCACCAGACACTTGCGCAAAAGCGCAGCGTCCTTAATCTCATCCTGCTCATTCAACTGCATGATGCTGGCTTTCAATTCATCCCGCGCCACCAGCTGCTTCCGGTAAATTATCTGGATGCAGAAAATAGTTAACACATAGATAACTACTATTACCGGCGTCAGATTGAAGAGAAAATCCATAAAACCGAGATTGTTAGCGCTGCCGATCATGATATTAGGCGGGTCGCCGATTAAGGTGGCCGCGCCGCCAATATTGGAAGCAATAATTTCCGGGATCAGGAACGGCAGTGGGTTGAGCTCAAGCTGCTGGGCAATGGCGAAGGTAACCGGGACGATTAAGAGCACCGTCGTCACGTTGTCCAGGAAGGCGGACAAAACAGCAGTTACCAGAGACAGGGCGGCGACAATCTTGAGCGGTTCACCCCTCGAACCCTTGGCCGCCTTGACTGCCAGGTATTCAAAAACGCCGGTCTGCCTGGTAATCCCAACGATGACCATCATGCCAACCAGAAGACCGATGGTGTTAAAGTCGATAGCTTCCACCGCTCTTTCCAAACTTACAATGCTCAGAACCGCCACCAGGCACGCTCCGAACAAGGCCGCGATCGTCCGGTGGATTTTCTCAGAAACAATTGCCGCGTAAGTAAGTAAAAAAACGGCAATGGCAATAATCTCTTTAGACTGCTCAGGCAACAATTTCCCCTCCTAATTCAAATCAAGAAAATTAACTCAAATTTTGCAAGAAAAGCCGTCACTTCGTTGTGAGCGGGCCTTAATCATTTTTTAATTTATTATAAACTTATAGCGCAGAGCTTCACTCATATATTAGTAAATAACTCCAGCCGTTACAAGCCCGCGCATGCCTTCCTAATGCAGGTACCGGAGCAAAAGATAAATCATGCAGATGGTCACCGTCATCAACATCATTGGAAAGGCTACTTTGGTGAAACTCTTGAAAGTAATTATGACACCCCGTTTTTCCGCTATACTGGCCACCACCACGTTGGCAGAAGCGCCAATCAAAGTGCCGTTGCCGCCAAGGCAGGCTCCCAGGGAAAGCGCCCACCAGAGCGGGTTCAGGTCGGTAATGCCGCCAATTTGGCCCATATCCTTGATCAGCGGGATCATGGTGGCCACGAACGGGATGTTGTCGATGAAGGCCGACGCTATGGCGGAGAGCCAGAGGATCAGGAGCCCGGTGGGAACCATGGCACCGCCAGTCATAGCAAGTGATTTCCGGGCGACGTATTCAATAACACCGACTTCTTCCAAAGCGCCTACCACAATGAACAGGCCGATGAAAAAGAATATTGCGGCCCATTCCACGGTACCAAGGGCTTCTTCCGGATCGTTAAGAGTGACCAGCAAAAGGAAGGTGGCGCCGGCCAGCGCGATGGTCGCGCCTTCCAGGTGCAGGTACTGGTGTACGACAAAGCCCAAAATAGTGATAGCTATGACGAAAACACATTTCCTAAGTAACGGCAGGTCCTTGATCTCTTCCTTCTCATTCATGTTCATAACATTTTTCTTCAACTCGGGAGTCGTTTGCAGTTGTTTCTTGTATAAAACTTTCAACCAGATCATGTTAGCAATGTGGACGACAATAATTATCGGGGTAAGGGCCTTGACAAAGTCGATGAAACCAAGGCCGGCGGCGCTGCCGATCATGATGTTGGGCGGGTCGCCGATCAGGGTCGTCGTGCCTCCGATATTGGAAGCTATTACCTCCGCGATAAGGAATGGGATCGGATTCAACTTCAGCTGCCCGGCAATGGCAAAAGTCACCGGCACAATCAGCAAAACGGTGGTAACGTTGTCCAGGAAGGCGGAAACAAAAGCCGTCACAGTAGCCAGCGCGATCATGATCCGGACTGGCTCGCCCTTAGCCCATTTGGCCGATAAAATGGCCAGGTACTCAAACAATCCTGTTTTGCGGGTGATCCCGATGATCACCATCATCCCGATCAAAAGGCCGAGGGTATTGAAGTCAACCGCCCGCACGGCCCGCTCCTGCTCAATCACATGAAAAAGCAAAATCAAAGCTGCGCCCAACAGCGCCACCACCGCCCGGTGGATCTTGTCGGCGATGATTAGAGCATAAGTACCTAGAAATATTACTACTGCAAAAATAACTTGAAAACTGGCCTCCATATTTTAATCCTCCTGTCCTGAAAATAAATTTTCGTCCTTCTGCTGGTGCCGCTTCAGTGGCATGGATATCTAATCTCAAAAATAATTGTATACAGTGTTCACGCTAAAATTCACATTTTTCCTTTGAACATTTAGCTACAGTAGTGATATAATTTTTTAGTGAAGATAGTATATAAAAAAGTAGTTTTTTTTTCTCAAAAAATCTTCGAATCTTCAAAAAAGTTGCTTTTGTCAAAAGTATCCGGGGGGCAAGCACACGGATACCACCATCTGAGGCAAGCAGACGAGTGATATCCAATTATTGGCATTTAACTGGTTTATTCAACAAAATCAGCGCCTCCGGACCAATTTTGACAAGCCTTACCCGTCTTTTGACTATAATATATGGAATATATGGCCCCGCCGCCAGGGGCGGGACCCGTAACAGCATACCGTAACTATCTAATCGTTCTTTATATAATCGCCTCCAGCTCTACTCCTTCCTTCCGACAGTCTTTTTTCCATCCCGAAAGTAATGAAGACCAGCCCTGCGAGACCCAAGGTTACCCCCAGAATGTAGACTGCCATCGTCAGTATTGTATTACCGTTAATAGCCGGTGCCACAACCCTTGCCAGTACTACCCCGGTCAGCGAGATTAGAGAGCCGCCCAGCCAAAATCTCATGTTCCTGCTAATCAGCCTTTAACAAACTTATCGACGATCTACTGCAAAAAGATTTCTCGCTATGGTAAAAAGTTCTTTTTCTAAAGCCTTGAATGATAGTCCAAAAGACAGTACACTTGATATGAGTGTACTCGCTCTCCGATCCTGCATCCATGGACTTTCCATCAAAATTTCTTTGGCTGTCTGGAGTTTGGGAGCAGTACTCATTAAGGAAACCTCCTTTACTTGTTGGTGCTTGTATTGGAGGTTTCTTTTCTTACTCCCAGCTTAAAATTCCTCCTTCTTGCTATCGGCCTTTTCCTGGAAGCAGTACTTATCAATGGTATTTACCCACACTTATTTTACAGCTACAAGATACTCTTTGGGGGCTATTCAAAAAGCCTCACAGCGCCACTGCCATGAGGCTTATTTTTATAGCAATACAATTACAAATAAAAACATTATTTTTGAAAGCTTTTCAAGATGTTAGTTATAATAATCATAACCCCCAGGGAAATCAGAGTCAGTCCTCCTGCTACGATTGTTAACAACCAGCCGAAATTCATATCCGACATTTCTGTCATTGAATATCACCCGCTTTAATTCAATATTATTACAATGCAACACCCATATTCTGCAAGGCGCCGATGACCGCAATCATCACGCTGGCTGCCAGCACCGAACCAATCTGACCACCGGTGTTCACGCCCATAGCGTGCATTAAAAGGTATGTTTGCGGGTTTGCTTCGGCCCCCACTTTATGCACCACACGGGCGGCCATCGGGAAGGCCGAGATGCCGGCAGCGCCAATCAGAGGGTTGATCTTAACTTTCGAGAAGATGTTCATGATCTTGGCCCCCATGACGCCAAACGCCGTATCGCCGCAAATGGCAATGAAACCAAGGGCGAAAATACCCAGGGTCTTCGCGGTTAAGAACACGTCGCCGTTCATGGTGGACCCGACGGTAAGTCCTAGGAATAAGGTTGTAACACTGGCTATTTCGTTTTCAGCAGATTTCACCAGGCGGCCGACTACCTGGCACTCTCTCAAAAAGTTGCCCAGCATCAATGTCCCCATTAAGGGCGCGCCTGAAGGTGCAATCAGCAGGGTAACAATCATAACGACCACGGGGAACAATGTCTTAGTTGTTTGCGAAACCGGCTTTAAAACCTCATACGACATTGCCATTTCCCGCTCTTTCCTTGTGGTAACAAGCTTCATCACCGGAGGCTGGATAATCGGCACCAGTGACATATAAGAATAGGCGGCCACTGAAATGGGACCGAGCAGCTCCGGCTTGAATTTACTCGTCACATATATGGATGTAGGCCCGTCGCAAGCTCCGATAATAGCCACGCAGATGGCCTCCAGCTTTTCGTAACCGAGAAGGAGAGCCAGGATCAGGGTTAAAAAGATGCCAAACTGTCCTGCGCCGCCCAATAAGAGGATTCTTGGGTTTTGCAGCAGCGGGCCGAAGTCGGTCATGGCCCCGATCCCGATAAACAGCAGGCAGGGGAACAGCTCATTGCCTACTCCTGCGTTATATAAAACATCCAAAATTCCTTCATCGACAAGCTTCGCGCCTTCTTGCAGCGGTAAAATTCCCGCATTATTCAGAATATCGCGAACACTGTCATGAAACACAAATCCTTCCCTTGGCACGTGGATCAATTCAGTTAAAGGCAGGTTGGCAACAATACAGCCAAAACCGATGGGCACCAGCAGCAGCGGCTCGTAATCCTTGACGACGCCCAGGTAGATCAAAACCCCGCCAATAATTAACATTACTGCTGTTTGCCAGGTAAAGTGGGTAATCCCGCCAAAAACATTGAAAAGAAAGTCATGACTGGTTATCACATCCAGCATTTCGCTTTTGTCACCCCTCATGTCAGCTTGTAACACTCAAACTGCCACCAGCCGGCTGGTTGCGCTGATGGCATATAATCATTAATAAAAGCCCCAAATGCGCTTGGTAAACTGAAAGCGTATTAGCAGTCGATCTTCCCGCAGCCTGCCCCTGCAGCTTTCCTGCGGCTTTTCACCCACCAGCCGTAAGCGCAGACAAACGCCGTAATGATTGCAGGAAGCACCCATTCCAGGCTCTCAGGCACGTTTAATACTGAATGGGGTATGTTGATGTTGTGTAGTTCTTCCACGCTGACTTTGTACAGTTCAGCCAGTTTTTCATGATCGAAGTTGTAGATTAACGGGGCAACTTTTCTGTCCCCGTTGATCATCTCCCCGGCTGTCCAGGCAATCAGGCCGGCGCCGATATAGACAAAGGCCGGAAACTTGTTCATAAGCCAGACAAGCAATTGGCTGCCGACAATAATAATCGGGATACTGATTGCAAGACCGATGATCAACAAGGTGTAGTTCCCCTTACTGGCCGCTGCCACAGCCAGGACATTATCCAGGCTCATGATCAGGTCGGCAACAATGATCGTCTTGATCGCCGTGATCATATTGCTGGAAGCTTCCATCTCGTTTTCATCTTCTTCCTCAACCAGGAGCTTGATCCCGATCCAGATCAGCAGTAACCCGCCGACTGTTTGCAAATATGGAACCTTCAAAAGCATCACCGCGACAACCGTCAGGATTACCCGCAGGATAATTGCCCCCGCGCTGCCCCAGAAGATCGCCAATTTTCTTTGCTTGGGGGGTAAGTTCCGGCTGGCCAGGGCGATCACAACGGCGTTATCCCCGCTCAAGACGAGGTTTATCACACAAATGGCTATCAGCCCGGTAATGAATTCTTGTATTCCCATACTACACCTCCCTTGTGATATTATACTTTGGGAAAATGCTGACGGCCGCCTCGCAGGCATCAGAAAAGGAAGGGGCCGCCCGCGGTGACGGCCGGCATCATTTTCCCTCTTGCTTCGACCGCAGGAATGAATAATGGATAAATTACTCCAGTGTCATAATCACTGTGGTCGGATCAACATTCGTATCGGCTTCGGCATTAATTGACGCTACGGTTCCGTCAGCCGGGGCAAATACCTTAATAATCATCTTCATGGCCTCCATGGTAGCAACCGGATCGTTTTTCTTCACCTTGTCGCCAACCTTAACATCGATGGAAACCAATTTTCCCGCCATCGGGGCGTTGACAGCTACACTCATGGTACAAGACCTCCTTTCCGCTGTTTTTTAAAAAACTTGAAAACCCTCCCCAAACTCCACTTTTCCAACCTACACCGGGCAGGGGTAAAAGCACCCCTCCCTCATATTGTTCCAGGGAAACCCCTTCCTTACACATAATACAAAATACAACCTTTACAATAAGTAAATTAGCTCTGCAATAATTATGCCAGGTGATTTATACCTCTATATCAACTCAAAACCATCTCATCCGATAAAAAGTGACTGCATTATTGCCAAAGCAACTGCATTTTTGCATTGCTCAACCTGTATCACTCAAGCCACAGGTAAAAAAGCCTGTCCCTCTTCTGCAGCACATGTTTTATTAAAAATATAAAAAAAAGACTCCGTTAGAAGCTTTTCTTTTCCCGACAGGATACTGCCCTTCAGGCATAGTTATTATACCACGCAGATAGTTACTTGGGTAGTATTTGATCAATAAACTGCTTTAAAAGGATTCTTAATTTCCATGACGAACTAGTTACAGGTAAAGAAATAATTCTGGAGTGATAAAAGTGGAAAATCATAAACATGTTATTTTTGAAACTAAACATCCTCCCTACTCGGTAAATTTGAAAAGAATACTTATATTAGGGACCTGCCTGAACTTATTATTCCTAATTTTTTTTCGCTGGTCCTGGGCCAGGACCATAAACCTTTTTATTCTATTTGCCCTGCTTGATTTCTTTACATTTTACCTCCCAGCTGTCACTAAAAAGTATATTATTACCAAACATAGTTTGATAAGGAAAAGCTGGTTTGGTTCAAAAGAAATACCTTTTAGTCAGGTCGGCAGCATTACAGCTGCCAAAGGTAAAATCCTGGTCGTTTCAACCAAAGGGAAGGTTTTGTTAAAAATCCACGAAATGTTTTTAGATCATACAATCAGGGAAAAATTCAAGGACATTTTATTTGAACAAATGCAAAAACACTAGTTATGGGAGCTATCGGTTCTCCTGATCACCCATATAGCCAGGACTGTCAACACAACAAGTCCTGCCATATAGGGAAATGTAATGAACTCTTTGGGAACAGAAGTATAGAGGCCGATATAACCAAAGACAATAAAGATCAAAGCCGAAATCCATTTTATCACTTTTTCAGGAATTTTCTTTCCTGCCACAACTCCGATATAAATGCCGAGAGCGTCGGCAATCAGCATCCCGGTCGTTGTTCCCACGAGAGTTTCCAGAGGAGCATTGTATTTTGCTGCCAGAGCAACTGTGGCTAACTGAGTTTTATCACCCATCTCAGCGAAAAAAAAGCCAATCGCTACGGTTATTACCGGCCCCAGGATCAGTTTCCTTCTTTCTTCGCCATGCAAACTGTCGCCGCTAATTGTCCACAAGCCAAACAGTATAAATGAACCCGCGGCAATTACCTGAATGACCTGGAGGTTAAAAGATGTTCCCAGATAAGTCCCCAGGGCAACTGCCAGGGCATGGTTTAACAGCGTGGCGATCAAAACACCCCAGAGGACAGCTCTGGCGGGAAAGCGGGTCGCGAAGGCCATCGCCAGCAGCTGTGTCTTGTCTCCCATTTCCGCCAGCACCACCATTACAGTGGAGCCTAGAAAAACCAGCATCTTAATCTCCCCTCAAAACTCAAAAATTATCCAGAAATAAAGAAGACCTCAACATAACCTCCCTCAGCCGGGTGGTCATGTTAAAGGTCTCGCTAATTGGTGCCACCACCAACAGTAAAGCCAGGACAATGCCAGTATGTTGACTTCACTTGCATTTCACGCCAGCTACTCCCCTTCAACTAATAAAAGTTTACTCGCTAATTTTTGACTTGTCAATTGATAACTCTACTTCAAGGACTTTTGCGCCTTTTCCAAAACATTGCCAATTTGCGCATTGAGCTGCAAAAGGCGGTCACATTGCCCGGATATGTCGGGATGACCGGCTGATGCTATTTGCTGGAGCAGTTTCCCCATTTCTATCGTTCCATTCTGGGCATCCCGGATATAAAAGGAAACCTGTTCGCGCGCCAACAGCTCGCTTCCCCTGTGTTCAAAAAGACCGGAAATCAAGTTAACATCCCCCGTTTTATTATGTTTTTCAAATATTTATGTTAATAAGTATGTACGTTCTAGCGAATTTTATGTTTTGCACGCTCTCTTTCTTTTAATCCCCAAAGGACAACTGATACCGCTATCAGAATTAAACTAACAAGCTGAGCCACCCGCACCGGCCCCAACATCAGACTGTCTGTACGCAACCCCTCGATAAAATAGCGGCCGGCGGAATACAGGGTTAGGTAGCACAACAGGATTTGGCCCTGGAATCTCACTCGCTTGCGACTAAACATCAAAAAAACAAAAACAAGCAAGTCCCATAGTGATTCATACAAGAAAGCCGGGTGGTGATATTGCCCCCCGATAAACATCTGTTTCTGAATGAAGCCTGGAAACCGGCTGATAAATTCCCTGGAAACCGGCCCGCCATAAGCCTCCTGGTTAATAAAATTACCCCAGCGGCCAATTGCCTGCCCTAGGATAATGCAGGGGGCAAAAATGTCTCCTATTTTCCAAAAATCAAGGCGGTGTTTTCTTACATAAAAGAAACCGGCAAGAAAGCCCCCCAACAGGCCGCCGTGAATGGCCAGTCCACCGCGCCGGATGGCAAAAATCTCCAGGGGATTGTAGCTGTAATACTCCCAGTTAAAAAAGACGTAATACAACCTGGCCCCAATAATTGCCGCAGGAATAATCAAGACCAACAAATTAAGAACATGCTCCGGATCAATGCCACTTTTCGCGGCAAAGCGGTAAGCCAGCAATGCGCCGAGGATAAAGGCGGCGGTCATAATAATTCCATACCAGTAAATTGCCAGAGGCCCGATATAAATTGCAACTGGATTAATCATTTAAACCGATATTCTCCCCTACAGTTATTCCATTTTTAATTTTAACATATTCTAAAAAACTTCTAAAACGGTGCCCCCGATGAAATGTAAGCATACTAAACAAACAGACTGGCTTTTACCAGTCTGTTTGTTACATCTTGGTTTTAAATGTCTCACATTTGGTGTGACTGGAGGAACTGGCACTGCTGGCACCGTTTCGATCCACCTGAATTGACGGTGCCTTACATTCTACTGCACTATTCCACTTACATTCTGTAACAGTGCATTTAATGTTGGGCAATCGTTTCACCTCCCTAAGGTTTTACATTATTTTTTACCAGATTGCCCGTAAATATGCGCACGGTATTAAAACAATTTTCCACCAGCTTCTTGATATCTTCCGGCCCGGCATCATCCACATGAATACCTGCTACCACCACCACAGGCTTGCCACAGGCAATTGCTATCTCTTCAGCAACAGGCTTGGCCACTTCGTCGTCTTTATGCCCCAGCAGGGGAACAACAGTTGTGTTGCAACTAATCCTGGCATTATCAGAAAGGCTCGGCCTGGGCAAACTGATGGCAACCGCCCCGATATGCGGCTTCTCGCCGCCGTAAAGCTGTACTGCCAAACCGTCCCCCATAACCGAAGCTACCAGGTCGACCCGGTATCTTCCTTCACCTGCTGTAAAAAACATTTGTTCCACCAACATCCATCCCCTCCTAGAGTGAACTGGCCTAACATTTTTTCAAATTCTTCGGCAGATACAGGCTTCCCGAACAGAAATCCCTGCATCTCGTCACATCGGTGCTGCTTGAGAAAATCGTACTGCTCCTCGGTCTCCACGCCCTCAGCAACAACTCCTAGCTTCAGGCTCTGCCCCAGAACGATAACTGTCGAGGCAATCGCCGCATTATCCTTATCCGTACCGATCTCATTCACAAAAGATTTATCTATTTTTAGCTTATTAATAGGGAATCGTTTCAGGTAGCTGAGCGAAGAATAACCAGTGCCGAAATCATCTATTGCAAGCTGGATTCCCATCTCTTTCAATTCCTGCAGCATCTTGACGGTATATTCCGCATTCTGCATGGCCACGCTCTCGGTTATCTCCAGTTCCAACCATTGTGGATCAAGGCCGGTTTCTTTTAGTATTCGTGATACCACCTCAACCAAATTTTGTAACTGAAACTGGCGTGCTGAAAGATTCACCGCCACACGCATAGGAGGATAACCTGCATCCTGCCAGGCTTTATTCTGAGCACAGGCGGTGCGCAGCACCCATTCACCGATAGGAACAATCAGCCCGGTGTCTTCAGCCAGGGAGATGAACTCCCCCGGCGGGACCAGCCCACGGTCAGGAGTCTGCCAGCGTACCAGGGCTTCCATACCGACAACCTTTCCCGTATTTATATTAACCTTGGGCTGGTAATAGACCACAAATTCATTCCGCTCCAGCGCCCGTCGCAGGCCGTTTTCCATCGCCAGCCGCTCAATAGCTTTGGCATTCATGGCTGGGGTGTAAAGCTGGTAATTGTTTTTACCCCTTTCCTTGGCCCTGTACATCGCCGTGTCAGCATTTTTGAGCAGCGTTTCAGCATCCTCACCATCGTTGGGATAGAGAACAATACCAATACTGGTGGTAATATAAAGCTCATGACCCTCGACAATCAGCGGCTCCCTGATCACTTCGAGGATTTTTTGGGCGACTTTGGCAACACTTTCCGCCTGTGTTATTTCCGGCAGCAATATTATAAATTCGTCGCCGCCCAGCCGGGCAACAGTATCGTCTTCCCGCATACACCTGGTCAACCGCCCGGCAATACTTTTCAGCAACTGATCCCCTATATTATGCCCCAGCGTGTCGTTAATGAGCTTAAAGCGGTCCAGGTCGAGGAACAGCACGGCCAACATTTGCTTGTTGCGCTTGGCGTGCGCCATTGCCAGCGTCAGGCGGTCCTTGAATAGCATCCGGTTGGGCAGCCCGGTCAGGGCATCATGAAAGGCCTGGTGCCGGATAGTTTCCTCATAGCGCTGCCGCTCAGTGATGTCCCTTGAAACAAAAACTACACGCTTTTCGCCCGCCGCAGTTTGATACGTTTTACCAGTACTTTCAAACCAGCGCAATTCCCCATTTTTATGTATAAACCTGTATATAACCTGTCCTAAAGCGTTATTCTCAAATACTCTTCTAAATGCCGATTTTACAGCAGGACAATCCTCCGGGTAGATAAAGTCAATGACCTCTCTGCCTACAAGCTCATCAGGCTCATAACCCAAAGCATCCTTATAGTTGGGGCTAAGGTACAAATACCGGCCACCGCTACCTATCTCACAAATAAGATCATAGGTGTTTTCAGTAAGCGCGCGATACCGCTCCTCACTTTCACGCAAAGCCTCCACCGCCCGCCTGCGCTCGGTAATATCACGCAATATAACGGTAAACAGCAACTGCTCGCCAAAATAAAACTCACTAACTGTAAGCTCGATAATTAAAGTAGAACCATCTTTCCGCCGCCCGGTAATCTCCCTGGCAGCGCCGGTACTTCGATATTCCCCGGTGGGCTGCCGGCCAGCTGCAGGGTAACTATCATACTCGCTGTAAAACTTTGGCATCAGCATGTTAATATCCCGCCCGATCACTTCTCCAGATTTGTAACCAAAAATACGTTCCGAAGCGGGATTACATGATTGGATTTTGCCGTGCGTATCAATGGTGATTATCCCGTCAAGCGCATTGCTGATTAACGTCCTTGTAAATGCCTCACTCTGATCCAGCGACGCCTCAGCATGCCGGGCATGCAACATACGGCGCACACGGTGCCGCAAAACAGCCCAGTGAATAGGCTTGGTAATGTAATCGGCAGCCCCGGCTTCAAAAGCCATATCTACGTCTTTGTCATCATTAAGGCTGGTAATCATAATAACCGGGACACGATCACCGCCGGGAAGCTCCTGCAACCGGGTACAGGCAGTAAAGCCGTCCATTACCGGCATCATACAATCCATTAAAATGATCTCCGGTTTTTGCTGTTCATAAATAGAAAGAGCCTGCACCCCGTTTTCAGCTTCAATTACTGTATATCCATCGCTTTCCAGAACCTGGCGCAGCTTAAACCGCATATATTTAGAGTCATCTACGACAAGGACTACGGGACTTTTTTGGGCCGGAGTAATTTCGCTCATATGGCTCCCTTTCTGACATATGCTGCAGATAGAACACAAATGGTATCTGTGAATATTAACCAGCAGCAAAACTAAAATTACAGGTGTTCCTATTATGTCTATTTTTTCTACATTGCGGTTTAAATTCCTCCAAATTAATAAAGTATTTGACGGCTCTAATTAACATTAATTGATAATTATAGGTGAATTGATTAATTATGTATATCTTTACATAATAAAACGCTAATAAAATACCTGTTTATAAGCAATATAATTAATAATCTCTATAAAACTATAAGGGAGGATATTGTAAATGCCCACAAGTTGGAATGATTTTCAAAAAGGCGTGGAAGTGAGAGCCAGCGCTTATAACAACGACGTTACTATCTGCTACAATGGCCTTCTGGCAAAATCAGGCGCTGACCAGGTATACCTGCATTACGGCTTTGGTGACCTCTGGATGGACACAAATACAGTAAAAATGGATAAAACGCCCAGAGGATGGGAAAAAACCATCAGGATAAAAAACGATAAAGTAAACTTTTGTTTTAAAGATTCGGCCAACAATTGGGATAACAATAACGGCAGCAACTGGATGATTCGCTAGTAATGAAGCAGGGGCAGTTAAACTGCCCCTTTCACAGAATCTTGACGAGCTCAGTCAGACGTGACCTGCGAACGCAAACAGCTTTGGTTAAGCACTTCAATGAGATGTTCCTCGCTCAAATCTTTTCTTATAATCACCTTGCCGATGCGGCAAGGAAGGACGAAAGTAAGTCGCCCGCCGACAGCTTTTTTATCGCGGTAAAAACATTCAACAAGCTCTTCAAGGGTAAAGTTACCCGGCACTTCATACGGCAGGCCGGCACAGCGAACAAGGGCCTCGATCCGGGCGCACTCGGCTGCGGCCAGCAGCCCCAGCGACCGGGCCACCCTGGCGGCGGCCACCATTCCGATTCCCACCGCTTCACCGTGGGTATATTTCCTGTACCTGGTTAATGCCTCTACAGCATGACCGACAGTATGGCCGTAATTTAAAATAGCCCTCAAGCCAGCTTCAGTCTCATCATCCTCCACCACTTTTGCCTTGATCCGGCAGGCCTCCTGCACGACATGGGTAAGCGCTCTTGCTTCACCAGATAAAACCGCTTCAATATTTTCCTCCAGCCAGCTGAAAAATTCCTCACTCCAGATTACACCGTACTTGATTACCTCGGCCAGTCCCGACCGCAATTCACGCGGTGGCAATGTTTTTAACAGGGCAACATCAGAAAGCACCAGGCGGGGCTGGTAAAAAACACCGATAATATTCTTCCCTTTGGGGTGGTTTACCGCCACCTTGCCTCCCACACTGCTGTCCACCTGGGCCAGAAGCGTTGTGGGCACCTGGATAAACGGCACCCCGCGAAGGTAAGTAGCGGCCACAAATCCGGCCACATCCCCGACAACCCCGCCGCCCAGTGCAATTACCGGGCTTGTCCGGTCGAGCCCGCTCTCAAAAGCCAGATCGTAAAGCCGCTCAGCCGTGGCCATTGTCTTATGTTCTTCACCATCACCAATTTTACCGAATGTTACCCTAAAGCCGGCACCCGCCAGGCTCTCTTCCACCTCCCGCCCGTAAAGAGGGTGCACGGTGGGATTGGTAATCACCAGCACTTTTTTCCCAACAGGCAATTCTTTTAAATACCTGCCTAACTCCGGTAAAATCCCGGCTCCAGTATATATGTGGTAACTCCTGGTACCCAACTCCACCTTAATTATTTCCAAGATCATTACAACTCCTGTTGCCGCTATAATTTATTCTAAGGGAAAAAACATACTCCCTACAGATACTGCTTCTCTTTAAGATAGTGAATAATCTTTCCCACCACTTCTTCTGGGGAGAATGCCCCGGTATCCACCGTGTATTCGGCCACATCATAGGCTCCGCGGCGCTCCTCAAGCAGGGTGACAATCTGTTCCTTCATATTGCCCTTCGCCAGCAAAGGCCGGTTTCTTTTATTTTTCAACCTTTCAAAGATGACCTCCGGCGCTGCTGCAAGCCCGATCAAAATGCCGTTTTCTTGCAAGAGGCACACATTTTCCGGGTTCAATACTATCCCTCCGCCGGTTGAAATAACCAGTCCTTCCTGCCGGGCCAGTTTCTTGACCAGAAGCGCTTCCTCAGAACGAAAACGGATCACTCCATCGCGGGCAAAAATCTGAGCCACAGTTTTACCGGTAATATTTTCAATTTCCGCGTCGGTATCAATAAATTTATAGTTGAGCTTCACGGCCAGGCGGCGTCCCACGGCGGTCTTGCCAGTTCCCATAAATCCAATTAAAACAATATTTTTTTTCATAAAATTAAACTACACCTGCCTCAAATATAACAGGTACTTTTCCCAGTTATCCTTTAGCTCAGCCATGCTGTCACCGCCACACTTCTCCAGACATGCCCGCGCCAGCTCCCAGGCGACCGCTGCTTCACCAACCACACAGGCTGCTGGAACGGCACAAATGTCTGATCTCTCGACGGTGGCTTTCAAAGGTTCCTTGGTAATCATGTCTACACTTTGCAGCGGCCGGTAAAGTGTCGGTATCGGTTTCATGGCTGCACGCAACACCAACACCTCCCCATTCGTTACGCCGCCTTCGATTCCTCCGGCGTGGTTGGTCCGGCGATAAAAACCCCTGCCGGACTTGTAAAAAATCTCGTCCTGGACCTGCGATCCCGCCTTTCCTGCCGCGGCGAACCCCAGACCCACTTCTACCCCTTTGATTGCCTGGATGCTCATCACAGCCGCGGCCAGGCGGCCATCCAGCTTCCGGTCCCATTGCGCATAGCTGCCCAGACCCGCCGGCACACCGTAAGCGCTGATCTTAAAAATGCCGCCGAGCGTATCGCCCGCTTCCCGCGCCCGGTCAATTTCATCAATCATACGTTGCTCTGCCGCAGGGTCAGCACACAATAACTGCGAACCGGCCAGCCTGGCCTCCAGCTCTTCCATACTGAGGCCGTCAACCACTGCCTCCACGCTTCCGATCCTTACCACCTGGCCAACAATCTTAATCCCCAGCTCATCAAGGATCCTACGTGCCACACTGCCCACCGCCACTCTAGCAGCAGTTTCCCTGGCGCTGGAACGCTCCAGCACATTGCGGATATCCTTGTGCCGGTACTTGATTGCCCCCGCGAGGTCGGCATGTCCTGGCCGGGGACGCGTAACCACCCGCTCATCCACCCGCGCATCCGGTTCCGGCGACATTACCGCTGACCAGTTGTTCCAGTCCCTGTTTTCCACCTGGAGGGTAATCGGGCTGCCGAGGGTCAGCCCCCCGCGTACCCCTGACAGAAAACGCACAGTATCGCTCTCAATTTTCATCCGGGCGCCGCGGCCGTACCCCCCCTGGCGGCGGGCCAGCTGCCTGTTGATGTAATCGCCGGTCAGAGGAAGGCCGGCCGGCACACCTTCCACAATCGCGGTAAGGGCCGGGCCATGAGATTCCCCCGCAGTAAGGTACCTTAACAATCTTTTTTCCTCCAATCAACCATAATCAACTGTGATGAAGGAGCCCGCAGACAGCTTCAAGCAACGCTTTCCTCATCACCTCTACCGGGGCAGCAACCCCTGTCCACAGTTCAAATGCCAGGGCCCCCTGATATAAAAGCATACCCAGCCCCTCCACAGCGGTCGCCCCGGCCTGGCGGGCGCCTTTCAGGAAAAGTGTTTCAACAGGATTATACACCAGGTCACAGGCCACCTGCCCAGGCCTGAACATGGCATAAGGCAAAGGTACGGTTGATCTGTCGTCTGGATACATTCCTACAGGGGTGGCCTGAACCACCAGATCAGCACTTTGCATTACTTCAACCAGGCAAGTTTTTTCTTTACCATCAGGCCAGGGTACCACAGCCACTTCAACTTTTGCCTTCGCAGCGAGCAGGCTGGCCAGCGCGTCCGCCCGTTTTTCTGAACGATTGGATAAAAACACCTTCTTTACCCCGGCCAGCGCCAGCTGAACAGCCACAGCCCGCGCCGCGCCGCCCGCACCCAGGATAAGTGCCGCCTTACCGGCAGGGATAAAACCGGCCTTTTCTTTCAGAGCACGCAAAAACCCTTTCCCGTCGGTATTATCGCCAACCAAACGGCCTGAACGGTTAACGATCGTATTAACAGCACCTACCAGGCGGGCTTCCTCAGTGATTTCATCCAAAAGAGGCAGCACCGCTTGTTTATGAGGTATAGTCACGTTCACCCCGGCCATTCCTAAAGATTTTACCGCTTCAACCGCCGATGAGAGGTTTGCCGGCTCAACCGGGAAAGGTACATATACAAAATCCAGCCCAAGGGCTGAAAAAGCTGCATTATGCATTGCCGGAGAAAAAGAATGCTCCACAGGGCAGCCAAAAATCCCGCACACTCTGGTCCGGCCGCTAATCCCGGTTACCATAATATACCTCCGAATATTTGCTTAACCTTGCCAGCACAAGCTTCTCCAGGGGACGGCTGATCAATCTCGAACCCCAAAAATCCTTTCCTCCCATTGGAACAACCAGGATGGTGTGCAGGCCGGCCAGATTCCCCCCCAGTATATCGGTGAATATCTGATCGCCGACCAGGGCTGTTTCCCATGCAGAGGTTCCCAGCATTTTCAAAGCCTTGCGAAACGGCCTCACCAAAGGCTTTACTGCCCTGTGCACTGAAGGGACCTGCAGCAGACCGGCAATGGCCGACACCCGCTTCCGCCTGTTGTTAGAGATTATACCCATCTTAAAACCATGCCTGCGAAGCTTATTTAAATATTCAGAAACCTCAGGAGGAAACTGGTCCGCATCCCTGCGAATAATGGTATTGTCCAGGTCAAAAAGGATCCCTTTTATCCCCATTTTTTTCAGCATCTCCGGTTGAATATCAGTAACAGAGGAAACATAAATTCTCGGATAAAATATTTTCAACAAGACCCCGTGCTACCTTTCTTTCTACATTCTCTCATTATCTATCTTTATTTATCTTTAATTTACATATTTTATTTACACCCGGCAATCTCTCTGGCCTTTTTGAGATCTACCGGTGTATTAACATCTAAAAAAACGGTATCAAAATCAGTTTTTGAGCAAAATTTTTCCTCGTCAACATAATTTACCCTTACCTCCGGGTAAAAATCAGTTACTTTATACCTGGCGGCAGCCAAGGATCTTTCAATAGCCGGCAGGCAGTTTACACTATATACGGCAAATAACGGCTGAAGGTAAATTCCCTGGCGCGGCACCGCCACATCGTATCCTTCCGCCTGCTGCATCATAAAACGCGCCAGGCTCGCCTTGACAAAGGGCATATCACAGGCCACCACCAGGCACTTTTCATATGACGCCCCATGGAGCGCAGCGTGAATACCGCCAAGTGGGCCGCAGTTCTTAATAATGTCGGTAACAACTTTCAGGCCCAGGCGCCTGCCGGTTTCTATATCCCCGGAAATTAAGATTTCTGCAAAAACATTTTTCAGCTCACCGGCTACGCGTTCGATCATGCCTTTACGCCCAACATTTAGAAATGCTTTATTAGTACCCATACGAACACTTCTGCCGCCGGCCAGGATCACCCCGGTAGCCTGAATCATCCATTCCTACCCCCAAAGATGAGATGTTTATCTAGTTTTTCAACACACAGATATTTTACTCGGTAAATAACTATTGTTTCAAGTCTTATGCTTTTCCAGGGGGACAAAAATCCTCTTATTGAATAAATTTTGGTGAAGACATGCACCATTATTCCCGGCTCATTCATATTATTAATTTGTACGCACTATCAATCCGGCAAATCTTTAGGGGGGATAAACGTAGATGCTGTCTGGTCTCTGGGCTTTAACCGTGGTATCGCTGGTTAACGGACTCCTGTTGCTCGTCTCATATATAGCAAACAATTCTTTTCCGCAGCCGCTAACCGAGGAAGAAGAATTAAAGTATCTCAACCTGCTAACCAGCGGTGACGAGGAAGCGCGCAACATCCTGGCAGAAAGGAATCTGCGCCTTGTTGCACATGTGGTGAAAAAATTCGACAGCACAGGAGAAGATTTGGAGGACCTGATTTCTATCGGTACTATCGGCCTGATTAAGGCAATCAATACTTTCAACCCCGGTAAAGGAACCAGGCTGGCAACCTATGCCGCCCGGTGTATTGAAAATGAAATTTTAATAACAATACCTAGCGGATGATATTAGAAAAAACGGAACTGTCTACCTGTTCCGGAAACTTGGCAAATATAGTAATCTGAATATCTTTTAAACCGTTCCTGCCCGGCCGGCCCCGGCCAGATATGATTACCTGGGAAACCAACGCTCTGACAAGAGCCTTTTTGTCATAGAAGTCCAGGCTGTTCAGCCTGGATAAAATCTGCTTTGAGATCAGCTTTAGTTCCTCCAGGCCGGATATGTACCTTTGGGCCTCATTTAAAACTGCTTCCAGTTCCTTTTTTCTGTCCTCCAGCCTTTCTTTCCTCCGCTTCAAATCGGCAAGCTTATTTTTGGTGTTCATATCCAGTTCGACCAGTCCTAAGCCCAGCGCGTCAAGAATAGAGCTGCGGCCTTTTTCGACCCCTTTCAGATGTTCACCAACCCTGGCAAGCTCTCTCCTCAGCTCTTCCTCCCCGGGTTCTTCGCTGACAGCTTCCCTGGCAAGTGCGTCAGGATCGTCCAGCCAGATTTGTATTTGCTCCCATACCGCATTTTCAATAACCTCCGCCGGCACCGCCTTAAGCGGAATACACCCTTTATTTTTCGCCCCCTGGCTGTTTTTGTGGCAGGTGTACCGTCGCTCTTTCTTATTCCACCAGTTTGTATATATGCCAGTCATGGTATTACAGCACTCCGAACAGGAGATTATCCCGGACAGCAGGTACTCATTTTTGCTCATTCCGGCCCACAGCCGCCGGGCCTCCTTCAATTTTTGCTGCGCTTTGTTCCAAGTTTCCGCATCAACGATTTCAGGCACTGGAATGGAATACTCCTTATATTGCCAGAAACCAATGTAAACCGGATTTTTTAAAATTTGCCTGACCACGTTGCGGTGCCATTTCCTCCTGCCTTTTCTGGTGGGAATCCCTGTTTCGTTAAGCCTCCGGGCAACTCCGTTCATTCCTATGTCTTCGTAAACGAACCAGTAGAAAATATTTCTAACCACCGGCGCTTCAATATCATTCACCGTGACTTTGCCTGATTCGGGAGAGTAGTTATAGCCGTAGTTGTAAAAACCTACCGGTACGCCACCCTGCCTGGCCTTCTGGTCTTTACCTCTTACCATCCTGTCCCGGATTTTTTCCCGCTCGTACTCGGCTATCGCCCCCCTGATCGAGTAAAAGAGCCGACCCTCCGGCGTCTCCTGCCAGGCGAAGTCCAGGAACTCCAGCCTCACCCCGGCCTTCTCGAACTCTTCCGTGAGCAGCAGCTGGTGCGACAACTTCCTGGAAAGCCGGTCTGGGTCACGAACGACGAGCAAATCAACCTGGTTGTTTCTGATAGCGTCGCGTAAAGACGCAAGACCGGGCCTGTCCAGGGTGCTGCCGGATATACCCTCGTCGGCAAACTCCTTAATTATGGAAGCACCCAGGACGGCGGCCCGGTTTCGGCAGGCCCCCCGCTGTTCCGCGAGAGAGAAACCATGCTGAACCTGATCATCTGTACTTACTCTGACATAGATTGCTGCTTGCATTTCTTAGCCTCCATCACCTTCTTTAGTCAAGTAAACGGTATGCTTCCCTTATACCGCTGCTTCCATCTTTAGAGTATACTATTTTTACCACAGGGTGATCATTTTCCTTCACTTTTTCCTTCGCAAAAACTCCGCTCATTCCGCATCACTCCCTACAAAAAGTTTACGCAGTAACGGGTTTGTCTTATATCTTGAAAGAAAGAAAAAAACCCTGGGTATATTACCCAGAACTTAAAAATGCCGCGCGCAAACAATTGATTTTAAGTTAACACTAATTTATTTTATTATTATATACATAGCATGCGTATTGGTAGGTGCAGGCGCAGTTTATTGGAAGGCAGGCAACATTAACCTCTATTATCTTGTTATTGCCATGAATTGGAGCGATTTCAGCACATGCTTCAGTGAACATATTGAATGATTATTACGATTACAAAAGCAGGCTTGATGAGATGACTCTAAAAACTCCTTTCAGTGGCGGCAGCGGTATTTTGCCCGAAAAAAAGATGTCCCCCAAAGCCGCCCTTTATTATGGCCTAGCAACTTTGAGTATAGCAATTATACTGGGTTTTAATTTAGTGTTTACCCGGCGTTGGCAGATACTTGAAGAATGTTATCCTTATTCTTTCAACACTTTTTCTCGTAGCAATGGGGTTATTTGTTTCGTAACTAACCAGAATTTCGTAAGCATACCTTTCCGCAAACTGATAAAATTCCTGGAATACAAACTGGAAGAGTTAGGCATAAAGGTTGTTCAAACAGACGAACCTTATACCAGCAAGGCATCCTCGCTTTCCGACGATATCCTGGAGATCCTGAAGAGATACGCTGAAGTCAGGGAAAAGCAGGAGAACATAAAAATTAAATATTCCGGTAAAAGTATTTGAGTATCTAATCAACTAGTAACCCTTACACCAGACTCGATATGTCATTAAACTTAATCCGGGAGTGTAAATAATTTTGGTAATTAAAACTAGTGTAAAATTTAATAATCCCTTTATCGCCTTAAAACATAAAAATTACCGATACTATTGGCTAGGTATGTGTATTTCTTTGATTGGCACTTGGATGCAAAATATAGCTCAGCCTTGGCTTGCCTATAATTTAACAAATTCACCTTTTTTACTTAGCCTGATCGGTGCACTTCAATTCACACCTATACTTTTCTTCTCGTTAGTTGCAGGCGTTTTTATTGATAAACATAATAAAAAAAAGATTATACTGTTTACTCAATCAGCATCTCTTGTGATCACTTTTATGCTTGCAATATTAGTGTGGATAGGGCGAATAAAATACTGGCATATCCTGGTATTGGCAACAGCGCTTGGGATGGTCAATACACTGGATATGCCTGCACGTCAAGCATTTGTCATAGAAATTGTAGGTAAAGAAGACTTAATGAACGCAATTGCCCTGAATTCAGCTGTTTTTAATGCAGCGCGAGTTATAGGCCCTGCTCTTGCTGGTATCATTATGGGATATGCGGGTATTGCATTTTGCTTTTTGCTAAACTCAATAAGTTTTGCGGCTGTTATTATTAGCCTGCTATTTATCAAACCTCTAACAACACAAAGTAAATATAAGAAAAATGCTAAAATCCTAACTGAGATAAAGGAAGGTCTAAAATATATTTACAAACATGATATACTATTAAACTCTATATTGTTGACGGCTATTATCGGTACTTTCGCAATGAACTTCAATGTTTTGGTTCCGGTATTTGCAAAAGAGATATTAAAACAAAAAGAAACCGGATTCGGTTTTCTGATATCCTTTATGGGTATAGGCTCCTTTATAGGTGCATTATTTGTAGCAAGCATTAGTAAACCTGGCCCTAACAAAAGATTTTTTAAAATTCTACCTGTGTTCATTGCAATTTCTCTAATAACCACAGGATTTACGAGAATATACTTAATAACCGGACTCTGTCTTGCTTTAACAGGTTTTTTCTTTATTTCCTTTAGCTCAACAGCAAATTCAATAATTCAGCTTAATTCAAAAGATGAGTACCGTGGAAGGGTGATGAGCGTTTATTCCCTGGTTTTTGCAGGATCCACACCTCTGGGCAACCTCTACACCGGGACAATTACAGATCACTTCGACGCCAGGATCGGATTTGTGGCTTGTGGAGTTATTATTATTTTATTGCTTATTCCTTTACATATCAAAGCGCTTAATATGAGAAAAGAGGGTTGCAGTAGTTAACTGAGTTATCCATGGTGTGCTACGTTGAATATGTGTTGACAAACTGAAATAAGCCTGGATAACAATCAACCACCTCTGGAATTTTTATTATATGCCTCGCGTACTTTTTTTATTATGCCAACCATTGCCGCTAATGATAATAATGCTGCCAGAATTATTATGACCGGCCCGAAGCGTATCAATAAGTAAGCCGCGACAATCACGGGGGCCAGCAAGATCCTTACCAGGAACTTCAATGGTTCCCTGCCGGAAATATAGGCGGCCGCTGGCGGTGACACTTTGTAATAAAAACGTACGAAACTCTCACCGATTGCGTTATTCAATAAATAATTGTCCCGAAACTCTCTGAGCAGTACAACCGCGGGCGAGAGCTCGGAGCCGAAGGCCGCCGTGGCTATGAAGCAGCCGCTGGGCGGCGGTGGGGGCTCTTCTTCAATTTCCTCCACCGAGGCTGTAGAGAATTTTAAACTTTCGGCTTCTTCTGCCTCACCGGTAATGCTTGTATTGGGCATGTTCAGCATCATGACCTTTGACTCCATCCTGTAGCCAGTCGCCCTGGATTCCACGGTGACGGCTAAGACGTTATCCAGATAGCCGGCAACTCCATCGTCCTCGTTTTTTTCCACCCTGCTAAAGGATATGGTATAGTCACCGCCATCTATGATTCTTCTATACTGGATAACTTTGTTTTCATCCTTATATTCGTGGGTATATGACCCGTCTTTTAAAAAAATATAATTATCATACTCCCCGATGTCTCCCGACGGCTCAGGAGGATCCAGCTGTACCTCATAAGCGTAACGCAACTCATTAATTATGTAATCGGTGGCCCTGCGGACCTCCCGCTGGGTCTGCCACCGGGTTTCCCCCCTGTGGAACGCGTTGTTTACATATCCGTAATACGCGTAGCCGATCCCCAGGACCACGCTCAAGAGAGCCGCCCCAATCATCAACTCGATAATGGTTATACCCCTTTTACAGGCAAAAAACCTCAACATTTATCACCCCCGCAGTGGTGAAAAGCGACGGGCAGGTATTATCTAAGAACGGCATGATCAGATTCAATCAATATTTACCGCGCTCGGCTACACAGTTCAACGCGGATACGATCCCCGTATCCTGGCTCACCCAGTCCTCACCTTCCAGCGAAGTGAGCAGCTTCCCTTCATCTCCCACAGCGAAAAATTTGTTTACACTTGAAGTAACATTGTTGAGCAACACTGATGTTCCAGAATACTGCCCGGGGTGCCAGGTTGCACCACCGTCCGTTGAAGCCAGAACTGTGCCTCCCCCGCCCACAGCTACAAACAACGGGGTGTTCCCGTCCTTAACTCCAAAAGCGACCCCCTTGAGGTCTTCCTCTGTCCAGTTTATGCCTTCCGGACCGGGCTGTTTTTGCGCCGTCCAGTTCAGCCCGTCGGACGAAGTGAGGATCGTTCCGCTTTTCCCCACTGCCACCAGCTTTTGCTCGACTCCATCAAGCATGCCCCAGGCAACGCCAAAAAGTGCCGCCGTTGTTTCGGTATATTGCTCTGTCCACCTCTCGCCGTCTGAAGAGGTAACTATTGCTCCGCCGTTGCCTACGGCGACAAACATCCCCTCACCACCGGGGACCCAAACAACACCGTTCAGATCCGCTCCGGCCGGCTGCCCCGGCACCCATGTTATTCCATCATTAGATGTGAGGATGACACCGCCGTCGCCCACAGCCACAAATTTTTTGCTTCCTTCCTGCCCGCCCCAGGCCACGCTGTTAAGCCTGTTTGTCATCCCTGAATCGCGGGGTACCCAGGCGGATCCGTTGGCAGAAGTTAAGATCGTGCCGTTTTCTCCAACAGCCACATATTTATCCCCACCCCAAACGGCGCCTTTCAAATCCTGGACCGTCCCCGAAGCCCTTTCCACCCAGTTGATTTCACCATTTTCGTTAAAAACACCGTCGGAAACCAGGATTTTCCCGCCATCCCCCACAGCTATGTATTTCGGCAGCATGACGCTTAGCGTTGCCCTTACCACCTGGTATTGGCCATCCACCACAGTCCTCATGATCACCGTGTAAGGCCCATTGGCGTTGGTAAGACCGGCACCCAGGCGGATGGTGGCGTTATCTGAGTCCTCTATGGTTCTCGAATAACTCACATATAAAGGAGCGGTGGATACGTTATAACCGTCCTTGTCCCTGATGATTAATTGGGTCGTTCCGTCAAAATTAGTGTCCGTGCCGGTCACAAGAATAGGATAATTATTCGGATAGCCTTCCAACAGCCAACTGGGATCCAGGCTCATGGTCGGGATGTAGGCCAGGAAAGTTGTAAAATTTTCGGTTTTGATTATGCCGCCCCGGATATTGTAATCTTCTTCTCCAAAGCTAACAGGGACGGTACCTCCCAGGAAAGCGATTCTGCTGGCAATCCGGTCTTCCATTTCCCCCTGCTCGGCAAACATGGCCCTGCTTTTTTCGCCGGCCGCAAAAATACCCTCCAGGCTCTTGGTGAGCAGAGGAGTGAAAGCCATAATGGTGATTGAGAGAATCAGCAAGCCCACCATGATTTCCACCAGGGTGAAGCCTTTGTTCCGGTACAAAATATTTCTTATCCTTGATTCAACGTTTACGCGCATAATCTCTATCCTTCCGCGGCAGATTCACCGTATTACTCCTTGCTCCAGTAAAACAGGCCACTGCCCTGGGGCAGGGATGCCGCGTTCGGGTCTTCGATCTCTATATAATCAACACCCTCCGTATACTCGCCCCTGTGCCACTTGATCAGATCAATGCCATCCGGCCTGCTCTTGAAATAATAAGCCTTATTTGCCATATTCAAATTGTGCTGCACTTCAAAGCCCAAAAAGCCCATTTCCCAAATGTAAGCGTCATCGAAAAAAACCATCCCATATCTGCTGCCCGCCTGACCGCCGATATCCCGGCCATCCACGCCCGAACCATCCGGAACCTTTAATATAATTGTTCCGTAATAATAATGGTTGCCAAACCACCAGAAGCTATAATCTTCAACAGTAACGCTGTTTTTAAATGATATATATTCCGCGTTTAAAAAAAGGGCGCCAACATTCTTATCATTGTACTGCACCATGTTCACCGGGCTTTTAAACTCCATGGCATTGGAAATAAGCTCGACACATGTATTGCTCTGAATATACAGGGGCCGCTGGGAATCACCGTTAACAAACTTAACCGCCCCTTCCACGGGCTCGTGGGAGTATACGGTTTTGCTCTTTCCGCGCACCGTCACGCTTGCGGTACTGGTGCCGGGAGCTATCAGGCCGGTGCTTTTGTCATACAAGGGCGGATCCCAGTCAGCGCCATCGACGTATGGAGCTGAAGTGGCGGTTATATTACTTTTCACATCGCCGACAATGCCCTTCGCCTCTATATGAATAATGCCCTTCTCTTCGACAAAAACATCTAATTTGCTTAATGTTTCCTCATCCCCCGGGTTAACAGTTGTTATAGTCCAGTCATTTTTCAGATATAATGTTTTTCTTTCACCAGGACTTATCGGTTTGTCGTTAAACGGCGCGTCAAGCCAGGCGGCAATAACGGCGTTTGCTCCACCCCGGGCCAGGTAGTGCGCCTGAAGCTTTTTTTTATCCCTCTCCACCTGCAAGGTTTCCGTCATACTGTACTGCCAGAGGGCGGCCGCTAAAAGGCTCACGATGAGCATCACCGCCAGCGCCAGGGGCATGGCCGCTCCCTTTTCATTAACAATATTCCTCACCTGCAGCACTCCCGAACAGTAGAGATAATTAAAACGGTCACCTTAACTGCTTTAATGAGTCAAAAACTTTTCACGATCTCCATTTTTTTAGTTAACTTGCCAATTGCATCTATTATATAATTAATTATAAATCAATTAGAGAAAAATGGATACCTGTTTGTATTATTCGACTTAAACCTAAAAGTGAGGACTTGAAGAGGGGCTGATATATTGCTCTTGTATTCATTTTTCAAAAGATTTTTTCTTGCGTTTTTTATACCATTATTCCTTTTTTCCTGTGTTCTTGGAACAAAACAGGCCCGGGCGTCCGAAGCCGTTTATCTTGAATGGGAGAATTTGCTGGGCGGCCAGAAGGCCGACCGCGGCTTATCCGCCCGTCAGACCGGCGACGGCGGATTTATCGTGGTGGGTGAAACTTCATCCTACTACATGCACGGCAACGGCGGCAATGACGTCCTGGTGATCAGACTTGACCCCTCCGGCCGCCCGCTGTGGCAGAAAGCTATCGGCGGCATCAGTAACGACAGCGGTATGTCTGTGCGGCAGACGGCCGACGGCGGCTACATCATTGTCGGCGCTACCCAGTCCTTTGACGGCAAGAAAGACCGCGACATATACCTGCTGAAAATTGACGGCTCCGGGCGGCGGCAGTGGGAAAAAAGATACGGTGGTTCTGGAGAGGACTACGTCAGCTGGGTGGAGCAGACATCGGACGGAGGGTTCGTTGCTGCCGGCAGTACCAGTTCCTCCGGGGCGGGTGATTTCGACATATGCCTGATCAAGACCGACCAGTCCGGCAGGCTGGAATGGGAGCAAACCTTCGGCAGCCTGGACACCGACCAGGGCGCGTGTGTTGTTGAAGCCCCCGACGGCGGGTATGTGGTGGCGGGCCGGACCTTTTCCCCCGCCACCGGCGGCTTCGATGTTCTCCTGGCCAAAACGGGCGCGGACGGCAGGAAAGAGTGGGAAAGGACCTTCGGCGGAAAAGGCTGGGACATTGCGGAATCGCTGGCCCTGACCGGCGACGGCGGCTATATAATCACCGGACAGACTTCCTCCTTCAACGACGGCGCCTTTGCCGTCTACCTGGTTAAAACCGACGCCGGCGGCACGCCGGAATGGGAAAAGACCTTCGCTGACAGCGGCTGGGGCGCAGGAAAGTCCGTGCAGCAAACCGGTGACGGCGGCTACCTGGTAGCCGGCTGGACCGATTCCGGCGGCGCAACACAGGCCCGTATCATTAAAACCGATCCGGACGGCAATCCAACCCGGGATTTAAAGTACGGAAACAGCAAATTTAGCCGCGATTTTTCCCTCCAACCCGCCGGGAACGGTGAATACATAATTGCCGGCTGGTGGGCCGAACCCTTGCGGAACAACCAGTTTCGCAGCGATGAGACACAGGTTTACCTGGCCAAGCTGAAAGGCTTTTGAAAAGACCCGGCTCAACCTCCTGCGCCAAAAGAAAACGGCCGGGAACCCTTTCTGAAACCCCCGTCCGTCTTGTTTGCTTCCACAGCACCAACTTAAAAAATGACAACTTAATAACTTGATAACTTAGTACCTTAATACCTCGTTATTATCTTTGTTATTGCTGCTGTTACTCCCAAGTAATGGGTAACGAAGCGTTAGTGAGCGTTGCTCCACCAACATTACCGCTAACCTGACCCCTAAGAGGAGTACCACCTATTGTATACTGCGCATTTCCCGGCCCTTGGGGCCAAGCTTGTAAGTAGGTACCAACTAAGTCATTTGTGTCATCCGGGTTAGTTCCACCATTTACAGCTTGGAATTGCATAATAGCACCGTCTATAGTCCTCAGGTTAGCCTCCACAGCTCTTCGCTCCGCTTGTTGTGTTGCATTGTTATACACCGGCACCGCAATCGCCGCCAGTACCCCGATAATAACTACAACCACCATAAGCTCTACCAAAGTGAAGCCTTTTTTATTCTTGAGGGTACGGCATATAGTATTAAACATATTGCACCTCCTTTCTGCCGCCAAGGCATTTTGATATCTATAATTGTTATACCGCCAGCCACCCAGTTTAGACAGTTGATTCATTAAAATTTTTAATTTAATCTCGATTTAACAAAACCGCACTTTTATTCCGTACTGGAACTCTTTTCGCTACCTCCTCCACTTCCCCCCAAATTCAATTCGCCAATCAAATCCTTAATCAGCATAATTCTATCCGGCGTCTCTTCAACCCACAGGGCGTACACCGGGTTGTCCTCGTCCCCGCTCAGGTTCCTGGATATGGAAAAGCTTCCGACAGGGACATCCGATAATTCGCTGAGCAGTTCGCGCACCGCCACGAGCCCTTCGTAAGAACTGGTGCCGGTCATGGTGAGCACGGGCATCTTGGTTTTGGAACGGACGCCGTCCAGACTGCTCAGTGCGCTCCTGACGGAGGTTTCCAGGTAGGGAGGGCAGATCACCAGCAGTTCCCGGCCGAACCTGTCGTTGCTGTAGGTCACCGTCTTGACGTCCTCAAAACCGAACTCCTTCAGCCTGGCGGCGGCATCCGCCGCCACTATGTTTTTCAACTGGTAGACGAACACTTTATATTTGTTGGCCGGCTGGATATCAAGCTGGGCGACCAGGGATTCCACCTGGTCCCACATGGGGAACAGGGTCCGGTCGAACACCAGCAGCCTGTTGTCCAGCTTCAGGCAGTGGGTGATCTCCACTCCCGCTTCCTTAAGCAGCTCCACCGCCCTGGAGGGTGGGATCTGGGTCAGGGTAAGCGTCTTGTACTCAAGCGGAACCTGCGAAGAGACCGCGCTTTCCCTGTTTTCCGCCGTATCCACGGCACTGACCAGTTCCCTCACTTTTCTTAAAGACTGCACGGTCCCCTGGGCCCAGAAGACATTGGGATTGGTGTCGATGGACAGCACCTTCAGGGAGTCGTCCAGGCCAAGTTCCTTGACCATGGCAATAATTTTTGCGGCCGGGACATAACAGGTGTCAAACCGCGTCAAAAGCATCTGGCTGAAAAAGTCCTTGCGCAGCGTCCCGGCTTCACCGACAACGATCAGGTCGCCGCTCTGCAGGTAGGCCAGGCCGTTGCTCTGTATAACCATTTCAAAAGCTTTCCGGGCTGTTATGCCATCCGCCTTAAAAGTTACCTCAAGCGGCTTGTTGTTCACAATGACGATATTGACGCCCATTTTAATGGCCAGGGCGGATAAAACGTCCCGCAGGTCCGCCCCCCGCACGTCCAGGCTGATGTTCCCGCCGTCCCCGTATGCGGGGGAATCCGCGATGTCGAAGGCGGCGGAAGGGGGATTGCCGTCGGCCACGGCGGAGCCCGGAACGTGACTCAAAATAATGGCGAACAACAACCCTGGAACAGCAGCCTTGATCAGCGCCTTTATGATTCTTTTACGAATGAGCTCAATGGTCATATTTAAAAAACCACCACCATTTTATTTGGCTGTACTACCGTCGCCCTGCCCGGTTTGATCATTTCCAATTTTTTTATCATTGGAACTTGCGCCGGAGGCGCCGGCGGCGCCCGCTTTAGGTTCAGCCTTCAGCCTGCCGCTGAACCCCAGGCGCAGCTCCTGTTTCCCCGCTTTTAAAATAACATTATCTTTATCGATACCTTTTACCGTCCACCCTCCCGCCACATTGTCCCCCGTGCTGACGACGTAGGCGGTCTGGCCGGCTTCAATAATGGCGAAGTCTTTATCGCCGCCCCTGATAATCCCCTTTAAAACTACGGCCCCTGTGAAGGGATCGCGCAGGGATGTTTTTAAGTCCCCATTCTGGCCGTCTTTCTCCCTTTCGGTGTCCGGCAGGTAGGTCAGGCTCGGGGCGGCTTTTTTCTCCCCTTCGCTGATAGTCCCTGGCAGATTGTTATTGCTCCGGGATTTCAGAGCGGCCATGATCCCCAGTATAACTGCCAGCAGCAAAATCCCGCCCAGGAGATAGATAAAAATCCTCTTCCTGCCGTCGCTTAAATACTCTTTCAACAAAGCGGCCATCCGTTCCGGTTTCAGGTCCGTTTTGATCCGCTCCATAGAACCTTTCATCCCAACCGTTCCTTCCTTTCCTTCCTCAACTGCTTTAGCCGGGCTGCTTTTTGGAGATGAAAAAGACACTGGCGGTAATGTCAGCCCTGACCAGGGTTTTCTCCTCCCGCCCCTGGCTCATTTTTATACTGTCAATGCGGACCGCCCGCTGTCCCTCCCCCTGGATGGCTTCCAAAAAAGTCAGGAGATCGTGGTAGCGCCCTTCCAGAACCAGGTCCAAAGGCATCTCGGTATATCCGTCTTTTGCCAGCCGGCTGCCGAAATGAATCTGCTGCAGATTTACGTCCGCTTCAGCGGCGCAGGTGTCCAGGTCTGAAATCAACGTATCTTCGTCAGGCTCCCCGGGTAGCATCCTCTGGTATTTTTCCAGCTTGTCCTTTAAAACGGCAGCCTGCTTTTCTGCTTCTTTTAAGTCCTGCAGCGTCAACTGCGCCTGCCGGCAAGCCGTTTTTTCCTTTTCCAAGGCAGCCCTGGCGTTCTTGTAGGCGTTGAACTGCCCGCACAGCAGGAAGATCAAAAGGGCAAAGGCCATTACACCTATCAAAGGCGGTAATATTTTATTGGGACGGCTGTTTTTGCCTGCCATTAACGTCCGCCTGCCTCTCCTTCCGGCCCGGGCTCCAGAACGGCCTTTATTTCGAACCGGATCATGAAGTTATCGCCAAGCTTTTCGCTGTTCGAAAGCTGGCACTGCACATCCCTTAAACCATATACCTTTTCAAGATCCTCCAGCCAGAGGGCTACAGAATAGTGGTCGTAAGTCCAGCCCTTTATGGTAACCTCCATCCCGTTCGCACCTGAACTTGTTTTCGTCCTGCTCTGGCTGCTTTCGGGCTGGGCGCTGTTTGTCTGGCTGCTTTTATTACCTGCCGCTCCCTCTGCGGAAACCTTGGCCCCGCTGGTGGTATTCTTGCTCCCTTCCTTGCCGGCAATGGTTATTTCGGTCAGCCAGACATTCAAAGGTATCTGTGCGCTGATATCGGCCAGCGTCCGCTTCAGGTCCGGGGGTGTACCCCTGGCTTTCTGCAGCAGCTTTTCAATTTCTGCTACCCGTGCCCTCATTTCGGAAAACTGCCTGTAAGCCTGGACTTCCCCCTCAATGGCCTGCCGCTCCTTGATCAAGCGGTTTATATTGTGATTGACCAACTGAGTAGTCACAAGGAGAACAATATAGGCTGCCAGTAATACTGCCAGCGCCACGCCTCCTGCGGACAAGAGCCGCCGCTGCCGGCGCCACTGGCTGTGCCGGGCAAGCATTTCCGGTGGTAAAAGATTAATTCTTATGTCCATTTTATCTGTGCTCCAAACCTCTCAAGGCCAGGCCGATGCTCACGGCAAAATCGGGCTCTTCATCATTTAAAAATGAATAGCTGCCCGGAACTGGGCCATTAAGCACTGCCAGGGGTTTTATTATTTCAACCGGAACATCCAGTTCTTCCTGGATCATTTCAGGTAATCCTTCCATTCGCGCGCCGCTGCCGCTGAGAATAATTGCCTCCACGTATTCCACATTTCTTTGCGATAAATAATAGCCGATAGAGGAGCGGACTTCATTCGCCAGCGCCGCCACCCATTCATTAATGCAGCTTTCGCCGACGATCTCTTTCTCTTCCGCATCTGCTGCCGCCACCAGAGCGCTGCTGGTCAGCCCGTTAAACAACACAGAACGATTTTTCTCCGGGGTATTGGACGGAAATTGTAAAATAGACCTGGCCAATCGGGGAACACCGTTCTCAGCAATCATAAAAGAGCAGTTCCGGCCGTTCGATATGTCCAGCAGGGCGACAGCGCCCGCTTGCCGCTCCCCGGGCAATGTGCGCAGCAGGGCCAGCGATGAGGCATCAACCACCAGCGGTTTCAATGACGCCGCAGATACAGCCTCAAGCAGCCCCCCCAGGTTTTCCCGCTTGGCGGCCACAAGCAGCACTTCCATTTCCGGACCGTCTCCACCTTCCACCTCTCCGATCAAAAAGAAGTCGAGCACCAGTTGGTCCAGGGGGATAGGGAAATAGTCCCCGGCCTGAAAGCGGACCACCTTGTCCAGCTTATTCACGGGCACTTTTGGCAACCTGGCAATCCTCATAAACACAATTTGGTTAGATACGCCTACGATCACATCGCGGCTGCCGATGCGGGCATCCTTCCACAGCTCTTTCAGAGCGCCTGCGACAGCTTCCACGTCTTTAACCGCGCCTTCTTCTACTGCACTGCTGGGTATCTCAATCCGGCCGGTGGCGGATAAAGCTGCCGATCTGGCTTTGCCTTTCAGTTCAACCACCCGGATTACGCCGGTATCTATATCCAGCCCCACCGAGCCGCCGGACTTCAGTATTCCCATACGCCCCTCACCACCTCGAGCAGAGTATTAATAATTATTTTGACAGCGACAAAACATCTTTCAGCAGCTTCAGGCTCTTGTGCAATATCCTGGATACCTTGCGCTGGGTGATTCCCAGTTCTTCAGCCGCTTCATTCTGGGTCATGTTTCTAAAGAACAGCATGGCAATAACCTTGCGCTGCAGATCCGAAAGCCTTTCCACTGCTTGTTTAAGGACGATCCGGTCTTCTATGGGCAACTGAAAGCTTTCATACCGCTGGCTTCGGATCTTTCCGACATCTATCTCGTCAAGCGATACCCAGCCCACCCGCATAACCTGAAGCAGTCCTTCTTCACGGATGTTGACTGCATCGGCAATTTGCCCCAGGGAAGGCAGTTCCCCGCTTTCCTTTAAAGCTTCTTCCAAAAACCGGTTCACCCTGCCCTGCAGTTCCACCGCCCAACCGGGACGGTCAAAGGAAGCCTCCTTGCGGATGAAATGGCGGATCTCCCCCATGATGCAGTGAGAGGCATAAGTGGAGAAGGCAACGCCCCGCTCCGGGTCGTACCTTTTTATCGCCTTCAGCAAACCCTCAAAGCCGGACTGAACTAGATCGTCCCTGGAATAACCGGGGGCGTAAAGACTGACGAAGTAATTGACAAGTTTAGTGCCGGCCTCCACAACCTTTTGCAGGCTTTCCGCGCTGCCGTCTTCCAGGTATGCCGCCACAGCCGCCTCAATGCTTTCTCTGTCCTGCGCGGTCCCTTTTCCCGCTGACGGCTCTGACAAAGGCATTCCCTTTACCTCCCCACCGTGGTGACAACGGTAAAGATCGGCAGGTAAATGGATATTACAATGCTGCCGGTAACAATGCCGATGGTAATCAATAAAACCGGCTCAAGCATGGAGGTCAAACCTTTGGTCATGGTGGCCACCTCTTCTTCGTAAAAGTCCGCCACCTGGCTCAGGAGGCTGGCCAACTGGCCTGTTTCCTCACCAACGCTGACCATATCGATTAACATGGGCGGGAAAAAACCGCTTTCCTCCAGGGGCGCGGCAATGCTCTGCCCCTCCTGGATCCCTTCTGCCGCATTCTTGACAATTTCGGCCACCTGTCCGCTGCCCGACGCCGGCCCTGCCGCTTCCAACGCCTGCAGGACGGGAATGCCACCGGCCAGCAGGGTGGATAAAGTACGGGAAAACCTGGCGATTACGGTTTTCTTGATCAGAGAGCCGACTACCGGCAGGCGGAATTTAACACTGTCCCACATTCTCCGGCCCGTTTCGCCGGCCAAAAAAAACCGCAGGCCAATTCCCGACAGGATAAATGCCAGCATATATATAAAACCGTATTTCCGGATGCTGCCGCTGATGGCCAGCACTATCTTTGTCGGCAGGGGTAATTCCATCCCAGCAGGGAAAAACTTGGCAAAAACCGGCACAACAAAAGTCAGCATGGCCAGCACGACCAGCAGGGCAAAGGCCATTACCGCCACGGGATAAAAGGTGGCCGAACGGATGCTGTCCCGCAGTTTCTTGTCCCTTTCCAGCTGGTCCGCAAGGCGGTTCAGCATTTCTTCCATGGAACCGCCTATTTCACCGGCCTTGATCATGTCGATGTACATTGAGGAAAAAACTTCGGGATAGGCCTTTAACGCCTCGGAAAGGTTCATCCCGGCTTCCACATTCCCAGCCACTTCACCGGCTATACTGGAAAGGTTGGCATTTTCCGACTGTTTGCTCAATGTGTTGAGACAGCGGGTGAGGGGTATGCCCGCCGCCAGCATGGCGGCAAGCTGTCTGGTGAAAAAAAGGACATCGGGCAGCTTGACTCTGCGCTTTGCTTTCAATAGCATTAAAAAGAACGATTGCTTTTCTTCCTCAACATCCACAATGGTGTAGCCCATCTTGCGCAACTTTGATATTGCCATCCACTCGTGCTCGGCTTCCATTTTTCCCTGCAGGTAGGATCCGGATTTATCCAGGACCTCATAGACATATATGGGCATTATTCCACCTTCTTCTTTAAAAATAACGCAGTGGCAATACCTTTTCCAGCAGGCTTAGAGCAAGCCGGTCTTACGGATCATCCGCTCCAGTTCAACCTGGTCCACACAGTGTTCCAGGGCCATTTCCCTGGAGATAACCCCGGAGTTGACCAGGTCCGCCAAAGCGCTGTCCATGGTCTGCATGCCAACATTGCGCCCGGTTTGCATTGCTGTGTAAAGCTGGTGCTCCTTTCCCTCCCGAATCAGGTTCCTTACCGCCGGGGTAGTGAGCATTACCTCTACCGCCGCTACCCGGCCTTTGCCGTCTGCCCGGGGGATGAGCTGCTGGGCCAGGATCCCCTGCAGGGAGCCTGCCAGTTGCTGGCTGATCTGGTTGCGCATATGGCTTGGAAATACATCTATGATCCGGTGGATGGTGAGGGGCGCAGTTTGAGTATGCAGGGTGGAAAAGACGAGGTGGCCGGTTTCCGCAGCTGTAATGGCAATAGATATGCTTTCCAGATCCCTCATTTCCCCCACCAGAATTACGTCCGGGTCGTGACGCAGCACGTGCCTCAGGGCATTGGCAAAGGAATGGGTGTCGCTGCCCACCTCCCGCTGTTTGATGATGGACTTCTTGTGGCTGTGCAAGAATTCAATGGGGTCTTCTATGGTAACTATATTAAGGCAGCGTTCCTCATTTATCTGGTTGATTATCGCTGCCAGGGTGGTGGATTTGCCGCTTCCAGTGGGCCCGGTAACCAAAACGAGGCCCCTGGGCAGGCGGGCCAGTTCCTTTACCACCGGCGGCATTTTCAATTCTTCCAGCGAGGGAATGTTTATGGACACTACTCTAAAATTGGCGGCCAGGGTACCCCGCTGCCACATGATGTTGCCCCGGAAGCGGCTTAACCCGGGAACCGAAAAGGAAAAATCAAGTTCCCGGTTTTTCTCCAGCTCTTCCCGCTGCCTGGGTGTAAGGATTGGATTTATCAGAAGCTCTACATCCTGAGGCATCAGCCGGGGCATATCCAGGGCTTCAAGCCTGCCGTATATCCTTACTACAGGAGGCATCCCCACTGTAAGGTGAAGGTCCGACCCGTCCATTTTCACCGTCATGGTCAAGATCTCTTCAATGCTCACAGATTTATAGCTGCTCACATAACCACCCTCAGTATTTCTTCCAGCGAAGTGATACCCTGCCTGACTTTCATCAGCCCGTCCTGGCGGAGTGTAATCATTCCCTCGCTGACGGCAGCCTCTTTAATTTCTGCCGCCGACCTTTTTTCCAGCGTCAAGCGCTGTATTTTTTCGGAAACGTCCAGCAGTTCGTAAACACCCACGCGGCCCCGGTAGCCCGTATTGCTGCACCTCATGCAACTGCCAGGCCGGTATATTTTAACCCCGTTTTCATTTCCCTCCAGAGGAAAACCTTCTATGTTTTTCAACTCTTCACGGGACATGTAATATTCTACCTTACAGCTGGGGCAAAGAACCCTGGCCAGCCTTTGCGCCAAGACACATACCAGCGACGATGCGATGAGATAAGGCTCAATGCCCATTTCAAGCAAGCGGCTGACGGCGCCGGCCGCTTCGTTGGTGTGGAGGGTCGCCAGCACAAGATGGCCCGTCAGCGCCGCCTCCACGGCGATGGTGGCGGTCTCCCTGTCCCTGATCTCCCCCACCATGATAATATCAGGGTCATTGCGCAGAATTGAGCGCAGGCCGGTGGCAAACGTAAGGCCGGCCTTGGGGTTGATTTGAACCTGGCTGATCCCGTCGATCCGGTATTCAACCGGGTCCTCCACGGTAATAACATTTTTTTCCATCGTGTTTATGGTAGCCAGGCTGGCGTATAAAGTGGTGCTCTTGCCGCTGCCAGTTGGCCCGGTAACCAGGATAAAGCCGTATGGATTACTCAAACGCGCACGAAACTTCTTCAGCACCGCGGGCGTCAACCCCAGTTTTTCCAGGGTCATTATACTGCCGGAGCGGTCCAGGAGGCGCAGGGTGAGCCGTTCTCCAAAACTACTGGGCAGTGAGGCCACCCGTACATCGATGGCCCTCCCTTCTATCTTCAGGGACATTCTGCCGTCCTGGGGAACTCTCCTCTCGGCAATATCCATATTCGCCATGACTTTTATCCGGGAAATAAGGGAGGCATGCAGCTTTTTGGGTGGCTGCATCACGTCGTGCAGCACGCCGTCAATTCTAAAACGCACCCGCAGGTGCTTTTCAAAAGGCTCTATGTGAATATCGCTGGCCTTGGCACCGACCGCCTGGGAGAGGATCATATTGGCAAGCTGGACCGCCGGCCTGTCCTCAATATCATCCTGTTCGAAAACAGCATCCTCAATCTGAGGTTCTCCTTCGCTCTCCTGGTCGAAATCCATGCCCGCCCGGGTATATTTTTCTATAGCTACTTCCAGTTCGCTATCCGGGACGACAACAGGCTTTATATCATATCCAGTGAGTATCCGCAAGTCATCCAGGGCCACAATATTATTCGGGTGCTGAATTGCCACCACAAGCCTATCCTGATCAAAACCAATGGGCAAAGCCTTATACCGCTTAATGGCATCCGGCGGCACCGTTGAAACAGCGGCGGCGTCGATGTTGTAGTTTTCCAGTGACACAAAAGGGATTCCGGCCCTTTTGGCTATAACCCTTGATATATCGTCTTCGGTGCAATAGCCCAATTGCACCAGCTTTTTCCCCAAAAGCTCTTTTTGTCCCTTAAAATCCTGGTTATTCAGTACTTCTTCCAGTTGTTCCCGGGTGATAACCCCTTCCCTGACCAGCCATTCCCCTAAAAAATTACTTTTTTGACCATTTTTCATAAGCCAGTTTTAACCTCGCTGGTTAGTTGCTTAAATAAATAAAAAACCGGTCTTGTTATACAAAAACCGTTCGCTGGCAACCCGGCAACCATAGCGATAAAGCCTTAGGCCCGTGGTTTTGCGCCCAATCCTTTCGGACTGTTTGCCTTTTACAGTTATTGATAGAATATTTATATATAAATAAAACCAGGTGATACCTTGCCATATTGAAATATTCAGTCAAATCAATTTGCCGGCTCAGATAGCGGAACATTTTATCTAGTTAAACAAAATGAAGCATAAATAATTTTAATAAGCTAATTATAAGACAAAATATGGCTACTATACAACAATTATTACTAATAAAAATAATATTTCAACAAAACGTTAAAAATTGTCTGGTATTTTAGTATACTTTGCCTAGATACCATTCTATTATTTTACACCCTTCAAATGCAGATATAACACTACCCAACGCCAGGTACGGGCCGAAAGGCACGGCGTCTTTTCTGCCTTTCTGCCCGGTGACAAGGAGAAACAGACGCCAGGCCAGGGGCAGCCCGGTTATTACCCCCAGAAACAACAATTTGTCCGGTATTATCTGATGATTGACGTCAATAAATGCAGCCGTAACCAACAGGGCAAAGAACAAAGCCATGGTCATGCCCTGCCATGAGAAGTACCAGTTTTTGTATGAAAGATAAAAGAGCACGGCAGTTATTGCTTCCACCAGAGGATACTGCAGGGCTATTCTGGCGCCACAGCTGCGGCATTTCCCCCGCAGGATCAGGAAGCTTATCACCGGCACCAGTTCCCAAAATTTCAGCTTTTCAAGGCATTCAGGGCAATGAGAAGGTTTGAAAACAACCGACTCCTGCCTGGGCATGCGGTATATGCATACATTTAAAAAACTGCCGACGCAGGCCCCCAGCAAAAAAACAAGGACCTCTGAGATAAACATGTTTGTCTCCCCGCTCTCTATTAGTGAACCTCCTCCGGGACGAGCCCAGAGGCTTCTTCCCGAAGGTTTCTCATTTCATCGAGAGCCGCCCTGCTAAAGCAAGGTCTTACGCTCTCTCGTGAGCTACAGCACTGTGTCGCCACAGCCTTGGCCCGGTCCATGGGCATCTACTACTCGTCGTAGATACGTTAAGCAGCCTTTTTCGGTGTTACCACTTTCGGCCGCATATACTCCACCTTTTCAGGCAGTTTCCGGCCTTTGGTGAATTTGCCGTTGACCGACTTGTCAAGAATCCCGGAAGCGCCGACCACATCCCGGTGCGGGCCGGTGAAACCGCACTTGCTGCACCTGTAGATGCGGCCAACCTGCCTGGAGTATTCACCACAAGCCGGGCATGTTCCAGATGTGCCGCGCTCGTCCACCGGTATCAGCTTAATACCATGACGTTTAAGCTTGTACTCCAGTAACTCCCGGAGCTTACCAAAAGCCCATTGGCTCATGCGCTGATTGTGCTTCCTGCCGCAGTTATTCTTGCGCACGCCTTCTGGGCTGCCGATATAGACGGTCTTGACGTTGCGATCTAAGCACCAATTTGCAATAATGGCTGAAATGGTGTGCATGGTGTGCTCAATTTTGCGCTCGATATTGTTCAGAAACCGGTATTTGGCGGCCAGCAGTTTCCTGCGGCGACTGGAGCCTTTCTTGGTTCTGGAGATGGCCTTTTGGAACTTGCGCAAGGCTTTGTTCCGCAGCCGGTGCAGGGAACGTAACAGCCTGCCGCTTATAACCAGTGCTTCCTTGCCGTCAGTGATAGTCACAGCATGTACCTCGCCTGGATCAATTGCTGCGTTAACGTTGCCCTGGACTTTTTTCAGGGCCGGTTTTTCTACCGTTACATGCAGCCAGTATTGATTCCGGTGCCAGACGAGCTGAACTTGTTTGATGACGGCATTGGAGAGCCTTTTGGGCAGGTTAATAATGATCAGTGGTTCCCTGCCACGCCCGTTCTTAAGGGTCAATATCTGTCCCTCGTGAGTTATGCCGAGCGACTTCCAGGTGACGGTGAAAAAGCGTTTCCTGCGGTGGGGATAGCGCCAGTCGGTATGTCCTTTCTCGTGCAATTGCCTGGTACGTTCGCAAGCCTCGAAGTAGGTTTCCACCACAGCTTGTGCTGATTGAGAATGGATACCGTATTTGCCTTTGACGAACGCTTTTATGGCGCCCTCACTAAGCCAGCAATGATGCCTGCTGTAGACCATTCGGTGGACGGTACAAGTAGCGTTCCAGACCTTTGCCGCCTCTCGTTGTAGGGTACGGGCCAGGGCTATTTGCTCAGGAGTTAGATATACAGGGAACTTTTCCACCAGAATATCAGTACCTTCGGGTTTTGGCTTCTTTGTCTGGTTGTTTTTACACTTGCTCACTTGTTTTTCACCTCCTTCCGGGGTGATTTCTGGGCTTCAATATATTTACGGATGGTCCCGGCACTGACGTGGCAAATATTCTGTTTGCTGTTTGCAGTAATACTCTTGAGCTTCCTTACAATTTCAGTGGGAGCCACAGTAGGCGGAGCAGAGAGGAATATGTGCAAGTGATCCGGCATTGTTTCCATGGGCAAAAAACGATGTGGTAGTTGATATTGTAGACGCAATGGTTTGTTTTTCCTTCCATGCTACAATTATAGCGCTGGAACGTATGTTTGTGAATGTACTTGTCGCCCTAACGGGCGACCGCCCCTTTCATCCCACGGGCTTGACCCGTGGGTTTTCAGGGGCAAAGTTCTATAAAATGGAGTGATAAAGGAATCGGCTGGCAAAATCAGCCGGTTCTTTTTAGGCCGGTCTTTGGTTTACCGGAATGGGGGATTAAGATGTAAATTTATCCGCGAATTTCCGAGGGCAGTTTCCCTCGTTATACGCCTTTCTGATGCGGTAGTCGATGCTTTTCACAACTATAATTATTATTCAGTGAAAGCGAAACAGGCTCTGAGTGCTTTGATCCTTTTAAATGCTATGATTTCATGGGAAAACAATCTGTAATGACAATGAATGGCAAGTCTAGGTAGTGGTCACTTTTATATTTTTATATAATTTAAAGGTGAAAAGTAAAAGCTGCTGTTACTGGGAGTTGCCTTCTGCGGCGAATTCTTTGGTCAGTTTGTTTAAGGCCTTTTTTTCGATACGCGATACATATGACCTGGATATGCCAAGGTTCCGGGCAATCTCCCGTTGAGTTTGCCGTGCCCCGTTTTCCAGGCCGAACCTTAACTCCAGCACTTTCTTCTCCCGGCGTGTCAACTTACGTACCTTTTCCCGGAGGCGTTTTTGCTCAAATCTGTTTTCCACCATTTCTGCCACCACCTCAGGGTGGGTTCCTAAAACGTCTACCAGGGTGATTTCATTGCCTTCCTTGTCTACTCCTATAGGGTCATAGAGTGACACTTCCGCCTTGACTTTCTTTATATAACGCAGATGCATCAATATTTCAGTGTCAATGACAAAACCTTAGTATTCGAGAGCAATAACCCAAACTCGTTGAAAGGAGGGAGGGCAGGCCTGCCCGTGAGGTATAATGTCGTCAGGGGTGGTAATCGCTATGTTTAATCAGGTTATTCTAGACGCTGAAAAAATCCTCGGAGTACCTGCCGAAGTGATATTCAGGGAAGGATTGAAAGGGTTCCTGTTGTCTAAAGTTGAAGAAAACAATAAGATTATTCATGGTTTAAAAGAAAAATATGGTACTGCAGGATATGCGGAACTTGAAGAAAAAATCAAGCAGGGTAATATTCCCGGACACCCTGCGTGGGAAGATGTCATTCTGTGGGAAGAGTTAACCAGACATATTGAAAGACTGCTGGATTTAATTGCCCGGCTTGAGGCAGGTGGGGCGTTTGCTTCTTGATTTGAGCAGGGTGAACCTATAAATGCAGTAAATGCACCTTCACCGGCCCGCACCGGGATGTGGTCGGCGCTTCCGGGATTCTTGACAAGTCGGTCAACGGCAAATTCACCAAAGGCCGGAAACTGCCTGAAAAGGTGGAGTATATGCGGCCGAAAGTGGTAACAC
>Ga0067045_1028069_pt1 | contig 44442 bp, 41 predicted proteins | sample TerdegcTABiofilm_FD_59184 | JGI IMG/M metagenome (GOLD analysis project Ga0067045, IMG submission 59184) | Combined Assembly of (Gp0054472, Gp0054536) Wastewater bioreactor microbial communities from Singapore -Terephthalate degrading...
AGCTAGGGGAAAGATCCGATTGGCCTCCCTAAAGGGGGAGCCGATCCCTGAAGGATGGGCCTTGGATGAAAATGGGGAACCGACAACGGATCCCAAGAAAGCTTTAAAGGGTTGCATGCTTCCATTGGGAGGCCCGAAAGGATCAGGTTTAGCCATGATAGTGGATATCCTTTCGGGCGTATTGTCTGGAGCAAACTACAGTAGGGCTATTAAGAGCTTCCACACCTTGGAAGGGCCTACGGGTGTAGGAGCGTGTTTCATCGGGATCGATCCAAACCGGTTCATGCCTGCAGAACAGTTCTACTCTCTCGTGCGAAGGTATGTGGAGGACATGAAAGGATTGAAGAAACAAAAGGGATTTACCGAGATCTTGGCACCTGGAGAACTGGAATTGAAGCGGGAAGAATTAAGTTCAAAAGAGGGAATCGAGGTGCCCGATGAAGTAGTCCAGGAGCTGGATACCATGTGTAAAGAATTAGGGAGTTCATTCTCTTTTAAATAAACCGAGACGGGGGAAAAAATGAACACGATTATTAGGGTAAACACTAGAACCCGCGAAATAAAACGGGAGCCTACTCCAAAGGCTATGGAGAGATGGGGGGGGAGGGGGTTGATCGCCCATATTCTTTTGAATGAGGTCCCTCCCACCTGCCATCCGGTGGGAAGGAAGAACAAACTGATCTTTGCCTCTGGTCTTCTGGCCGATACTCCTATCACCACCTCGGGCCAGATGTCGGTAGGAGGGAAAAGCCCCCTTACCGGTGGGGTGAAGGAGTGCAATGTAGGGGGATTTGCCGCGAAGCGAATCGCCAATCTTGGGATCAAAGCGATCATCATTGAAGATGTCCCAAAGGAACCCACAACGGACGTTCTTGTGGTTACAGCAGAGAAGGTGTTTCTTGATCCCGCACCGGAACTAAAAGGGAAACTCGTGTCGGAAACGATACAGCTTCTTCGAAAGAAATACGGGAAGAAGATCGGGATCTTCTGCATCGGTCCTGCGGGCGAAATGATGATGTATGGAGCGGGGATTGCTTCTCCTGATGACAATGACGTGCAGATCCGGTATGCAGCCCGAGGGGGGCTGGGAGCCATTGCGGGTTCCAAGGGAATCAAGGCAGTAGTGGTGGATGATTCGGGTTCTACCTACAAACCACCGTACTATGACCGCGAACTGTTGCAAAAGGCAAGTAAATGGCTCACCGATGCCCTGTTAGCCGACCCGAAAACGGAGAATCGGCATCTGTATGGTACCCCCGCGATTCTCGCCCTTGCCAATTCGGTGGGCCTACTTCCTACCCGTAATTTCAGTCAGGGGCAGTTCGAACTGGTGGAGAATATCACCGGTGAACACATTCGAGAAGAGATCCTTCGGCGCGGAGGCATAGGGAAAGCGGGAACTCCCTGCGTGCCGGGGTGCGTGATCCAGTGCAGTAACGTGGTGCCTGACCCCGAAGGAAAAAAGAAGATCGTCGCTTCTGTGCAGTATGAAAATATCGTTCTTCTGGGATCCAACTGCGGGATTGGTAATTTGGATGATATCGCGGAACTGAACAACCTTTGCAACGAAGTAGGGGTGGATGCTATCGAAACGGGTGCCGCTATCGGTGTTGCCATGGAAGCGGGAGTGATTAAGTTTGGCGATGCGGAAGGTGCGAAGAACCTGATCCGGGAGATCGGCAAGGGAACCTACTTGGGTAGGATTCTGGGGCATGGAGCGGTGATCACGGGTAGACTCCTAGGGGTGAGACGGGTGCCTGCAATCAAGAATCAAGCCATTCCTGCCTACGACCCCCGAGCTTTGAAAGGAAATGGAGTGACTTATGTTTCCAGCCCCATGGGTGCGGACCACACAGCGGGAAACGCGTTCGAAACCCTGAAGACGCAGGATCCGTTGAGTCCCGTCGGGCAAGTGGCCGTTTCGAAAAGACTCCAACTCCGGGCGGCGCTGTTGGATAGTTGTGGCGTTTGTCTCTTTATCCGTCCTCCTTTCACGAAGAACCCCGAGAAGTGGTGCGATATTTTCAAAGGGAGATACGGGTGGGACATGACGGTGCGAGATGTGATGTCCATCGGATTGGACACGATCCTTACCGAACGAGAGTTCAACAAGAGGGCAGGAGTATCGGAAGAGTTCTATCCCATCCCTGAGTTCATGGAAGAAGAGCCTTTACCTCCCACGAACGCGGTGTTCGATGTTCCGATGGAGGAAATCACCACCATGTGGGAAAAAGATGTTGTATTGGATCAGTTCTGAGAATAGATCCGTGGAAAGGAGGTCTAGAACATGAGTATGGTTCTGAACAATAAAGTAGCGGTTGTGACAGGCGCGGGAAAAGGAATCGGGGCGATAGTTGCCAAGGTGCTTTACAACGAAGGAGCGAAAGTCGCGCTCTGGGACATAGATATGGGGTTGGCAAAGAAGGTCGCCCAGACCTTGGATCCGAACGGGAACCATGTCTTACCCCTGGAAGTGGATGTGACAAGCGAACCCTCTGTCCAGGAGGCGGTTAGAAAAGTGATGGAGAAGTTCCAGAGGATCGACATCCTGGTGAACAATGCTGGTATTTCCATTCACAAACCCATCGAAGAAATGACGGTGGAAATCTTCGATAAGGTGATAGCGGTGAATCTAAAAGGGACCTTCCTCTGCTGCAAAGCGGTTACTCCCATCATGAAAAAGCAATCCTATGGGAAAATTATCAATATATCATCCCTTGGAGCCCGGACGGGAAGGCCGGGAGTGGGGGTGAACTACGCTGCTTCCAAAGCTGGGGTCTTGGGACTAACCCAGACGCTAGCTAGGGAATTGGGCCCTAGCGGTATCTACGTGAACGCCATCTGTCCAGGACCGATCCTGACGGATCAAACCATGCAGTATCCCAAGGAAGTTTTCGCCACATGGAACGCGGGGCGAGCCATACAGAAGGATGGATACCCAGAGGATGTGGCGGATGCGGTAGTGTTCCTCGCCTCTAACCGATCGGATTGGATTACGGGTATTTCTTTGGATGTAAATGGAGGAATCCTCATTCGAGGGTAAACCCATATCAAATCAACCAAATTGACGTAAGGAAGGAGAATAAAAATGGCAGGATTGAAAGTGGTGGATATCCGGAACGTGGAAGGAGAGCGGAGAGATCCTCCTCGTACTTCGTGGATCCTAATCTCGGAAAAAACCGTGGGTGCGAAGAATCTAGCCATGGGTGTGAATGAGACGGACCCCGGTTCCATGGTACCTGAGCACATGCATGAATCCGAAGAGGAAGTGATGTTCTTCCTTGAAGGAGAAGGAAAGTTCGTTACGGAAACAGAGGAGATCGATATTAGACCCGGGATTTGTATCTACAATCCACCGGGAGGAAAACACAAGATCCTCAATACAGGGAAGACGAAACTGAAATTCGTGTGGGTGTATTCCCCGCAATTGAAAAGTCACAGGAAACAATGAAACAAAATTATTCAAGAAAGGAGCAATGAAATGGGTAACTGGAAACTCCCTCCGGATGGAGGGCACATGGAAAAACCGTCCAAGATCTACTTTCAGACGATGACGAAGAAGGACGTCGAGGAACGTTTGAAGGTGAATGACATCATCCTCATTCCCATGGGGTCGACGGAGAACCACGGGGATGCACAACCCTTTGGGGAAGACACGTTCATCGTGACCCGAATGTGCGAGATGATCGCCCAAAAAACAGGGTGCACGGTATCGGAACCCATCTGGTTCGCTTCCCACCCCTTCGCTCACTTGGGACAGGAAGGAACGGTGGTGATTCCTGACGACGTAAATGCTGCATACGTCCGGGCTATCATCTCCGGGTTCTGGAACACAGGCTTCCGGAAACAGATCATCATGAGCAGCCACGGACAGGAGTACATCGTTCCTTCCGCTATACAGGAATGGGGCAAACGCTACCAGGTACCTGCCATGATCTTCTTCCTCGACGTAATGAAGATCATTGGGGAAAAACTCTACGACAAGGCCCACGGAGGACCCTTCGAAACACCCTTCCGACATGGAGACGAAGCGGAAAACTCCATCTGTCTGGCCCTGTTCCCCGAGTTCGTGCAGATGGAAAACGCGGTGGACAACAAGACCTGGGGCTTTTTGCCCGAGGGACACATCGACAAGGGAGGCGACATCTACAACTACCCGATTCCCGGGCAGAGCCACATTGGAGGAACGGGGATCGAGTGTATCGTGTATCCTGAAGGGGTATTGGGGAAACCTTCTTTAGCCAAGGCCGAGAAAGCCTACCCTGCCATCGAAAAGTTCTGCGATTACGTGGTGAAGCTGCACAACGATATCTTGGAGAGGTTCCCTCCCGGAAAGTTGCCCGATGCGAAGTACCTGACCCAGAGAGACCCGGAGGAGATCGAAGCGTTGCTGAAAGGGCCATCTAAAGGAGGGAAACATATCTACACCATCGCGTGGCCGAGTTAAATCCATGAAGCGTTGCTTCATGAAAAAAATTTGAGTTAGGAGGTTTCAAGTATGAAAAGAGTATGGCTCTTCTCCTTCCTTCTGATCTTGACGATGGGAATGGTATTCGCAGGAGGGAAAGCAGAATCGAAGAAAGTAGAAGTGCAGAAGGCTACGGCGAAGGGTGCGCTAGAGTTGAAACTTGCGCATGCAGACTCCACAGATATTTATATTTCCCGTAAACATGCCCAAGCGGTAGCCTTTGCAGAGTTGGTCAACGCTAGAGCAGGCGGGCAGATCAATGTAAAAGTGTATGGGGCTGGATCTCTGGGAGCCGAACGGGAGTATACAGAGGCCATAAAAGCCGGGACGATAGAAGCAGGTATCGCCTCTGGAGTCGTAGCGAATTTCTTCCCATCCGCAATGGTGACAGACATCCCCTATCTATTCCCTTCCGCTGAGGTAGCATGGAAAGTGCTGGATGGCCCGTTTGGAAAGAAGCTGATGGAAATGTTCAAGAAAGAGACAGGGATGCGGGCATTGGGACTTGCAGAAGTTGGGTTCCGACATTTCACCAGTGCTACAAAGCAGATTAAAACTCCAGACGATCTAAAGGGCATGAAGATCAGAGTGATGGAAACTCCTCTCTATATCAACATGATGAAAGGACTAGGGGCCAATCCGACACCCATAGCCTGGACCGAAGTCTATACTGCTATGCAAACGAAAGTGGTGGACGGACATGAGAACGTAATCCCAAGCATCATGTTTGCAAAACTGTATGAGGTGCAGAAATACCTGACCCTCGATGGGCATACGTATGGAGTAGATTGGTTTATCATCAACGACAATTTCTTCAAGAAACTGTCACCTGAGCTTCAATATATTGTGCTAGATTCCGCCCGGATAAGTTGTGGAGTAGGTCGAGGCGTGAACCAGATGATCACCATTATGGCAACAAAGGAACTACAGGATAAGGGGATGGTTCTTTACACGCCTACTGAAAAAGAGATCCAGATGTTTAAAGAAGCTACTCAAAAACCTGTGCTAGATTGGATGAAAACGAAAGTGGATCCCGCTCTCATTGACGAAGCGATGAAAGCGGTTGACAGCGTCGTAAACTCTTTAAAATCCGATTTGCGTTAGACGGTATGGGGGAGGAGATCCTCCCCTTTTTTTCCTCTGTGAAGATCATGTGGTTTCTGCAATAAGGAAGGTAGTGATGAAACAAAACTACATACTGGAAAACAAATTGGAAAAATGGATTTCTGAATTGATCGTCATCATGATGTCAATCATGGTGGTAAATGTAAGCCTAGCAGTGTTTTTTCGGTATGTTTTAAGATCCTCTTTGGCATGGTCGGAGGAGCTAGGGCGATATCTGATGGTTTGGGTAGGGTATTTAGGTTGTGCACTGGGAACGAAAGATGATTCTCATGTAGGGATCCATATGTTTGTGGCTCTTCTTCCCAATAGACTACAGAAGATTATCGCTTTCATAGTACGTGTCATTATAGAGATATTTCTTCTAATCATATTTTTTGAATCCTTTACTCATCTTAAGACCTTATCCATCCAAAGGTCGAGTGCGATGGAAATACCGATGGTAATTCCTTATCTGTCGGTTACGATTGGGGTTTTCTTAATGTTCATATTCAATACTCTGAAAATGATAACCTCTTTCAAGACTCAAAAAACAGAGGAATAAAGGTGGTACCGAATGTGGACGGCAGTATTGGTTTTTATAGCAACGTTGATTCTAGGAGTCCCTGTAGCCTTTAGCTTAGGAAGTGCAACGGTAGTCTATCTGTACTTAAAGGGAGTCTCCCTTGGATTGATCGCCCAGCGCATGTTTACAGGGCTGGATAGTTTTCCATTCATGGCGATTCCTTTTTTCATCCTTGCCGGGGACTTGATGAATACTTCTGGGATTACTAAGAAGCTCGTGAATTTTGCCAATGTGATAGTAGGGCACATTAAAGGTGGTCTAGGACATGTAAACATAGTGAGTTGTATGTTCTTTGCGGGAATCACGGGGTCGGCCATTGCCGATGCCTCGGCAGTTGGATCTATGTTGATTCCAGCAATGGAAGAGGAAGGGTTCGATCTAGATTTTAGTGCGGGTCTTACCGCATCCGCAGCTATCGTAGGTCCTATTATTCCCCCTAGTATCCCCTTTGTAATTTATTCTTTACTAAGCTCTACATCGGTAGCAGCGTTATTCATGGCAGGGATGATTCCTGGGATCCTTGTGGGTATCAGTTTGATGATAGTCACCTATATATTAGCCGTAAAGAGAAATTATCCTTACACTAAACAGAAGCCTACTTTTCAAGAAATTGTGAAAGCAACTGTTCAGGGAATTATTCCTCTTCTAATGCCCGTCATCATTCTCGGAGGTATCTTAGCAGGAGTTTTCACAGCAACGGAAGCTTCAGGTGTGGCGGTGGTGTATGCATTGTTTATAGGATTCTTTGTCTATAAGAACTTAGATTGGAAAACGGTTAAGCATATTTTAATCAATACGGGTAAGACTACAGGTACGGTATTTCTCATCATCGCCTGTTCGAATATTTTCAATTGGGCATTGGTAGTGGAACAAGTACCTCAACAAATGGCAACTTTTGTAGCCCATATTTTTACCAATAGAGTCATCCTGCTATTAGCGATCAATATTGTTTTACTCATCGTTGGCACCTTCATGGAAGGAACAGCTGCTATGATCATTCTGGTGCCCATTCTATTAAAAATTGTGGAAGGATACGGAATACATCCGGTCATGTTAGGTGCAATCGTTGTACTAAACTTGATGATAGGATTACTGACCCCTCCAGTCGGATTGGTACTGTATACGGTTTGCGGAATTACCCATATTTCGTTGGAACGTCTAACAAAAGCAGTACTGCCCTTCCTCATTGTAGAGATAGGGATCCTTTTCCTTGTTACCTATGTTGAACCCATTTCAATGTTTCTACCCAGATTCTTTGGATACGTAAAATAGGAGGAGAATATGAAAGCTATCGTAAAGTACGAAGACAAACCGAATGCGGTGAAAGTGATGGATAGACCCAAACCTACCATCGGTCCACAGGATGTGCTGGTGCAGGTGAAAGCTACCGGTCTATGCTATTCGGATGTGTCCATCATGAAGGGAGAATACAAGGGCCGGAAACCCGTACCCATTCCCGTCATCCTGGGCCATGAAGGTGCGGGGATCGTAGCTGAAGTTGGCAAAGAGGTGGAAGGGCTGAAAGTGGGGGAACGAGTTGCCTTCGAGGCGTTGTATGGGTGCGGGCAGTGCCTCATGTGCAAGAAGGGGCACAAAAACATGTGCCTTGCCTGGCACCACCTGGGGATCACCCGGGATGGTACCTTTGCCGAGTACGTATCGGTGCCTTCCTATTTGGTGCACAAGATTTCGGATCATGTGAGCTTTGCCGACGCTGCCCTCCTCGAACCTCTCGGATTGGCCGTGCGGTCTTTGGAGAATGTCAAACCGATTCTCGGTGAAAGCGCCGTCATCATCGGCCCGGGTTCCGTAGGACTTCTTCACCTACAGGCTTTACGAGCCTGGGGAGCAGGCAAGATCATGCTCGTGGGCATTGAAAAGGACAAGAAGAGGTTTGAGATCGCCGAATCTTTGGGAGCGGACCGCTGTATCTATGCGGATAAAGAGGATGTGGTGAAAATTGTCCAGAGCGAAACAGGAGGGTACGGGGCAGACATCGTGATCGAGACGGCTAGTCATCCGGTAGTTTGGGACATGATTCTCGATCTAGCCGCACCCCGGGCTAGGGTTTCCGTGTTCGGACTGTACCCAGAAGCTAAGATCAAACCAATCGTGTTGATCCGTAAAGGGATTACCCTATTAGGGGATGTGGCGATGCTTTCCCATCATTACCTCACAGCCCTGAACTGGCTGGAAACAAAGAAGGTATCCCCCTCCAAGTTGGTAACCAAGCGATTCCCTCTAGACGGAGTCGATGAAGCCATGAAGGTATTCTATGGGGGAGAGACGGTGAAGGTCTTATTCGAACTGTGATATATCGGTAGAGGACAGGGGATTCAGGCAAACGGAGTCACGCAAGGAGTAACCTATGGATAAAGCAAGGATCGGATTGATCGGGATGGGAATGATCGGTGCTCTGCACGGTAGAGTGCTTTCCAGCGTGAAGGACGTCACGTTCGTGGCTACCTCCGACAGCAACCCAAACCTGAGTTCCCTGGCGGATCAATGGGGTGTCCCCTTCTATCCAGACTTTCGGCAAATGTTGGACCGGGAAAAACTGGATGGTGTGGTGATTGCGGTACCCAACAAGCTCCACCTGCCAGTAGCAGAAGAATGCGCTTCCCGGAGGTTACACCTTCTTCTGGAGAAACCCATCTCGGACGACTTGGAAACGGCAGAGGCAATTATCGCAGCGGCCCGAAAGAACAATGTCCGACTCCTTGTGGCTCATCATCGAAGGTATAATCCGGGCCTCGAACGGGTGAGAGAAGCAATTCGCCTAAAAGAAATCGGAGACCTCATCGGTGTCAGCATTCTTTGGGCCTTGCACAAACCGGAAAATTATTTCCAAGGGCCTTTCTCCTGGCGAGCGCAAAAGGGGGGAGGCCCGATCCGGATCAACTTGATCCACGAGATTGACATGATCCGGTATGTGTGTGGGGAAATTCAATCTGTCTATGCCGAAGTGAGTCACGTGGGGAGAGGGTTCGAGGTGGAAGACACGTTGGGAATCACCATCCGGCTAAAAGGGGATCGGATTGCCGCGATCTTTTTCACCGATAGTGCTCCTAGTGATATCGGCTATGAAGCGAACACCGGCGAGAACGACTTCTTTTTCCGGTATCCGCAGAATTGTTACATCTTTTTCGGGAAGAAAAAGACCCTTAAGTTTCCCAGTATGGAACTCCTATACTATGAGGATCCTGTAAACGGTGGGTGGCACGATCCCATTATCCGAACAGGGATCAAGATCCCTCCGGAAAGCCCCTACGAAAAACAGATCCGCCATTTCGGCAAAGTGATCCAAGGATTAGAAGAACCCCGGTGTAGCGGAGAAGATGCTGCTCTAACCCTTCGGGCTACCCTTGCTATCGAAGAATCGGGTAGACTGCGGATGCCGGTATCCCTTTAAGCGATACGTCTAATTTTAAAAGAGACTCGGCAGGGGTAGTACTTACTTATCTCAACAGAGGGATTTGAATATATTTTATGGAGACATTCTTATTCTAAGGGGGCGTACCCAATGAAAGAGGTAACCCTGAAGATATTTGCCTCTCTTCTGCACTGGGCTAAGGAGCCCGAAGTTCGGATTCCGATTGAAGGTCCAACTGCTCTAAGGAATCTGGTAGAACACCTAGGCATTCCTGAGGACGAAGTGGCAGTGGTAATTCGGAACGGTAAACAGGTAAAGCTCGATACCGAGGTGACACCGGGTGACATCGTGTCTCTCTTCCCCGTGATCGATGGGGGATAAAAAGATGCTAGGCGCGTGGAAAGCTTGTCAACAGGAGCGCGGGTACAGGTTTGGGGGAGATGGTGGACGGTGCTTTTGAACGATTTCAGAATGACCGGTACTTCCGGCAATTGATCCTTCCTGGAGTTGGAGAAGACGGGCAACGGAGATTAGGGCAAGCGAAGGTTCTCGTCATTGGAACGGGCGGACTCGGTTCGCCGATCCTTTATTATCTTGCGGCTGCGGGTGTAGGTACGATTGGGATTGTGGACAACGATCACGTGGATATCACCAACCTCCAGAGGCAGATCCTCCATTGGGAGAAAGACCTGTCGCGGTTAAAAACCGAATCCGCTAGAGAGAAGTTACAAGCCTTCAATTCTACCCTCCGGTACCTCTCCCATGCGACCCGTTTGACAGAGGAGAATGCGGAGGCTTTGATAAGTGAGTACGATCTAGTGATTGCTGCGGTAGACAACCGGGAAGCACGGAGAACTATCAACAAGGCTTGTTACCGGCTTGGAATCCCTTGGATCGATGGAGGGATCCGGGAGTATATTGGAAGCGTGACAGTGTTTTTGCCTCCCAAAGGCCCTTGTTATGAATGTATTTATAGGACACCTGCGTTGCGGCCTAAGGGCCCGATTCCTCTCTTGGGTGCGCTACCCGGAGCGATCGGCAGTATCGAAGCGATAGAAGGGATCAAGCTGATCCTTTCCATCGGGATTCCCATAACAGGAAGGGTTTTAGTGTACGATGCGTGGACAGGCCGGTTCGATGAGTTCGTTCCTTCCCAAGATCCAAATTGTCCGATCTGTGGTATAAAAGTAAAAGGATCATGAGTACATGCGAATATTCAACGTGGTTCCTCCCGAAGAAGTGGTAAGGATTATCCAGAAGTTCATTAAACCTCTTCCTTCGGAAATCGTACCATTGGAAGAATCGGGAGGCCGAATCTGCGCCGAGAGGGTTATTGCTCCGGAGGACCTGCCAGGGTTTGATCGATCCACGGTAGATGGGTATGCCGTACAGAGTGGGGATACCTTTGGAGCTTCGGATTCCGCCCCTGCCCTGTTGACCCTCGCGGGGGAGGTACGGATGGGGGAGAGGGCTCCTTCGATGGATCGGGGGACCTGCCTGTATGTGCCTACCGGTGGGATGCTACCCGAAGGGGCCGATGCGGTTGTGATGGTAGAGTATACGGAAACATTGGGCGATCTGATCCAAGTTTTACGACCGGTAAGTCCGGGGGAGAATGTGATCGCCAAAGGAGAAGACTTCCGTAAAGGGGATCCCGTACTGGAACCAGGGCGAATTCTTCGCGCCCAGGAACTAGGAGCCCTATCCGCACTTGGAATCAAAAAGGTCGTTGTGCATGCACGCCCCCGGGTAACGATTCTTTCTACCGGGAACGAATTGGTATTGCATGAAACCGAACAGGTACCGGTAGGGAAAGTGCGGGATTGCAATGCTCCCATGCTCCTACAGCTGTGCTATAAACGAGGTGCCTTCCCCCGATATGGGGGGATCCTGGCTGACGATCCAACAGAGTTTAGAAGTGCCGTGCGGGATGCGCTAGCAGATTCCGATTTCGTGCTTTTATCGGGAGGAAGCTCGGTAGGGACACGGGATTTCACCGCCGAGATATTGGAAGAGTTGTCGGAAGGAAACCTTCTGGTAGAGGGGGTTTCCATCCAGCCCGGGAAGCCTCTTCTTTTTGCAGTATGCCAGGGCAAGCCTGTTCTGGGATTACCCGGTCACCCAGTGTCTGCGTTGAGTTCCTTTTTCCTGTTTGGAAGTCGGATCCTGGACCAGCTACAGGGTCGAATCGGCCCAAATTACCAACCTTCGGTTCGCGCAGAACTAGCGTTGAACGTGCCTTCCAAACCAGGTAGGACCGACGTGGTACGGGTAAAGTTGGATCGAATGGTGACTCCGAATAAAGGAGGTACCGCGAAAAAGGTCGAATGGCAAGCGATACCTCTATTCGGCCGTTCAGGAATTTTACATACCCTGACTGAAGCGGATGGATTTATATTCGTTCCTCCTGATAAGGAAGGTCTCCTAGAGGGGGAAATAGTAGAGGTAATTCTATACGGGTGTAACCGATATGAGTAAACGGTACTTGCGGACTATTCCCCGGGAGGAAGCGAAGAGGTTCTTCCTAGATGCCTTTGTTCCTCCGGATCGGATAGAAACGATTCCCGTTTCGCAGGCGGATGGACGGGTAACTGCAAAGACGATCTTGGCTAAACGCTCGATTCCAGCTTACCCCTGCGCGGCGATGGACGGAATCGCGGTTCGTAGCGCGAGTACCTTTACCGCCCAGGATTCTCATCCCCTGCGACTGAAGGAGGCTGAACAGTATGTTCCCATCGACACGGGGGATCCCTTACCCGAAGGATTCGATGCGGTGATTCCCTGGGAAGAGTTACAGCCGCTGGATGAGGGAGGATACGAGATCCGTCGTCCCGCCTATCCCTACCAGCACGTGCGGCCCGTGGGGGAGGACGTGGTGGGTGGGGAGGTTCTTCTACCCCTGTTCCATCGCATCACCCCTCCGGATCTGGGGGCTCTCCTCGCGGGGGGGGTGTGTAGGGTAGAGGTATTGGCCAAACCAAAGGTAGCTATTATCCCTACGGGGGACGAGCTGGTACCTCCCGAGTCTTCGATCCGCGTTGGGGAGATCCCGGAATACAATACTACGGTGCTATCTGCATACATAACTCGGTGGGGTGGAGAACCTCGAGTGTTCCCTATCGTGAAGGATGATCCAGTGCTTTTAGAAAAAGCAATAGTAGATGCATTGGAATCGACAGACATCCTTCTGGTGAACGCCGGCTCATCTTCCGGTAGGGGAGATTTTACCACATCGGTTCTAGAAAAGCTCGGGCAAGTGCTGGTCCATGGGCTATCTACCCGTCCTGGGAAGCCGACCATCCTCGGGTATGCCAAAGGGAAACCCTGCATAGGCATCCCTGGTTATCCGGTTTCCGCGTACCTGTCCCTTGAATGGTTCCTCTACCCCTTGCTCTGTCGATGGTTCCACCAGGAGGAAGAAGTCCGACCTCGACTTCAGGTTCGATTGGGACGGAGGATCGTCTCTGAATTAGGTATAGAAGAGTTCGTGCGAGTGGCGGTTGGTAAGATGGGTAAAACCTACATTGCCCATCCTCTTTCCCGAGGAGCAGGAGTCACCATGTCATTGGTGAAAGCCGATGGGATCTTGCCAATACCCCCCAATTCCCAGGGGTTCGAAGAAGGGGAAGATGTGGGGATCGAGATCTATCGTTCAAAAGAAGAGATCGAACACACCCTCCTTGCCGTGGGGAGTCATGATCTGGCGTTGGATCTGTTAGCCAGTAGGTTGCGAAGGAAAAGTCATGGACTCAGGCTTCTCAGTTTCCATGTGGGAAGCATGGGTGGGCTTCTAGCCATCCGGAAGGGGCAGGCTCATCTGGCGGGAATCCACCTGTTCGACGAAGGGACTGCCTCCTACAATATTCCCTATTTAGAAAAATATCTCCAGGGGAAAGTTGTTGTTCTAGTGAACCTCGTGTACCGCACCCAGGGACTGTTGGTGGAGAAGGGAAACCCCGCACGAATTGCAGGGATTGAAGACCTAGTGTCCAAAACGGTACAGTTTGTGAACCGTCAGAAAGGTTCGGGTACGAGGATCCTTCTGGACTATATGCTGAATCAGAAAAGGCTCGACCCAAGGCAGATTCAAGGATACGAGCGAGAAGAGTACACCCATCTGGGAGTGGCAGCAGCCATAGCCGCAGGAACTGCCCAGGTAGGTATGGGTATCTATTCAGCCGCCCGCTTGTACAACCTGGATTTCATTCCCCTCTGTGAGGAACGGTACGATCTACTGATGAGCGAAGAGTTCTACCATTCCAAAGAGGGACAAGAGCTTCTTGATGCAATATCGGATCCTGGTTTCAAAGAGGAAGTAGAACAGATGGGGGGCTACAGCACTCGGAATACAGGCACCCTGGTTTTCCGGTCAGCTCTGTAACCGTATGTATTCTCCACCCACAAGCTTCAGGTCACCAATTTCTTGTCCCTCTAATCTATCTAAATAATTTGAAACTCCCGTCCCGCATCCCCAAGGCCTTCGTACCCTGTGTCTGTTACCAGCACGGCATCCTCGATCTTCACATGTCCAATTCCAGGATGAAGGAAGTCAGTTTCGATGGAAAGAACCATCCCCGCTTCAAGGGGACGGGTACTTTGCAGGGTGAATTCCGGGGGTTCATAGGGCACCATTCCAATACCATGCACCACGAATCGGGCATAGGAGGAAAACTCATACTGTGAAGCGAGACGTTGACCAGCGGAAACCAGCTCTCCACAGGAAACGCCGGGTCGGACGAGGGATCTGACTCCATTCTGTACTTCGATGCAGGCACTATGTAACGCCTCCGCTTTCGACGACGGCTTACCCAGGCACCCCATGCGACAGATGTCCGCCACATAATCCCCGATTTCACCCCCCGCGTCGATATGGAGAATCTCCCCCTGTTTCCAGCGGATATGGGGAGAAGGCGCTCGGGAGAATCCAGGCCCTGCGCAGATCAAGGCGAAGAGGAAGGAGACTCCCTCCTGTGCCATCTCTTTACGCAGGATCTGTTCGATTTCCAGGGTGCTGATCCCATCCCGACACTGTTGGAAAGTTCGGAGTATACTTTGAGCGACTTTCGAGTAGGCTTCCCGGATGATGCGTTGTTCTTCCGGCCTCTTGATGGCTCGTAATTCGTTCAGTAGGGGCGTCGCGTCTACCCAAGTAACCCAGGGTAGCTTCGAGGCGAGCGCTTGAAACCCATCGGCTGGAAAGAAAGGGAACTCAATGGCAATGGATCCTTTGTCTAACCCAAGCTGTTGGATTCGCGTAGCTAGGGCCTCCACCGACGTATGCACTCCTCGAATAGCTTCCAAAAAATGGGGCACCCAGACGTGGGTTTCTCGGAACGGTTCCCTCTCTTCCTTACGACCTACGAAGAAGGATTCTTGAAGCCTATTCCGTGGCAGTCCCACAAAGGCTATGTACCTGCTAGATCCCATCCTATCGGAGTAGGTGTGAAAATGATAGTAGTATCCGTTGGTTAAGTATCGAACGTTGTGCCTACTGTTGGCTATGAGGAGGGATATTCCCGACGATTCCATTAGCTTTTCCAATTTTTGTACGTCAAATGGGTATTCCATACCGGTATAATAGCATTATATTGCCGATATTTCAATCACTGCATACCCCCTTCTCAAGCCGATGAAAAGCAAGTATCCTTTGAAAAGATCCAGCTCGAGGAGGACACCCTATGCCAGGGAAGCGAGTTGCGGTGATCCATGGACCGAACTTGAACCTTTTGGGAAGGCGGGAGATCGGAATCTATGGTGGTAAAACAATGGAACAGATCAACGAAGAGGTGCGGAGGGAAGCGGAAAAACTACACGTGGAAGTAGAGTTTTTCCAATCCAACTCGGAAGGGGGACTCGTGGACTATATCCATAGTTGTCTAGGCCGAGTGGATGGAATCGTAATCAACGCAGGTGCCTATACCCACTACTCGGTGGCCCTCCGGGACGCGATAAGCGGAGTGAAGATTCCTACCGTGGAAGTACACATTTCCAACATCTATAAACGGGAACCCTTCCGGCATGTGTCATTGATTGCTCCCGTGTGTGTGGGCCAGGTCTGCGGGTTTGGTTCCCATAGTTATGTGCTGGGCTTACGAGCTCTGATGGAAGAACGGATAGAACCCTGGTTGCCATAAGGGGAGGAAGGAGATGAAAAAGATCATGGTAATTTCGGGACCCAATTTGAATCTGTTAGGTACCCGAAAGGTTTCCATCTATGGAGAAGGTTCCTTGGAAGATATCCATGAAGGGTTACGAAAGCGGGCTGCCGAGTTGGGGGTTGAGGTAGAGTGTTTTCAGTTCAATAGCGAGGGTGCCATCATTGACAAACTCCAGGAAGCCACGGGGAAGTATGCGGGAGTGATCATTAACGCGGGGGCATTGGCTCATTACAGTTATGCCCTTCGCAGCGCTATAGGGTCGATGCTGGTACCCTGTGTTGAGGTGTTCATTTCCAATGTGCATGCTCGGGAAGAGTTCAGGCACAAGTCAGTGATTGCTCCCGTGTGCGTGGGCGTGATCGGTGGATTTGGGAAGAAGAGTTACATCCTGGCCCTGGAAGCTCTAGTGAACTTAGGAAACCCATAGAAAAGATCTACTTCAATCGAGGAGGAACAGCATGGCAAAAGAAATACGTTGGACAAAGCAGATTCCGGATACTCGGTTCTCTCCAGAACGGATTGAACAAGCCCTCAAGGACGGGTTTTCTCAAGTACAGTTGTCAGTGGAAACTGTGATGCAAGAAGGTAAGGCGAACTGGAAAAAGTATGGCAACGTGTTCAAGGTGTTCGATTCACCCCTTCCCAAGGATGTCCGGGTAACCGAACGGGGATTTAATGTATACACCTGGACAGAATACATCAATACCGCTCTATCCAGATTGGCGGAAGTAGGATGCCAAACCCTCGTGTGGGCAGATGGAAAGGCATGGCTTCTACCCGTCGAAGGGGAAACAGCTGTGTTGAAGGAACAATTCTACCAGTTCCTTTTTATCCTAGGCGGAGTCGCAGAAAGGGTTGGGATTACGATTTGTTTGGAACCTCTCTCCCCAAAACGCACGAATTTTCTCAATAGCTTCCCGGAAATAATGGAATGTATTGGCCGGGTGGAGAGAAGAAATATCGCCCTCTCTGTCGGGCTGCGTACTCTCCATGAAATTGCCCCTAAGGAAGGGTCTATCTATGAACCTCTTCTTGAATATAAGGATCGAATCGTCCACGTGCACATGGAACATCCCCACCATGCCATCCAGTCGGTAGCGCCTAGACCTAAGGACGGAATCAAGTATGGGGAATTCTTCTCTGCCTTAAAGAAGGGGGGGTACCAAGGAGTCATTACCCTTCCTCCTGATGCGGATGCGGAATCTCTTTCCTACTGTAAGGATGTTTGGGATAAGGCCCTTTAAGAGGGAATGTTGACTCTAAATACGGGCGGCACGTTTAAAAGGTGGGGTTTCTCCTGTTATTTTATATAATGACTCTCTTCCCCACATTCTCCTTCTTTTCCAGTGAGAATCCCTAAGGCATGTTCCAACACGGGAAACAGTACCATTAAGTGTTCTTCCACGGCTTTAGGACTTCCGGGAAGATTGATAATGAGGGTTTTACTCCGGATTCCCGCGATCCCTCGGGAAAGCATGGCCCGGGGGGTCTTTTTCAGACTTTCCATGCGTAGGGCTTCTGGGATCCCGGGAACCTCTCTTTCGATGACCTTTCGGGTGGCCTCAGGGGTAACATCCCGGGGGCTAAAGCCCGTACCCCCCGTGGTTAGAATTAGGTCAACCTTATCGATGTCGGAGAACCTTCTTAGCTCTTCTACGATTTTCTCTTCCTCATCGGGAACGATTGTATGACATACGGTATCTCCTAACGGCAGTAGAATCTTTTTGATCAAGGCCCCGCTCGTGTCCTCCCGTTCTCCTCTGGACCCTTTGTCACTAGCGGTTAGAATAGCAAACCGATATGGGGGTAGGATCACGATCGGATCGCCTACCGAGATGTCCCCGCTGTTAAGAACTTCGGCAAAGATCCCTTCCCTTGGCATCACGCAGTCTCCCGCTTGCCGGTAGATGGCGCATCGGGTGTGACACTCTTTGCCGATCTGGGTTACCCGAAGGTAAACGTCCTTGCCGATCCGGAGTCTGAGTCCTACCGGTAGGGTATGCAATTCGATCCCTTCGGTAGTGATGTTCTCGGCGAAGTCGCCGGGCCCTACTTCTAGGCCTTGGAACCGCATCCGCTCGATACTCTCGAGGGCTAAGAGGCTGATCTGCCGGTGCATGTATCCCGCGTGGGCATCTCCCTCAAGTCCCAACCCTGTAAGAGCGCGAGCTTTACCTCGATTCTGTTTTCGTTCCCCTTTTTTTTCGCTGGTACAAACCGCTACTACTCTTGCCATAGGTGTTTCCTTTGTGATTACACTCGTAGTTACACGTTATTCGTTTCCCCAATTAGTCAAACTTCCTGTCGCTGGTAATGCCCGCTCTTGCCCCCTACTTTTTCCATCAACCGAATATGACCCATCACCATTCCCTTATCCACGGCTTTACACATATCGTAGATGGTCAACAGGGCAATGTGTACTCCGGTAAGGGCCTCCATCTCTACCCCGGTTGGTCCATGAGTCTTCACCCGCACGGTAACCTCGATAGAATCGACTCCAATTGTTTCGAACCTTACGTCAATATGGCTAAGGGGTAGGGGATGGCATAGTGGGATAAGGCGACTGGTTTCCTTTACCCCCTGTATCGCGGCAATACGTGCGACGGAAAGAACATCTCCTTTCGGTAATCCCCCTTGGAGGAGAAGGGATAGGGTGGAAGCGGCCATGGTGATCCTGCCTTTTGCAGTAGCTTCCCTCAAGGAGGATGGTTTGTCAGACACGTCCACCATGCGCGCGTTTCCCGATGGATCTAGATGAGTCAGCCGTTCCCTGGAAGGTTTTTGGATCAGAAAGTCCTGGATAATTTTCGCAACGAGGGCATCGAGACCGTCGAATGGAAATATAGGGAAGGAGGCTTCGGGGATTTCCACATCGCTTACTACCGCAAAAAGCTGCTCAGGTGGACTCGTTGGAACAGCACCTAGGTTTCCTCTTACCACCTCGATCTTAGGATAGGGGCTTTGCTTGAATCCTTCGACGAGGACTATATCAACTGCGCCTAGTTCCAACATGATCTTTTCCGGAATTTCCGGGAAATCTGTTCTCCGGATTATGGCGGAGCGATCCGGTCCAAGAATAGCCACGGAACGAGCCCCTGCCTCCATGAAGACCCAGGAATCCTTTCCAGGTTGATCAATTTGCATTTCGTGTACCCGTTTTACAGTGCCTACCCGGAATTCCCTCTCCGTAAGCCCTTTGATGAGAGCTCGCATCACTGTGGTTTTCCCCATATTGGATGCTTTCGATACCACGCACAACATTGGAATACCCATCTCAGCCTCCAATGGCATACATATGTTTTTTAAGAAGGTCGTTCCCCGGTATACGGCCATGGGGTACACACAACGATACGGGTGAGGTCTGTTCGATCCGGACCGCCTTCTCCTGTAGGGGGACGCTTAAGAAGTGGTTTTGTTCCTTCAATCGCAATGCGTTTCGAAACACTTGGTAAGCCTGTTCGGGATTTAAAAGAGTATTTCCCAGGGGTACTTCCCGATCCCGGAGTAGGCAGGGTCGCACGGAACCGTCGGATGTCACCCGTATGCGGTTGCACTGGCTACAGAAATGGTGGCTCATAGGATGGATCAAGCCCACTAGGCCTTTTGCTCCGGGTATCCGGAAGAGTTCCGCAGGTCCGTCGAGACTGCCGTTCTCTTGTATCGGAATTAAGAGAAGACCTGCTTCCATGGCCTTTTGTTTCACCACATCGGTGGAAATGAATAGATCCGTGGCGGTTGGTAGGAAAGGCATGCATTCGATGAACCGTACATGGACAGGATACTCTCGGGCATAGGTAAGAAACTCGGGAATCTCATCCTCGTTTATCCCTTTTAATAGCACCACATTTAGTTTTACGGGATGGAGACCCGCTTGTAAAGCCGCTTCAATTCCTTCCAGTACCCGGGATAGGGTGGCTCTACGAGTGATCTGGGCGTAGGTTTCACGCTTTAGGGAATCTAGACTGATGTTGATCCTTCGCAAGCCCGCTTGTTTCAAGTCCCGGATGCAATCAGCAAGAAGGGTACCGTTGGTGGTAATGGATACGTCCTCGATCCCCGAAACACTGGCGATTCCCTTCACGATCTTTTCTATCTCCGGATGAAGGAGGGGCTCGCCGCCAGTAAGCCGAACCTTACGAAACCCCAATTGAGCGGCTATTCGGATGATCTGTACGCACTGATCGGGTGGCATGGTTTGGATCCTATGAGGTACGGTACAGGTCTTGGTATCCTCCTCAGGTCTACAGTAGATGCAACGAAGGTTGCACGCTTCTGTAATGGAGATCCGTAAATACTGATGAAGTCTGCCTTGAGTATCTAGTAACGGCATAGGGAGAACTCCTCCAATCGAAGAATGCGGACATCTAGGTCCTTGCAGAGGTTTTCATCATGAGTGGCGAAGATCAGCGTAGTGTTCCCCTTACGTGCCACCTGCTGCAGTGTCTCGGTAATGATTCTTTTCGCTTCTTGATCGGCCTGGGCAGTGGGTTCATCTATCAGAAGAACCTGTGGTTCCCGTACAAGAGCCCTGGCCAAAGCTACACGGTATGCTTCTCCGCCTGAAAGTTCCCGTGTATCCCTTTCTTCGTATCCCGAGAGGCCTAGACGTTCGAGGGTAATTTGAATATGGCGTTCTTTTTCTTTGAGTGTAAGGGTAGCGGAATGAAGACCCACCAGCAAATTTCTGTACACGGAGCCTCTGAACAAGTAGGGGTGTTGATGAACATAGGTAACCTCTTGCGTTAATTTCCGCCTGTGCACTCGCAGGGGTGCGCCTTTATAAAAGATGGTTCCCGAAGGTACTTCCAGAAGCCCATTCAATGTCTTCAAAAAGGTAGTTTTGCCACTACCGTTGGGCCCCATGACTGCCACCCGATCAATAGAGAGAATATCCAAATGGGGTATGTGAAAGATCGTGCCTCTTCCGTTGTATTCCACCTTGAGATTCCGGATTCTGAATAGCGGTTCAGGATTCATGTCCTTCCCCCCTGTGCGGATATTCTAAACGTCAAGGTATTAATCCCAATGGATAGCAGAAGTAGTAGTATCCCTAACGCCAGAGCCTGTTCGTATTCTCCCCGATTCGTTTCTAGGGCGATGGCTGTAGTCATGGTTCGTGTATACCAACGGATATTCCCTCCCAGCATCATGGAAATCCCCACTTCACTGAGCACTCGACCAAAGGAGGAAAGGAGTGCATTCGTCAATACGGTTTGACTTTCCCTCCAAGTAAGAAAGCATTTGGTAGAAAAGGAACACCCTAACGTATGGATCGTTTCGAAAAAGCGGAGGTCTAGCTTTGAAAACCCTGTCCACAGGTAGCTAATCACGATGGGTAGAGCAAAGATTGATTGGCCAATGATTACAGCATAGGGAGTATAGAGCCATCCGAGACTTCCCAGAGGACCCGATCGAGAGAGGAGGCTATACACCACCAATCCGACTACCACGGTTGGTACTGCCATGAGGGAAGTGATGAGGGAGATTAAGAATCTGCGTAAGGGGAATCGGCAGAGGGTAAGGATCGTGGCAATACTCAGACCCATGAACCCTGCCAGTATCGTGGAGAAAAAAGAGAAGGAAAGGGAAGTTCCAACGGTGAAAAAGATTTCTCGGTTGCCTGAGAGAATCAATTCTATAGCCGTTTGAATGGGTTTCATGGTTGCCTCACGGGAAAGAAAATCTGCTCCCCTCCAATAGTATAAGTCTGGATTCTTCGTAGACCCTTGGGGCTAGTGATCCATTCCAGGAACGCTCTAGCCACTGGAAACGCTACATGAGGGTACCTGTAGGGGTTGATCAGGATGATGGAATAGAAGTTCTGTAGAATAGGCTCATTCTTGTTCCGATAAATTTCAATCAGAGATAGCTTGTTTTTTAGAAAAACCCAGGTAGCAGCGTCTGTAAGGGTATATGCGTTCAAATCTGAAGCCATCCGAAGAGCGGATTCCATCCCCTGGCCTACTTCCCTGTACCACGACCCTTGGGGAGTGATGCCAGCTTTTACCCAGATTTCTTTTTCTTTCACGTGTGTACCCGAATCGTCTCCACGGGAAAGGAATGGGGCCCTAGATTGAGCGATCCTTGTAAAACAGTTCTGGATGGACGGAGAGGTGCGCGCCCTCGCAGGATCGGTCTGTGGCCCCACAAGGAGGAAGTCGTTATACATGATGGTAGTGTGGGATATTCCGTGTCCTTCACCCATAAACCGTTCTTCCAGATCAGGAGCATGCACCAGAAGAACATCCACATCTCCCTTTCGGCCAAGGGCTAGGGCTGCACCGGTTCCTACGGCAATCACATCTGCACGGACTCCTGTATCTTGTTGGAAGGCGGGGAGTAGATAGTCAAGGAAGCGGGAGTTCTCTACGCTAGTGGTAGTTGCTAGACGAAGGATCTCTTCCGCTATCGCTAGGAGGGATGACATCCATGTAACTTGCAATCCCAGTGCAGTAATGAATAACAGCCAGAATCGGGTAAAACTCAATGGGCTTGGCAATTTTATCATGGGGATACTCCTTTCCAATCCGGGAGGCGAAGGAGTTTCCCCCTTCACCCTCGGCCGCAACTCTTTTTCCAATCTACTCGCTGCCGAAGCAGGGGTTAAGGCTTTGAAGTTGCGGCACCGACCGTTCACCATTCTCGTAAGAGAAGTTGGTTAAGCCCGAAGCGACCTTTTCCAAAGTGCTTCATGCCGCTTCTCTGACTCCAGGTAAAACGGTTCGGAGTTTCAAGAACATTAGCAATATATCACGGATATTCCTATGATGTCTACTAGTTGGATCCACCATAGCTTGAAGACACAAAATTGTAACCTCGGGATCAGGTCCTTTATTTATTTCTTCAATAGATCTACCGTTAATTTTTTAGTGATCCAATCTTGTGTGCCTGTTTCTATGTCCGTGCCAACGATTCCGTGGGTTCCATGACTCCAAGAACAAAAAGTGGCATCTACTCCTTTTTCAATGTATTTCTGATAGAGAGCCCAGCTAGCTGCCATTGGCGTAACAGGATCCTTTGCGCTGACTGCGATTAAGACTGGTGGATCCTGCTCGGAAACATACTGAATAGGATTTACTTTTCTACCCAGTTCAACGAACTTCCATAAGGGATCGTTTTGATTGTTCTTTGCATTCAGTTCTTTCAACTTCGTACTATCCGAATCGTTGGAACCGAGAAACCAGGAGGGAATCTGGGGTTGGAGGAATACATCGGTTATAGGATAATAGATGACAGCGCATTGTACAGCGCTGGAGTGTTCCGTGTTCCCTCCCACATCTCCTTCTAATTCTTTTACGTCACCGGTAGCAGCTACCATGGCAGTCAAGTGTCCCCCACGACTCGTTCCCCAAACTCCAATTCTTTGAGGATCTATGTTGTATTCCTTTGCATGCGAGCGAAAAAACCGAACATACGCCTTCACATCGTAGGTATTGAGAAGAGCATCTCCAGATGGTCGATAATCTACAGTCGCTACAGCTATACCCCGATCTTTCAACGCAATGGACAATTCGTAAGATCGAGAGCCATTGGAGAAGTTGTAGGCACCACCATGCCCATGGATGAATAGTACCAGAGGAGCAGGAGAAGAGGTAGGTTGGGAAGGTAGGTAAATATTGGTGCGCAGCACGAACTCTTTTCCATCAGTTTCTTTCACTTTTGCAACGATCACTTCTTTAAAAGAGGGGCCAGAAGGTAAGTAGCTAGAATGGCGAGCCGCCGAGGAAGTTGATTCGCGGACCCCACCAGCCTCTAATACTGATGCAACGATAAGAACGCATAGACCAAGCATAACTCTCGTTTTCATAATTCCTCCTTGAATTTATGGAACGATCCCGAGGCAGCCTGTACCCGTTAATAAAAATAATATACTATAGTAATAATTGCAATATATCGGCTAAGCCTCTAGTAATTAGGGCCACCTTTTATTCGTGAGAGGAAAAATCCCTAGTAATTGAGGATATCTCTTTCACCACCTCCAGAAACCATCGTACCTTACTGTCCGGGGTAGTATCTTCCACATCGGCCATTACGATATCGCAGGGAGCATACTCTGTGGCGATCCGTTGAATATCAGCAAGGATCTGCTCTTCCGAATTTTGTTCCAGTTGGACGGGGCCGTATAGGACAGCCCGTCGGGTTTCCGGGAACATCCGTTTAATACGGGATAGATCCGCAACGATTCCTGTATCTAAGTATCCCATCTTTCGGATCTTCCTCAGTTGATCTAGGTAAGGGGTTGTGTCCCAGTTGCAGGTATGGATCCCGAATCGTTCGTACTGCGTTGATAGGTATAGGTCCAACGGTAGTACGAACTCTTCGTACTGCTCCGGGGATACCATGTTCATCACGCAGTTACTCATGGAAAGGAGGTTCACGTGAAATCCAGAAGCTCTCTGTCGGGCTTGTACCCGTTTGGAAAGGGTTTCGATCGTTCCCGCAATGTGGTGGAAGAATCTCTTTACGAAGGGAGGATCATCGAAAAAGTCGAGGAAGATATCATTCCCCCGTACCTTGAGGGCGATGTTCAAGATTCCCTGGTAGTTCAGATACCCATAGATGGGTCCCCATGTCTTTTCGATCGTATCCATCTGACGAAAGATATCCTGTACTACAGGGTTCTGATCCAGATCGAAAGGTTTCAGCTTGGCCAGTTCTTCTTTAGGTATGTGCATACCTGCCTGTGCATCGGGCCACCCGTCGCGCGAATATACTATAGGGATTCCATAGATAGCAGGTAAGGTCATGATCCCATTCACTCCAGAGATGGTGGCACAGGTGGGCTCTATCTTCTTTCCCTCGTAGGCTCGACCGGAATACCGTGGAGTAAAGTAGGGTACGGAGGGAAATAGATTGTGCAACAGTTCCTTCATCTGAATGAGAGTCTTGTACCGGTACACAGGATCCCGGTGCCAGGGTTCGGAAAAATCGATTCCCAACCGGGAGCGGTACCAGCGGGGAGTGAACCCCAGCGAAACCCGGAGATAGGGCTCTGTACCGTCGGTAGGTTCCCGGGTGGCAGGAGCTGCGAGGGGGATATGATTTCGAAGGGTGTATGCTCTATCTGTGCGCCCATCCATGGGATTCTTGTAAATAGTATGCTCCATAGAACCTATTTGAGAAAGGGGGCATGAAACGGATGAAAGTCGGCGTTGACAAATGGTAACGACATGGTACAATAAGAGTGAAAAGCTGAACTGTGTTCATATATATGAACTATAAGAGGAGGTGTGTATGAAACGATGGATGAAAAGCGTATTAGTTCTCGTGCTGGGCTTCTGTATGCTTGGAGCCCTCTGGGGGGCGGGGGCAAAAGAAGCGGCTAAACCCGCGGGGCCTGTTAAAATCTGGTTTAACACCCTTTTCCATGGGGGAGACGCCAAAGCCATGGAGATGATTGTGCAGGAGTTCAATAGGCGAAACCAGGACGTACAGATCGATCTCACCCAAGGAAGCTGGACAGAGTACGCGGCCCAATTGAACAACGCAGTGATGGCTGGCGAGGCCCCCCAGATCGGCATCGTGCTGAACTTCCTCATGCCCTCCATGCATCCCGCTCTTACCCCTTTGAATGATTCTCCAGTGGGGGATCTTTTAAAAGAGTTTGGAATCAAGCGAGAGGATTACGTGGAGTACGTATGGGACATAGCTAGCATTGGAGGAAAGCAGTACGGGATCCCGTTGGATAACACTTTATTGGGGGTGTATTATAACAAAGAAGCTTTCCGAAAGGCAGGGTTGAATCCAGACAAGCCTCCCATGACGATGGATGAGTTCGTGGCGGCCTGCGAGGCGCTGAAGAAAGCGGGATTCATCCCCTTCCATCCCGCGGCGTTCGGGCAGTCTCGGTGGTATCGAAGGGCGTGGTACATCTTCTACTGGCAGAAGGGGGGAGAGCTGATCGTGAACAACCGAGCAGCCTTTAACAACCAAAAAGGGTTGGAAGCCCTTGAAGCCTTGGTATCCATCCGTGAGCGAGGATGGAACACTCCGGGTACCAATGGAGCAGCTCAGTTCGAATCGGGAAACTTGGGGATGATGATGAACGGGACCTGGCATTATCTGAGCCTGGCCAACGTGAAATTCGAGTGGGGGATGATGGGAATCCCAAAGTGGTTCGAAAAGCAGTACACCTGGGGGTCTAACCATTTCCTCGTGATTCCCCGGCAGTCCAAAAAACAGGAACCGCTAATAAAACCAGCCATGAAAGCGATCAAGTTTATTAGCGAAAATTCTCATCTCTGGGGAATCTACGGCGGCCACGTTCCCCTAAGGAAGAGCGCCATGCAAAGCCCCGAGCTGCAACAGTCGGAAACATGGAAAAAGGCTCTAAAGACCTTCACCGAAATGGCGTTTGGTGGGATCTACAAGAGCAAGCCTCTCCACCCAAGGATCGGCGAAATCAACGCCGCCATCGAACCCTACATCGAGAGGGCGTATAATGGAACGATCTCACCTAAGGAAGCTCTAGCGTTGGCCGAACGGGATGTCAATGCCGTCCTCAGCAAGTAAGAAAAAGAAAACTACCCGCATGGGAGCCGAGGGTATCCTGTTTGTTCTTCCTTATGGGATTCTCTGGCTCCTGTTCCTATTTCTTCCCCTCGTGTTCGGCTTCTACATCAGTTTGCATAAATGGAACCCCTTGGTGGGGAACGTGTTCCAAGGTTTTCAAGGGTATATAGAATTGTTCCGGACGCCGCGATTTTGGAATAGTTTTTGGGTAACTTGGAGATTTGTGCTATTCGTCATTCCGGGGATCATCATCGTGGGTTTATTGGCCGCTCTGGCGTTGCACGCTAAACTCGTGGGAGGACTTTTCGAGTCCCTTTTCTTTTTCCCCTACCTGTTGAATGTATCCATCGTCAGCATCCTATGGGGGCTACTCCATGACCCTGACGTGGGGATCTTTTTTCAATATTTAAAACAATTAGGAATTGCTACCACCCCATTGCTGAATCATGAGTTTTGGGCGCTACCTATGGTAGCCTTCACCACGATATGGTGGCTGGCGGGCTATCGGATGGTTGTGTTCCGGGCCGCGTTAGCATCTTTCCCTGCCGAGTTGTACGAAGCAGCCAAGTTGGATGGGGCAGGGCCTATTCGAACATTTTTTACCATCACTCTACCCTTATTGAAACCGACTCTTCTGTTCGCATTGGTCCTTACCACGGTTGGGGGGATGCGAGCCTTTGGTCAGGTGATTTTGATGACTGCGGGAGGGCCGGGGACGGCCTCTGAGGTACTGGCCCTGTATATGTATCGAGTGGGTTTCGAGTTTCTCGATTTCGGACGGGCAGCGGCCGTGGGGTTCATCCTCTTTTTAATGATCTTTACCCTTGTGATGATCCTCCTAAAGTTCTTCCGCTTAGGAAGTGAACTTAAATAGTTCATGCCAAGGAGTGTGTAATGGCTTTGAGGTTTACACAAAAATATTCTTCGGCTCGGATAAGCCTCTCATTGGCCCTTTGGGTGGTGGCCTTCCTTTGGATATTCCCTCTGTTTTGGCTTGTGGGGAAAACCTTTACCCCTAATAGCGAGATTATTCGAGAGGCTACCTCCCTGCTCCCTCGGGATATTACGTTGGAAAACATCCACACTGTCTTAAAGAAATGGCCCTTCCTCCTGTGGATGTTGAACTCAACCCTTGTGACGGTAGGCTCCATCACTGTAATGGTTTTGGTGTCCCTCTTTGCCGCGTATTCCTTCGCCCGGATCCCATGGAAGGGGCGAGATTTTGTCTTCGTGTTGTTTCTTTCCTCCATGTTTATTCCCTGGGAAATTAACGCGGTTCCTCTCTACTTTGTGACGAAGTACCTGGGCATACTGGGAACGCGGCCCGGAGTATTCCTTCCCATTTCCGCCATGCCGGTAGGCATGTTCCTCCTCAGACAATTTTTTATTAGTATTCCACAGGATATCGAGGACGCGGCGCGCATCGATGGATGTTCCTCATTGACCATCTTGGTTCGCATTTTTTTACCCATGACGATTCCCGTGATAGGGGCGGTGGTGATATGGATCTCCCTTTTTGCGTGGAATGAATTCTTCTGGTCCATGATCAGCCTTCAACGGTCAGCCATGGTTACCCTACCTATTGGATTGAAGAACATTATGGGTTCCCAGAACATCGATTATGGGGGAATGTTCGCCGCTTCTCTTTTGGCGCTGTTGCCTTCTTTCCTGATCTTTCTCTTTTTAAGGCGGCAGATCATCCGGGGCATCACCGTATCGGGTTCTTTTCGATAGATTTAACGGAAGGAGAAATCATGGTATTCCACACCTCCATAGTAACTGAGATATCCTCCCATCCCGCCATTGTGCATTGTTCTTCTTTGATGGACGTGAGGGACACGAGTATTTGCGTGTGGTATGAGGGGCCTTATGAGACATCGGAGAAAACAGTCCTTCGCTTCTCCCGAAGACCAAAGGGGGCTACCTCGTGGGAAGAGCCAACCACATTGTTTGACTTTCATGGACTAGCTCTTGGAAATCCTGTTCTGTGGAAACTATCTGAAACCGAGGTTTTTCTAACCTTTCCCGTTCTCCTATCTGAATCCTGGACCGAAAGCTTATTGTTTTATTCTTTTAGCGGAGATGGGGGAAAATCTTGGCAATCTCCATCCCTTTTCCTACCTAAAAAGGGATTCATGCCCAAAACTCGACCCCTAATTCAAAGGGGTGGCCCGATCCTATTTCCCCTCTACCATGAAAGGGAGTTCTGTCCCTACGTGATGCTTCTGGAAGATCCCTTTCGGCCATTGAGTTCTGCCATAGTGGGAGAAACCATGGCCAGAGGGAAAGCCATCCAACCCGCGTTGGTGCAGCGGGATGAGCAAAGTATTCTGCTCCTCGCCCGTACTAACCAAGGAACCATCTGGAAAAGCGTTTCCTACAACCACGGATACAGCTGGAGCATCTGTACTCCCACCTCGTTACCCAATCCAAATAGCGCCATAGACCTTGTTCGAACTAGGGACCGAATCTGTCTGGTATACAACGATTCTCCTCATCACCGGCGGTCTCTACGGGTTGCCCTTTCTGTTGATGGGGGTACTACCTGGTACGCTTCCCGAAGGATTGTGGAGGGGGAGGGGGAGTACTCCTATCCTTCCCTCTGGGCAGAAGGGGAAACCCTTTTCCAATTAACGTACACGGTGAACCGGTATCGAATCCAGCAGGCTTGCTTCGATGTGGAGTGGGTGGAAACAGGTTCTGATCTTCCCCCCTTTCCCACGGACCGAAGAATCTCTGAATAAGGAACGCGCGCTATGAATAGAGAGGCTCCGATCCGGATCGCTTTCGTGGGAGCGGGCCACTGGATGGAAAGTCATCATTTACCTGTCCTGCTGAGGTTAAAAGACCGATGGCCGATCGAGTTTATCGGAATCTGGAACCGAACCAAAGAAAAAGCAGTCCGCCTGGCGGAGCGGTTTGGAATACCAAAAGTATACGATCAGTTGCGGGATCTAGTGCAGGATCCGGAACCGAATTGTAGAGTAATAGTAGTAGGTAGGGAAGTAGTATACTCTATCCTACAAGAATTGAATCAAAATCCCTTACCCTTTCTATGCGAGAAACCGCCGGGCCAAGCGGCAGCGGAGGCTAAAGCGTTGGCTACCGTGATTCAGGTTCCCCATATGCTCGCCTTCAATCGTCGGTACGCTCCCCTCTACGATTATCTTCGAACTTTCCTGCAAAAACAAAAAAGGCCGCCCTATTGGGTAGAGTGCTCATTCTATCGGAGGGCCCGGAAAGACCCCCATATGGTAGTGGAAAGTGGAATCCATGGGATCAATTTTCTCGAGTACCTCATGGGACTGATGGAGAAAGTAACCCCCCTTCCTGTTCTAAATATAGATCTGAATCAAACCCAAGAGACTTCAGGGGAAAAAGTAGAACCAAGGGTGGCTTTGATCGAGTTCCAGTCGGGAACAAAGGGATTATTGAAGTTTTTCCCTTACACGGGAAAGGCATTGGAAAAGTATGAATTCCAGAGCAAGGATTGTTCTGTCTACCTCTACATGAAACAGCCGTTTTTAGATGAAGAGAAGGAAACTCTGTTGATTTTTCAGCATACAGAAGAAGGGCTATACATTCAGCCAGTGGATGTTCCTGCCCTTCCGCAAGACCCGCTCCTGCAGCAAGGGTTTGTAGGTGAATACGAAGAGTTTCTCCAAATTGTTCGGAATCCATCCTGGCCGAGTAGATCCAATTTTCAGAATGGGTGGACTTCGTTAGCAATTGCGGAAGCCATCGAACAAGGAAAGACGTATTACAAGGATCAAGAACCCAATTCGCCGTAATACTACTCAGCAGAAGCTTGCAACGGATCGGATAAAAATTCTGATAGAATAAGCATTACAGCCCCTTGGGTATGTCCCAATGGATCAAAGGGAACATAGGTGATGGGAATCTCCTCTTTCCGTAGAAGGGCTTTGCGAACTGTTTTCTGAATTGGTTCGATCAAAGGGCTAGCCGTTGGTCCAAAGTACCCGCTGATGAGTATGTGTTCGATACCTAGAAGACTAATGGCATTGATGAATGCCCTACCCAGGTAGGTGCCTGCTTGGTTCAGAATTTTCTGGGCAGAGGGATTCTTTTCGAGAGCCCTTTGAAATAGGTCTTGTAACCCTTCCAAGACCTTTTGCCGGTTGGAGATGAATTCCTCAGAGTAGGGAAAGCCGAGTACTTTTTCCTGGTATTGCCGGAAAAGGATATTCTGGTTGACCGCTGTTTCTAAACAACCAGCTCCTCCACAGTGGCAAATAGTTCCTGCAGGTACAACTTTCATATGGCCAATCCCGCCAGAGAAACTGAACTCCCCCCGAAAGAGTTTCCCATTGGAAAAAATGGCTGTACCTATGCCAGTTCGGATAGAGACGAACATGAAATCCCGCTCTTGGAACAGGGGATGGTTCCACCGAGCATAGAGAGCATAGGAATTGGTGTTTGTATCCACCCGGACCTTAGTATGGAAATGCTTCGAAATACCCTGTTCGACTCGTTGGGCTTTTTCTAGATTTTCGCGCCATGGGGTAGTAGGGAAGGTGAGACCCGGAAGCCCAATTCCGATCCCGACGATTTCTTTCGGATCCATACTGAGGGAAACGAGACTCTCTTCGATACAGTGTGTTAAGAAGCCTATTATTTCTTCCTCATTGCCTACTGGAGTGGCCCACTGTTTTTGCAGAAAGATTTTTCCGTCCAGGTTGGTTAGGATCAAGGTTGTGATGGTGTGCTCCACATCGATCCCAATAATGAGGGGTTTGAGTGGATTGAGGGCGTATACGTACGCATTTTTCCCTTTGGGATGTATCCTGCTAAGGTTCGTTCCTTTGCTGATCACCAAGTTTTCGTCTATTAATTCGTTAAGAGCTTTTACGACGGTTGCCCAACCAAGGCCGCTTTTCTGGGAAAGCTCTTTCTTTGTGAGACCACCGCGTTGTCGGAGAAGGGAAATGATTCTTTTCTTGCTCTCGGTCAAAGTACTGTTCTGCGGCATGAGGTATATCTTAGCTAATATCTAGATAGGATGCAAGATTTATTGCAACTATTTTTTATTGACAAATACTATGAAGTGAACTAATATCGATGTATGATATTAGAAAGATTAGGAGGTAATCATGAAGAAGATAATTATTGCTCTTATTTTATCGATTACAGGGGTTGGTCTGGTTGGTGCGGGAGGGAAACAGGAACAATCCACAGAAAAGAAAGAACCAGTCAAAATCGCCTTTTGGATTCCAGGGTCCGATAAGGTCAGCGAAGATTACTTCTTACAGGCCGCTAAAGAGTTTTCAACTCGTACACCTAACATTCAGGTGGAAGTGACGATTCTTCCACCCGCTGCACCAGACGTGAACACGAAGCTAAATGCAGCTAAATTGAGCAATACGTATCCCGATGTGTTCTCATCGTTCATCGTGTTCATAGGAGCCCGCGGAACTCGAGGCGAATTTGCCGATTTGAGCCCTTTTATTGAGAAGTGGTCGGATAAGGATGATTTCTACCCTTCCAGTTTTGAATTGGGAAAGTATAAAGGTAAGATCTATGGTATATCCTATTTCCCCGCACCGGAAATCTTGGTGTATCGGAAGGACTTCTTCAAGGAAGCTGGATTGGATCCGGAAAGACCCCCTAGGACTTGGGAAGAACTGGAAGCATACGCCCTAAAGCTGGTCAAACGGGACGCAAATGGAAATGTAATCCGGGCCGGATTGGATATCCCAGCAATAAACCCGGAAGTGTTTATCAAACCCTTCCTCTGGCAGAATGGAGCAGCGGTACTGGATGAAGAAAAGGAACTCCCCACGTTGGATGATCCGAAAGCCCTGGAAGCCTTTCAGTATGTCAAGCGGCTCATAGATGCCAAGATTAGCATCCCCTTTGATTACCAGAAGAAATCGGATATTCCGTTCGTGAAAGGAAACGCTGCCATGTCTTTTATCATGGCCAGCACTATTACCAGCACTCTGAAATCGAATCCTTCATTGCGGGAAATTATTGGATTTGCTCCTCCAATAGAAAAGAGGAAGAAAGTACCTTTCACCGGTCATAGGCTGTTCACCATAGGAGCTACCTCAAAATACAAGAACGAGGCTTGGGAGTTCATTCAGTTTATGCTCTCCAAAGAACAGATGCTAAAGAGAAGCCGGTTACTGGATATGCCTATCGTGCGGAAATCCCTAGAACAGGAGTACTTCAAAGACGGTGATGCCGAGTTCAAGAAAGTGGTGGTAGAGTACTCACAGCTAGGCAAGAGTGCGGAAGTCACGACCGTTACCGCTATTTCCAACAAATACTTAGCGGAAGCCTACCAAGCGATTTATTCGGGGAAAAAGTCTCCTGAACAAGCGTTAAAGGATGCTCAGGAAGGGATTTTAAAGGATATTAAAAAGTAAACATAAAAAGTCGGGGAAGGTGTTTGAGCGAGGGGGCAATCCCCCTCGCTGACTTGATGCATCACATGAGGAATAAACCATGCGGAACATACATCCTATCGCCTATGTACTGATTCTTCCTTTCTACATGTTCCTTTTCTTCTTCATTCTTGTTCCGATCGGAATGAATATATTCCTAAGTTTTACCAATTACGATTTGATCCAATGGGATTTTGTGGGATGGAAGAATTATCGATACCTATTTCAGGACTCTCATTTTCATATCTCTTTAAGGAACACATCCCTCTACGCGTTTTTTACCGTGGGGTTTTCCATGGTGCTGGGGTTAGGGGCAGCACTGCTTCTCAAGGGAAATCCACCTGGTATAAAGATATATCGGATTTCTTTTTACATCCCCTACATTGCTTCGATGGTGGCGGTCTCCATGATTTGGCTCTGGATCTATGATCCCATGGATGGGATTGCGAATAAAATCCTGAATTTGTTCGGGATTCCCAGCAAACAGTGGCTCTACGATTCTCAGTATGCGCTGAGTTGCATTATCGTTATGAGTGTATGGAAGGTCCTGGGTTACAACATGATCGTATTCCTTACAGGATTACAAGCCATTCCTCCCTATTTGTACGAAGCTGCCACCATAGATGGGGCAAACTCCATACAGAAGTTCCTGAAGATTACCTTGCCCATGCTCCAGCCGATCACCTTCTTCCTCTTTGTCACAGGGGTGATAAACAGTTTCAAAGTGTTCGAGCAAGTGGCCATACTCACTGCCGGAGGTCCCTCAAACGCTACCACGACGGTGGTTCATCAAATCTATAACAGAGCTTTCAACGAGTTCGCCATGGGGTATGCCGCTGCCATGTCTATTGCTCTTCTTCTGGTGATCGCCTTCATTACCCTGTTCAACTATCGATACGGAAACCAAGGAGCGGATCTTGAAATCGGGTAATTCTGCTTTACAGAGCATTGGAATGACGGGGATAATGATTGTAGCTTCCATTCTCATGCTTGCTCCCTTTTTCCTCATGCTCACCACTTCGTTGAAGTCCTCTGCAGAGCTGAAATCCATTGGTTTCAGCGTACTTCCCCGAGAAACTACCATTTCCAACTACCTTGTAGCCATGCAACGGGGCAATTGGGTTCGATACTTTTATAATTCCTTCGTGATCACTACGGTTACCGTGCTGGTAAGCCTAGTGATCAATTCGATGGCAGGGTACGCTTTTGCCCGCTTACGGTTTCCAGGCAGACAAGCGCTGTTCGTTTCTTCGTTGATTGGCCTGATGATACCTCCCCAGACCACCATGATCCCCGTATTTATAATGCTGCGCCACTTCCCTTTAGCAGGAGGGAACGATCTATTGGGGTCGGGAGGAATCGGTTTGATCAATAGTTACACGGGATTGATGATCCCATTCATTGCGGGTTCTTTCGGCGTCTTCCTCTTCCGGCAGTACTATTTGAATTTCCCTCATTCATTGGATGATGCGGCAGAAATCGATGGGGTGGGGAAACTCCGTTGTTTCCTTTGGATCTATGTCCCCTTGAGTAAGCCTGCGTTTGCCACCTTAGGTGCATTGAAGGCTACTCAAACCTGGAACGAGTACATCTGGCCCCTAATCATGACCACCACTTCAGACATGAGGACAGTCCAACTGGCTCTTGCGTTGTTCCGGGATGAACATGAAATCGAATGGAACTATTTAATGTCTGCTACAACCATTATTACGATTCCCTTGGTTGTGCTCTTTCTCTTTGCTCAGCGGTTCTTTGTAGAAGGAATTGTAACTACTGGTATCAAAGGTTGACGAGGCTCATGTATGAAAAATAACCAATCACCCGAACGTCCCAATGTGCTACTGATCACTGTGGATGACATGAACTATAACACCCCTGGAGTCACCGGATGCTTTGTACCCGATGCGACCCCTGCGATCGATAAACTCGCATCGGAAGGAATCCGGTTCGTGCATTCCCACGTGAATATTGCCGTCTGTCAACCCTCGAGATCGGTATTGATGACGGGAAGGTACCCGCACCGAAATGGTGCGTTGGGGTTCGATCCAATTTCATGGGATGTTCCCACCTTGCAGGAACAACTCCGCAGAGCGGGTTACTACAATGGGATCATTGGCAAGACCTCGCATCTTGCACCCCTTCCCAAGATGTGCTGGGACTTCTTCGTTCGGACCTATACCCGAGAGAATCGATGGGGACGAGACCCCGAGATCTACTATCGATACACCAAGAGTTTTCTTGGTCGAGCAAAGGAATTGGGGCGGCCCTTTTTCCTCATGGCCAACACCCACGATCCCCATCGTCCGTTCGCGGGGAGTCAGCAGGAACTGGAAGTGTTCGAAGAAACTTTACCTTTCCGTCGAAAGTTCGCACCCGAAGAGATCCAGATCCCTGGCTTTTTGCCAGATTTACCCTTGGTGCGGAAGGAAGTAGCCGAGTATTTCACCTCGGCCTACCGGGCAGACGAAATGGTGGGAAAGACTCTCCAAGCTTTGGAAGAGGAGGGCTTAGCGGAAAACACTCTCGTGATGTTCCTCAGCGACAATGGGATGGCGTTTCCCTTCGCAAAGACCAACTGCTATTTAACTAGCACCCGAACTCCATGGATCGTTCGCTGGCCGGGAAAGGTCGAACCTGGCAGGGTGGATTCGGGAAACCTTATCTCCGGGATCGATTTCATGCCCACTATCCTGGATGCCCTAGGTTTGCCACCGGTGGAAGGAATGGATGGAAGGTCCTTTCTTCCACTTCTGTTAGGCAAAGAGCAGGAACCTTTTCAATCCGTGTACACCATGTTCAATAAGACATCCGCAAAAAAGTATTTCGAAATGAGGTGTGTCCAGTCCCGGAGGTTTGGGTACATCTATAACAAATGGTCCGACGGGCAGACCAGGTTCCAGAATGAATCCATGTCCGGTCTGACGTATCGGGCCATGAAGGAAGCTGCTCAGACAGATGCTGCAATAGCAGATCGGGTAAAACTGTTCGAGTACCGGGTGAAAGAGGAGTTCTACGATTTCGAAAATGACCCGGATGCACTGGACAATTTGATTGCAGAGCCGGAATTCCAGCATGAAATACAACTCTTTCGACAGCAGCTAAGAACCTGTATGAAGGAGACAGGGGATCCGATTCTACCAATTTTCGAATCGGAAGTGCCCTGTAGTTAGAAATTTGGTTAAGTGAGTTAGATGTTGGGGAAGAGGATACAGAGTATGGCGAAAATTGCTCCTACCTTACAGTGTGCGAACCTGTTAGAGATGAAGAAGGATCTGGACGAATTGGAGGGGGCAGAAGTCGATTACTACCACATAGATGTAATGGACGGTCATTTCGTGCCCAACCTGGCCTTTAGTATCGATTTCATCCGTGCTCTCAGGAAGGCGACAGAAAAACCTTTAGATGTGCATCTAATGGTAACGGATCCGGAAGCCTATGTGGATCGGTTAGCGTCCTGTGGGGTAGATCGGTTGAGTGTCCATGTAGAGGTCACCCATACACCAATCCGGCTACTTAGGGAAATTCGGAAGCGGGGAATGAAAGCGGGAGTAGTATTGAATCCTGCTACCGGGATCAACACCCTGCAGTATCTATGGAAGGACTTGGATTTTGTTCTTCTGATGAGTGTGGAGCCAGGATTTGCCGGCCAGTCTTTCATTCCTGAGGTTCTAGATAAGATCACTCAATTAGCAGCGTTCCGAAAGGAACAATCCCTGCAATTCGAAATCGAGGTTGATGGGGGGATCAGTTGGGCTAACGGCCGGGTCTGTGTGGAACGGGGAGCGGATGTGCTTGTTGCAGGAGCCCTCTGTATCTTCGATGGTACGTATCCCTTATTCGAGGGGTGTAAACGGTTTAAAAGAATCATCGGGGGGGAAGTATGATCGCCATAGGATCCGATCACGCGGGGTTCGCCCTGAAAGAAATCCTAGTGGAGTATCTTCGAGGAAAAGGGGTGGAAGTGAAAGACTTTGGGGTACACACCGATGCGGTAAAAGCAGATTATCCCCCTGTTGCATTTTCTGTGGCTCAAGCCGTCAGCGAGGAAGATGTGGAATGGGGGATCCTAGTATGCGGGACAGGGGTAGGCATGTCCATTGCTGCCAACAAGGTGAAGGGCATACGGGCAGCACTCTGCACAACGGAGTATGCCGCCCGGATGAGCAGGGAGCACAACGACGCCAATGTACTGGCAATAGGGGCGTGGGTTGTGGGAAAGGGTTTGGCTTGCCAGATACTGGATGCCTGGATGGGAGCCTCCTTTGCAGGGGGAATCCATCAGAACAGAGTACAGATGATCCGTCAGCATGAGGAGCGTTCCTATGACAGGTAAAACGATTTTCATCAACTTGAAGAGGTTCGATATTCCCATTACAAAGGGAGGGATCTGCCCTAAGGAGGATGCCTCGGAATGGGCCGTTGAGATTCTAAGAAAAACAGTAGAACTCGGGTTGCCGAATCGGCAGAACCTCCGGTTCGTATTTTTCTTTCCCCAGAGCCTTCTCGTTCCCGCCATACGGACGTTACAGGAACTAGCGGTAGATCCCTCTGTGTTGGCTATAGGGTGCCAGGGGGTGTACAGGGAGGATGTGCGGCCAGGCGGGAATTTCGGAGCCTTCACGACCCATTTCCCTGCCCGGGCTGCCGCATCCCTAGGATGCAAATGGGCATTGATAGGGCATTCGGAGGAACGAAAGGACAAGTTCGACCTGATTGCCGGGTATGATCCGGCCGTGCACACTTCTGCGGAAGCTCTAGAGCGGGCAAACGAAACAGTAGATAGGGTGTTGAATCAGGAGGTGCATCGAGCAATAGAAGCAGGCCTAAAGGTGTTGTTCTGTGTGGGGGAAACGGCAGAGGAAAGGGGAGGGGGACCGGAAGAAGTGCAGAGATCGAGGGTAAAAGAGATTCTACAGAGGCAGTGTGAGGTAGGATTGGCTGGGGTGGAGGATGCACTTGCAAAGAACCCAAACACTGGAGAACTGGTAATAGGGTACGAGCCTCGGTGGGCCATTGGTCCTGGAAAAGTGCCCCCAGGACCTTCGTACATCGAGTTTGTTTCCCTGGAAATAAAGAAGAGTACACCTCTTAGCCGGAAACCACCTGTCGTATATGGAGGGGGCCTGAAGGTAGAGAACGCGAAAGCCATTGGGGGTATTCGCTCGATCGACGGGGGATTAGTAGCTCTCACTCGGTTCACGCCTCCCATAGAGTTCAGCCCCGAAGGGTTGAAGGAGATAGTGGATCGATACACTGAAGGCCTGCTGTAAGGGAAGGAGGGATTCATGAAGGTGCAGTTCGAGTATGGCGAAGGCACGATGGAAGCTGATCTACCGGATAAGAACACCCGAGTGTTCATCCCCGGTGAAACTGTTCAGGATCCACCCTTTCTAACTGACCCTGTGGGTGCCACCAAGGCTGCCTTGCAAAAACCTTACGGGATGCCCCCGATACCAGACCTGGTTCATCGGGGCTCCCGTGTGGTAATCGTGTTTCCCGATCGAGTAAAAGGCGGGAGTCATCCTACTTCCCATAGAAAGGTGTCGATTCCCCTGATCATCGAGGAATGTCTGCGAGCAGGGGTGAACAAGAAGGATATCCTACTGATCTGTTCCAACGGGTTACATCGCAAGAACACTCCCGAGGAGATCCGGGCTCTCCTAGGAGATGCGGTGTACAAGGATTTTTATCCTACCCATCAGATCATGAACCATGATTCAGAGGATTGGGACAATCTAGTTGATCTCGGAAACAACGAGGAGGGAGACCGGGTAATCCTAAACAAGGCGGTCTACGAAGCAGATCTGACAATTACGATTGGTCACGTGCTAGGAAACCCCTATGGGGGCTATTCCGGTGGGTACAAGCATGTGGCTACCGGAATCACCCATTGGAAGAGTATTGCCAGCCATCACATTCCTGCAGTGATGCATAGGGATGATTTTGTTCCGGTTTCTTCTCAGAGTCTGATGCGGCAGAAGTTCGATGCCATTGGTATGCACATGGAAGAGAAGATGGGACGAAAGTTCTTTATGGTGGATGCTGTGTTGGATACGCATGCGCGGCAGATAGGAGTGTTCGCTGGGTATGGCAAAGCCATCGAAGAACCTAGTTTTCAACTGGCCGACCTCCGAACCTATGTCCCTTGGGCAGAAGAGAAGTTCGATGTGATGGTGTTTGGCATGCCCCAGGCCTTCCATTACGGGAATGGCATGGGAACTAATCCGATCCTGATGCTACAGGCAATCAGCGCTCAGATCATCCGGCACAAACGTGTTCTATCGGAACACCCCGTGGTAATTTGTTCCTCGATTTGTAATGGATACTTTCATGACGAAGAGTTCCCTGCTTATCGAGAGTTGTATGAGTTATTTCAGAAGGACTACCATAACATCTTACCGGATTGTGAAAAGTATGGAGAGTATTTTTGTTCCAAGAAAGAATACATCGATAAGTACCGATATAACTACGGGTACCATCCGTATCATGGATTCTCCATGATCTCCTGTGGTCACATTGCCGAGATGCATGCATCGGCCATCTACATCGTGGGAGCCTACGAACCCGGGTTTGCCCGAGCCATGGGAATGAAGACACGGCCTACCTTCGAGAGTGCGTTGAAAGACGCAAGTAAATACGTGGGAAGCTCGCCTCGTATTCTCGCCCTTCCGAAAGCTTTCAAACTAGCCTCGGTTCATCTCGCGATGAAGAACCAATAGAATCGAGCTTTTTTCCTCTTGTCCGTTCCAACTTCTCAATGATACTTTATTAAACAAGTAGGAGAAGGTATGGAAAGCAAGGGTAAGGTACTCCAACACTTATCGTTAAGGATATGGCTAATTCTTCTATCCTTTTATCTTTCTTCCTGTGGAGGAAAGGATACGATCAGCGGGGCAACGGTTTGGGAAGCACCGGAAGAGGCGAAGAAAGTGGCGGTGGAGGCTGTTCAGGTGACGAAAGGAACGCCTCTTTCCTTCATTACCGGTGCGGGTGTGGTGGAAGGGATCCGAGAAGCGTGGACAGTATCGGAAACGGAAGGGATCATCCGTGAAATCCATTTTCGGATTGGTCAATGGGTGGAAAAGGGGCAGGTTCTCCTTCAGGTAGACGATTCCTTAAAACGGTTGGAAATGGAACGAGCCCGCGTGCAGCTTGAGTCGGCGCAGATTGAATTAGAAGGCACGGAACGGCTGTTTCAACAGGGGGGCGCATCGGCTTCCGCGGTAGCGAAACTCCGAGGTACCCTCAGTGCTGCCAAAGCTCAGTACGAATTGACGAAAAAAGCTTATGAAGATTGTACGATTCGCTCGCCTATCAGTGGATTCATTGCTCTGCAGGATCCGTCTATTTCTCTTGGTTCCTTCATTAGCAGGGGAACCCGAATCGTTAGAATCGTGGATACTTCCTCTTTTCGGCTGGAACTATCCGTCGGGGAACGGGAGGTAGGGGAACTGCACGTTGGAAGCCCAGCGATGGTTCAAGTTCCTGCGGCGTGCGGGGAAAGAAAGATTGAGGCTCAAGTAACTGCCATTGGCGCGGGAAGCGATCCTAAAACCGGAGCATACACGGTTGTTCTGGGATGGAAAGATTCCTGCAATGGACGACTCCGTTCGGGAATGTCTGCGTTAGTGGAGATACGGCGACCGAACAGGGCTCCGGTACTTATAATCCCCTCCGCTTCCCTTGTACGCAGGGGGGAAAAGCCTGCGGTATTTATCGCAAAAGAGGGAAGGACAGAAATTCGATATCCCGTACTAGGGAGCAGACAGGGCACGAAAGTTGAAGTCCTGCAAGGACTTTCCGAAGGCGATTTGGTATTAGTTTCAGGGATGTCAAAACTGAAAAACGGTAGCCCCGTGAATCCAACCGTGGTGGGTGATAGTCTTAAATGGGAGTGACAGATGAGGGTGGGTAAAATCGCCACGGCAAATCCTGTGTTTGTCAACATCATGATGATTACTCTCCTCGTATTGGGGACATTGAGTTTGTATCGATTGCCGAGAGAGCAGTTTGTGGAAGTGCCTTTTTACTGGGTAAATGTTTCAGTCCGATATCCAGGCACTCCGGCAGATGAAATCGAAAAAACCGTGACCTTAAAGCTAGAGCAAGAGTTGAAAAACCTTCCTCAATTAAAACGGATTCAATCCAGTACTACAGAAGGATTCGCCTTAATCCGACTCGAGTTTCGGGACGGAATATCTAGCGAGGAATTTGGTCGCCTGTACCAAGAGGTAATCACTCGAGCCGGAAAGGTGGTGCTTCCCAATGGAACGGAAAAACCGCAGATCAAAGACTTCTCCTCAGCGGATTTTCTCCCGGTCATTCAACTTGTTCTGTACCAGGAAAAAGGTCAGGAAGAAGGGCCTTTATTCCAACGGGCCAAACGACTCCAGGAAACTCTCGAATCCCTAGCAGGCGTCCGTTCTGTTACTCTTTTCGGGGCTAGGGAGCAAAAGATCTTTCTCGAGGCGGATCCAGAACGGATGGAAACGTTAGGTATTGCCATTATGGATCTCGTTCGGGCGGTGGAAACTTCCGTTACAACCGTGCCCGCGGGAATTCTTCCCACGGAAAATCGGGAATACTTTATTCGTACTGGATCGGAAATAGAAGATTCTTCTGCTCTATCTAGGATCATTCTTCGGTCAGGCTCTACTGTTGGCTCAATTGTGCAGATAGCTGACGTGGCGCAAGTTCGGGATGGGTATGATGATAAGGGAGAGGTCACAAGGTACAATCAATATCGAGCTGTTTTGCTAAATGTGGCCAAGGTATCTGGAGGGGACTCTTTCGAAGTAGTGAAGAAAATAAAGCAAGCCACAGAAACCTTTAAACAGGAAGCCGGTGATTCTTTTCAAATTGTATACTTAAACGATTCTACCCTCCGCATAAAGGATAGTATCGATGTGCTCTCTTACAATGCTTTATTAGGATTCATATTTTTAGTAGGCATTCTTTTAGTATTCATTGGATTACGAAACGGTCTCATCATTGGGCTAGGCATTCCTGTAACTTTTGCCGTTACCTTCCTTCTTTTGGACCTTTTGGGGGAAACACTCAACACGAACACGCTGTTTGGGTTGGTACTAGTATTGGGGATGTTAGTAGATCATGGGATTGTAATCGTGGAAAACTCCTACCGCCTGCAAGGTGAAGGATTGTCCAAGCGGGAAGCGGCTCTTCAAGGGGTAGATGAAGTTGCGTTGCCCGTTATTTCTGCCACTGCTACCACGATAGCCGCCTTTTTACCTTTGATGCTTCTGCCGGGTACGATAGGCAAGTTTCTCCGGGTAGTTCCTCTTGTGGTGAGTATTTCGCTGATAGTATCCACTCTGGAGGCGATCTTTTTTCTCCCTTCCCATTACGCGGATTGGCCCGGAGGAGACAAAGCTACCTCCCTAGTGGAATTCACCCGAATACGATCAGGATTCGAAAAGGTGTTTTGGTTTCTCTATAAACGCCAGCCAATCACTCTTTTAGTATCCTTCGCTGCTTTGGTACTTGTGTTTGGATTGATCCCTAAGTTGCGCCAGGACCTATTTAGTGGTGAGGACTATCCCTATTTTTTTATAGACGTGGAAATGCCTGCGGGAACCAATAGAGAAAAAACTTTACAGGTGGTAGGAGAGATAGAACAGAAGTTGAAGCCTTTTATGGACACGGGGGAAGTGGTAGGAATTCTCAGCAATGTGGGTTCCTTCACGAACACCCTTTCTTTGGGAACCCGAAACAATATTGCTCAATTGGTAGTGCATTTGAAAAGGGAGAAAGAGGGAGGTCGTCGTTCCGTTACTTCTTTACTGGAGGAAGCACGTAAGCGCACCGAGGATATCACAGGACCAGAACAGATCAACTACCGGAAGGTCCAAGGTGGCCCTCCCGTGGATCCTCCAATAGTTTTGCGATTTAGGGGTGATCGTTTCGATGACTTGCGAGAAATCGTAGAGAATCTCCGGGAACGAATGGGTTCTTATCCACAATTGATCAACATTCAGGACTCTCTCGAAAGGGGAACTCCAGAGTTTCGGATCCGGGTGAATGAGTTTCAGGCAACTCGGTTCGGACTCACTCATAGCTTCATTGGAACCTTTATCCGAGGAACTATAGAGGGTTTTCACGCGGGTCGCTTGTTTATCGATAACGAAGAACGAGACATAATCGTTCGCTACCGGAGTTCAGCAACTCACTTGTACGATTTAATGTACTTAAAGATTCCCACACCCAGTGGGACCTATGTACCTTTTTCTGCGGTATGCACCCTCGTAGAAGAAGAACCTATTTCGTCTATAAAGCGTGTAGATGGGAAGAGGGAGGTTTCCATCCAGGCAGAACTATTGGATAAAAAAGCGCAGCGATGGATACTTCAGCAACTTCAAACGTATGTCAAAGCTGAAATACTTCCCTCTTACCCGGAGGTGGAGTTTGTTGTGGGCGGAGAGTTTGCGGAGTTTACCAATCTGCTTCTTCAGATTCTGCAGATCTTCCTTTTAGGAATATTCCTCATTTACTTGATACTGAGCACTCAATTCAGATCGTATTTCCAGCCGTTCCTAATCCTTCTCACTATTCCCTTTTCTCTCATGGGGGTAGTGCTGTACTTGTATCTCTTTCAAGTTCCCTTATCCACAACTGTAATTTACGCGGGAGTAGCATTAGCAGGCGTCGCGGTCAATGATGCCATCGTTTTAATAGATCTGTTGAATCGTTTCCGACGAGAAGGAATGGAAATGAATCAGGCTGTGCCCTTAGCAGTATCCTCGCGATTACGACCCATCCTCCTTACCAGCATAACCACTATGGCAGGATTGATTCCGACTGCTTTTGGTATAGGAGGAACAAGCCCTGTATGGGGGCCTATGTCGGGGACGATAGTATTTGGGCTTTTGTTTTCTACGGTTTCTATCTTAGTTGTAGTTCCTTCCCTATATGGTGTTATCAGTACCCCGAAGCTTGTGGGGAGGGGAGTTAATCCAGGATGAACCGAGGGAGGTACACATTGCCCTCCCCGTAGGGGGTACCCCACATCCGGGTCCAGGTTCTCCAGCCCTCCGCGAGGTACAGCCCGTGGGTGAAGAACCGCCGCTGGGTGTAGTACCTCTCGCCGACCTCCTGCTCGATCTGCTTCTGGGGTAATCCGGCCACTTCCGCGTGGAGGCGCTCATCCCGCTGGTCGGGCCGCAGGCGGTAGGGTTTACGGTAGTTATGGACCACGCGGTAGATGGCCAAGCGGTTCATCAGGTCGTTCACGTTGCGGGCTGCTCGGGTGGTCTGGCGAACATGGTTGGCCACATCCTTCCGGACCTGCCGGTCCAGGTAGTTCACCGCGAACAGGGGATGGGATCGGGTGCGGGGTCGGTGAGCGCTCACCCGATGGTGCGTGAACCAGCCCTCCCGCCTCAACGACTCCAGTCCTACCACCCGGTGCAGGCCCCGCACATACGCGGGGTGCTCGTCCGTGGTGAGGAGCAGCGCGCTGTCCGGCTGCCTCCGGATCCACCGCTCTAGCTCCTCCCCGATCCGCTCAAAGGACTGCTCCAGCCCCTGCGGATCCGCTCGCCACCTCTGCTCTACCTCCTCCCGCCTCCGCCTCTGCTTCTGTCGCATCCTCCCCTTACGTCTCAGCGTCACGTACTCCTGCAGGTACACCATCTGCGAGCTCTGCCCCACCACCCAGTTCACATGCCCCGAAAAGTACTGACTCCAACACCAGGTCTCAAACCCATCCGCCACCACCCCCTCCCGCACCCCCAACTGCCCCACCAGCTTCCCCTGACTCCACACCGCCTGCCTCGCTAACCTCCCCACCTTGTTCCTCACCACCTTCCCACTCACCCCAC
>Ga0067045_1002840_pt1 | contig 44430 bp, 48 predicted proteins | sample TerdegcTABiofilm_FD_59184 | JGI IMG/M metagenome (GOLD analysis project Ga0067045, IMG submission 59184) | Combined Assembly of (Gp0054472, Gp0054536) Wastewater bioreactor microbial communities from Singapore -Terephthalate degrading...
GAGCCGCATCGACGTGGCAGGCGGCGACCCCGGGCTGCTGCAGGTCATCGCGCGGCAGCACCCCGAGCCGGGGGATGCCGGCCGCGCAGGCCTGCGGGTGCTGCCCCACCTGCACCCAGCCCGCCACGCGCAGGCCGCGGGCGCGGCAGCGTTTGACCAGCGCGCACGACGCCTGCAGCGCCGCGGCGTCGTCCTCGCACACCACGATCACCGGCAGCCCCAGCGACTGCGCCAGATCTGCCAGCGTGAAGCCCGGCGCCAGCGCCGCGTCGGGGTCGCCCACGCCGTCAACCACCACCACGTCGGTCCAGGTGGCCAGTGCGGCGTAGCTCTCGGCCACCGCCTCCGGGTCGAACCGGGGTGGCGCGGCCGTGACCGCCGGATCGGGCACGGGCGCGGTGCACAGCGCACTGGCCGGGAAGTCGAACGAACTGGCCGCCTGCAGGCGCGCCACGCGCGCGCTGTGCCAGCGGCCATGGCGCCACTGCGCGTCGCGCGCCACCGGCATCAGGCCGGTGGTGCGAAACCCCTGGGCCCGCACCGCCCGCATGAGCGCGAGCGACACCCAGTGCACGCTCTCGGCCATGCCCAGCACACAGAACGAGGCGGGAGCCGGTTCAGCAACCGTCTGGCGGGCAGGATGGAAGGCCAAGTGGTTTTCCTGGGCAAGGGTGTCGGGCAGGCCACATGGCCGGAAACCAGTGTGGGCGACACACCCGCCCCCGTCTTGCGTCAATTGGTCACATTACCCCTTTCGTCGGCACCGGCACCACAGTGCCGGCCAGCCACTGGCCGCAAGCCAGCCGGCGCCGGCCCTGCTACGCTGACGGCGCAACCAAGGAGAGCGACCGACATGGCGACACAAGAGACAACCGCAAACAAGACCGTCCGCATCGGCGGCGCTTCGGGCTTCTGGGGCGACAGCATGGTGGGGGCCCCGCAACTGGTGAACAGCGGGCAGATCGACTACCTGGTGTTCGACTACCTGGCCGAGACCACCATGGCGATCCTCGCCGCCGCCCGTGCCAAGAAGCCCGAGATGGGCTACGCCACCGACTTCGTCGACATCGCCATGAAGGCGGTGCTGCCCGAGGTGATGCGCCGCGGCATCAAGGTGGTGGCCAACGCCGGCGGCATCCACCCGCAGGGCTGCGCCGACGCGCTGCGGGCGCTGGCCGACACGCTGGGGCTGAAGCCGCGCATCGCGGTGGTCACGGGCGACGACATCAGCGCCCAGATGCCGCGCCTGCGCGAAGCCGGCGTGCGCGACATGTTCAGCGGCGAGGCGCTGCCCGAAAAGATCCTGAGCGCCAACGCCTACCTGGGCGCCTTCCCGGTGGCGCAGGCGCTGGCGGCCGGGGCCGACATCGTCATCACCGGCCGCGGCGTGGACAGCGCCGCCACGCTGGGCCCGCTGATCCACGAATTCGGCTGGACGCCGGACGACTGGCACCCACTCGCCGGGGGCAGCCTGGCGGGCCACATCGTCGAATGCGGCTGCCAGGCCACCGGCGGCCTGCACACCGACTGGGAACGCGTGGAAGACTGGCCGAACATCGGCTACCCCATCATCGAATGCCACGCCGACGGCAGCTTCGAGGTGACCAAACCTGCCGGCACCGGCGGCCTCATCGCCCGCGCCGCGGTGGCCGAACAGCTGCTCTACGAAATCGGCGACCCGGGCGCCTACCTGCTGCCCGACGTGACCTGCGACTTCCGCCAGGTGGTGATCGAGCAGCTGTCGCCCGAGCGCGTGCGTGTCAGCGGCGCCCTGGGGCGCGCACCGACCGACAGCTACAAAGTCTCGGCCACCCAGCTCGACGGCTGGCGCTGCGCGGGCACCATGGTCATCATCGGCATCGACGCCGCCGCCAAGGCCCAGCGCACGGGCGAGGCGGTGATCGCCCGCACCAGCGCCCTGCTGAAAAGCCTGGGCCTGCCCGGCTACACCAGCGCGAACGTGGCCCTGCTCGGCGCCGAGACGCTGTACGGGCCGCACGCGCGCACCGGCGCTTCGCGCGAGGTGATGGTGCGCATCGCGGTCACGCACCCGATGAAGCAGGCGCTGGAGATCTTCGCGCGCGAGATCGCGCCCTCGGGCACCTCGTGGTCGCCCGGCACCACCGGCCCCAGCACCGGCCGGCCCAGCGCTTCGCCCAACATCAAGCCGCTGTCGCTGCTGGTGAAAAAGACCGAGGTGCCGGTGACCGTGGTGGTCGACGGCCAGGCCCAGCCTGCCGCCATCGCGCCCGGTACGGGCGACGCCACCGCCCCCGCAGCACTGGCACCCGCCGAATGGGGCTCCGCCGACACCGAGACGGTGGACGTGCCCCTGGTGCGTCTGGCCTGGGCCCGCAGCGGTGACAAGGGCGACATCTCCAACATCGGCCTGATCGCCCGCGACCCGGCCTGGATGCCGCTGATCTGGGCCCGGCTCACGCCCGAGGTGGTCAAGGCCTACTTCGCCCACCTGGTCAAGGGCGAGGTCCGGCGCTTCTACCTGCCCGGCATCCACGCCATGAACATCACCATGGAACAGGCGCTGGACGGCGGCGGCCCCGCCTCCGCCCGCATGGACCCGTTGGGCAAGGGCATGGGCCAGATGCTGCTGGACCTGCCCATCGCGGTGCCGAAGGCACTGGCCCGACAACTGGGCTGAACACNCCCCCCGAAAAGAAGAAGCCCGCCATTGGCGGGCTTCTTCTTTGCGTCCGGCGCCGGCCTCCGCGCCCTTGGGCCCTCCTTCACGGAAAAGCCCCACGCCACCCCCTCCCAGCGCAGCGTCGCAGCCGTGCCATGGAGGGAGAAGCCGCGTCAGCGGCGCAGAGGTGAACGATCCTTCACTTCATGCCGTAGGTGGCGGTGTCCACCTTGGAAAACACCTCGCGCCAGTACAGGTCGGCGTACTGCTCTTCGGTGCTCACGGTCTGGACCAGGTCGACCCACTTGCTCAGGATGGGCCGGAACTCGGCCAGCATCTGGGCGCTGCGCTTGACCCCGTGTTTGGACGCGAAGTAGTCCGCGATGGTCTTCATGTCCTGCTCGATGAAGACCTGCGACTTCTGCACCAGGGCCGGGTCGGTCTCGTGGATGCGCGCGCCGCGTTTCTTCATCTGGTCCAGCACCTCGTTTTCCACCCGGTGGTAGGCGAACGGCACGTTGGCCGCGGCCACGGACGCGCCGCGCAGCAAGGCTGCGCGCTGCTCGTTCGTGAGGCTGCGCCAGACGCGCATGTTCACGTTGGAACCGGCGGTGGAGAAGATGCCCCCGGGTGCGGCCATGGCGATGTCGGTCACCACCTCGGTCAGGCCGAAGTTGCGGATCTCCGGTGACGACAGCACGATGCAGTCCACCACGCCCTGCTTGAGCGCTTCGAGCATTTCGTTGGCCGACATGGTCACGGGCGAACCGCCCATGGCCGTGACCCAGCGCGCCCAGTTGGCCGCGCCCACGCGGAAGCGCTTGCCCTTCATGTCGGCTTCGGACTTCACGGGCTTGTTGCAGATCAGGCCGTAGCTGGAGCCGCCCACGTGGCCGGTGTAGACCTGGTTCTGCTTGGCGAACTCTTCATGGCACTCGGGGCACTTGGTGAAGATGAATTCGGTCATGGCCGGGATGTAGGCCAGGCCCTCCTTGCCGCGCACCTTGTCGCCCATGAGGCGCAGCATCATCGAGGCCTCGGAGATCACGTTGGTGTGCGGGTACTCGGCCGGGAAGTACGGCGTCAGCACGAAGCCGATGTCGGCCAGGCCGTCGCGCAGGCCCGCCGAGGTCTCGGCCATGTTCAGCAGCGACATCGCGTACACCTTGACGGTGAGCTTGCCCTCGGTGGCCTGGGCCACCGCCTTGGCGAACGCCTGCCCGCCGATGACGGGCAGGGCACTCGGCGGCTGGCCGATGGCGTAACGCAGTTCGCGGTTCTGCGCCTGTGCGGGCAGCACCAGGGATGTGGCGGCGGCCACAACGGCGGTCAGGCCGATTGCTCGGCGAATCCAGGGGGTCATGCCTTGTCTCCTTGGGCCATCGGTGGGCCCGGTTGGTCATTGAATGCAACGCACCGAAGCCACGGACACCGCTGGGCTCACACCAGGACCTCGGCCGCCTTCATGCTAGGAATGCCCGCCCCTGCCCGCTTGTGCCCACTGGCTGCGGCCGAAGGGGTTTTCCCTAGACCGGACCGGTGGCGCGTGGTACCCGCGCCACATGCGTGCCCAGGTGGGTACCGATGAACACCAGCCCCAGGCCCAGCGCGTGCCAGACGGTCAGCGGCTCGCCCAGCAGGACCACCGCCGACGCCACCCCGAACAGCGGCACCCAGTACAGCCAGACCGCTGCACGGGCCATGCCCACCAGACCGATGGCGCGGTTCCACATCAGGTTGCCCAGGCCCGTCGACAGCGCCCCCGACAGCACCGCGATGGCCCACCAGCCACTGCCTGGCACCGGCATGGCGGGCCACCCGTTCCAGGCCCCCCGCACCACCGCGTGCACCAGCAGGCAGGCAGCCCCGACCGCGTGCACGCCGACCCCGATCACCACCGCGTTGAGGTCGGCGGTCAGGCGCTGGATCAGCACCGCGCCCAGCGTGAACACCAGCACCGCCAGCACCACCAGCCCGTCGCCCAGCCCCCCCTGCGCCAGCTCGGCGCCGGGCCGGTTGAGGATGACCAGCGCCACCCCCGCCAGCCCCAACCCCACGCCGCACAGGCGCCGGCCGCTGAGCGCCTCGCGCAGCAGCCACAGCGCGAGCATGGCCGACAGCAGCGGGTTGAGCGCCGTGATCAGCGCGCCGTGGGTGGCGCTGCTGCGCGCCAGCCCTTCGGCCAACCACCACTGGTTGAGGTAGACCATGAGCACGCCGCAGGCAGCCAGTTGCCGCCACTGCGCGCGCGAAGGCGTCTGCCAGCAGCGCCGCAGGCGCAGCAGCACCAGCATGGGCAGCAGCGCGGCCAGCATGCGCACGCCCGACAGCAGCACCGGATCGAACAGACCGGTCAGCCACTTGATGGCGGTCAGGTTCACCCCCCACAACAAGGTGGTGATCAGCAGCATGGCGCGCACCCGCGCGGCGGCTTCAGCCACCGCGGGCCTGCGCGTGAAACTGCCGCATGGCCTGCAACCAGCGGGCGTGATCGTCGCCCCGGCGCCGCATGTACTCGCGCACCTGCGGGTGCGGCAGGATCAGGAACGCGTCCGCCGCCAGGGCGTCGAGCGTGGCCTGCGCCACCGCCTCGGCGCTGAGCAGGCCGGCCGACATCAGTTCGCGCCGCGCCCCGGCTTCGGCCTGCAGCATCGGCGTGTCCACACCCAGCGGACACAGGCAACTCACGCCCAGGCCCTCGCCACCGTGCGTGATGGCCAGCCACTCGGCGTGTGCCACCGCCGCGTGTTTGGTGACCGCGTACGGCGCGTCGAACTGCGACAACAGACCGGCGGCCGACGCGGTGAACAGCAGGTGCCCGCCGCCGCGCGCCAGCATGCGCGGCACCAGCGCCCGCGCCGCGTGCACGTGCGCCATCACGTTGATCTGCCACAGCCGCTGCCAGTCGGCATCGGGTCGCTCCACCCCGCCCTGCACCGATACGCCGGCGTTGGCGCAGAACAGGCCGATGTGGCCGAAGCGGCGCTCGGTCTCGTCGATCAGCGCCACCGTCTGCGCTTCGTCGGCCACGTCGGCGGCCATCGCATGACCGCCGATGGCGCGCGCCACCGTCTCGGCCGCGGCCGCATCGCGATCGCTCACCACCACCTGCGCCGCACCGGCCTGGGCGCAGGCGCGCGCCAGCGCGGCGCCGATGCCGCTGCCGCCCCCGGTGACCACCACCACCGTGTCTTGCACTTTCATGGCAGCCCCGCCGAACGGCCCAGCGCCGTGGTCAGCACGATCTTGCCGCGCGCGCGCCGCTGGCCCACGGTGTCGAGCGCCTGTGCGGCCTGCTCGATCGGCAGGTATTCGCTGATCACCGGGCGCACCCGGCCTTCGCGCAGCCAGCCCAGCAACTGCTGCATCAGCGCATCGGCACGGTCGGGCTCGCGTTCGGTGAAGCCGCCGTAGAACACGCCGACCAGCGAACAGCCCTTGAGCAGCGGCAGGTTCAGCGGCGGGCGCGGGATGGTGCCGGCGGTGAAGCCGATGACCAGCAGCCGCCCTCCCCAGGCCATGGACCGCAGCGCGGCTTCCGTGTAGTCGCCCCCCACCGGGTCGTAGACCACGTCCACACCGCGCCCGCCCGTCAGCCGCTTGAGCGCCTCGCGCAGGTCTTCGGTGGCGTAGTTGATCACCTCGTCGGCGCCGGCCGCGCGGCACAGCGCGAGCTTCTCGTCGCTGGAGGCCGCCGCGATCACGCGCGCGCCCATGAGCTTGCCCAACTCCACCGCCGACAGGCCGGTGCCGCCCGCAGCGCCGAGCACCAGCAGGGTCTCGCCCGGTTGCAGTTGTCCGCGCACCTGCAGCGCGTAATGCGTGGTGCCGTGGGTGATGACCAGCGCCGACGCCGCGTCCATGCCAATGCCCTCGGGCAGGCGGATGAGCTTGCCCGCCGCCACCTTCACCTCGTCGGCGAAGCCGCCCCAGCCGCAGACCGCGATCACCCGGTCGCCCACGGCCCAGCCGCTGACCCCGGGCCCGATGGCGCTGAGGGTGCCCGCCACCTCGCCGCCGGGCGAAAACGGCAGCTCGGGCTTGAACTGGTACTTGTTCTCGATGATCAGCCCGTCGGGAAAATTCACCGACGCGGCATGCACCGCCACCACCACCTCCCCCGGCCCGGGCTGCGGCGATGGCACCGCCTCCACCACCAGCGACGCGGGCGGTCCGTATTGTTTGCAGAGCACAGCTTTCATGTGGGTTCTCCAAGGTGAATGTGCGTGTTGCCTTCTCAGTCCCCGTTCCCGCGAGAGGCGGCAAAGGCAAGGCGAAAGACAGGCGACGAATGCGGGGAAGTTCAGGCCCCAGGCACCCACGGAACCGGCTTTGCCGGGCCACAGGTGCCGTCCCCCCTCCCAGCACCGCGCAGCGGTGCGCCAGAGAGGGGGGAAGCCGCGTCAGCGGCGCAGGGGGGAGCTCACAGTGACGCTATCGTCAGCCCCCCGTCCACCACCAGGCTCGCGCCCGTCACGAAGGCCGCGCCCGGGCTGCTCAGGTAGAGCACGGCGTGGCCGATGTCTTCGCCCTCGCCCAGGCGGCCCACCGGCGTGCGCGCGATGGTGCGGGCCTGCTGCTCGGGGTCGTAGGCGTTGGCCAGCTTGGTCTTGATCAGGCCCGGCATCACGGTGTTGACGCGGATACCGTGTTCGCCGTATTCCAGCGCGAAGCTGCGGCTCATGCCGATCAGCGCGGTCTTGAGCGTGGAGTACAGGCCCAGGCCGCGGTCGGGGTGCAGCGCCGCGATGGAGGCGATGTTGACGATGCTGCCGCCGCCGCGCGGCTTCATGCGCCGGGTGGCTTCGAGCGAGAGGTACCAGTAGCCGCGCAGGTTGACCTCCACCGTCTTGGCGAACAGGCCGGGTTCGGTGTCGTCGATGCTGCGCAGCGGGCTGAGCACCGCGTTGTTGACCAGGATGTCCAGCCCGCCGTGCGTGGCCTGCAGGTGCTCGCCCATGGCGGCGATGTCTTCCATGCGGCCGATGTGGCAGGCGCGGCCTTCGGCGCTCAGGCCGTCGGCGCGCAGCTCACCGGCCACACGCTCGCAGTCTTCGGGCTTGCGGCTGCTGATGACCACGTGCGCGCCGGCCTGGGCCAGCACGCGCGCCGTGGCCTCGCCGATGCCCATGGTGGAGCCGGTGACCAGGGCGATCCGCCCGGACAGGTCGAAGGGGTGGCGCGGGGCGCCGGCGGGGGAACTCATGGCGGGACTCCTCAAGGGTGGGAAGCGGCGGGCGCAGGCAAGCCCACCTGGTGGAACAGCACGGGGTCGACCCGCGAACGGTCGGCCTGGCGCTTGTAGACAAAGGTGCGGCACGGCATGCCGGGCGCGCGCTGCGCATGGCCGTCGATGACGAAGAACAGCGGCACGGCGGGGTCGCTGGCCCGGCCCAGTTGCGCACGGTTGGAGGCCGCGCAATGCGTGCAGTAGGTGGGCGCGTCGCGCCGCAGGAAATTGATCGGGTGCGCTTCGGGCATGCGCGGCGAGAGCGGCGCGCCGTAGCGGAACAGGCCACGCCACATCTGCGCGCGCAGCAGGCGCCCACCGCTGCCGCAGGGGTCGAGCGTGAAGACGAAGCGGTCGTCTTCCTCGTGCAGGTGGAAATCGGCGCAGTGGTAGTTCCAGGTGCGCGCGATCTCGCGCACCAGCGCCTCGTCGTCGAGCGCGGCGTAGCGCGGAAAGCCCGCCACAAAGGCCGGCTCGTAGGTCTGGGCCAGCAGCTCGTCCAGATAGTCGGGGCCGCCCAGCTCCAGCGCGATCGCGTAGAAGTGCGCCAGCCAGACCACACCGAAGTCGTGCCAGGGCATCCACTCCTTGCGCTGGCCGTCGAGCAGGGATTCGATGGCGGTGTCGCCCTGCGCCAGCCGGTCGCGCGCCTGGTCGACCCGGGTGCGCGTCAGGGCCAGGCGCTCGGCGTCGCTGAACAGCACAAGGCCCGCCTGCACGCCTTTGTGAAAGCGCAGCACGCAGGCACCACCGGGCTGCTTGTCGGCCGTCCAGGCGTCGAAGCCCAGCGCCCCGTTGAGCGCACGCTGCTGCGCTTGGCAGCCCTGGCAGAAGCTGTTGACGCCATCGCGCCAGGGGCCGTAGGCCTGCGGGTGCCGCTCGGCCAGGCGCTGGCGGTCGATGCGGCCACCGCTGCCGCAGGCCCGCAGGTGCAGCGTGACGTGCGGGCCGTCTTCTTCCAGCGGAGCCAGATCGGCCCCCACCTGGTGGCGGAAGATGGCGACCAGGTCGGCGATGGCGCCGCGCACGTCGTCCACCCCACCGGCCTGCCACTGCGCGACCCAGGTGGCCATGAGCTGGCGGCCGATGCGCTCCAGCGCTTCGCGCGCGCGGTCTTCGCCGAAGTCCTGGTGCAGCTTGCCGGCCTTGCGTGCCAGCGCGTGCAGGGACAGCGCGTCGAGCCCGGCATGCCCCGCCGCCATCTCGTCCAGCGCTCGGTGCAAGGTGTCGGTGTCGCCTTGTTGCAGCGCGGTCAGCGCCAGCGCTTCGGGCGGGCGCGCGATCTGCTGCAACGGGGTGTCGGTGACATCGCGGGCCATGGTCGGTTGCCGGGTCAGGCCACGTCGGGGCGGTCCAGAACGGCCAGCCCGGTCTCGGCGAAGACCTCGGTGCTTTCACCAAAGGCCAGCGCGCTTTCGGCCACCGCCGTGCCCTCGCGCGCGCGCCGCAGCAGGCCTGCCGACATGGCCGCCTGGCGGAACAGCGCAAAGGCCTTGTAGAAGCGCAGATCGGTGTCGGGCGCCAGCCCCATGCGGCCCAGGTAGTAGCGCGCCATCTCGCGCTGCGACGGGATGCCCAGCGCCGCGCGGTCCATGCCGGCCAGGCCGGGCAGCAGGTAATCGGGCGCCAGCTCCTGCACGCCCAGGAACTGCCCCAGGTCGGCCAGCGGATGGCCCAGCGTGGACAGTTCCCAGTCGAGCACGGCGAGCACGCGGTGTGTGCCCCGCTGAAACATCAGGTTGTCGAGCCGGCAGTCGCCGTGCAGCAGCACCGTGGGCGCCTCCGCCTGCGGCACCTGGGGCACCAGCGCATCGATCAGCGCGTCCACCGCGGGCAGGCCTTCGGGCAGGGCCGTGCGGTATTGCTGCGTCCAGCGGTGCAGCTGGCGCTGAAAGTAATTGCCCGGGCGACCGAAGTCGGCCAGCCCGGTGGCCTGCAGGTCGGTGCGGTGGATGGCCACCAGCGTGTCCAGCGCGGCCCGGTAGAGGTGGGTGCGGCGCTCGCGCGACAGGCCGGGCATGGCCACTTCGCGGTGCACCTCGCCGTCGATGCAGTCCATCAGGTAGAACTGCACGCCGATCACGTCGGGGTCGTTGCACAGGTGGTGGATGCGCGCCACCGGCACCGGGGTGCCGTCCAGCGCCTGGATGACACGCACCTCGCGGTCCAGCGCGTGCGCCGACTTGAGCAGCGCGCCCGCCGGCTGGGTGCGCAGGATGTACGCACCGCCGTCGGCGCGCAGGCGCCAGATCGGGTTGGAGTTGCCACCGACGATGCTCCGCGCTTCGTACAGGCACCCCACGCCGGGCACGTGCCGGGCGAAGTGGCGCTCCAGCCGTGGCAGGTCCAGCGGCGGAGCGCTGACCACCGTGGGCGCGGGCGTTCCTTCGCCCGGGCGGGTTGCGGTGGCGCCGCTCATGCCACCGCCGCTGCGCCGTGCTGTTTGAGCAACTGCCGCCCCAGCGCCGCGAGGTGAACCTGGTCCGGCCCGTCGCCGATGCGGATGAAACGCGCATAGACGTAGGCCTCGGCCAGGAAGGTGTCCTGCGAGACGCCGGCCGCGCCGTGCACCTGGATGGCCCGGTCGATCACGCGCGCAGCCATCGCCGGCACCACGATCTTGGCGGCCGCGATCAGGTCGCGTGCGGCCTTGTTGCCTTCGCGGTCCATCTTCTCGGCGGCCATCATCGTCAGCAGCCGGGCCTGTTCGATCTCGCAGTACGAATGCGCAATGTCTTCGCGCACCGAGCCGTGTTCGCCCAGGGGCTTGCCAAACGCCACGCGGGCGGTGGCGCGCTGGCACATGAGTTCGAGCGCGCGCTGCGCGCAGCCGATCAGGCGCATGCAGTGGTGGATGCGGCCCGGCCCCAGGCGGCCCTGGGCGATCTCGAAACCGCGCCCTTCGCCCAGCAGCAGGTTCTCGGCCGGTACGCGCACGTTGTCGTAGACCACTTCGGGGTGGCCGCCCGGGTGGTCTTCGTAGCCGAAGGCCGCCATGTTGCGCACGATCTTCACGCCCGGGGTGTCGATGGGCACCAGGATCATCGACTGCTGGCGGTGCTTGTCGGGGTGGTCGGGCTCGGTCTTGCCCATCACGATGAGCAGCTGGCAGGCGGCGTTCATCGCGCCCGAGGTGTACCACTTGCGGCCGTTGATCACGTAGTGGTCGCCGTCGCGCCGGATCTCGCACTGGATGTTGGTCGCGTCGCTGGACGCGACGGCCGGCTCGGTCATGGAAAAAGCCGAACGGATCTCGCCGGCCATCAGCGGCTGCAGCCAGCGCGCCTTCTGCGCCTCGGTCCCGTACAGCGAGAGGATTTCCATGTTGCCGGTGTCGGGGGCCGAGCAGTTGAAAACTTCCGACGCCCAGGCCACCCGGCCCATGATCTCGGCCAGCGGCGCGTAGTCGGCGTTGCTCAGGCCCGCGCCGTGGTGGCCGGGCAGGAACAGGTTCCACAGCCCCTGCGCGCGGGCCAGGGCCTTGAGCTGCTGCAGCAGCGCCGGCGCATGGCCGTCACCCGCGGACTTCAGGGCCTCGGCGTAGCGGGCCTCGTTGGGCAGGATGTGTTCGGCCATGAAGGCCTGGACACGCTGGCGGAGATCAGCGGACGAAGACGGTGTGGACATGGCGGCCCTCAACAGGGATGGAAAAACATCCGGCCGGGGACGCCGCTCGGGCATGCACCCGCCCGGCCCGCTGCCGGTGGGGGCGCGGGTCCGTGGTCAGACTGAACGGGGCCGGCTGCGCCGGACCATGGGCGGTGCGTCCCCCGCACCGCCTGGGCGGCTCAGGCGTACTGGCCCTGGGGCTGGCCCGGGCCGATCACGCGCAGCTTGCGCGAACCGGCAAAGATGTCCTTGGGCTTGAGCCCGTAGACCTGCCGGATGGAGTGGCTGAAGTGGGTGGAATCGGGATAGCCCGCGCCCAGCGCCACGTCGGTGAGGGTGGAGCGCTGGTCCACCACGTAGTGCAGCAGACTGCGCGCGCGCTTCCAGGTGCGGAAGCTCCGGAACGATGCCCCCACCTCGCTTTTGAAGAGGTGCAGGAATCGGGAGAACGACAGGTGCACCTGTTCGGCACAATCCTGGGCCAGCGCCTGGCTCGATGGGTCGGTGCGGATGCGCTCCAGCACCTGGGCAATGCGCGGGTCGACCGAGCGCGCTGGCAGGCGGGTGCCGAACACCAGTTCGTCGAAATCGAACATCGGGGCGTCGGCCTGGTGGCCGTTGCGCAGGATTTCCTGGTGCGCCCGCAACACGCGGCGGCGGAATTCTTCGGCCTCGATCACGCCCTGGTTGTCGCGCAGCCACCCGGGCAGGCGCGCCATGTCGACCGATTCGGGCTCCATCATGACCGTGACCACGTGGCGCGCGTCGCAGGCAACGCGGTGGCTGGTGTAAGGCTGCAGCACCGCGACATTGCCGCTCTGCCACGCCTGCCCGTCGATGCTCAGCTTCACCTCGCTGTCGAGCGCCACGTAAACGAACAGCGCCCCGTAGTTGCGGGTGGTGGGCGTGCCGAGCAGCCCGGCATAAAACACGCGATCAGGGGTGATCCACATCACACGTTCGGCGCTGGTGATGCCCCGCGCACTGATCGCGTACGGACGATCCTGGTCAATACGCATCGTTGTCTCCTGGTGGCCGTCGGCACGCTCGGGGCCTGCCTGACGGCTCGTTGTCTGCCACCAGCCGGGTTATCCCGGTCTGGCTTCCAGTGTAGGCACCCCCCTGGTCATTGTCTTGTGTCAAATGGCTATCGGATACGCACCTGGGTGACAGCGTTCCGGCAGGCGGGCAGATCGAGGGTTAACCCCAGGTCCGAACACTGCGCTGCGGCCCGCCCGGCCAGGCGCCGGGACCTCAGGCCGGCCGGCGGGGCTGGTACTTGCGCAGCTCCAGCTTGCCGATCTGGTTGCGGTGCACCTCGTCCGGGCCGTCGGCCAGGCGCAGCAGGCGCGCCATGGCGTAGGCGTGGGTCAGGCCGAAATCGTTGCTGGTGCCGCCGCCGCCGTGCACCTGGATCGCCCAGTCGACCACCTGGCAGGCCATGTTGGGCGCCGCCACCTTGATCATGGCGATCTCGGTCCTGGCCGCCTTGTTGCCCACGGTGTCCATGCGCTCGGCCGCGTTGAGCGTGAGCAGGCGCGTCTGTTCGATGAGGATGCGCGCCTGCGCGATGCGCTCCAGCGTCACCCCCTGGGTGGCGACCGGCTGGCCGAACGCCACCCGGTCCAGCGAACGCCGGCACATCTTTTCCAGCGTGCGCTCGGCCAGCCCGATCAGGCGCATGCAGTGGTGGATGCGGCCCGGCCCCAGGCGACCCTGGGCGATTTCGAAGCCCCGTCCTTCGCCCAGCAGCATGTTCGACGCCGGCACACGCACGTTCTCGAAGATCACCTCGGCCGCGCGGTCGGGCATGCCGTAGAAGCCGAACACGGGCAGCGAACGCTTGACCTGGATGCCCGGGCTGTCCATGGGCACCAGGATCATCGACTGCTGCTGGTGGCGGTCGGCGTTGTCGGGGTCGGACTTGCCCATGAAGATGCCGATCTTGCAGCGCGGATCGGTGGCGCCCGTGGTGTACCACTTGTGGCCGTTGATCACGTACTCATCGCCCTCGCGCCGGATCGAGCTTTCGATGTTGGTGGCGTCGCTGGAGGCCACCCTGGGCTCGGTCATGGCAAAACACGACCGGATCTCGCCCGCCAGCAGCGGCTGCAGCCAGCGCGCCTGCTGTTCGGGCGTGCCGTAGCGGGCCAGCACCTCCATGTTGCCGGTGTCGGGCGCCGAGCAGTTGAACACCTCGGGCGCCAGCAGCGACCGCCCCATGATCTCGCACAGCGGCGCGTATTCCAGGTTGCTCAGGCCCGGGCCGTGTTCGCTCTCGGGCAGGAACAGGTTCCACAGGCCGGCGGCACGCGCCTTGGGCTTGAGTTCCTCGATCACGGGCAGCACCTTCCAGGGCCCCAGGGTTTCGGCCTCTTCCAGGTGGCGGGCCTCGTTCGGGTAGATGTGGGCGTCCATGAAGGCCGACAGGCGCTGCTGCAGGTCGACGACGCGGGGGGTGGGTTCAAAAGCCATGGGAGGATCCGGGGTTCGGTGGGGAAAAGAAGGCCGGTGCGGTGCGGCGGGCTCAGCCCACGCCCGCCAGCGGGTTGTCGGGAGCGCCCCCGGCCAGGAAGGCGCGCAGGCGGCTTTCCACCCCGGCGGCCGCGCTGCGGTGTGAAAGGATGTAGAAGCGCCCTTCGCGCACCCCGTCCAGCGTGCGCTGGGCGACGTCGCGGGCGCTCAGGCGCCCCGCCTGCATGGCCACCTTGGTGCGCGCCAGGAAGGCCGCGTCGTCGGGGTTGCGCTCGGCCAGCTCGGCCGGCCGGTGGCGAAAGGCGTCGGCGATGCCAGTGTCGACGTAGGCCGGGCAAAGCACCGACACGCCCACCGGCTGGCCGCTGCCGGCCAGCTCGTGGTGCAGGCATTCGGACAGCGCCACCACCGCGTGCTTGCTGGCCGCGTAGACGCCGAGCTCGGGCGGGCACACCAGGCCCGCCACCGAGGCGGTGTTGACCACCCAGGCCGGCTCGCCCTGCGCCAGCATGCCCGGCACGAAGCTGCGGATGCCGTGGGCCACGCCCATGACGTTGACGCCGAACACCCACTGCCAGTCCTGCGGCGTGGCCTTCCACGACGGGCCGGCGGCGATCACGCCGGCGTTGTTGAACAGCAGGTGCACCGCACCGAAGCGTTCGTGCGCCCGCGCCGCCAGCCGGTCCACCTCGCCGGCGTCGGCCACGTTGCAGGGCTGCGCCAGCACCGCCGCGGGCGGTAGGCCGGTCAGGGCCACGGTCTGCGCCAGCCCGGCTTCGTCGACATCGGCCAGCACCAGTTGCAGGCCGGCGGCTGCGCACAGCAGCGCCAGCTCGCGGCCGAAGCCACTGGCCGCGCCGGTGATGACGGCGGTGCCACCGGGTTTCAGGGCCAGGGAAGGATCGAAAGCGGTCGTCATGGGGTCACATCCAGCTCAACAGTTGCCCGCCATCGACGGGAAGGGCCACACCGGTCATGTAGCGCCCGGCGTCGGACGCCAGCAGCAGCGCCGCGCCGTCCAGGTCGGGCAACTGGCCGAAGCGGCGCAGCGGCGTGCGCGCGATCAGGTTCTGGTCGAAGCCCTTGTCGCGGAAGGTCTCGGCCATGTCGGTGTCGAAATTGCCCGGGCACAGGGCGTTGACCCGGATGCCGCGCGAAGCCAGTTCCAGCGCCAGGATGCGGGTGAGGTGCGCCAGCCCCGCCTTGGACGCGCAATAGCTCGACAGCTGGGCGCCGGTGCCGAAGGCGGCGGTGGACGCGACGTTGACGATGACGCCGTCACGCCGCGCGCCCATGCGCCGCGCCGCTTCCTGCGCCACGCGGAAATTGCCCCGCAGGTTGGTGTCCAGCACCCGGTCCACCTCGGCCATGTCCTGGTCGACGAAGCGGGCGGCATACAACACGCCGGCGTTGTTGAACAACAGGTTCAGCGGCGCGCCCAATTGGGCCTCGGCGCTGTCGAAGGCGGCCACGATGCTGGCGTCGTCGAGCAGGTCCATCGGCACGGCACAGGCGCGGTGGCCCGCCGCGCGCAGCGCCTGCGCGGCAGCCTCGATGCGGTCGACCCGGCGGGCGGCCAGGGCCACCGCCGCGCCAGCACGGGCATACAGCTGCGCCACGTGCAAGCCGATGCCGCTGGAAGCGCCGGTGATCAGCGCGGTCTTGCCGCGCAGGTGGAACAGGGCGCCAAAGTCCAGCGGCCCCAGATCGGGGGGCGACTCAGGCGGCATCGAACAGGCCCTTCAATTCGGCACGGATCAGGTGCTTCTGGATCTTGCCGGTGCCGGTGCGCGGAAACTCGCTGACGATCACCACCGCCTTGGGCACCTTGAAGCCGCCCAGGTGTTCGCGGCAATGCGCGATCAGCGCGGCCTCGTCGGCCTGCTGCCCGGGCGCCAGCACCACGCTGGCCACCACCGCTTCGCCCCAGCGTTCGTGCGGCGCGCCGATCACCGCCACATCGGCCACGGCCGGGTGCTGCAGCAGGCAGCGCTCGACCTCGATGCTGGCCACGTTCTCACCTCCAGACTTGATCACGTCCTTGTAGCGGTCCTTGAACCAGATGGCGCCGTCCTCGTCGATGTGGGCCACGTCGCCGCTGTGGAACCAGCCGTGGCGGAAGCTCTTGTGGTTTTCCGCCGGCAGGTTCAGGTAGCCCTGCATGCCCTGCGGGCCGCGGTAGACGATCTCGCCGGTCTCGCCGCGCGGCAGCAGCCGGCCGTCCTCGTCCATGATGGCCACGCGCGTCATCACCGTGGCCGTGCCCCAGGTCGCCGCTTTGGACCACTGGTGTTCGGGCCGCTGCACGCAGGTGGCCGGCGTGAACTCGGTCTGGCCCGAACCCAGCACCACGTCGGCGTTGGGGAACATGCCGTGGATCGCCTCCAGCCGCTCCGGCGGCATGGGTGCCATGGCGTACATGGCGCGCTTCATCGACGGGAAGGTGCGGCCCTGGTAGGCCGGGTCGCTGAGCCAGACGCCGTACATCATGGGCAGCAGCACCATTACGTTGATCTGGTGTTCGTCGATCAGGCGCGCGCTGTCGGCCGGATCGAAGCCCTGCGTCAGCACCAGCTTGCCACCCACCGTCAGGAACGGCATCGCCACGGAGTTGAGCATCGCGCAGTGGAACAGCGGCAGACCGACCAGCGCCGACATGTCGGGCGTGCACTGGTGCACGATGGCGTTGGACAGGCCGGCGATGGTCACCGCCACGTGGCTGGTGAGCACGCCCTTGGGGTTGGCCGTGGTGCCGCTGGTGTAGAGCAGTTGCACCACGTCGCGGTCGCGCACCAGCACTTCCAGCGGCCCGGTCTGGCCCGAGGCCAGCAGCGCATCGAAGTCTTCGGCCGGTGCGGGCGACCCACCGCCGAACCAGAACACGTGCGCCAGCTCCGGCGGTGCCTCCTGCCGGGCCGCCTCGACCACGTCGCGCAGCGCGTGTTCGGCGATCAGCACGCGCGCCCGCGCATCGCGCAGGCAGAACGCGATCTCGCTTGCGCGCAGGCCGAGGTTGATCGGCATGCAGATCAGGCCGGCGCGGGCGCAGGCGAAATAGGTGATCAGCATTTCCAGCCGGTTGCGCGCGGCCAGGGCCACGATGTCCTGGTGCTGCAGGCCCAGGCCCAGCAGGGCGTGGCCGAGCTGGTCGACCCGGGCATTGAATTCGGCATAGCTGAGCCGGCGCTCGCCGTCCACGAGCGCGATCCGGTCGGGGTAGACGTCGGCGGAACGCTGGATGATGTCGCCCACGCAGACCCGTTCGATCAGGTTCATGTCGAGGGCCGACGGGGCGTGGAAGTCGGAAGGGGTGGCGGTGGCGCTCATGAGGCGGCTGTCTCCGTGTTGGTCACCGGCGTGAACGACCACCGTCCAGCCAGCGTGCGGGCCATCCTAGGCAAGGGGATCAGCGCGGTCTTGTGCCAACTGGCTACCGGACCGCGGGGCTTGGTCGCCCCCGTCACCTGCGCATCACCACCGCTCCGGGGTGAACGCGGTCAGCGCCCCCGCGCAGCCACTGGGCACAAGACCTGGCCCGCCCCGCGCCAGACACTGCGCCCATGACCGACCCCACGCCCCACCCCGCCCCGCCCGAGACCACCCCACCCGACGGCGCCGTACTGACCGAAGCGCTGTTTCGCCTGCTGCGCCTCAAGACCACGCCCGTGGCGATGAAGCTGTTTCCACACGAGGCCGATCTGCAGAGCGTGCCCCGCCTGCGCCGCCCGACCGGCATCCACACCGCCGACCAGATCGTCGGCCAGGCGGCCCGGCTCGGCCAGACCGTCGGCATCACCGCCGCCGATCTGGTCGGGCCGCAGTGCAGCGCCGTGCTGGGCCTGTCGCCACGCGACGAGGCTTTCGAACAAGGCACGCCCTTCGTGGGCGTGTGGTTCGCCACGCCCGCCGACGCCGCCGCCCACCAGCGCGCCATGCACTGCGCGCCGCACGGTCGCTACGCCGCCATGGCCGTGTCGCCGCTGAACGCGGGCCGCCTGCCCGATCCCGACATCGCACTGGTCTACGCCAACCCGGCGCAGATGATCCTGCTGATCAACGGTCTGCAATGGGCCGGCTACCGCCGCCTCGAATGGGGCGCGGTGGGGGAGTCGGCCTGCGCCGATTCGTGGGGGCGGGCCCTGGCCACGGGCGAACCCAGCCTCGCACTGCCGTGTTTTCCCGAACGGCGCTACGGCGGCGTGCCCGACGACGAACTGCTGCTGGCACTGCGCCCGGCCCAGTTGGCCCAGGCGATCGCGGGGGTCGAGCGGCTGGCGGCCAACGGCCTGCGCTACCCCATCCCGCCCTACGGCGTACAGATGGACGTGCGCGCCGGCATGGCCCGCAGCTACGGCGCGGCGCCCCCGCCTGCCGGCAGCGCCTGAAGCCGCCGCTTCCGCTCAGGCCGCCGGTGGCAGTGCGTCCACCCCGCGGTACCAGCGGGGATGGAACTGCCGCACCACGGGCCCGTCGGTCATCAGCGCGTGGCAGCCATCCAGGCTGAACGGTTTGACCGCCGGGTCGCGGTGCAGCGCGGTGGCCAGCGTCTGCAGCACGCCCGTGCCCAGCGCCAGCACCAGCTCGCTCAGGTGCGTGCAGCCCGCAGAAGGCGGGAACAGCGCGCGCACCTGGCGCCGAAACCCCGGCCCCACGCGCAAACCCACCAGCTGTTCGTAGGCCGGCGTGATGCGCCCGCACACCCCGGCAAAGGGGTGCGCATCGGACACCGCCACCGCCACCCGGATGGTGGCCTGCAGGTCCACCGTCAGGCGCAGTGCCATGGCATGCATCGGCTCGCCCGCACGCCGCAGACCACCCCCGACCTGCACGTCGTGCGGCAGCGTGTCCAACAGATGCCCTTCCACGTCCCAGAGACCGTCCGCGCGCCGGAAACCCTCGATGCGGATCTGGCGCTGCTGGCTGGGTTCTCGCGGGCAGTCGGGCGGCGGCAGGGGCATGCGAAAAACTCCTCGGCAGGAAACGGCGCGCAGCACGCGCCCGGTGGCTCACCAGTGTGCCCACCACGCGCCCGACCGTCTTGCGCCCAATGGCTGCGCCGCCCCTATCCGCACAAACCCTGCCCGGCTTCCAGCCAGTCGACGCAAGACGCCCACCCCGCGCGCTTCCACACTGTCCCGCCATCGGCGTGACGTTCCTCCTTGCGCGCGCCCCGGCCCGAAATGACCATGACGCCCCCCATCCTGCTGGACATCCGCGACCACGTCGCCACCCTCACCCTCAACCGGCCCGAACAGGCCAACGTGCTCGACGACGCCACCGGCGCTGCCTTCGTCGAGGCAGTCGGCGAAGTCGCCGCCGCACAGCAGCGTGGCACCGTGCGCGCCGTGCTCCTGACCGCGCAAGGGCCGCACTTCTGTGCCGGCGGCGACATCCGCGGCTTCGCCGCCGCCGCCGACATGGCCGCCCTGCTCGACCAGGGCATTCCCCCGCTGCACGCAGCCATCCACACCCTGAGCCACCTGCCCGCCCCCGTGGTCAGCGCCGTGCAGGGCTCGCTCGGCGGCGGGGGCATCGGTGTGGCGCTGTGCGCCGACATCGTGCTCGCCGCGCGCTCCATGAAGCTGCGCGGCGGCTACTCGGCCATCGGCCTCAGTCCCGACGTGGGCGTGTCCTGGGCGCTCACCCGCCTGGTCGGCCCGATGCGCGCCAAACACATCCTGTTCACCAACCAGCCGCTGGACGCCGCCCAGTGCCTGGCCGCCGGCCTGGTGGCCGAGTTGCACGCTGACGACGCGCTGCTGCCCGCCGCGCAGGCGCTGGTGCGCGCGCTGGCCCAGGGCGCGAGCGGATCGCTCGCCCGCATCAAGACCCTGGTGGACCAGGCCGCACACCACACGCTGCACCAGCAACTGGCGATGGAGCACCTGGGCATGGTGGCCAGCGGGGCCAGCGCCGACGCGCGCGAAGGCGTGCGCGCCTTCCTGGAAAAACGCGCCCCGCACTTCGTGCCGGAGTCCTGAGCCATGTCCCCCCCCGACTTCGAGACCCTGGCCGTCAGCCTGGACGCCGGCATCGCGCGCATCGCGCTCAACCGCCCCGCCAAGGCCAACGCCATCAACCTGCGCATGTGGGACGAACTGCGCGAGGCCATGCGCTGGCTCGGCCGCACCGACGCGGCGCGGGTGGGCATTCTGGAAGCGCGCGGGCGCCACTTCTGCGCCGGCCTCGACCTCGCGACCTTTGCCGAGCTGCAGAAGCTCACGCAGGACCGCTGCGAAGGCCGCGCCCGCGAACGCCTGCGTGAACACATCCTCGACATCCAGGACACCGTCACCGCCATCGAGCGCTGTGCCAAGCCGGTGATCGCTTCGGTGCACGCGGCCTGCGTGGGGGGCGGCATCGACATCATCGCCGCCTGCGATCTGCGCTACGCCAGCGCCAACGCCTGGTTCTGCGTGAAGGAGATCGATGTCGGCCTGGTGGCCGACGTGGGCACCCTGCAGCGCCTGCCGCGCCTGGTGGGCGAAGGCACGGCGCGCGAAATGGCCTACACCGGCCGGCGCGTCGAGGCCGACGAAGCGGCTTCGCTGCGCCTGGTCAATCGGTGCTTCGCCAGCGACGAGGCCTTGCAGGCCGGCGTGTACGACGTGGCCCGCACGCTCGCGGCCAAGTCGCCGCTGGCACTGCGCGGCACCAAGCACATGCTCAACCACGCTCGCGATCACCGCATCGCCGACGGGCTCGACCACGTGGCCACCTGGAACGCCGCCATGCTGTATTCGCAAGACCTGGCCGAAGCCGGTGCCGCGGCCCGCGAGCGGCGCACACCCGTTTTTCGCGACTGAGCCACGCCCCGCCTGTTCCCGATTTCCGCTTCCCACCCGCCCCGATCCGGGGAATTCCCACAGGAGACACCACCATGCCCTCAACCCGCAACCTGATCACCGCCGTGGCCCTGGCCGCCGGCGCCCTCGTCAGCACCCTGGCCAGCGCTCAGACCACGCTGCGCTACGCCGTGGGCTTCCCGACCGGAGCCGCGCCCGAATCGGCCAAGATTTATGCCGACGCGGTCAAGCAGTACACCAACAACACCGTCAACCTGCGCGTGTACGACCTGTCGCTGCTCAACCTGGCCGAGATGTCCTCCGGCCTCAAGCAGGGCCTGGCCGACATCGGCTACGTGCTCACGCCCTACACGCCGGCCGAATACCCGCACCTGAACATGGCGTCCGAGCTGTCCATGCTGCTGGCGCTGGAGAACGACACGAGCGGCAAGGCCGGCATGGCCTTCGGCGGGGCCCTGGCCGAATTCATCTTCACCAAGTGCCCCGAATGCAATGCCGATTTCGCGCGCCAGAACCAGGTCTTCACCAGCACCGGTGGCAGCTCGCCCTACATGCTGCTGTGCACCAAGCCGATCAGCACCGCGGCCGACCTCAAGGGCGCGCGGCTGCGCGCCGGCGGTGCCGCCTGGGCGCGCTGGGCACGCCAGGTGGGTGCGACCCCGGTGTCGATGCCCGGCAACGAGATCTTCGAGGCCATGAAGCAGAAGGTCGTCGAATGCAGCATCCAGTCGGCGCCCGAACTCAGTGGCCTGAACCTCAAGGAAGTCACCACCGACATCACCCCTGGCGTACCGGGCGGCACCTTCTCGGGCGCCACCACCAACATCAACCGCGACGTCTGGCGCAAGCTCACCGAAGACCAGCGCCGCGGCATGCTGCGTGCCGGCACCGTCATGGGCGCCCAGGTCACCTACCGCTACTACGTCTACGCCAAGCGCGACGTCGAGCAGGCCGTGGCCAAGGGGGCCAAGCTGCACCAGCCCGATGCCGAAATGCTGAAGGTCTCGCGCGCCGCCATCGAGGCCGACGCACCGAACCTGGCCGCCACCTACGCCAAGCAGCACAACGTCAAGCGCGGCGATGAGCTGATCGCCGCCATGCGCCCGCTGCTGACCAAGTGGACCCAGCTCGTGGCCCCGATCAACAGCGCCGAAGCCCTGGCCGACCTCTACTGGAACGAGGTCTATTCCAAGGTCGACGTCAAGGTCCACGGCCTGCAATAAGCGCCCTCGGGTGGTAGGCGCGGCGCCTGCCACCCGCCAGCGGCAGTGCCCGCCCCCCTCAGGAGCCCCCATGCTGTCCTCCCGCCTGCTTTCGCAAGACTGGTACCACCGCACCATTTCGCAATTTTTCGCCCAGACCTGCGCCCGGCGCGCCGACCATGTGGCGCTGGTATTCGAAGGCCGCGAGATCCGCTACCACGAGCTGCACACCGAGGTGCAGCGCCTGGCCCAGAGCCTGCTGGACCTGGGCATCGGCCGTGGCGACGTGGTGTCCACGCTGCCCAGCCCGACGCCCGAGTTCGCGGCCCTGTACTTCGCGACCCTGCAGGTGGGCGCCATCGTCAACCCGCTCAACCTGCTCTGGGGCACCCAGGAGCTCCAAGGGGTGCTCCAGCGCAACGCGCCCAAACTGATCGTGACCGTCGATGCGCAAGGCCCGCGCGATGTGCTGGCGCTGCTGCAAGGCGCTTTGCCCGATCTCGTGCGCGAGGACGGCCGCGCGCGCTCGGCGCTGCTGCCTTCGTTGCAGCACGTCGTCTGCGTCGGCCGGGCCGCCCCGGTCCCCGCCGGCTACATCGACTTTCAGCGCCTGCGCGACCCGGCCATTGGCGTGAAGCCCGAACAGCTGCAGGCCCTGGTCGACGCCGGCAAGGCCACCGACATCCAGTTCATGTGCCAGACCTCGGGCACCACGTCGCTGTCCAAGAGCGCTCTGTGGGACCACCGTCCCCCCCTGGCCACCGCCCATTTCGGCGCGCGCAATCTGCGCATCACCGAAGACGACCGCTACATCAATCTCGCGCCCTTCTATCACAACAGCGGCATCTTCGCGCTCACCATGAACCTGGCCTACTGCGGCACGACCGTGGTCCTCATGGACGGGTTCCACCCGGTCGAAGCCCTGCGCCTCATCGACCGCTATGGCTGCACCAGCACCTTCGGTTTTGATGCGCACTGGCAAGGCATGCGCCGCGTGCCGGATTTCGAACGGTACCGATTCAGCATCGCCAAGGCGATCCTCGCCGGTGAGCCGCGCACCTACGACCTGGTCCGCAGCATGTGCCCGCCCGGCGCCACCATCAACAACCTCTATGCGCAGACCGAAAACGGCCCCCTGGTCTCGCTTGCCGATCACGACTGCGTCAACGACAGCATCAACAAGCACACACACGGGCGCCCACTGCCCGGTGTGGAGGTGGTCGTCAAGGACCTGGAGACCGGTGAGCGCGTGCGCCAGGGTGATGCCGGGGAAATCTGCTACCGCAGCCCTTACCTCTTCCGCGGCTACCACCAGCAACCCGAAGAAACCCGCAAGGCCTTCGACAGCGAGGGCTACTTTCACAGCGGTGACTACGGGCACTTCGACAACGGCTACGTCACCTACCTCGGACGGCTCGGCGGCGTCATCAAGTCGGGGGGCGAAAACGTGTCCACCACCCGCGTCACGACCCAGTTGCTCGACATCTTCGGCGACCGCTTCGACGACGTGAAGACACTCGGTGTCGACGATCCCTACTGGGGCACCAAGGTCGTGAGCTTCGTGCGCATGCGCAACGGCCAACCTCTGCCGGGCAATGCGGAACTGCGCGAAGCCTGCAAGGGACGGATGGCCATCTACGAAGTGCCGCGCGACTTCCTGCCCTGGGAGGGCGAGTGGCCGGTCTCGCCCGAAGGCAAGATCGATTTCAAGCGCCTGCTGGCCCGCGCCCAGGAACTGCTTGCGGCGGCTTGAAGGCGGATGACGGCCCGAAGGCATGGGGCAGAAACAAAAAAGCCCACCAGTTGGTGGGCTTTTGAAACAAGCCTGTCGACTTGATTTGTTTGGTTGCGGAGGCAAGATTTGAACTTGCGACCTTTGGGTTATGAGCCCAACGAGCTACCAGGCTGCTCCACTCCGCGTCAAGACTTCAATTATAGCACTGTTTTTTATTCACCGGCTTTTTCTTCGCTGGCCGAAGCGTCTTCAGCGCGATCCACCAGTTCCACCAGGGCCATGGGCGCGTTGTCGCCAACGCGGAAACCCATCTTCAGGATGCGGGTGTAGCCGCCCGGACGCGCCTTGAAACGCGGGCCCAGTTCGTCGAACAGCTTCACCACAACGTCGCGGTCGCGCAGGCGGTTGAAGGCCAGACGGCGGTTGGCCACGGTGGCTTCCTTGGCCAGCGTGATCATGGGTTCCACCACACGGCGCAGTTCCTTGGCCTTGGGCAGGGTGGTCTTGATGACTTCGTGCGTGAGCAGCGAGTTCATCATGTTGCGCAGCATCGCCTGGCGGTGCTCGCTGGTGCGGTTCAGTTTGCGGAGGCCGTGTCCGTGACGCATTTCAGTTTCCTTTCAGTGTTTTGCTCCCAGCCGGATCAGGTACTGGGAGGGGGTCGTCAGACGTAGTTGACGGGTTCTTGCAGATCAGTGCTTGTCGAGACCGGCGGGCGGCCAGTTTTCCAGCTTCATGCCCAGGGTCAGGCCGCGCGAGGCGAGCACTTCCTTGATTTCGTTGAGCGACTTGCGACCCAGGTTGGGGGTCTTGAGCAGCTCGTTCTCGGTGCGCTGGATCAGGTCACCGATGTAGTAGATGTTTTCGGCCTTCAGGCAGTTGGCCGAACGCACGGTGAGTTCGAGTTCGTCGACCGGGCGCAGCAGGATCGGGTCGAACTGCTGCGAGCTGCGCGTTTGCGGCGCATCGGCGAAGATTTCAGCCCCTTCAAGCTGAGCAAAGACCGCCAGTTGTTCAACCAGGATCTTGGCCGAAGCGCGCACCGCTTCTTCCGGTCCGATGGAGCCGTTGGTCTCGATCTCGAGGACCAGCTTGTCCAGATCGGTACGCTGCTCGACGCGAGCGCTTTCGACGGTGTAGCTCACGCGCTTGATGGGGGAAAACGAAGCGTCCAGCACGATGCGGCCCAGCGAACGCGACGCGTCGTCGTTGCGGCGCAGGCTGCCCGGCACATAACCACGGCCCTTTTCGACCTTGATCTGCATGTCCAGCTTCGCACCCTGCGACAGCGTGGCGATCACGTGCGAGGGGTTGACGATCTCGACATCGTGCGGGGTCTGGATGTCGGCAGCAGTGACGACGCCTTCACCTTCCTTGCGCAGGCTCAGGGTGACCTCGTCGCGGTTGTGGAGCTTGAACACCACGCCCTTGAGGTTGAGCAGCAGGTTGACGACATCCTCCTGGACGCCATCGATGGAGGAATACTCATGGACCACGCCGGCGATGGTCACTTCGGTGGGAGCATGCCCCACCATGGACGACAGCAGCACGCGGCGCAGGGCATTGCCCAGGGTGTGCCCGTAGCCGCGCTCGAAAGGCTCGAGAGTGACCTTGGCGCGATTGGCCGAGACTTGCTCGACGTTGATGGACTTGGGCTTGAGCAGGTTGTTCAGCATTCAGACTTCCTTCAGTTCCCTCGGCTCGTTACACCGATAAGGCAGACGGAGCATGGAATGACCCAGCCAGTGCCGCGAGGGAGCGCCACAACGGCCGGGGACGGGATTAACGGGAATACAGTTCGACGATCAGCGACTCGTTGATGTCCGAGGCGAATTCGTCGCGGTCCGGGGTCTTCTTGAAGACACCTTCGGCCTTGTCGGCAGACACTTCCACCCAGGCCGGGAAACCGATCTGCTTGGCCAGTTCCAGGGCTTCGATCACGCGAGCCTGCTTCTTGGACTTCTCGCGCACAGCCACAACATCACCCGCCTTGACCATGAAGGAAGGGATGTTAACCTGTTGGCCGTTGACGGTCACAGCCTTGTGCGAAACCAACTGGCGGGCTTCGGCGCGGGTCGAGGCAAAACCCATGCGGAACACGACGTTGTCCAGGCGCGATTCCAGCAGGAACAGCAGGTTGGCGCCGGTATTGCCGCGACGGCGGTCGGCTTCGGCGAAGTAACGGCGGAACTGACGCTCCAGCACGCCGTAGGTGCGCTTGACCTTCTGCTTTTCACGCAGCTGCAGACCGAAGTCGGAGGTGCGCTGACCCGAAGTGCGGCCATGCTGGCCTGGCTTGGAGTCGAACTTGGCCTTGTCGCTGATCGAGCGGCGGGCGCTCTTGAGCAGCAGGTCGGAGCCTTCACGGCGGGAGAGTTTGGCCTTGGGGCCGAGGTAACGTGCCACAGTGGTTTCCTTGAAATATCTGCCGCAATCGCTCGCTGCGGGGCGAGATTGCGGGAGCCTTCCAGCGTGCCGGAGGCGGTGGGCTTAGCGAAAAACGCCACCGCAGCGGGACTGCGGTGGCAAGCGAAAAAGCTTTTGATTGTAGCGTGCCGAGGAATACCCCTGCAAGCAGGGCGATCCCGGCAACGGGACGATCAGATGCGACGGCGCTTTTGCGGACGGCAGCCGTTGTGCGGCACCGGAGTCACATCGGAGATCGAGGTGATGCGGATACCCAGGGCGCCGAGGGCACGCACGGACGATTCGCGGCCAGGACCGGGGCCCTTGATCTCGACATCCAGATTCTTGATGCCTTGTTCGATCGCAGCGCGACCAGCCACTTCGGAAGCCACCTGGGCAGCAAAGGGGGTCGACTTGCGCGAACCCTTGAAGCCCTGGCCACCCGACGAAGCCCACGACAGGGCATTGCCCTGGCGGTCGGTGATGGTGATGATCGTGTTGTTGAACGACGCGTGCACGTGGGCAATCCCGTCCGCAATGTTCTTGCGAACCTTCTTGCGGACACGGGCGGCGGCGTTGCTGGAAGGAGCTTTAGCCATGTTTCTCTTTCAACCGATTATTTCTTGAGCGACTGGGCGGCCTTGCGCGGACCCTTGCGCGTACGCGCATTAGTCTTGGTGCGCTGGCCACGCACCGGCAGACCACGGCGGTGACGGAAACCGCGGTAGCAGCCGATGTCCATCAGGCGCTTGATGTTCATCGTGACTTCACGGCGCAGGTCACCTTCGATGGTGAACTGACCGACCTGGTCACGCACCTTCTCGAGCTCGGCGTCCGAGAGGTCTTTGATCTTCTTGTCGTATTCGATGCCACAGGCTTCGCAAATCTTGCGAGCGCGGGTGCGACCGATACCGAAGATGGCCGTCAAGCCGATTTCGGCGTGCTTGTGCGGCGGAATGTTGATACCTGCAATACGAGCCATTTCAGTCCTCTAAACGCTCAGCCTTGACGTTGCTTGTGGCGCGGGTCGGTGCAGATGACACGCACCACACCGTTGCGGCGGATGATCTTACAGTTGCGGCACATTTTCTTGACCGAAGCCGAAACTCTCATAGTCTTCTCCTAAATTTCCCAATTACGTTCGGACTGCCGTCCTGTCACTTGGCCCGGAAGACGATCCGGGCACGGGTCAGGTCATACGGCGTGAGCTCCACTTTGACCTTGTCGCCTGGCAGGATGCGGATGTAGTGCATACGCATCTTGCCGGAAATGTGCCCCAGGACCACATGCCCGTTTTCGAGCTTGACCCTGAAGGTCGCATTGGGGAGGTTTTCAACCACCTCCCCTTGCATCTCAATGACATCGTCCTTTGCCATCGCTGCTCAACTTGCTTTGAAATTCGCTTTCTTCAGTAGCGACTCATACTGCTGAGACATCATGTAATTTTGAACCTGGGCCATGAAATCCATGGTCACCACCACGATGATCAGCAATGAGGTCCCGCCGAAATAGAACGGCACGTTGTACTCAAGGATCAGGAACTCCGGCAGCAAGCATACCGCCGTGATGTAGATAGCGCCCGCCAGGGTCAGCCGCAACAGGATCTTGTCGATGTAGCGCGCCGTCTGGTCACCCGGGCGGATACCCGGAATGAAAGCCCCACTCTTCTTCAGGTTGTCGGCAGTCTCGCGGCTGTTGAACACGAGAGCCGTATAGAAGAAGCAGAAGAACACGATGGCCGCAGCGTACAGCGCCACGTAGATCGGCTGCCCCGGCGACAGCGCCGAAGCGATGTCGCGCAGCCAGCGCGTGGAATCCCCGGTACTGACCCAGCTGACGATGGTGGTCGGCAACAGGATGATCGACGACGCGAAAATCGGTGGAATCACACCAGCCATGTTCAGCTTGAGCGGCAGGTGCGAAGACTGGCCTCCGTACACCTTGTTGCCCACCTGACGGCGTGCGTAGTTCACCAGAATCCGTCGCTGACCTCGTTCCACGAACACCACGAAGTAGGTCACCAGGATGACCAGCGCGATGATGAACAAGGCCACCAGGATGCTCATGGCACCGGTGCGCACCAGCTCCAGCAAACCACCGATGGCGTTGGGCAAGCCCGCTGCAATCCCGGCGAAGATCAGGATCGAGATGCCGTTGCCCAGACCACGCTCGGTGATCTGTTCACCCAGCCACATCAGGAACATCGTCCCTGCGACCAGGCTGACAACCGCAGTGATGCGGAAGCCCATGCCGGGGCTGATGACCAGACCAGCCTGCCCTTCCAGCGCCAAGGCAATGCCCATGGCCTGGAAGATCGCCAGTCCAAGCGTGCCGTAGCGCGTGTAGGCGGTGATCTTGCGGCGACCAGCCTCTCCTTCCTTCTTCAACTGCTCGAACGTCGGAACGACGTAAGTCATCAGCTGCATGATGATCGATGCCGAGATGTACGGCATGATCCCCAGCGCAAAGACCGTGAAGCGCGAGAGCGCGCCACCCGAGAACATGTTGAACAGGCTCAGGATGCCGCCCTGCTGGCTCTTGAACAGCTGCTCCAGCTGGGCAGGGTCGATCCCCGGAACGGGAATGTGTGCCCCGACGCGGTAAACCACCAGCGCCAGCAGCAGGAACACCAGCCGGCGACGCAGGTCGCCGAACTTGCCCGTCTTGGCGAGAGTCGTGGATCCGGTTGCCACAGAGTGCCTTTTTTACGAGGTACCTGATCAGGCCAGCGAACCGCCGGCCGCTTCGATCGCTGCCTTGGCTCCCGCCGTGGCACCGATACCCTTCAGCGTGACCGCGCGTTGCAGTTCACCGGTCTTGATGACCTTGACACGCTTGGCCAACTGCGGCACCAGGCCAGCTTGCTTGAGCACCAGCACGTCGACTTCGGCGGCGTCCACGGTGTTCAGGTCTGCCAGGGTGACTTCCGCGTTGAACTGCAAGGCAGCCGACTTGAAGCCGCGCTTGGGCAGACGGCGCTGCAGGGGCATCTGGCCGCCTTCGAAGCCGACCTTGTGGTAGCCACCCGAGCGGGACTTCTGGCCTTTGTGACCACGACCGGCGGTCTTACCCAGGCCCGAGCCGATACCACGACCAACGCGACGCTTGGCGTGCTTGGCACCCTCAGCGGGCTTGATGGTGTTGAGTTCCATGACGTATGTGTCCTTCTCGATGCTGGCTTACAGCACCTTGACCAGGTAGGCGATCTTGTTGATCATGCCGCGCACGGCCGGGGTGTCCTGCAGTTCGCTGACACTGCCGAGCTTGCGCAGACCCAGGCCACGCACGGTGGCGCGGTGCGACTCTTTGCAGCCGATGGGGCTGCGGACGAGTTGGACCTTGACGTTGTTTTCAGTGCTCATGGTCGCTCCAATCAGCCCAGAATTTCTTCCACCGACTTGCCGCGCTTGGCAGCCACTTCGGCGGGCGTGGTGGAATTCTTCAGTGCGTCCAGCGTGGCACGCACCAGGTTATAGGGGTTGCTCGAGCCATGGCTCTTGGCCACCACGTCGGTGATACCGATCACTTCGCACACGGCGCGCATCGGACCACCGGCAATGATGCCCGTACCCTTGACGGCGGGTAGCATCATCACGTTGGCGGCACCGTGCTCGCCGTGCACCGCATGGTGCAGCGAACCGCTCTTGAGCGACACCTTCACCATGTTGCGACGAGCCTGTTCCATGGCCTTCTGCACGGCCACCGGCACTTCACGGGCCTTGCCCTTGCCCATGCCGACGCGACCATCGCCATCGCCGACCACGGTCAGGGCGGCGAAACCGAGGATACGACCACCCTTGACCACCTTGGTCACGCGGTTGATCGCGATCATCTTCTCGCGCAGGCCGTCGTCGTTGCCTTCGTTTTTCACGTTTGCCTGAAATTTAGCCATTTTGTGTATCCCTCTGATCAGAACTGCAGGCCAGCTTCACGAGCCGCATCTGCAAGGGCCTTCACACGGCCGTGGTAGGCAAAACCCGAACGATCGAAAGCCACTTTCTCGATACCAGCAGCCTTGGCCTTTTCGGCAATGCGCTTGCCGATCAGGGCCGCTGCAGCGGCATTGCCACCCTTGCCGGCGGCGCCGAGCTGGGTACGCACTTCCGCTTCCAGGGTCGAGGCCGAGGCCAGCACCTTGGCACCATCGCCGGAAATGACGCTGGCGTAGATGTGCAGGTTGGTGCGATTCACGGTCAGACGGACAGCGCCCTGCTGCGCAATACGGATGCGCGTTTGGCGGGCACGGCGCAGGCGTTGCTCTTTTTTGGTCAACATGATCCTGGTCCTTACTTCTTCTTGGTTTCCTTGATCACGACCTTCTCATCCGCGTAGCGGATGCCCTTGCCCTTGTAGGGCTCGGGTGGGCGCACGGCGCGCACTTCGGAAGCGATCTGGCCCACGCGCTGACGATCAGCGCCCTTGATGACGACTTCGGTCGGCGTCGGGGTTTCCACCTTGATGCCAGCAGGCATCTCGATCTCCACCGGGTGCGAGTAACCGACGTTCAGGTTGAGCTTGCTGCCTTGAGCCTGGGCCTTGTAGCCCACACCAATCAGGGTCAGCTTCTTTTCGAAGCCCTTGCTCACGCCCGTGACCATGTTGTTCACCAGCTGACGCAGGGTGCCCGACATGGCGTTGGCTTCACGCGATTCGTCCACCGGCGTGAAGGCCAGCGTACCCGACTTGTTTTCCACCTTGACCAGGGCGTTTTGCGCCTGCGACAGGGCACCCAGGGCACCCTTGACGCTGATCAGGCTGTCATTGACGGCCACTTCCACCCCAGCAGGGATGGTGACCGGCAGCTTACCAATACGCGACATTTCAGTTTCTCCTCAATGCCCGCATCAGGCGACGTAACACAGCACTTCGCCGCCGACACCGGTGGCGCGCGCCTTGCGGTCGGTCATCACACCCTTCGGCGTGGTGACGATGGCCACACCCAGCCCGTTCTGGACCTGGGGCAGGGCGTTGCGGCCGCGATAGATACGCAGACCCGGCTTGCTCACGCGCTCGATGCTTTCGATCACCGGACGGCCGGCGTAGTACTTCAGCGCGATTTCGAGCTGGCTCTTGCCGCCTTCGGTCTTGATCTGGAAACCATCGATATAGCCTTCGTCCTTGAGGACCTGGGCAATCGCGGCTTTGAGTTTCGACGCCGGCATCGACACGGTGGTCTTCTCGACCATCTGCGCGTTGCGGATGCGGGTCAACATGTCAGCGATAGGATCACTCATGCTCATTTGGGGTTCTCCTAGGGCTTACCAGCTGGCCTTGGTCACGCCGGGGATTTCGCCGGCGAAAGCCATTTCACGCACCTTGGCGCGAGCCAGGCCGAAGTAGGCAAAGGTGCCGCGCGGACGACCGGTGATCTCGCAGCGGTTGCGCTGGCGGGTCGGGTTCGCGTTGCGGGGCAGCTTTTGCAGCGCCAGACGGGCAGCGTCGCGCTCTTCGTCGGAACGCTTGGCGTCGTTGGCAGTCGCCTTCAGATCGGCGTATTTCTGGGCGAACTTGGCGGCGAGCTTTTCGCGCTTGAGTTCACGTTGGAGCAATGCTTGTTTAGCCACGCGCCACCTCAGTTCTTGAACGGAAAACGGAAGCCCGCCAGGAGCGCCTTGCACTCTTCGTCGGTCTTGGCGGTCGTCGTGATGCTGATGTTCAGACCACGCAGGGCATCCACCTTGTCGTATTCGATTTCGGGGAAGATGATCTGCTCTTTGACGCCCACGTTGTAGTTGCCACGACCGTCAAACGACTTGCCGGAGATACCCCGGAAGTCACGCACGCGGGGCAGGGCCACCGTGACGAAGCGATCCAGGAATTCGTACATGCGGGCGCCACGCAGGGTCACCATGCAGCCGATGGCCTGTTGCTCACGGATCTTGAAACCAGCGATGGCCTTGCGGGCTTTCGTCACCACGGGCTTTTGGCCGGCGATCTTGGTCAGATCACCCACAGCGTGGTCCATCACCTTCTTGTCGGCCACGGCCTCGCTCACGCCCATGTTCAGCGTAATCTTGGTGATGCGCGGCACTTCCATGGCCGACTTGTAACCGAACTTCTCGATCAGGCTGGGCGCGACCTTGTCGCGATAGATGTCTTGAAAGCGTGCCATGGTCATGCCACCTTGATTTCTTCGCCGCTGGACTTGAAGACGCGCACTTTCTTGCCGTCAGCCAGGACCTTGACGCCCACGCGGTCAGCCTTGCCGGAGGCCGCATTGAAGATGGCCACGTTGGATTGGTGGATCGACATCGTCTTCTCCACGATCCCACCGGTCACACCCTTCATGGGGTTCGGCTTGGCGTGCTTCTTGACGATGTTGACACCTTCCACCACGACGCGGTCGTCGCTGGCGCGCTCAAGCACCTTGCCACGCTTGCCCTTGTCGCGACCGGCGATGACGATGACCTCGTCGCCTTTACGAATCTTGTTCATGGATGAATCCTCAGAGAACCTCAGGGGCCAGGGACACGATCTTCATGAACTTCTCGGTACGCAGCTCGCGCGTGACCGGGCCGAAGATGCGGGTCCCGATGGGCTCCAGCTTGGCGTTGAGCAACACGGCGGCATTGCCGTCGAACTTGATCAGGGCGCCGTCTGGACGACGGAGACCCTTGGCGGTGCGCACCACCACGGCGTTGTAGACCTCGCCTTTTTTGACGCGGCCGCGCGGCGCTGCTTCTTTGATGCTGACCTTGATGACATCGCCCACGCTGGCATAACGGCGCTTGGAACCACCCAGCACCTTGATGCACATCACGGACTTGGCACCCGTGTTGTCAGCAACATCGAGTCGAGATTGCGTTTGGATCATTTGATTTAAGTCCCAACTTGAATCCTCGCAGCCACCACGGCCGTGAGCGATCAGTCTTGGGCCCGTCGTCGGAAGACCATCTCAAAGCCGCCTGCTGGCTGCCGAAATGACCACCCTTCGGTGGGCAGAAACCTCGCCTTTTGAGGGCGAAGCTCATGATTGTGGCACACCACCCTTTGGCTGTCAACACTCTTTTTGTGCCATGGATTGAAACACCCCGAAACCCACCCAGCACAGATCAGGCCAGGCGCTTGGCGCCCCTCTATATAGGGGTAATCCCACGCACCAGAGCCCCGCCGCCGATCTGCGAAGATGCAGGCTTTCCGTTCGGCCCTCGAAACATGACCTCCCCTACCTCCCGTTTCCCCCTGATCACGTTTGTCGGCGGCGGCAATATGGCCAGTGCCATCCTGGGCGGCCTGGTCCGCCAGGGGCATCCCGTCGACCGGATGCAGGTCATCGAACCCTGGGACGAGCAGCGCGCACGCTTGGCCCAACAGTTCCCCGGCCTCACCCTCCTCGCCGCAGCAGGTCCCGAGTTGGCCACGCCCGACCTGGTGATCTGGGCCATCAAACCGCAAACCTTCCGCGAAGCCGCTGCGGCAGCCGCCGACTTCCTCGGCCATCCCCTGCACCTGAGCGTGGCCGCCGGCATCACCAGCGACTCCATCGCCCGCTGGCTGGGCAGCGAACGCATCGTGCGCGCCATGCCCAACACCCCCGCCCTGGTCGGTCTGGGCATGACGGGACTGGTGGCACGCACCGCCGTCACGCCCGAGGACCGCACGCTCGCCGAAAGCGTCATCCGCACCACCGGCGAACTGGTCTGGGTGTCCACCGAAGCCGATCTCGACGCCGTCACCGCCCTGTCGGGATCGGGGCCAGCCTATGTTTTCTATTTCCTCGAAGCCATGCGGGATGCCGGCACGCGCATGGGACTGCCTCCTGAAGTGGCCTACCAATTGGCCGTGGGCACCTTTGTTGGCGCCGCCACGCTGGCCCAACGCTCCGGCGAGCCGCCACAGGTGCTGCGGGAACGGGTGACCTCCAAGGGCGGTACCACGCACGCGGCCATCACCAGCATGGACGCCGCGGACATCAAAGGGCTGTTCGAGACCGCGTTGAAAGCCGCACAGACCCGCGCCGCCGAGTTGGGACAGGCCTTCGGCGCCTGAACCTCAGCGCCACGCCAACCCGGCCACCACACCGCCAAACGCGGTGAAACCCAGCCAGTGGTTGATCCGGAAAGCCTGGAAGCAGCCTTCCCGGGTCCGGTCGCGGATCAGGCGGTGGTGCCAGACCACCTGGGCCAGCGCCAAGGCCATGGTGGACAGCCACACGCCCGGGTGCACCCGGCTCCACACAGCCAGCGTCCAGATGGCCAGAAACACCAGGTAGCAGCCGGTCACGGCCGCCACGTCGAAGCGCCCCAGAGTGATGGCCGAGGTCTTCATGCCGATCTTGAGGTCATCGTCCCGATCGACCATCGCGTATTCGGTGTCGTAGGCCACCACCCAGAAAAGATTGCCCAGCAGCAGCACCCAGGCCCACACCGGCACGCTGGCTTGCACGCCCCGCCAGATTCCGGCAGGCGTCAGTTCCAGGCTGCCGCCCGGCGAGACCAGCAGCTCCAGCGCGGGGCCGGCCTGCACCGCAGCAAACGCCATGGGGATCCCGAAACTGAACGCCACCCCCAGAACCGCCTGCGGCATGGAGACCGCCCGCTTGGCAAAGGGGTAGAGCAACGTCAGAAAAAGGCCAATGAACGACCAAGCGATGGTTGCGAAGTTGGTGGTCAGCACCAGAAGGAAGGCCACGACGGCCAGCCCCGCCCCCAGCCCCAGCGCTTCGGCCGTGCCGATGCGCCCGCTCGTGACGGGGCGCTGCGCGGTGCGCTTGACATGGCGGTCGAAGTCGCGGTCGGCCACGTCGTTGATGCAGCAGCCGGCGCTGCGCATGAGGATGGTGCCCAGCGTGAACACCGCCACCAGGTGCCAGCCGGGAAACCCGTCCGCCGCCAGCCACAGCGCCGCCAGCGTGGGCCAGAGCAACAACAGCCAGCCGGCGGGCCGGTTCCAGCGGATCAGATCGAGGTAGAGAGAGAGGCGCGAAGGCGCAGGCGTGACAACGGACATAGATACATAGCACCTGGGACATGCCCTCCACCCTGGCAAGGAAACTGGCGGGCCGGCTTCGCCCCCCTTGAGGGGGTGACGCGCCGCAGCCGCGGCGCGGGGGTGGGGCTCATTCCGCGCGGGGGTGGGGCTTCACTCTTCCAGCAGCGAGCGTAGCATCCAGGCGGTCTGCTCGTGCACCGTCAGCCGCTGGGTCAGCAGATCGGCTGTGGGCTCGTCGCTGGCCTTGTCGACCACCGGAAACAGCTCGCGCGCGGTGCGCGCGACCGCCTCGTGTCCCTGCACGAGGATGCGCACCATCTCCAGCGCCTTGGGCGGCGTGGCCGGCGCGTCGGGGACCGAGCTCAGCTTGCCGAACTGGGCGTAGCTGCCCGGGGCCGCGTGGCCCAGCGAGCGGATGCGCTCGGCGATCGGGTCGACGGCATTCCAGAGTTCGGTGTACTGGTCCATGAACATCGTGTGCAACGAATTGAACATGGGCCCGGTCACGTTCCAGTGGAAGTTGTGCGTGGTCAGGTACAGCGTGTAGGTATCGGCCAGCAGCTTGGACAAGCCTTTGGCGATGGCGGCACGGTCTTTGTCACCAATGCCGATCTGGATGGACGGGGCCGATGGTTTGCTTTTGGCCATGGAAGACATCTCCTGAAGGTTGAGGACACACGAAAAGGATAAGCCGCCCTCACGACAGGCGTTTGACCCCGGGCAACTGGCAGGCATAAATGGCGTTGCGCAGTTCGGCAATCGCCTCGTAGCGGGTGAAGCTGCGCCGCCAGGCGAGCACCACGCGCCGCGTGGGCGGGTCGCCTTCGAAGGGCAGGTAGTGCACAAACGCCGCGTCGCCCATGTCCTGGGTGGCGTCGGCGTTGCCTTCCAGCGCGGAGCGCGGCACCGACAGCCGGGGCACCAGCGTCACACCCATGCCGGCGGCCACCATGTGCTTGATGGTTTCCAGCGACGAGCCCTCGAAGCTCTTGCGGATGCCCTCGGTGTCGTTGGAAAAGCGGGCGAACTCCGGGCAGACTTCCAGCACGTGATCACGGAAGCAGTGCCCGGTACCGAGCAGCAGCATGGTCTCGTTCTTGATCACTTCGGTGGTGATGGTCTTGCGCTGGGCCAGCGGGTGGTTGGCCGGCACCGCCGCCATGAACGGTTCGTCGTACAGCGGCGCGATGGCGAGATTGGTGTCCGGGAACGGTTCGGCCAGGATGGCGCAATCGATCTCGCCCAGGCGCAACTGCTCCAGCAGCTTGCTGGTGAAGTTTTCCTGCAGCATCAGCGGCATCTGCGGGGTGCGCTCGATGACCTGGCGCACCAGGTTGGGCAGGAGGTAGGGGCCGATGGTGTAGATGACCCCCAGCTTGAGCGGGCCGGCCAGCGGGTCCTTGCCGCGCTTGGCAATCTCCTTGATGGCCGCCGCCTGCTCCAGCACCGTCTGCGCCTGGCGCACGATCTCTTCGCCCAGCGGCGTGACGGCGATTTCGCTGGCGTTGCGCTCGAAGATCTTGAGCTCCAGCTCCTCTTCCAGCTTCTTGATCGCCACGGAAAGCGTGGGCTGCGACACGAAACAGGCCTCGGCCGCCTTGCCAAAGTGCCTCTCGCGCGCCACGGCCACGATGTACTTGAGTTCGGTGAGCGTCATGGGCGTATTTTGCGCGCTCTCGCCAGCGCACTGTTGCGGGCGCGCTTTACATTAAGTCACATTAAGATTCCGCCCGTCGCCCACCGGGTGGCACATCCATCAACGATCAGGAGGAATCGACAACATGAACAAGAAAACGCTGGCCGTCTGGCTGGCCACAGCCATGCTCGCCGCTTGCGGTGGTAGCGGAGACAACAACGACAACGGCACCTCGGCCGCCGGAGAACCGGCCGACAAGTACGTCGGCACCTGGGACGCCCCGTGCTACAGCGAAGACGGCCTGTCCGCCAACGCCACCATCGTGCTGACCAAGGGCGGTGCCCACAGCGTCTCGGGCACCTCGACGCTGCGGGTGTTCAACAACACCAGTTGCTCGGGCAATCCCGTCGCCAGCCAGGACTTCCCGGCCAACATCACCATCGACGGCACCACCCAGGCTTCGGGCAAGACGGCCGACAAGGTCACCGAGACCTCGCTCGGCGAAAGTGGCAAGGAGCTGCTCTACGTCGACGGCAACCGCCTGTTTGCCTCGCAGGAAGGCAGTGCGCTGGACGGCCAGGGCTACCCGACCCAACTGGACCTGGCCACGGTGCAGGGCATTCGCCGCTGAACGGACCGTTCAGGCCTTGAGGTACTCGGCCCGCGTGCCCAGCCAGCGGGCGACGTGCTTCTCGGCCTGAGCGGGATGCTGGTCCAGCATCGACTGGGCCGCCTCCCGGGCCCAGGCCAGCAAATGGCCGTCGGTGGCCAGATCGGCAAAGCGCAGCAGCGGCGCGCCTGACTGCCGGGCCCCCAGAAATTCCCCCGGCCCCCGGATCTCCAGATCGCGCCGGGCAATCTCGAAGCCATCGCTGGTTTCGGCCATCGCCCGCAGGCGTTCGCGTGCCGTCTCCCCCAGCCGCCCCCCTTCGTTGGGCGTGTACATCAGCACGCAGGCCGACGCGGCAGCCCCCCGGCCCACCCGCCCCCGCAACTGGTGCAATTGCGACAGCCCGAAGCGTTCGGCGTGTTCGATCACCATCAGCGACGCATTGGGCACGTCGACCCCCACCTCGATCACCGTGGTCGAGACGAGCACACCCATGTGCCCGTCGCTGAACAGGCTCATCACCGCCTTTTTTTCGGCCACCGGCATGCGCGAATGCAGCAGGCCGACGAGCACAGGAGCACCCCCCTGCGCCGCTGAAGCGACGTCCCCCTGCTCTGTCTCGCCTTCGACACTGGGAGAAGGAACAAGCCCTTGGGTCGGCAGCGCCGGGCCCTCGGAAGCTTTGGACAGCGACACGTCTGGCCGGAAAGGCCCGTGGGCACGGTTGAGCGCGGCGCTGAGTTCCGCGTGCGTCGCCGTCGCATTGGACAGGTCGATCACCTCGCTCTCTTCGATCAGCGGACAGACCCAGTAGACCTGCCGCCCCTCGGCCACCTGCACGCGGATGCGCTCGATCACCTCCTGCCGGCGGCTGTCGGACAGCACGCGGGTCACGATGGGCGTGCGCCCGGGCGGCAGTTCGTCGATGGTCGACACATCGAGGTCGGCGTAATAGCTCATGGCCAGCGTGCGGGGAATGGGGGTCGCACTCATCATCAGCAGATGCGGCTCCGAAGCCGTTGCCCCATGCACCCCGGGAGCGATGCCCTCGCCCATCTTGCTCCGCAGCGCCAGCCGCTGCGCCACACCGAAGCGGTGTTGCTCGTCGATGATGGCCAGCGCGAGCTGCTTGAACTGCACCTGGTCCTGGATCACCGCGTGCGTGCCCACCACCAGGGCGGCCTCGCCGCTGGCGATGAGGGCCAGCATCTCGGCGCGCTGCTTCTTCTTCTGGCTGCCGGTGAGCCAGGCCACGCGCTTGCCCAGCGGTGCCAGCAGCGGTTCCAGCCAGCCGATGAGCTTGGCGAAATGCTGTTCGGCCAGGATCTCGGTGGGCGCCATCAGCGCGCACTGCCAGCCGGCGCCGATGGCCAGGGTGGCGGCCATGGCCGCCACCACGGTCTTGCCCGAGCCCACGTCGCCCTGCAGCAGGCGGTGCATGGGCACCGGGCGGGCCAGGTCGGCGGCGATCTCGGTGCAGACGCGGCGCTGCGCCGCCGTCAGCGCAAACGGCAGCGCCGCCAGCAACTGCTCCGGCAGCCCCCCCGGCGACACCGCCAGGGCCGGCGCGCGCAAGGCGTCGCGCTCGCGTTTGGCCGTCAGCTGCGACAGCTGCTGGGCCAGCAGTTCTTCGGCTTTGAGGCGCTGCCAGGCCGGGTGGCTGCGGTCTTCCAGCGCGGCCAGCGACACGTCCGGGCCAGGGTGGTGCAGGAATTGCAGGGCCTCGCGCAGCGTCATCAGCGGGCCGCGCAGCCCCGGCAAGGCCTGGCGCAGGTGCTGCAGCAGTGCGGCCGGCACGGTTTCGTCCAGCGCCGCCCGCTGGAGCCCGCTGACCACCGCCTTGCGCAGGTAGGCCTGGGGCAACTGGGCGCTGGTGGGGTAGACCGGGGTGAGGGCCGTCGCCAGCTCGCTTCCCGCAGCCTTGACCGTGGGGTGCATGATGCTGCGCCCCAGAAAGCCCCCGCGCAGTTCGCCCCGCACGCGCACCCGCGCGCCCACCGCCAGGACCTTCTGGTGCGAAGGGTAGAAGGTGAAAAAGCGCAGAGTGCAGGTGTCGGTGCCGTCGTCGAGCGTGACCAGCAACTGGCGGCGCGGCCGGTAGCTGATTTCCTGCTGGGTCACGGTGCCTTCGATCTGCACCACCTCGCCGTCGCGCGCTGCCGCCAGCGTGGTCAGCCGGGTCTCGTCCTCGTAGCGCAGGGGCAGGTGCAGGGCCAGGTCGATGTCGCGCACCAGACCGAGTTTGCGCAGGGCTTTCTGCGGCGCGGAGAGCGTCGGCGCGCCCGCTGCAGCGGGCTTTGGGGAGGTTTCGGCGGGGGCGGGCGTCTCCGGCATGGCGGCATTGTGAACCATCGATTTAACCCCGCTCACCGGGGCACGGCGCTTGCTAAAGCCCTGGCATGAGCCCGTCCCTGCACACCGACACGTTTCTGCCGTACATGCGCGACGTCGTGCGCTGCGAACAGTCGCTGCACGAGCTGGGCGTGATGTGGCGCATGATCGAAGCGTCGGCCAAGATGAACTGCCCGCAGGAGGCGCGCAACATCCTGCCGATCATGAGCGCCACCCAGGCCGGCTTCAACCGGCTCGAACGCGAACTGGTGGGCAGCCTGGTCGGCGAAAAGGTCGGCAACGTGCTGGCCGCGATCGGGACCAAGGCGCGCTACGTGATCGACATCGTGGTGCGCAACCTGTACGAACGCACCGCCGACGTGGGCTTTCTGGCCACCGACCGCGAGCTGTGCGCCTTCGTCGCGGGCGAGCGCGAAGACATTGATGCCATCCGCTCGCGCCTGCTGGCCTACCGCAGCAAGTACACGGTCTACAACGAAATCCTGCTGGTCGACACCGAGGGCAACGTGCTGGTGCAGATCGACCCCGATTCGCCGGTCGAGGGCAGCACCGACCCGCTGATCGCCGAGACGCTCAAGACCGACGGCTTCGTCGAAACCTTCCGCGCCACCGACCTGCGGCCGGGCAAGTCGCAGGCGCTGATCTATTCGCGCCGCATGCACCACCCCGAGACGGGCGCCGTGGTGGGCCTGCTGTGCCTGTGTTTCGACTTCGAGCGCGAGATGGCCGGCATCTTCCGCTCGCACCGCGACCGCGAAGGCCGCATGAACATGCTGCTGCTGGACGCCCGGCAGCGCGTGATCGCCAGCGCCGATGACCGCTGGGTCGCGGTGGGCACGACCGTGCCGGTCAACCCCGAAGGCCGGCCCCAGGTGTTCATCCACGAGGGCCGCGAATACCTGGTCCACACCTGCTCGGCGGAAAACTACCAGGGCTACCCGGGGCCCGCCGGCTGGCAGGGCCAGGTAATGATTCCGCTGCAGCTGGCGTTTTCGGCCGCATCGCGCCAGACGCTGGCCGCGCTGGAGCCGGCCACCGCCGCCGGCCTGCTGTCGCACGCGCGGCGCTTCAGCCCGCCGCTGTACGAGGTGATGAGCGCCACCGAAACCATCCAGCGCGTGGTCTGGAACGGGCAGGTCATCACCTCCGAAGGCCGTGGCGGTCAGCAGCAGCTCAAGGCCATCCTCGAACAGATCAGCGAAACCGGCGCGCGCAGCAACGAGGTTTTCTCGCGCTCGATCAGCGATCTGTACGAGACCGTGCTCGAATCGCGCCTGGACAACGCCGAGTCGGTCGCGCAGTTGCTGGTGGATCTGCTCGACCGCAACCTCTATGAACGCGCCAACGACTGCCGCTGGTGGGCGCTGACGCCGGAGATCCGCGCCGCGCTGGCCAGCCCCCAGCCCGACGCCAGCGCGATCACCCGCATCCTCGACTACATCAACGAGCTTTACACCGTCTACAGCACGCTCTATGTGTACGACGCGCAGGGCCAGGTGCTGGCCGCCTCGCGCGGCGCGCTCATGGGCAGCGACGCCCAGAGCCAGCCGCTGGTCGTCGACCCGGCCACGATGCAGCGCGTCAAGGCCCTGCGCGACGACCAGTCCTACGCCGTCACCGCCTTCGGGCCCTGCCTGCTTGGCGGCGAAGCCCCCACTTACACCTACCACGCCGCCATCCACCACCCAAGCGACGAAGGCCGCGTGGTGGGCAGCATCGGCATCGTGTTCGAGTCCGAGCGCGAGTTCGAGGCCATGCTCAAGGGCTGCCTGTCGCAGGCGCTGCACACCTCGGCCTATTTCGTCAACCGGCAGGGCCGCGTCATGTCGACCACCGATCCGGGCAAGCCCGTCGGCACCCCGCTGCCCTTGCCGCCGGGGGTGACCGACCTGCCACGCGGCCGCAGCGCGGCGCGCGTGCTCGAACACGAGGGCCACTACGTGGTGATGGGCGCCGCTGTCTGCCAGGGCTACCGCGAATTCAAGACCACCGACGGCTACGTCGACGACGTGCTGGCCATCGTCTGCATTCCGCTGGGCGAGGTGCAGGAGCGGGCACTGATCGCGCGCGGCAGCTACAAGGCGGGCACCGACGTGGCCTCCGGTGCGGGCACGCTGCGCATGTACGCCACCGTCTGGTGCGGCCAGCACATCCTGGCCATGCCGGCCACCCAGGTCGCCGAATCGGTGCCGGCCACACTGCTGACCGGCCGCACCATGGCCGACCCGTCCGGGCGCATCGGCATGCTGGTGCCGCAGGCGGGCATCGCCATCGAGCGCGTGGCCTGGGTCTACGACCTCGGTCAGCTCGTCAACGGCCGCCCCACACGCCTCGAAGACGCCAGCGAGATCGTGGTCGTGCGCCAGGGTCCGCGCACCGTCGGCCTGCTGGTCGACGCGCTGCACGCGGTGCCTGAGTACGCCGACGAGCAAATCGTGCCCTCGCCTTTTGCCCCACAAGGGGCCGGCAAGCTGGTCACGCACTTCGTCAAACCGGTGGGCGACCAGCCCCTGATCCAGTTGCTGGACATCGAAAAGCTGTTCGAGAAACTCATCGCCCCGGCCCTGCCACAATAGCGGCCCCTGCGTTTTGGAACGGGCCCCGTCCGGCCCTCAAACCCCATGAGCCTGCCCAGCCCCGGCGACGATCGCTACACCGTCGCCGATTTCGACTTCGACCTCCCCCCCGAACTCATCGCCCAGCACCCGGCGACCGAACGCAGCGCTTCGCGCCTGCTCGACGGTACCGGCGCGGCGGCGGTCGACCGCATCTTCCGCGACCTGCCCGGCCTGCTGCAGCCGGGCGATCTGCTGGTCTTCAACGACACCCAGGTTGTCAAGGCGCGCATCTTTGGCGAGAAGGCCAGCGGCGGCAAGCTGGAGCTGCTGATCGAGCGCGTGCTGCTGCCGCACGAGGCCAGCGATGGCTCGCCGAACGAAGTGGTGGGGCATCTGCGGGTGAGCAAGAAACCCCTGCCCGGCGGTCGTCTGCACCTGGCCGGGGGCCTGCGCCAGGGTGGGTTCGACGCCGTGTTCCTGGGCCGCTGGCCCGACGCCCAGGGCCAGCTCTTCCGCCTGCGGCTGGAAGGCCCGGCCGGCGAAGACCCGTACACGCTGATGGAGCGCCATGGACACGTGCCCCTGCCGCCCTACATCACCCACGCCGACAGCGCCGACGACGCGCGGCGCTACCAGACGGTGTTCGCGCGCGTGCCCGGTGCGGTGGCCGCGCCCACCGCGGCGCTGCATTTCGACGCCGGCGTGCTGGCCGCGCTGGATGCGCGCGGCGTGCGGCGTGCCAACGTGACCCTGCATGTGGGCGCGGGCACCTTCGCACCCATGAAGACGGAACGCATCAGCGATCACGTCATGCACCATGAGCGGTACGCCATACCCCCCGAAACGGTGCAAGCCATCGCCGACTGCCGGGTCCGGGGCGGCCAGGTGGTGGCCATTGGCACCACCACGGTGCGCACCCTGGAAAGCTGGGCGCGCAACGGCGAGACCCAGGGCGACACCAACATCTTCATCACGCCGGGCTTCGACTTCCGGGTGGTGGACCGGCTGGTCACCAATTTCCACCTGCCCAAAAGCACGCTGATGATGCTGGTCAGCGCCTTCGCCGGGTACGAACCCGTGATGGCGCTCTACCGCCACGCGGTGGCGCAGCGCTACCGCTTCTTCAGCTACGGCGATGCGATGCTGCTGGCGCGCCGCCGGCGCTGACGCCACGCGTCAGCGCCGGCGTTTCGAGCGCTCGGCCAGAATGAACGGATTCCTGGCCGCCGCGCGCTGTGCAAAGCTGGCCTTGCGGCGCATCAGCCAGCGCACGTGCTGCACCAGCCGCCGGCGCAGCGCGCGCTGTTCCGCCAGGACCGCATCCACCTCCGCGATGCGCTCTTCCATGAAGGCCTTCATGTCGTCGAACGACAGCGTGCCCGCGCGGTAGCGGGGCAGCATCTGGGCCACGCGCTCCAGCGAGAAGCCCAGGTCGCGGCTCATGGCGATGAAGATGGCCTCGCGCACCGCACCGCTCGCAAACTCGCGGTGCCCCGAAGGCGAGCGCGCGGCGGGCAACATGCCCAGCGCTTCATAACGGCGCAGCCGGTGCACCGAAACACCGGACAGGCGGGCCAGTTCGGAAATCTTCATGGCCCAAAGCCTAACGCCCTTCGCACTGTGCGAGCTTTCGTAGCCTCGGTGTTCCCTTGGATTACCGGAGACACCGATGACCCCGATCGAGACCATTCGCAACGCCATTCTGTCCATGCCAATCGCGCACACCCTGCAACTGCGCTTCGTCGCGTTCGAGCCGGGCCATGTGGAGATCGAGATGCCGATCACCCCCGCGCTCTGCTTTCGCGAAGGCCAGTTGCAGGCCACCGCCCTGTTCGCCATTGCCGACTTCGCGGCCGTCGGCGCCGCGGCCTCGCTCCTGCCCGAGGGCGCGAGCAACGCCACCATCGACGGCACGCTCAAGCTGTTTGCGCCGGCCCGCGGCAGCCACCTGCGGGCGATCGGGCGCGTGGTGAATGCGGGTCGGCAGCTCAGCGTGTGCGCGGCCGAAGTGCACGCCGTCCACGACGGCCACCCGACCCACTGCGCCACCCTGCTGGCCACGGCCCGCAACCTGCTGGGCGCGGCACCGTCGGCACTGCCCAAGGAGCACTAACAGGCTGTTGAATTTCGCTCCCATAAAACCTGGCATTCAGGAGCATCGTTGTAGATACTGACTGCTCGCTCAACAAGGAGTCCAGACGATGCGAGGTTCAGACGCGATGCAGGAGTCATTGTTCAC